>Ga0209369_1000031_pt1 | contig 370916 bp, 334 predicted proteins | sample EBPBio142010_DNA_FD_185865 | JGI IMG/M metagenome (GOLD analysis project Ga0209369, IMG submission 185865) | Wastewater treatment Type I Accumulibacter community from EBPR Bioreactor in Madison, WI, USA - Reactor 1_10/4/2010_ DNA (SPAdes)... | ecosystem: Engineered > Bioreactor > EBPR >...
GTATGCGTTCTGAACATAGAAGTTTTGTTTGAAGTCGTTTGAAATTGTTTGAAATCATTTGAAGTGGTTACATCAAAAATTTCGATTGCAAAGATAAGGTTTTTGGGTGATTCTAACTTCGCCAAAGTGACGCAATTTTTGCGAATTTAATCTGGACGATATTCCAACAAATCTCCCGGTTGACAATCCATAATTTTGCAAATGGCTTCCAAAGTTGAAAGTTTCACCGCTTTTGCTTTTCCTGTTTTTAAAATGGAGAGATTGGCCTGTGTAATTCCTATTTTTTCTGCCAATTCCTGACTCTGCATTTTGCGCTTGGCGAGCATAACGTCGACGTTGATGATGATTGGCATAGTTTAGATGGTTAAGTCGTTTTCGGATTGTAATTCGTAGCCTTTTTTGAAGAATTCGACAATAAATAAAATGATTATTCCAAAAAATCCGATAAAGAAGAATTGTAAAAACGCAAAAGAGGTCATTTTATAAAAAATGATATGGGGTATAATGCTAATTATCGAAAAAAATATGCTCACAAAAGCGAGTCTTTTCAACCATTTTATTGCGTTGGAATTGAAAATTCTATCACAACTCATTTCTTTAAAACTCTTGTAAGAAAAATAAAAAAAAGCAGAAAAAAAGATAAAGGCAATAAGATTGAAAAAAATTTGAAATGGTTCATAAAGTCCTGTAACTAATTGAGTATTACTAAATGGGTAATTTATCTTAAATTTTAATTGTTCGTTCATGGGAATTGTCCATTTATTTTTTGCCCAACCTACATCATTTCCTAAAATAAATGTTTCAGAGAATATTTGAATTCCAGTTTTGAATTTGTAAAATAAAATAGAATGTGCAATTATTTCATAAAGCAAATGCAAAGTGGTCAAGACAAAAAATCCAAAGAACAGCCAACACAAAAATGTTGAAGCAGAATTTTTTCCAATCAGTTTCATAATTAAATATTTTATACTGCAAAACTAAAAAAAAATTATCGTAAAACAATAAAAAATTATTTTAATGGAATATATTTTGAATTTAAGTATTTGAAAATCAATTCGAAAAATTTTGTACTGAATTTCGAAATTTTTCTAGAAAAATTATTCACTAAATTTTATTAACTTTGGGAAAATCACAACCAAAAAATATTTAAAATATGGGAAAAGGCGATAAAAAAACCCGCAGAGGAAAAATTAATCAGGGCAGCTACGGAAAAACACGCACACGGAAAGTGGTTTCTGCCAAGGCAATTCCGGTGAAGGTTTTGGATGAAGATGAAAAGAAAGCTCCGAAGGCCAGAGTAAGAAAAGAAGTGGGATATCCTACTGAGAAATCTGAAAATGCCGATGTTACTAAAAAACCCAAAACTCAGAAAGCTGACAGTCCTGAAGAAAAACCTAAAACAACAAGAAAGAAAAAAACCGAAGAGTAATCCTTCGGTTTTTTTGTAGGATGCTTTTGGCGCATTCAAATATTTTTATTGGAATTTTTTTTCGGGCGCGGCGAAGCCGCGCCCGAAAAGTGTCGAATTTAAAACGAGAAAGCCGCAAATTTTGCGGCTTCATTATTAAAAAAAATAATTTTAAAATTATCTTCCACCTCCAAGGATAGAACCCAAAAGTCCTCCAAGTCCACCTTGTTGCTGCTGTTGTCCTCCATCAAGAACTTGTCCAAGAATATCATTCAAAGGATTGTTAGAAGCTTGTTGTTGTCCGCCTCCTAAAACTTGTCCCAAAATATCATTCAAAGGATTGGAATCTTGTTGCTGAACTTGGTTTTGAGCACCGCCCAAAATTCCGCCCAAAAGATCTCCTAAACCTCCAGCTCCGGTGTTGCTTTGTTGTTTTTCTTTTCCGATGTAACCCATAATTAGCGGAGCCAACATCGCCAAAATCGGTCCGATTTTGTTCATCGAAATTCCGGTTTGTTCGGAAAGCGAATTTTCAACTGTGTTTTTTTGTTGACCGAAAATATGATCCAAAATAGAACCTCCTTCCTGTTGTCTTTCCTCAACTTGTGAAGGATTGTCTAAAATACTTCCGTCATGATCTCTGTCCAAAGCATTATTTAAAGATTCTGCTTCGTTAGAATCTTGAGATTTGTTTCGTAAATAAGAAATCACCAAAGGTGCAGCTACAGCTAAAAGAGCGATGATTTGATTTTTTGAAACGCCAAATTTGTTTTCAGCACTTTCCGCTACTTGGTTTCCGGCATTTCCGGTTAATAAATCTAATAAACCCATAGTTTTTTGTGTTTTAAAATTAATCTAAGTTCCAAATGTAACAAAAAATATTCCTAAGAATTTTTTTGGTCAATGAATTTACTAATTAAATTTTAACCCATTTGAAATCAACAAATTAATTTTTGAAAATCGGAACATTAGAACACGCTTCACCAAACATTAATGATTTTACAATCGGTTTCAATTGTTCCACCAATTCGATATAGGCATTTTCAGGAATAGTTTCGTCGCTGCAACCTTTAACCAAAACTCTTTTGTGGAACAGATCTGTAAAGTCATAAGTTTGTATAGCGTTATGCATTAATAAAATTTCTAAATCTTCGCGCTTTCCGAAAACAATTTTTTTGGTATAGTCGGTTAATTTTGATGTGATTAGAAAATACGCCCAAAGCGGAACAATAGCCTCCGCAGAATTATAAATATAAACGTAACAATCCTGATAATCTTCAGCAACAATCGCAGAAACTTTTTCCCGAAAATCTTTTTCTTTCAAAATCATGCCTTCCCAAAGAAAATCTTTTAGATCAATTCCTTTTCTTTCACCTTTTGGGACGAGTTTGGAAAGGTCAAAATTCACCAAACCGCTGTCCGCAACTTTATTTTTTATTTGGAAATCTTCATCCATTTTATCATTATCTTTGAACACAAATTTACATTAAATATTCGGTTTTGAGTTTTGGTTTTCAATTCAAAATTCAAAACTCAAAATTCAAAATTTCAATTGAAATACTATATTATAGCAGGCGAAGCTTCCGGTGATTTGCACGGAAGCAATTTAATGAAAGAACTCAAAAAGCAAGATACTGAAGCAGAATTTCGTTTTTGGGGTGGAGATCTGATGTCCAAAGTGGCAGGAAAAAATCCTGTAAAACATTACAAAGATTTAGCTTTTATGGGATTTTTGGAAGTCGCCTTGAATCTTCGAACTATTCTCGGAAACATTAAATTTTGTAAAAAAGATATTCAAAATTACCAACCTGATATTTTAATTCTCATCGATTACCCCGGTTTCAATTTGAGAATTGCAGAGTTTGCAAAAAGTTTGGGAATAAAAGTGGTGTATTACATTTCGCCACAGCTTTGGGCGTGGAAAGAAAGCAGAGTAGAAACGGTGAAAAAGTATGTGGATGAAATGCTCGTAATTCTTCCTTTTGAGAAAGATTTTTACAAAAAACACCATATTGATGCGCATTTTGTGGGACATCCTTTGTTGGATGCGATTTCGGATTTGCAAGAAATTAACATTGAAAATTTTAAAAAAGAAAATGGTTTAAACGAAAAGGAAATCATTGCACTTTTACCCGGTTCCAGAAAACAGGAAGTAGAAAAAATGTTGGAAGTGATGCTTTCGGTTAGAAATTATTTTTCTGATTATCAATTTGTTATTGCAGGTGCTCCAAGTTTGGAGAAGGAATTTTACCAAAAATTTGTGGACGAAGATGTCCATTTTGTTTCCAATAAAACCTACGATTTGTTGAGGTGTTCTAAAGCAGCACTGGTAACTTCGGGAACGGCAACTTTGGAAACGGCTCTTTTGAATGTTCCTGAAGTGGTTTGTTATCGTGGAAGCCGAATTTCCTACGAAATCGGAAAACGTTTGGTGAAGAATATAAAATACATTTCTTTGGTGAATTTAATCATGAATCGAGAAGTTGTTAAAGAACTGATTCAAAGTGAATTAACTACAGATAATTTGGTTAAGGAATTGAATTTAATTTTAGGAGAAAACCGTCAAAAAATACTTTCGGATTACGAAATTCTAAGAAAAAAACTCGGCGGAAAAGGTGCCAGCGAAAATGCAGCGAAAATAATCACCCTTCTGAAATAAATTTTATTGGTTATTCAATTGGTTTTGTTAACTTTAATAAAAACTAATTGAACTGTGAGGAAGCAGCCATTACTTTTATGCTGTGTTTTTTTTATTTCCGGAATTCTTGTTTGTGAAAACGTGAATTTCGGAAAAGGTGAAGTTCTGTTTTTGTTCTCGATCAGTTTTCTTCTTTTTATTTTTGGGTTTTTACGTGTTGGATGGTTGCTAAAATTAAAAAAACTGTTTATTTTATTGTTTTCGTTCTGTTTGGGAATTTTTTGTCATTTTTTCAACCAGCATCAAGATCCCCAAATTCACTTTAACAAAAAAGAAAAAGTCGTTTTTGAACTTCAAAAAAAATTAAATTCCAATACCAAAAATAAACGGTATGAAGTTTTAATTTTGAGTTCAGAAAATAAAAAATTCTTGCCTTTTAAAGCTGTTTTTTCTATTCCCAAAACAGAAAAATCTTTGGATTTTGAGCATTATTATCAGGCAGAAATTTATCTGAATAAGGTGGAACCTCCCCAAAACGATTTTCAGTTTAATTATGCGAAATATCTCAGCAGAAAAGATATTTTTTATCAAGGTTTTGTAGCAGGAAATATTCTTGAAAGTAAGAAAGATCGCCTTTCTTTAGCGGAAAAAATTAAACAAAAAAGACTGAAAATTATTTCGGAAATAGAGCTTTCTGAAATGAATGCTAAATCGAAGGAATTTTTGAAGGGAATTATTTTAGCAGACCGAACCGAAATGGATGCAGAAACGGTTTCCGATTTTTCAAAAACAGGATTGGTGCATCTTTTGGCTATTTCGGGAACACACATGGTGGTCATTTTCGGCTTGTTGATGCTGATTCTTAAATTTTTTTTTCATTCAAAACGGAGAAATTTAGCCATTTTGTTATCGTTGATTTTTATTTGGTTTTTTACCGTTTTTATTGATTATGGAAGTTCTGTTGTTCGCAGTTCTATTATGATTTCGATGTATTATGGTTTTGTTTTGTTGGAAAGGAAACCCGATTTAATGCATTCCATGGCTTTAGCGGCTTTTTTAATTTTATTTTTTGACACCCATCAAATTTTTGATGTCGGGTTTCAGCTCAGCTTTATTGCCGTTTTCGGAATTTTTTGGTTAAATGATACTTTTTTGAAATTTTTGCCTAAACCTAAAAATGATTTTCAAAAAATTTTGGTGAATATTCCTTCGGTTAGTTTGAGTGCCCAAATTGCCACTTCACCCTTAGTGATTTATTATTTTCATCAATATTCTTTTATTTCAATTTTTGCAAACCTGATCATTATCCCTTTTTCCGAGATTATTATTGTTTTGTCACTGTTTCTTACGATCCTCTTTGCTTTTGCTTTTGATTTTTCAATTTTAAGCTCAATATATGATGAAATTATTCAGTTTTTATTGAAAATTATCCATGGTTTTGCCAGTTTTGATTTTCTGTATTTTGAAAACATCTCGATGAATCTTTTGGAAGTAATTGCATTATTAATTTCAGCCTATTTTCTTCGGTTTATTCTTGAAAAGAAAAATTTTGAATCTTCTTTGAAATTGGCTTTATCACTTTTTGTTTTTTTTGGATTAAGGGTGGGTCTAAATTTATATTATAAAACTAAAAATGAGATAGTTGAAGTTGCTTATCTTAAAGACAAAACTTTAATATTGAAAAAACAAAATAAAGTTTTCTTTTACCAGAAAGGTCTTAAAAATGAAGAAAATTTCAAAAAATTTATAGTAAAACCTTATCTTAGTTCCAGAAGAGTTACTGAATTTGAAATGGTGAAAATCGCAGATGAGGTCAATTCAATACAGATCAATGGTAAGACCTTTTTTTTGGAGTAATATGGATTGAGTTTATTTAGAAGTATTCCAAACTGTAATATTCTGATATATCTCACTTTCCTTTCCCTTAACATTTTTTTAACTTTGTAAAAATTCAAACTAATCAAATATTTATGGCAGGTTTAACGAGTTCTACTATTGGTAGAAAGTATGCAATGGCATTGTCTGCAATGTTTTTGCTCATTTTCCTTGTGATGCACCTTTCTGTGAATTTGCTCTCCGTTATTAGCGAAGACGCTTTCAACAGTGCATCCTACTTTATGGGTTATAATCCCGCGGTGCAGTTTGTGATGCAGCCAATCTTAATTTTTGCAGTATTTTTTCACTTCATTATGGGATTTGTTTTAGAAGCTAAAAATAATAAAGCAAGGCCGGTAAAATATGCAGTGAATAACGGCGCTGCCAATTCCACATGGATGTCTAGAAATATGATTATTTCGGGATTGGTGATTTTAGCTTTTTTAGGGCTTCATATGTATGATTTTTGGTTGCATGAAATGACCTATAAATATGTTCCGGGAGAAGGTGATCCTAATGATATGACAAGATTTTGGCATGAGCTTCATGCGAAATTTGCAGATTTGTGGAGGGTGATTTTTTATATTGTAGCATTTGTTTTGTTGGGGCTTCACTTAGCGCATGGTTTTCAGTCTTCTTTTCAATCCATTGGTGCAAGACATCCAAAATATACCCCAATAATTAAGGCTTTTGGTAATTGGTATTCTATATTAATTCCTGCTGGTTTTATTATTATCGCAATTTTTCACTTTGTAACTCAATAATTTTAATGTTTTGAAAAAATTCAAAATTTAAAATTCAAAATTTAAAATTTTAAAAATGAGCAAATTAGATTCAAAAATTCCTGGAGGTCCGCTAAAGGACAAATGGAAAAATCATAAAGACCACATGAACTTGGTGGCGCCCAACAACCGCGACAAAATTGATATTATTGTTGTAGGAACTGGTTTAGCAGGAGGTTCAGCCGCTGCAACTTTAGCGGAGCAAGGCTATAATGTAAAAGCATTCTGTTATCAGGATTCGCCAAGAAGAGCGCACTCTATTGCGGCTCAAGGTGGTATTAATGCGGCAAAAAATTATCAAGGAGATGGCGATTCCACTTACCGATTATTTTATGATACCATAAAAGGTGGAGATTATCGAGCAAGAGAAGCGAACGTTTATAGACTTGCTGAAGTTTCTGCCAATATTATTGACCAATGTGTTGCTCAAGGTGTTCCTTTCGGAAGAGAATACGGTGGACAATTGGACAACCGTTCTTTCGGTGGGGTTCAGGTAAAAAGAACTTTCTACGCGAAAGGTCAAACAGGACAACAGTTGTTGTTGGGAGCGTATTCCGCAATGAGCCGTCAAATCGGGAAAGGCCGTATCAAAATGTACAACCGTCATGAAATGATGGATTTGGTAATTGTTGATGGAAAAGCTCGTGGGATTATCGCCAGAAATTTAGTAACGGGAGAAATTGAAAAACATTCTGCACACGCAGTTGTTATTGCTTCCGGAGGTTATGGAAATGTTTATTTCCTTTCTACTAATGCAATGGGTTCTAATGTTTCTGCAGCTTGGAAAATTCATAAAAAAGGAGCGTATTTCGCAAATCCTTGCTACGTGCAAATTCACCCAACCTGTATTCCTGTTCACGGAACGCAACAATCGAAATTAACTTTGATGTCGGAATCTTTAAGAAATTCCGGAAGAATTTGGGTTCCTAAAAATATTGAAGATGCCATTGCGATCAGAGAAGGAAATTTGAAACCGGAAAATATCGCGGAGGAAAACCGAGATTATTATTTGGAGAGAAGATATCCTGCTTTCGGAAATTTGGTTCCACGTGACGTAGCTTCAAGGGCAGCAAAAGAAAGATGTGATGCAGGTTTTGGAATCGAAAACAATGACACCAAAGAAGGTGTTTACTTGGATTTCTCTTCAGAAATTCTAAAAAAAGGAAAAGAATCCGCTACTGAAAAAAATATTCATAATCCGTCTCAACAGCAGATTTATGATTTAGGAAAAGCTTGGGTAGAAGAAAAATACGGAAACCTTTTTCAGATGTATGAAAAAATTACAGCAGACAATCCTTATGTAACACCAATGAAGATTTATCCAGCGGTGCATTATACCATGGGTGGAGTTTGGGTTGATTATAATTTACAATCGACAATTCCGGGATGTTTTGTAATTGGTGAAGCAAATTTTTCAGATCACGGAGCCAACAGATTAGGAGCTTCTGCTTTAATGCAAGGTTTGGCAGATGGTTATTTTGTTCTTCCATATACAATTGCAGATTACCTTTCTGCAGATATTAGAACAGGAAAAATACCTACAGATTCTGAAGCGTTTAATTCTGCCGAAAAAGAAGTAAAAGATAAAATTGATTTCTTCATGAATAATAATGGAACGCATTCAGTAGATCATTTCCATAAACAATTAGGAAACATTATGTGGAATAAAGTGGGGATGGGAAGAACTCCTGAAGGTTTGCGTGAAGCTATTAAAGAAATTGAAGAAGTTCGGGCAGATTTCTGGAAAAATGTAAAAGTTCCCGGTGAAGCCAACAGCATGAATATGGAACTGGAAAAAACCTTCAGAGTTGCAGATTTTCTGGAATTAGGTCAATTAATGGCAAAAGATGCTTTGGAAAGAAATGAATCTTGCGGCGGACATTTCCGTGAAGATCATTCTACACCAGATGGTGAAGCAGAAAGAGATGATGTTAATTACATGTATGTTGCATGTTGGGAATATCAAGGTTTGGACATTAACCAAGAAATTCTTCACAAAGAAACATTAGTGTACGATAATATTGAAGTGAAACAAAGAAGTTATAAATAATCTCCAAAAAAATAATTAAAATGAGTACAAAAAAAGGCTTGAACCTGACTCTGAAAATTTGGAGACAGAAAAACAATAAAACAAAAGGACAATTCGAAACTTACAAAATTTCGGATGTTTCAACAGATTCTTCATTTTTAGAAATGTTGGATATTTTGAACGAAAAGTTAATTAACGAAGGAAAAGAACCTGTTGCTTTCGATCACGACTGTCGCGAAGGAATCTGCGGCATGTGTTCTCTTTATATAAATGGTAGAGCTCACGGTCCAGATACCGGAATTACCACTTGTCAGCTACACATGAGAATGTTCAAAGATGGCGAAACTATTACTATTGAACCTTGGAGAAGTGCCGCTTTTCCAGTAATTAGAGATTTGGTTGTCGATCGTTCTGCATTTGACAGAGTAATGGCTGCAGGAGGATTTATTTCAGTGAATACTTCGGGAAATACTTTGGACGCTAACGCAATCTTAGTTCCTAAAGAAGATGCGGATAAAGCAATGGATGCTGCAGCTTGTATCGGTTGTGGAGCTTGTGTAGCAACATGTAAAAATGGCTCTGCAATGTTATTTGTAGGAGCAAAAGTTTCTCAATATGCTTTACTTCCACAAGGTAGAGTAGAAGCTCAACGTAGAGTTTTGAACATGGTGAAAGCCATGGACGAAGAAGGTTTCGGAAACTGTTCCAATACAGGAGCTTGTGAAGTAGAATGTCCAAAAGGAATTTCATTGGAAAACATTGCAAGAATGAACAGAGAATACATGTCTGCCATGGTGGATAAAGGATAAATATTTTCAATATATTTTTAAAACCGTTTCATTAATGAAGCGGTTTTTTTGTTAAATTATTAATAAAAACGAAGATTAATTTCCCCGAAAATCCGAAAACATTATCTTTGCCAAAATTTTTAAGAACAATAATGAAAAAGTATTTTTTATTAGTCATGATGGCAATTTTTGCCATTTCCTGCTCCAAGAAAGTGGAAGTGAAAGGAAAAATTACAGGAGGATCTCCATTAGAGCGTATCGAATTTATCGAAGCTTCAGGAGTAGCAACTTTACCTTTAACCAATATTGGAGTAAAACCGGATGGAACTTTTGCAGGAAGTTTCGAAGCTCCAAAAAATGGGATGTACGTCATGAGTTATGCAGGAAGAGAAACCATGATTTATCTTAAAAAAGGACAAACCGCTGAAATTACTGCTACAGCAGCTAAGTTTCCTGAAGATTTAAAAGTAATTGGGGATGCTAAAGCAAATAACGATTTCCTAACACAAACGAATAAATTTTTGCAAACCTACAGTCAGAAAATGAACATCCAAGCAAGTATGGCTAAAGATGAAGCCGGTTTTGTGAAGGATATCAAAAAAATTCAGACCGATTTAGAAAAAAATATTGATGAAACAGCAACAAAAACAAATGCTGATAAAGAAGTGGTAACTTGGAAGAAAAATGATATTCATTCTGGTATTTTAACCATCCTACCTCAATATGAAATGACCAAAAAACAGGCTTCCACAAATCCTTCTTTTAAAATGAGTAAAGTTTTCACAGATTATGAAAAAAGTTTGCAGGAAAACAAAGAAGAATTGGTGAAAAACCATCCTATATACAGAAGTTATCTGTTGGGAACAATGACTGAAGATTTCCAGAAATATGCCATGTCAAAATCTCAAGGAAAAACCGATATTACGACTTCAGAAATGTTTGCTTCTTTCATCAAGGATAAAAAAGAACTTTCGCAATCTGCCAAAGATTATCTTTTGGCATTTGTAATGGCGCAAAGCGATATTCGTCCGGATTCTTCAAAAGAAACTTCTGAAAAAATTACTAAAATCATTGATACAGATATTAAAGATGCTACGGTTAAAAAAGATTTAAAGCGTATTCAGTTTGTTGTAAACGGTTTGAAAAAAGGAGAAACCGCTCCTGATGCAGCTTTAGTAACAGCAGACGGAAAAGCTTTCAAAATTGCTGAAGGATCAAAACCTAAAGTAATTGTAAACTACGCTTCTTGGACACCTTATATTAAAGAATCTACCGTTCCTATCATGAAACAGATTGTTGATTTCTACAAATCGAAAATGGATTTCGTTTTCGTGAATTTGGACGACACCAAAGAACAATTTGCAAAAACCAGCAAAGTAATGTTTGCAGGAATTCCGGGAACCAATGTTTATGCAGAAGGCGGTTTGAATTCAGATTATGCTGATAAATACGGAATCTACGGATTCAAATTAGCACCTTCTTATTTAATCTTGGATAAAGACGGTAAAATTGCAGGAAGAACGTTCTTCAATCCTGGAGAGCAAGAATTTGTAGCTTTGTTAGATCAACTTTCAGGCTTAAAAGCACCTCAAGTAGCTCCGGAAGCAACTCTGCAAAACGATTTGTTGGCGCCTTCAACAGAACAGGCTCCACCACCACCTCCAGCAGCGAAATAATTTCAAATATTTTTAAAACCTTTCAATTTTATGAAAGGTTTTTTTCTTTACAAAAACCTTACTTTTGCAACATGGCAAAAAACAGAAAAAAGAATCTTATTCTTGAAAATATAAAACTCGTTTCGGCAGGTGCAAAAGGTGTTGCAGTTGGGAAAACTGAAGAAGGAAAAACCGTTTTGGTTTCGGGTGCAGTTCCGGGTGATGTTGTGAATGCAAGAGTAAAGAAATCCAAATCCAAATATTTTGAAGCAGAAGCCTTAGAAATTCTGGAGAAATCACCTTTTAGAGTGGAGGCAAAATGTATCCATTTCGGAGTTTGTGGCGGCTGCAAATGGCAAAATTTAAGTTATGAAAAACAACTTGATTTTAAGCAGGAAGAAGTGGTGAATAACATTCGCAGAATTGGTGGAATTGACAGTTTTGAAACTTTGCCGATTTTAGGTTCCGAGGAACAATATTTTTATCGTAATAAAATGGAATTTTCCTTTTCCAATGCACGTTGGTTAACACAAAATGAGGTGGATTCCACAGAAAATATTAACGATAAAAACGCTTTAGGTTTTCATATCCCAGGAATGTGGAGCAAAATTCTGGATTTAAAAGAATGTTTTTTGCAAGAATCACCTTCCAACGAAATCCGACTTGCCGTAAAGGAGTTTGCTGAAGAAAATCAACTGGATTTTTATGATGTAAAACAGCAAGAAGGGTTTTTGAGAACTTTGATGATGAGGCAAAATTCCTTTGGAGAATGGATGGTTTTGTTTCAGCTGTACCGAGAAGAAAAGGAAAACCGAGAAAATCTTTTCAACCATATTTTGCAGAAATTTCCACAAATAAAAACTTTGGTTTATGCCATTAATTCGAAAGGAAATGATTCGGTTTACGACTTGGATATTATAACGTATTTCGGAGACGGATTTTTAATGGAAGAAATGGATGGTTTAAAATTTAAAATCGGACCGAAATCATTCTTCCAAACCAATTATAAACAAGCTTTGGAACTTTACAGAAAAACTTTGGAATTTGCCAACTTGAAAGGTGATGAAGTGGTTTATGATTTATATACAGGAACTGGAACTATTGCACAATATGTAGCTAGAAATGCAAAACAGGTTATCGGTATTGAATCAGTGCAGGAAGCAATTGATGCTGCAAAAGAGCACGCCAAACTTAACGGTTTAGAAAATACCACTTTCTATTGCGGTGATATGAAAGATGTTTTTAATGAAGAATTTTTAGAAAATCATCCAAAAGCAGATGTTTTAATCACAGATCCGCCAAGAGATGGAATGCACCAAAAAGTGGTAGAACAAATTCTGAAACTTTCACCCGAAAAAATAGTTTATGTAAGCTGTAATTCTGCAACACAAGCCCGAGATTTAGCCTTAATGAAAGATTTTTACAAAGTCGAAAAAATACTTCCTGTTGATATGTTTCCACAAACACATCATGTGGAAAATATTGCTTTGCTTACCAAAATTTAATTTTTTATTCTCTATTTTTATCAAAATTTTTTGATTATGAATTTACCTCTCCGAATAATTTTTGTTTCCATTTTCCTTTCGGGTTTATCATTTGGCCAAATAAAAAAAGATACCGTAAAAGAAAAATCGGACACTGCAAAAATAAAAACTTCTGTTTCTGCAGCTAAAGACAAAAAACCTGAAAAAATAAAACCTTATAAAGAGGTTATTACGGCAAAAGCGATTTCGGATACAGGAATTTTAACGGTACACAAAGTTGAAGACAAATATTATTTTGAAATTCCGGATACAGCTCTTAAAAAAGAGTTCCTTTTGGTAACTCGTCTTACCAAAGCTGCTGCAGGAATGAGGTCCGGATCTACAGGTTATGCAGGAGATGATATTGGTCAAAATTTAATTTTATTTGAAAAAGGACCTGCCGATAAAATTTTTGTACGCTCGATTTCTTATGCAGATTATGCCAAAGATTCTACTTCTGCAATGTATCCTTCTGTGATGAGAAATAATACCCAAAGTATTGTTCACGCATTTGACATTAAAGCTTTTGGGAAGGATAAGAAATCTTCGGTGGTAGAAATTACTGATTTTATTAATGGTGATAATGAATTGGTTTCTTTCGAAACAAGAGAAAAAAAACAATATAAAGTTGGTGCTTTTCAGAAGGATAAGTCGTTTGTTAATTTCGTAAAATCATTTCCCACCAATATTGAAATCAACACTACAAAAACTTTTGCCCGTACTTTAGGAATGATGACTTTTCCTCCAGGAGTTGAAAAACCGGATGTCAGCGGAAATTATACTGTAGAAATAAACTCATCATTGGTTCTTCTTCCGGAAAATAAAATGCAGGCAAGATATTTTGATCCGCGAGTTGGTTATTTTGCAGTTGGATATACCGATTTTGATCTCGATCCGCAAGGTGTAAAAAAAGTGAACATTATCAAAAGATGGAGGCTGGAACCCAAACCTCAAGATTTGGAAAAATATAAAAAAGGGGAATTGGTAGAGCCTGCAAAACCCATCATTTTTTATATTGATCCTGCCACACCTAAAAAATGGATTCCTTATTTAATGCAAGGTGTTAACGATTGGCAAAAATCTTTTGAAAAAGCAGGTTTCAAGAATGCGATCTACGCAAAAGTTCCCAATGCCAAAGATGATCCGGAATGGAGTTTGGAAGATGCCCGTTTTTCAGGAATCGTTTACAAACCTTCTGATGTTCCCAATGCTTCAGGACCCTCCATTTCTGATCCACGAACCGGTGAAATTTTAGAAAGTCACATCAACTGGTATCATAATGTGATGAATCTTTTAAGAAACTGGTATTTTATCCAAGCTTCACCAAGTGATTCCAGAGCAAGAAAAATGGAATTTGATGACAAATTGATGGGAGAATTAATCCGTTTTGTTTCTTCCCACGAAGTTGGTCATACTTTAGGACTTCGTCATAATTTTGGTGCCAGTTCTTCAGTTCCTGTAGAGAAATTAAGAGATAAAAAATGGCTCGAAAAAAATGGACATACTCCTTCTATTATGGATTATGCAAGATTTAATTATGTAGCACAACCTGAAGACAATGTTGGCGATTTGGGAATGATGCCACGAATTGGAGATTATGACAATTGGGCTATTGAATGGGGCTACAGAAGATTTTACCAATACAACAGTCCGGAAAGTGAAAAAGAACATTTAAACAAATGGATTATTAAAGAACTGAAAAATCCAAGACTTTGGTTTGGTACAGAAACCAATGCTTATGATCCAAGATCTCAAAGTGAACAATTGGGAGACAATGCCATGATTGCTGGAAAATATGGAATAAAAAATCTGCAAAAAATTGTGGATAATTTAGAAAACTGGACCGAAAAGCCTAATGAAGATTATGATAATCTTTCAACCATGTACGACCAAGTTACGATACAGTTCGGAAGATATTTGGGACATGTTTCAAAATATATTGGTGGACAGATGGAAACCCCCAAAACGGTAGAACAGGATGGTGCAGTATATGAAGTGGTATCAAAAGAGCAGCAAAAACAGGCTTTAAAATTTTTAGAGGAAGAAATTTTTACGACACCAAGTTGGTTAATTGATGAAAATATTTTTTCGCGTACCGGTAAATCACCTTCGGAAGTAGTTGAAAAACTGCAGAATAACGTTTTAAACAGAATTTTGGGAACCGGCGTTTTACAAATGATGTATCAAGGAGAAGTAAGCGATAAAAATGCTTATACCGTTTCGGAATATATGCTGGATTTGAAATCGATCATTTTTAGAAAAGAACCCCAAGATATTTTTAACAGAAATCTGCAAAGAAATTATTTGGATTCAATGTTGAGCTTGCTGAATGCAAAAACTTCCGCACCCGTCATTTCAACGTGGTATAAATCTCCCGGTTTTTCTGAAAATTCCGATGTAAAAGCTGTGGTAAGAGGAACTTTAAAAGACTTGAGAAATGAGCTGAAAACAAAATCTTCAAACGATAATATGATAAGATACCACTACGAAGATTTAATTTATAGATTGGATAAAGCACTGGATCCAAAAAACTAAAATGAAAAAAATAATTTCAATTTTTTTAATATCCATTCTTATGATTTCCTGTGGTTCAGATGACGATATTTGTACCAGTGGAGAAGCCACCCCAAGAATGAAGATAAAATTTAAAAATGCTGCAACAGGAAATGCAAAAACATTAGATTCTCTTTATGTAGATGTTGATTACGGAGATGGACCGGTAAATGTTTCTCAGCAGCGTTTTGCAGATTCTGCACTTATTCCATTAAGGGTTGATGAAAATGATTTCACCGAAATGTATGTCCATTTCACCAAATACGGAGCTAAATCAAAGATTAAAATCAATTATACTACAGAAACTGAATATGTTTCGCCAGCTTGTGGGATTAAAAAATTATACGACAATTTTGAGGCTGTGCTTTCCAATACAAATCCGGTTTTATCGGTAGAAAAAAATCAAAATTCCATTCTTGATGAAAACAAAACACATCTTTATCTTCATTTTTAGTTTGATCTGTTTTTCAGGAATTGCTCAAAAAAATGAGAAGAATGAAAATGTAAAAAAGTGGAATTATGAACCCAATTTCATGATAGGAATAGATGTACTGAATTTAGGGGCTTCTTTTTTTAGCGATCGTAAACTGTATCAGGGGTTTATATCTTCAAAATTGAAAGATAATTGGCATGGTGTTGCAGAAGCAGGTTTTGAAATTAATAAATATCAAAAAAATGGCTACAATGCCACTGTAAATGGACCTTTTGCGAAAATCGGAACCTTTTATATGATGTCTAAAGACCCTGAAAATGAATTCAATGGATTTTATTTGGGTGGAAAAATGGCTGGATCATTTTATAGTCAGGAATATAAAGCAGTTCCGGTTCGTGGTTTTGGAGGCAGTAATTCATCCATTGCTTTTCCGCAGACCAATCAATCTTCTTTTTGGTTGGAAGGTGTGGCAGGTGGAAGGATACAGTTCTTTCAAACTCAATTTTTTATTGATGTGAATGTTCAGCCTAAATATTTGGTTTACAGCAGTAAACAAGATGAAATTAAACCCATGATTGTTCCTGGATTTGGTAAAAGTTCAACGAAGTTCAATCTTGGTTTTAGCTGGAATGTAGCTTACAGATTTTAGAAGTGATTTCTTTTTTTACTATTAATTTTTGTGGATAATGTTTTTATATTTAATTGATTTATTCAATCGCTATTTATCATGATGAAAACTTTAAATGGTTAATATTGCAGAAATTTTAATATACATTTTATCCTAATTATGATGAAAAAAATATTTGCGGTTTTTATATTGCTAATTTCCGTTTTCAACTTTGCACAAAGAACTTGTGGAACAACTCAGGTAATGGAAGAATTTTATAAAAATCATCCTGAAGAAAAAATTAGAAAGAAAGATTTAGATTTTTTCTTGAGAAATAATACCCCAAACTCTACATCAGCCACCAATAAATTAGTGGTTACTATTCCTGTAGTAGTTCATGTTTTATATTCCAACGCCACGATGAATATTTCTGATGCACAAATTGCTTCACAAATAGCCATTTTAAATGCCGATTTTAGAAAATTGAATGCTGACTTTTCAACTGTAGTTCCGCCAGCTTTTCAAGGAGTTGCAGCAGACGCAGAAATAGCGTTTTGTATGGCTACTAGAACACCAAGTGGTGCCACAACCAATGGAATTGAACGTAAATCTGTACCTTCAAATTTTAATTTTGACAATAATTATTACACTTCCTCAGGATTAGTTGCTTGGGATACTACAAAATATCTTAATATATGGGTTGGGAATATTTCTACAAATTTATTAGGTTTTGCTTATCCTCCAGCAGCAGCTGGTTATTCATTTGATGGTTTGGCTATTGGTTACAAATATTTTGGAAATATTGGTACGGCACAAGCTCCTTATAATAAAGGTAGAACTGCCACTCACGAAATTGGTCATTACTTTGGTTTAGAGCATATTTGGGGAACAGATGATTATCCTGATACTTGTGGAAGCGCTACCAATACTGATTATTGTGCAGATACTCCACAAACATATAGTGCTTATTACGGAAATCCTACTTATCCAAACAATGATTATATGTGCGTATCAACCGCAAATGGAGCTATGTTTATGAATTACATGGATTATGTAAATGATGCTTCAATGGCGATGTTTACCAATAATCAAAAAACCATCATGCAAAACGCCATTGCTGGTCCCAGAGCAAGTTTATTGAACAGTAACGGTTGTAGCAGCATGTCTGTTTCTGAAGTGGAGGCGATAACTAAAATTATGGTTTTTCCAAATCCTACCACCCACTATATTTCAATCTCTTCTCCAGCGACTAAAATTGATGAAATTGAAATTTTTAATTCAGAGGGAAGGTTAATTAAGAAATCTGAAATAAGAAATGAAACAACCAAAGTTGATATAAATGATTTTCCTACAGGGATGTATTATATAAGAGCTTATGGTAAAGGAAATTTTATTAAATCGATGAAATTTATAAAAAACTGATCTTAAATTTTTAAAAAATAAAATCCTGAAAAATTATTTTTCAGGATTTTATTTTTTTCTGACAAACTGAATTAACCTTATCGTATTAATAAAATTTCTGACATTAAGATAACATAAATAATAATTTTTGTTTAGATTTGTAGGATTATAAATATATTGAGAATATTATGAAAAAACTCTTTACTTTCTTATTTCTCTTAGGTGTTTTTGTTAGTGCTTTAGCACAATGGAGCCCAACAAAAATGTCAGGAGATAAACTGAGAAGCAATTCAAAGGAATCTTTTTATACTTTGGATATCAATCAGTTGAGATCAAAATTAAAAAATGCAGAAGAGTCAGGAGCTTACGCTAACGCCATAGAAATTTCTATTCCTGTTTTATCAGGAAAAATAGAACGTTTCAAGATTTATAGTGCGCCGGTAATGGTGAAAGAACTTGCTGCCCAATATCAACTTGGATCCTATGCCGGTGTAGGAATAGATGATCCTTCTAAGTTTATAAGATTCAGTTTGGCGCCCAATGATTTTCAATCCATGATTATCTCGCCAAATGGCTATGAATTTATTGAACCTGCAAATACGCAAAAAACAGTTTATCGTGTTTTTCCTAAAACCAAAGCTACAGGAAGCAAAGCTTTTGTTTGTTCTACTGAAGAAGGAAGTAGTGCGAAAAAACAGATGGATGTTTTACAAAAGAAAGGTAAATCCTTCAATAACAATGTTACCAATTTTGCAAAAAGTTCAGATAAAAAATACAGAACACTCCGTTTAGCTTTATCCACAACCGGTGAATATACTACTTTAGCAGGTGGTACTGCTGGAGCCATAACAAGAATTAATGCTACATTAACAAGGGTTAATGGTGTTTTTGAAAAAGATTTAGCCTTAAAATTAATAATGCAGAATTTTCCTGCTATTATTTATACCAATGCAGCTACCGATCCTTATACAACAAATTTAAATGTACAATTACAACAAACTTTAACAAATGTTGTTGGTAATGCCAATTATGATATAGGACACGTTTTCAATGCTGCAGGCGGAAATGGTAACGCTGGGTGTATTGGATGTATTTGCGTAAATCCTGCGAATTCTACAAGTACAGCGAAAGGCTCTGCTTTCACTCAAAGCACTAACCCCCAAGGAGACACTTTTGATATCGATTATGTTGCCCACGAAATGGGACATCAATTAGGAGGAACTCATACTTTTTCTCATGCTCTTGAAGGTGCGGGAACAAATGTAGAACCAGGTTCCGGTAGCACAATTATGGGTTATGCCGGTATTACGGGATCATCTACTGATGTTCAAAATAATTCAGATCCTTATTTTCATACCATAAGTATCAATCAAATTCAAACCAATTTGATCAATAAAACTTGTGATGTAGAAACTAATATTACTAATAATCCGCCTGTAATTGCTGCACTTCCCGCTTACACGATTCCTAAAGGTACTGCATTTGTGTTAACGGGTTCAGCGACAGATCCGGAGAATAATCCAATGACATTCGTTTGGGAACAAATGAATGACGCTTCAGTTATTATAAATAATGCTAATCTTGGAAACACAGCAACAGGAGCAAATTTTAGATCCATTGCTCCATCTACCAATGCTACGAGATATTTTCCAAGATTGAATTCTGTACTTAATGGAGTTTTAAATAATTCGAACAATCTTTGGGAAGCTGTTTCAACAGTTCCTAAAACTCAATCTTTTGCTTTTACAGTAAGAGATAATCATCCAACTTCAACAGCTCAACAAACACAAACCGCAACGCAAACTATAAATGTTGGAAACGATGGACCTTTCACTGTTACATCTACAACAGTGTACAATAATATTGCTGGAGCAGTAACTTGGAATACTGCAAATACATCCGCAGCTCCTTATAGCGTGGCAAATGTTAAAATTGATTATACCACAAATAATGGAGTTACATGGGTTGTTTTATCAAATTCAACTGCAAATGATGGAACTGAAAATCTCCAATTTACAGGTTTAGCTTCTGGCTCAACTGTTAAGATTAGAGTTAGTGCCATTGGAAATGTATTTTATGCTATAGGTTCAGCTACAGTAAGTGTTATGCAGAATTGTTCTGCTGCTGCGCCAACAGGTGTTTCGGTAAATAATGTAACTGCAAGTACAGCAAATGTGATCTGGGATCCTGCAACGGGTGCTACTTATGATCTAAGATATAGAATTGTAGGTACTACAGCTTGGACTGATGTACCAGGTTTAACTACAAACAATTATACAATTCCTAGTTTAACTCCTAGTACAAACTATGAAGTTCAGGTAGCCTATGTTTGTAGTTCTGTACAAGGGGCGTTTTCAGCATCTGTTACCTTTACAACCTTAGCATTTACTTATTGTCCGGCTTCTTCTTTAGACTTTTCTGAAGAATGGATTTCGAATGTTACAGTTACTCCAAATGGTGCTGCTGTTATGAATAATCCTTCTGCAGGAAGTTCTTATACAGATTATTTTAATGATGCTTCAAAGCTTATTAATTTAAATATTGGTTCTACAGGTAATCAGATATCAGTTACAAAAGCATGGTCTGGAACCCAATATAATGAAGGGGTTACTGTTTGGATAGATTTTAACAGAAATGCAGTGTTTGAAACTAACGAAATCGTTATGTCTTCACCGGGTAGTACTACCACACCTGTTACAGCTACATTCACTGTGCCTGCAGGAGCTTATGCTGGTGGTTTAAATACCAGAATGAGAGTCATGATGGAATATTATGATAATCCTGGTTCTAGTCCAACAAATCCGTGTGCCACCATACAGTTTGGAGAAGTTGAAGATTATGCTGTTAAATTAAATGGTGGTAGTACAACTCCATGTACAGCACCGTCAGGCTTATCTGTACCATCTAACACAACTTCTGGAACGACAATTTCTTGGACGGCAGTAGCACCTGCACCAACTGGAGGTTATGATTATTTCATCTCGACAACTAATACCGCCCCTACAGCATCTTCAATACCAACCGGTAATACATCTGGAACTTCTGTAGTTTTAGGATCTTTGCCAGCTAATACTATTCATTATTGGTGGGTAAGAACCAATTGTGGAACTTCTGCACAAAGTGTTTGGGTGGCAGGAACAAGTTTTACAACTTTAGCTACGGTTTCATCTTTACCATATACTCAGAATTTTACAGGACCAAATGATTTCACTTTTGTAAGCGGAACAGGACCAAATAAATGGGCTTACGGATCAGCTGCAGGTAATCCTGCCAGTTCGATTTATATTTCGAATGACAACGGGGTTACGAATGCTTATACAACAGGGACTACAGCTACTGTGGTTCATGCTTACAAAGATTTAGCGATACCAACTGGAGCAACTACCGCTACGTTATTTTTCGACTGGAGAAATGATGGTGAAGGAAGTTCTACAACAACCAACTATGATTATTTCAGAGTTTGGATGGTTCCTGTAAGTTTTACACCTACAGCAGGTACACAAATAACTAACACTGGAGGAAGAATACAAATTGCGGGTAATTTCTTAGATAGTACAACTTGGCAAACCTATTTTAACCCTACAGTTAATATTTCTTCATTTGCAGGACAAACCATGAGACTTGTTTTTGAATGGAGAAATGATACATCTGGTGGTGCACAGCCTCCAGCAGCGATTGATAATATTAACATGTCTATTCCTACATGTCAGGTTCCTACGAATTTAGGTTTTAACTCACCTTCATCTAATGGTGTTAATTTAACTTGGACGGCTGCGAACCCGGTTCCTTCTAATGGATATCAATATTATTATAATACTACAGGTGTTCCACCAACTTCAAGTACGGCACCAATTGGAAATTCTGCAACAAGCCCAGCTTCTTTAGCAGGACAATTGCAACCAAATACCACCTATTATTGGTGGGTGAGATCGAACTGTGGTGGTTCTGATTTTAGTTACTGGATGGCAGGTCCTGCTTTTACTACATCACAAATTCCTGCAACATTACCTTATGTACAACCATTTACAGGATCTAATGATTTTTCGTTTGTTAATGGTACACAAACCAACAAATGGGCTTATGGTTCTGCTACAGGAAATCCTGCAAATGCAATTTATATTTCTAACGATAACGGAGTTTCCCATCAATATTCTACAGGTAATACGAGTGTTGTACAAGCGTACAGAGATTTTACAATTCCAGCAGGATCAACAATCGCTACCTTATTTTTCGACTGGCAAAATGATGGAGAAGGAACAGCTACAACAACCAATTATGACTACTTAAGAGTATGGATGGTTCCTCTAAGCTATATGCCAACTGCGGGAACACAAATTACTTCAGCAACGGGTGCAAATCCAAGAATTCAGATTGGAGGTAATTTATTAGACAGTCCAACTTGGCAAACATATTTTAATCCTACCGTAAATATTAGTGCATTTGCTAATAGTGGAATGAGATTAGTATTCGAATGGAGAAATGACGGTTCAGGAGGAGTTCAACCTCCGGGAGCAATTGATAATATTAATTTTGTAATTCCGACTTGTCAAGTTCCTACAAATTTAAATTACAATACCGTAACTGCTACAGGAGCCAATATTACCTGGACAGCAGCTAATCCTGCTCCAGCCGGAGGATATGATTATTTCTTTAACACTACAGGAGTTGCTCCTGGACCTGGTGATCTTCCTAATGGTAATACAGCAAGTAGTCCATTGTCATTAGCAGGGCAATTGCAACCAAATACTACTTACTATGTTTGGATAAGATCACATTGTACAAATACCGATTTCAGTTTTTGGATGCCGGTTCCAAGTTTTACAACAACCCAGATTCCGGCACAGCCAACTTATAATCAGCCTTTTACTGGTCCAATTGATTTCACTTTTGTTAATGGAAATCAAACCAATAAATGGCATTATGGATCTGTAGCTGGAAACCCGCCTAATGCAATTTATGTATCTAATGATAATGGGGTAACAAATGCCTATACCATAACTTCAACCAGTGTGGTTCATGCTTATAGAGATATTGTTGTTCCACCAGGATCCACATCTGGAACTATTTTCTTCGATTGGAAAAATGATGGTGAAAATAACTATGATTATCTAAGAGTATGGATGGTTCCTACTTCTTATGTGCCAACAGCGGGAATACAAACTACTGCTGCAACTGGTGCAAACCCTAGAATTCAAATTGGAGGAAATTTCCAAGATCAAACCACTTGGCAAACTTATTTTAATCAAAACCTAAATGTAACCCAGTTTGCAGCTTTGGGAACTGTTCGTCTAGTTTTTGAATGGAGAAATGATGGAATTATTGGTACGCAACCTCCGGCTGCAGTAGATAATATTATTTTTGGTTTTCCAACTTGTAAAGCACCAACTAATTTAGGAGTATCTAATGTTACTGCTAATGGTGCAAACTTAACATGGAATCCTGCGAGTCCAGTTCCTGCAGGGTATCAATATTATTATAATACTACTGGAGTTGCACCAGGAAATACTACCCCTCCACCTTCAGGTTCAGTAACCACATCTCCAGCTATTTTAGCTTCAGGGTTACAACCAAACACTACTTATTATTGGTGGGTAAGATCTACTTGTACAACAGGCGGTAATGGTATTTGGATTCCTGGTCCGTCATTTACAACTTTGCAGATTCCTGCAGATATGCCATACAACCAAGAATTTACTAATGGTCCAATTGATTTCACTTTCGTGAATGGAAACCAAAGAAATAAATGGAATGTTGGTGCGGCTGCAGGTAACCCTGCAAATTCTATGTATATTTCTAGTGATAATGGGGTAACTAATGATTACGTTCATGAAACTACTATTGCTCATACTTATAGAGATATCATTATTCCTGGGGGTTATACTTTAGTAAATCTGTTATTCGATTGGAGATCGGTTGGTGAGAACAACGCAGATTATTTCAAAGTATGGATGGTTCCACTAACTTATTTTCCAACTGCAGGAACTCAAATAACTGCAGCTCCTAATAGAATCCAGGTTGGAGGTAATTTCCAGGCACAAGGAACTTGGCAAACTTATGACAATCAAGCTTTAGATGTTAGTACTTTTGCTGGCGGACCAATGAGATTGGTTTTCGAATGGAGAAATAATAATACGGGAGGAACAAATCCACCAGCAGCAATTGATAATGTTAGATTAAGAAGATGTTCTAATGATGCTCCAGTTCTTACTGTTGGAAATGTTACGCATAACTCTGCTTTAGTAACTTGGCCACAAGATACTGGTGGTGCATCTTATATTATCAGATATCGTCCTGTAGGAAGTGGTCCAGGTTGGACAGCTACTATTCCTGTTGCAGCAGCACCGTGGACTTCAGCAACAAACCAATATCAGTTAAATGGTTTGTCACCTGTAACTTTATATGAAGTAGAAGTGGCTGCAGTTTGTAACAATACACCAGGTTCATTCTCACATATCGAGTTTGAAACGAAGTGTGATCCTGCACCACCAACCAACTTTACAGTAACGCAAATTACTGCAAACTCTGCATTGGTTTCTTGGTCACCGGTATTATCTGCAACTTATGTTTTAGAATATAGAGAAGTAGGTGCTGCAACTTGGGAACCACCAGTAAACTTAACAACCACTTCATATACTATTACTGGACTTGTTCCTAATAAAACTTATGAAGTAAGAGTGGCTTCTATTTGTTCAGGAGCGCAAAATCCTTGGACAACACCAGTTGTATTTACCACATTGCCAACTTGTGATATGGCGCCAATTGGTCTCATCGTTACCAATATCACCATGACTCAAGCGCAAATAGATTGGAATGCATTTGCTGGAGCAACTTATGTTTTAAGATGGAGAAAAGTTGGAAGTTCTTCTTGGACTACTCTTAATTTGAATACCAATTCTTTCTTATTGACGGGCTTAACAGAGCAAACCCAATACGAAGTTCAGGTAGCGAATGTTTGTGGAGGTGTTTTACAGAATTTTACCGCACCTTATGTATTTACAACACCTACGATAATTTATTGTGATATGGCTTCGCAAAGTTCAACAGAAGAACATATTTCAAATGTTAAAGTATCTTATAATGGTCAAATCCCGAATTATGGTCCTCTATTAATGAACAATATTTCAGGTCCTTCAAATTATACGGATTATAGTACACAATTAATTCCTCTACCAATCATGCTTTATCAGGGATATTCAGATTATGAAATTTCAGTAAGCAAGAAGTGGGCTTCAACCCAATATAATGAAGCAGTAACGGTTTGGATTGACTTTAACAGGGATGGAAGTTTCTCCAATGCTGAAAAAGTATTAAGCACTCCTGCGAACAAAACAACACCGGTTACAGGAACTTTCTCAGTACCTTCTGATACATTTGTAAGTCTTTCTAACGATGATTATGTAATAATGAGAGTGGCGATGAGTAGAGATGGTGCAGCACCTATGTGTTCTGAATTTGATAATGGAGAAGTGGAAGACTACAAGGTTCTTATCTTTAAACCTATGGTTGGAAACTTCAAAGACCCAACGCAAATTACAGTATATCCAAACCCAACCAAAAACACATTATATGTTACTTTAGTTGGTGACGGATCCAAATACAAAATCTATAATTCAATTGGACAATTGGTTCAAGGTGGAATTATAGTGGCCAACAAGATTGATGTTACTAAATTGTTGAGCGGTGTATATGTAATTGACGTAGAAGCTACCGATGGCAAAAAAGCGCAGATCAAATTTATCAAAGAGTAATTGTACCTGCTATAATAGAAAACAGCCTTCAAATTTTGAAGGCTGTTTTTATTTGGTTAAAAATTTTAAAAATTATTTCAGTAATTCTAAAACTTTTTCAGTTTCTGCTTTTAAAGAATTGAGGTCGGAATTATTGTAAATAACATAATCTGCCAAGTTGATTTTTTCCTTTTCGGGCATTTGTTTTTTCATGATGGCTTCCACTTCACGGTAGGTTTTTCCGTCGCGTTCCATTACTCTTTTCATACGAAGATGATCGTCTGCAGTAACCAAAATAGATTGATGGCAGCTTTCGTTTAATTTAAGTTCAAATAAAAGTGCCGTTTCTTTAAAAATAAATTCAGTTTTTTGTTCTGAAATCCAATTTTCAAAATGAAATTTTACCGCTGGATGAATGATGGTATTCAACTTTTTTAGTATATCATCATTTTCAAAAACAATTTCTGAAACCCATTTCCTATTGTAATTCCCTGATTCATCGTAGGCATTTTCTCCAAGAAGATCAATGATTTTTATTTTTAAATTTTCATCAACATTCACCAATTCTTTTGCCCAGAAATCTGAGTTGTAAACAGGATATCCTTTTTCTTCAATAAACTTAGCAACAGTCGATTTTCCGGAACCTATACCGCCGGTTAAACCAATAATTTGGGGCTTAAAAATATTGTTAGACAAATTCAGATGCTTTTCCATAGATTATTTTAGTAACCAAAAACATCATTAAATTTCAAATGTTCGTCCACACGAACTCCTTTTTCCGTCATTTTCAGACTTACCAATTCATGATGTGCATCGTGTTCCAAGAAAATAAGATATTCGTTATCAACACATTGTTTCAAAAATTTATCTTTTTCTTCCATGGTCAAAAGTGGACGAGTATCATAACCCATCACATAAACCAAAGGAACATGTCCTGCAGTAGGAATTAAATCTGCAGCAAAAACAATGGTTTTTTCCTGATATTGAAGCACAGGTAACATTTGTTTTTCGGTATGTCCGTCCACAAAAATGATATCCATTTTTAAATCTGGCGCAAATCCGTAATTTCCGGTGCTTGGTAAAGGAATGAAGTTGAGCTGTCCACTTTGTTCAATCGGTAAGATGTTCTCTTTTAAAAAACTTGCTTTTTCTCGTGGATTTGGTTCTGTTGCCCATTTCCAATGATTTTCGTTGGTCCAAAAATGCGCATTTTTAAAGGCGGGTCTATAACCGGTTTTGTCATCATTCCATTCAATAGCTCCACCACAATGATCGAAATGCAAATGGGTTAGAAAAACATCGGTAATATCTTCTTTTACAAAACCATATTTTTTCAGATTTTTATCCAAATTATCATCGCCAAATAAGGAATAATGACCAAAGAATTTATCATCTTGTTTATTTCCTAATCCACAATCTACCAAAATCAGTTTTTTACCATCTTCAATTAATAGGGATCGCATTCCCATTTCGATTAAATTGTTGGCATCTGCTGGATTCGTTTTTTGCCATAAAGATTTTGGTACTACACCAAACATGGCACCGCCATCAAGTTTAAAATTTCCGCATTGTATTGGATAAAGTTTCATATTTTTTTGATTGTAATTTGTTTAAATTTTAAAAAAGTTCGCCAGGATTTTTAGGTTTGTTTATTCCCAAATGTTTGAAAGCTTTTTCGGTAACCTCTCTTCCTCTTGGAGTTCTGATGATGAATCCTTCTTGGATCAAAAAAGGCTCATAAACTTCTTCTAAAGTTTCAGGATTTTCACCAATAGAAGTTGCCAAAGCAGAAATTCCTACAGGTTTTCCTTTGAAGTTTTCGATCATCACACGCATAATTCGATTATCCATATCATCCAATCCAAATTCATCAACATTTAATGAATTTAGGGCAAATTGAGTAATGTTGATTTCAATTTCTCCATTTCCTTTAATCTCAGCAAAATCGCGGACTCTTCTTAATAATGCATTAGCAATTCTCGGTGTTCCACGACTTCTTCTGGCAATTTCTAAAGCCGCATTCTCATAAATTTTCACTCCTAAAACTCTTGCACTTCTTTCGATAATCATTCCTAAAAGTTCAACAGTGTAATATTCTAATCTGCTTTGGATGCCAAATCTTGCTAACATTGGTTTTGTTAACATTCCACTTCTTGTTGTTGCGCCAACTAATGTAAATGGATTTAAACCAATTTGCACACTTCTCGCATTGGGACCTGTTTCCAGCATGATATCGATTTTATAATCTTCCATGGCGGAATACAAATATTCTTCAACAATAGGAGAAAGACGATGAATTTCATCTATAAAAAGAACATCATTTTCTTCCAAATTGGTTAAAAGTCCTGCTAAACTTCCGGGTTTATCTAAAACCGGACCTGAAGTTATTTTACAATTTACCCCCAATTCATTAGCAATAATATGGGCTAAAGTAGTTTTTCCCAAACCAGGAGGTCCATGAAGCAAAACATGATCTAAGGCAGATCCACGGTTTTTTGCTGCCGCAACAAAAACTTCAAGATTATCAAGTGTTTTCCTTTGTCCTGCAAAATCCTGGAAATTTTGCGGACGAATTTTTTCCTCCTGTATAAGTTCCTCATCATCATAATTTTCTTTATCTGGATGTAAAAAGTCCGGCATTTTTTGTCTCGTTTCCCTCAAAGGTAAGATTTTTAGGCAAACTTCTGAAATCGAATTTGTAAATTGGCTGGATGAAATTAATAGGACCGTTTAAACAAATTATTACGATTAATAATTTATCCATGCGTGGTAAATTATCCGACGATCAACTGGAAATTATAGAAAATGGAGGAATCGTGGTTCACGAAAATAAAATTCAAAAAGTAGGTAATTTTGAAAATTTAAAATCTGAAATTTTTGAAATTGAAGAAATTTCAGGAACAAAGGTTGTTCTACCAGCTTTTATAGATTCTCACACTCATATTTGCTTTGGTGGAAATAGAGCCAACGATTTTGCAATGAGAAATGCAGGTAAAACCTATCTGGAAATTGCTGAGGCTGGTGGTGGAATTTGGTCATCAGTTCAACATACAAGAAATGCATCTGAAGAACAACTTTTGGAAAGTTTGTTGGAAAGAATAAATAGTTTAGTTTCTTTAGGAATTACGACAATAGAAGTAAAATCTGGATATGGATTAAATAAAGAAGAGGAATTGAAAATGTTGAGAACCATTAAAAAAGCTCAGCAAAAAACGGAAGCAACGTTGGTTCCAACCTGTTTATCCGCTCATTTGAAACCCAAAGATTTTGAAGGGGATAACCAAAAATATTTGAATTATATACTAAGTGAAATTTTACCTATTGTAAAAGAAGAAAATTTAGCCAAAAGAGTCGATATTTTTATTGAAAAATCAGCATTTCAACCGGAAGAAAGTAAAGAATTTCTTTTAGCCGCAAAAAAATTGGGATTTGAAATTACCGTTCATGCCGATCAATTTACGGCTGGAAGTTCAAGAATTGCAGTAGAAGTAGGTGCAATTTCAGCTGATCATTTGGAAGCAACTGCTGATGAAGATATTGAGTTTTTAGCAAATTCGGAAACGGTAGCAACAACTCTTCCAGGTGCCAGTTTAGGACTTGGAGAACCTTTTACTCCGGCAAGAAAACTTTTGGACAAAGGTGCCATTTTAGCGATTGCTTCAGATTGGAATCCAGGTTCTGCGCCTATGGGAAATTTGATTGTACAAGCCAGTATTTTAGCGACTTTTCAGAAATTGACAACTGCTGAAGTTTTAGCAGGAATTACTTTTAGAGCCGCTAAAGCACTGAATTTGGAAGATCGGGGAATAATCGCTGAAGGCAAAAAAGCTGATTTTGTAGTTTTTGAAACCGATAATTTTCAAAATATTCTTTATCAGCAGGGAAGTCTGAAAGCTTCAGAAGTGTATATCAACGGAAATAAAATTTAGAAATGGATTCAAATATTTGGAATGGAAGATGGGATGGGGATGAACCTCTATATCACAGATTTTTTCAGCGAATAAAAAGAGAAAAAAATATAGAGAATATTTCAACGAAAGATTTCGTTTTACAGGGTTTTGCTGTTGATGAAGGGGTTAGAAGAAACAAAGGAAGAACAGGAGCTAAAAATGCTCCTGATATTATTCGGAAAAATATGTCCAATTTCCCAATAGTAAATGCAGATTTTAATTTGTTTGATTTTGGCAATGTATTTTGCGAAAACAAAAATTTGGAATTAGCGCAAGAAAATTTAGCAATTTCCGTTTCTGAAATTTTAAAAAAAGGGGCGAAATCTGTGGTTTTAGGAGGTGGTCATGAAGTTACATTTGCACATTATTCAGGAATTAGAAAGGCATTTCCAAATAAAAAAATTGGAATAATTAATATTGATGCCCATTTTGATAATAGAGAACCGGAAGTTGGAGTAGGAGCTAGTTCTGGAACTGGTTTTTGGCAAATTGCACAGGAAGGAAAAATGAATTCTTTGCATATCGGTATTCAAAGAAACTCAAATACATTAAAACTTTTTGATACCGCACATCAATATGGGATGAAGTATATTTTGGCGGACGAACTTTTTTTTGAAAATTTACCCTCAATTTATCAACGAATTGATGAACTTACCCAAGAAGTGGACGTCTTATATTTAACAATTTGTATGGATGTTTTCAATGTTTCTGTTGCACCGGGCGTTTCCGCTTTAGCATACAATGGGATTTTTGCGGATGCCAATTTTATGCATTTTTTTAGACATATTTTGAAAAATGAAAAATTAGTTTCCTTAGATGTTGCAGAAGTAAACCCGGAGTTTGATATACAGGAAAGAACCGCAAGATTAGCGGCTTCTTTGGTAAATGAATGGTTTATGATATAGTAATTCTATAAAAATTCTTTAAAATATAAATTATTTAAGCATTCTTAAGAGGGTGCTTTTTTTTAATTTTATACCATGGAAAAAAAGATTCAAAATAAACTCGAAAAATCTCAAAAAACATTTTTAGAATGGAAAAAAACTTCCTTTTCTGAAAGAAAAAAATTAATATCACAACTTTCCAGAATTCTGATCAAACGAAAACAGGAATTTGCAGAAATCATTACGAAGGAAATGAATAAGCCTATTTCACAGTCGGTTTCAGAGATTGAAAAATGCGCAGGAATGATTGGTTTTTATGCAAAATCTGAAAATATTCTAAAACCTGAAAAAGTAAAAACAGAACATCAAATTTCTGAAATTCATCATGAACCTTTAGGCGTTATTTTGGGCGTAATGCCCTGGAATTTTCCTTTTTGGCAAGCTTTGCGTTTTGCTGTTCCTGCCATTTTATCTGGAAATGTAATTGTTCTTAAACATGCATCAATTTGTGCTGAAAGTGGAGATGCTATGCAAAAAATATTTGAAGAAGCTGGGTTTCCTAAAGGTGTTTTTACGCATTTAAAAATCAGTCATCAAGAAGTGGAGGGTTTGATAGCAAATCCTATCATTAAAGGTATTTCTTTAACGGGAAGTGAAGCTGCAGGAAGAAAAATTGCAGAAACTGCGGGTAAAAATTTAAAAAAATGTGTTCTCGAATTGGGTGGCAGTGATGCTTTTATCGTTTTGGAAGATGCAGATCTGGATGCAGCAGCGAAAGATGGAGCTTTAGCAAGATTGCAAAACTGCGGTCAAACTTGTGTAGCGGGGAAAAGATTCATTATTCACCAGAAAATTTTTAAAGAATTTTTGAAAAAATTTATTCAGGAATATCAGAAATTTCAACCTGGAAATCCAATGGATAAAAAGACAAAACTCAGCTTAATGGCTCGTGAAGATTTGGCTTCTGATTTAGAAAAACAGTACAAAAAAGCCATCAAAAGTGGAGCAGAAATTATTCTTCCATTAGTAAAAGTGGGAAATATGGCTTTTGAACCCGGATTACTTTTGATGAATGATGAAAACCCTATGTTATCAGAAGAATTTTTTGGGCCTTTAGGAATGGTTTTTAAAGCTAAAAATGATAATGATGCCCTAAAAATCGCTAACGATTCGATGTTTGGACTTGCGAATGCCGTTTACACAAAAGACAAGAAAAAGGCGATGTTTTTTGCCGAGAATTTGGAAAGTGGAAGTGTGGCTATCAATCAAATTTTTCGTTCAGATTGGAGGATGCCTTTTGGAGGTAGAAAAAATTCCGGTTATGGGGTAGAACTTTCTCCATATGCTTTACATGAATTTATAGTTAAGAAAAGTATTATTGGAGAATTCTAATATTTTCTAAAAAAAGCTCCAAATTTTGGAGCTTTTTTATTTTATATTGTAGTCAATCTCAATGTATTGGTTTTTCCGCTTTCTTCAGCAGGTGTTGCATTCAGATTGATCACGAAATCGCCTTCTTCAACAAAGCCTAATTCTTTGGTAAGTTTGTTTACCTGTAAAATGGTTTCATCAGTAGATTTATTTCCGTCGTAAAAATAAGCACGAACTCCCCAAAGTAAATTCAACATTGTAGTAACTCTTTTATTGGAGCTAAAAATAATAATATGAGAATTGGGACGGTGTGCCGAAATTTGGAACGCCGTATAACCGGAATGCGTTAATGTAATAATGGCTTCAACATCGGTGGATTTTGCAATTCTTACCGCAGCCAAACAAATTCTGTTAGTAATAAAACGACTGTCAATACAATTGAATTCTTTTTCAATCGGTGAATTTTTTTGAACGTAAAAATTGGTACTTTCAATATTTTTCACAATTTTCGCCATATTTTTTACTACATCTACAGGATATCTTCCTACAGAAGTTTCACCGGAAAGCATTACCGCATCAGCGCCATCTAAAACCGAATTCGCAACATCGTTTACTTCAGCTCTGGTTGGTGTAAGGCTGTTAATCATCGTTTCCATCATTTGGGTAGCAATAATCACCGGTTTTGAATAATTTCTTGCCTTTTCAACCAAAATTTTCTGAATTGCAGGAACTTCTTCCATGGGAACTTCAACCCCTAAATCTCCACGTGCAACCATTAATCCGTCACATTCCAATAAAATTTGATCGATATTTTTTACGCCTTCCGGTTTTTCAATTTTCGCAATAATAGGCGTTTTTTTATTGTTTGTCGGATGTTTTGCTATCAGATTTTTTAAATCGATAATATCTTGAGCATGACGAACAAATGACAGTGCAATCCAATCCAACTCCAAATCGAGCATGAAATTGGCATCTTCAATATCTTTTTCTGTAAGGGCAGGAAGCGAAACGTTGGTGTTGGGAAGATTTACTCCTTTTTTAGAGCTTAATGGTCCACCTTGGATGGTAACAGCTCTTACGGTATCAATTTCATTAGTTTCAATAACTTGAAGAACTAATTTTCCGTCGTCAATTAATATTCTTTCACCAGCTTGTACATCTCTAGGAAACTCTTGATAAGTCATATAGACACGTTTAGAATCTCCTTCAATTTTTTCGTTGGTAAAGGTAAGAACATCTCCCGGGTTAAGATAGGAACCTTCTTTTACCACACCAACACGAAGTTTTGGACCTTGAAGATCTCCTAAAATCCCTACGGATGTACCTAATTCTTCATTAATTTCTCTGATTAGGCGTACATTACTACGAACCAAATCGTAATCGGCATGAGAAAAATTTATTCTGAAAATATCTACCCCTGCTTTTATTAAATCCGTCATAACTTCTTTAGAAGATGAGGCAGGACCAAGGGTGGCAATAATTTTTGTTTTTTTTAAATATTTATTCATAATACTGAATAGTTTGATAGAGCTCGGTATCGGAAGTAATGGTAATTTCCTGAAGAGAAAATGTTAAATTTTCCGGGAGCAAAATTAGTGAAAAATCAGCAAATTTATCTGAACTTCTAATTATATAATCGATATCTGCGTTATTTTCTAACAATAATTTAATATTGTGTTCATTGGAGAATAATTCTGTGACTTCTTTTTTCTGAATACTTTTCCAGGATTTATTGGATATGAATCGGAAACATGATTTCGAGTTCACACTATAACCTTCAAAAACGGAAAAAAAATAATCATAATATTCTCCAACAATTTTAAGGTCTTCAATTCTGGAGAAACAAAAATTGTTAATAGCGTTTATTTTGAAGAAAAGCTCAAAATCGGGAACTTGTTTGGCAAGACGAAGTAATCCTATACTAATTTCATCGTCTTCAAAATCATCAAGTATGAATTTTTGAATTTCCAAGGATATCTTCTTTTTTGTTTAAAACATAAAAAGCGCGTTGTGCGGCTTTTTCTTCAGCTTTCTTTTTTGAACTTTCGGTAGCATTAGAAATTTTTTTATTTTCAACAAAAACTTCAGATCGGAAAACCATTACTTTATTTACTTGGATTTCTTCACAGGTTTCGTACCTAATATTCAATTTTTTTCTTTGGCTCCATTCCAGCAACAAGCTTTTATAGCTTACAATTTTACTTTCCAGTTTGTTGATTTCCTCAGGAGTTAACAATTTTTCCAGAACTACATTTTTACAAATGGTATAATCCAAATCAAGATAAATGGCACCTACTAAGGCTTCAAAAAGATTTCCTGATATATTTTCACTAAGTATGGAAGAATTTCCGTTCTGTATTAATTTGATGAGTTGTAGATCATCACCTAATTTATTCAGATTTTTTCGGTTAACAATCTTGGATTTCATCTGCGTTAGGTAGCCTTCGTTTGCATTTGGATAAGTGGCAAAAAGATGGCACGAAATAATAGATCCCAAAATAGAATCGCCCAAAAATTCTAAACGTTCGTAGCTTTTGTTGTCAGGATTTTTTGAAGAAGTCTTCAGGGAAAATGCTTCACGGTAAAGATTTATATTTTGGATTTGATACCCAATAATTTTACTGATTTCCTTACTGAGTAGAAAATCTTTTTCCGATAGTAATTTCTTTCTTTGAATAAGGAATTTAGAAAAATATTTCTTTAACTCCATTCAAATTTTTTTAAATTTTCTTAAAAAGAACACAAGCATTATGTCCGCCAAATCCAAAAGTATTGCTCATGGCAATATTAACTTCTTTGTCAACCGCATTATTGAAAGTGAAATTTAAACGACTGTCAATATTCTCATCATCTGTAAAATGATTGATGGTTGGAGGTACTTTTCCATGAATTATAGTTCCTAATGCTGCAATTGCTTCAATAACACCTGCCGCACCTAAAAGATGCCCCGTCATCGATTTTGTAGAATTTATCTGAATATCGTAGGCATGATCTCCCAATAATTTCGAAATTGCGTTGGATTCGGCGATGTCACCAAGAGGAGTAGAAGTACCATGCATATTGATATGATCTACTTCGTCTGTTGAAATTCCGGCATCTTCCAAACAATTTTTCATAACAAGAAAAGCTCCTAAACCTTCAGGATGTGGTGCTGTCATGTGATACGCATCAGCACTCATTCCACCACCTTTTAATTCTGCATAAATGGTCGCTCCACGTTTTTTGGCATGTTCATATTCTTCAAGAACAATACATCCAGCTCCTTCTCCTAACACAAAACCATCGCGATCTTTATCAAAAGGTCTTGAAGCAGTTTTTGGATCGTCGTTTCTTGTAGAAAGTGCCATCATAGCATTAAAACCACCAACACCACTTGCAGTTACTGCAGCTTCAGATCCTCCGCAAACAATAACATCTGCTTTTCCAAGTTGAATCAACATTTTGGAGTCTATAAGTGCATTTGCTGAAGAGGCACAAGCAGAAACGGTTGTATAGTTTGGTCCATGAAATCCATATTCCATGGAAATATGACCTGGAGTAATATCCGCAATCATTTTAGGAATAAAGAAAGGGTTAAATCTAGGAATGTCTGTATTAGCCCATCCTAAAACTTCAGTTTCAAAAGTTTCTAAACCGCCAATTCCAGATCCCCAAATAACACCTACACGATTTTTGTTTACTTCACTATTTAAAATTCCAGAATGTTCGACAGCTTCTCGTGCTGCCACCATTCCAAGTTGAGTATTTCTATCCATTTTTTTTGCTTCTTTTTTGTCAAAATGAGCTAATGGATCGAAATTTTTAACCTCGCAAGCGAATTTCGTTTTGAAGTTTGTGGCATCAAAAAGAGTAATAGGAGCAGCACCGCTCTCACCTTTTAGAAGATTTTCCCAGTATTCTTTTGCATTGTTGCCTATTGGCGTAATTGCACCGAATCCGGTTACTACTACTCTTTTTAATTCCATAAATTATTAATTTTCGTTCAGAAATATTATTTGTTCACTACTTCTTCGATATAAGCGATAGCGTGACCTACAGTAGTAATTTTTTCTGCTTGATCATCAGGAATTTGAATGTTAAATTCTTTTTCGAATTCCATGATAAGTTCAACAGTATCTAGAGAGTCTGCTCCTAAATCGTTAGTGAAGCTAGCTTCTGGAGTTACTTCTGTTTCTTCAACGTCAAGCTTATCAGCGATGATAGCTTTCACTCTTGATGCAATGTCTGACATAGTAATTTTTTTTTTATTGTTGATAATAGCTGCAAATATATAAAATTCTTTATGAATTAACATTTTTTTACATTTCTTTTAAATAAAATTAGCGAACATTAGCTGTTAATAAATGTGAAAAATGTTTTTATTGTTGATTATGAATTGTTTAGGTTTCTAGCGAAAAAAACTACCAATGAATTGGTAGTTTTTTTTGTGGAGTTGGAGGGATTCGAACCCTCGTCCAAACAAGCAATACATAAGGTTTCTACATGCTTATTTTGCTATTGGTTTTCGACGAAAAGCAGACAGCAAACAGCCAACTTTACGCTTATCTTCTAAAATTTTCGTTCGATAATCGAAGTGCTTATCAACTTATTTCTACTTTTTCTATGCCTCGGAATCGGACGTTGTAGAAAGTAACTTCCGGGAGACATCTTGTTTCCTTACTATACTTCGGGAAAAGCGCTAATCTTACTAAACTTCGGATTAAGCAGCAAGAGCAAACTCTTGGTCGCCAGTTAAATTCTGTAGCAAGGGATTTAAGAGATCGCGCTACGGTTCTCTGCATGCTTACTTATCTATTGGTCTTGCTGTCGAAACCAGTCAACCCCAATAATTAGCTTGCAAAAATATGAAAATTAATTTATTTTTAATTATTCTCTATTTTTAAGTAATATCCAACCGGATTTATTAACTAATTTTAAAGAAATGGGATCTTTCCAAAATATTTGATACCAATAGGTTCCGGTAGGTAATGGACCGTTAAGATAAGTTCCATTCCAAATAATATTGGTTTTGGACGGTTTGAAAATAATTTTACCGTATCTATCAACGATGTTCCCTCCAAAACCTTCATATTGGGAGATTTCTGAAAAATCTAAAACATCATTTTTGCCATCACCATTAGGAGTAATGCTGTTTTGCATATGGAAAGTGAAATAATCTATGGAATTGTAACATTTTATTCCTTGATTTCGAACTAAAATTGTTACGGAAAGATTATTTCCAACATTATAAAAAATATTTGAGGTTTGCCAATTAAAACCATTATCTATAGAATACTCTAATGGTAGTGATTCTGGGTTTGTGGTATCAATCGTAAGTGTTTTATTTTCGAATTTTATTTCTGTGAATTCAGGCACAATAGTGTATGAAACAACAGAACTAAAAGTTTTGCTACAAACACCATTATTTATAATAACGGTGTAAGTTCCTGGTAAGGAAACATTAATAGTCGGAGATGTTGCGCCCGTGCTCCATTGATAAGTGTAATTTGGTCCTGTTCCGGCATTTAAAGTTAAAATATCACCTTTACATAATTTACCATTTGTTAAAGTAGAGGTAATTGCAGGAACTACATTAATCGTTACACTTGCAGAATTTACCGCTTCACATCCATTGATCCCAATTCCGGTAACGGTATAAGTTGTAGTAGCTGTCGGAGAAACAGTTTGTAAGGCTCCATTTCCTGTAAGTCCAGTCCAGTTATAAGTTGCACCTCCCGTTGCGGTAAGTACAACAGATTGACCATTGCAAATGGTTAATGATGAAGCGGATAAACCAATCGTTGGTGACGCAATATCTTTTATAACATTTACGCTGCTTTGAGCTGAGCAACCATTTGGTGTAGCGCTAGTTATTGTTAATGTATAAATTCCGGCAGAATTTACAATTGGAGTTAATGTATTGGCTCCCGAAACAATATTTCCACCACCAGTAGTAGTCCATAAAAATGTCGCTCCAGGTTGATAAATAGAGCCAGATGCGTTTATGGTGACTTGCGAGTTTACACAATTTAATTGTTGAGGAGTAGCAATGTTGATGGTAACTTGTGGATCCATCGTAACATTTACAGAATTTTGAAATTGGCAACCTCCGGAAGTGGTAACTGTTACTGTATAAGTTCCGCTATTAGTAACATTATTTGTATTTCCTGTAGTTCCATTGGACCATAGAAAAGTATTTCCTGTTCCGTTTGCAGTAGCCGTAAGCGTAGTGGAGCTTCCTTGGCAAAAATTAAGATTTCCGGAAATCTGTACGTTTGGATTTCCATTGGCTACCAAAGTTACTGAAACAGGTAAACTGGTGCAGTTTGCAATGGTGGTCGTTAAAGTATAAGTACCTGCTGCCGCTACACTGATACTTTGGGTGGTTTCTCCAGTTGACCAGAGATTTCCGTTTGGATAATTTGAAGTTAGAGTAACTGGTGTATTGGCACAAATAGCAGGTGCAGATTGACTAATAACAGGGGTTGGAATGGTATTTACATTCAATTGTAATTCTGCAATTTCGTAACAGGAATTTGTTTTTACTAAAACGAAAATTGTGGCAGTTCCAGAAGTGAAATTTGAAATATTATTAATAAAATTATTGTTTTGTGCTATTGCATCAGCTTGGTTCTGATAATAGGTGAAAGTAATTCCTGAACTTGTGCTAATACTGTTTTGAGCAATGGTAAGATCAAATGTTGAATTTGTTGAGCTGGAACATTGGTTTAATACAGAATTTTGTACCACCGGAATTTGTCCTTGCACAACAGTTACTGTTTTTTGAAACTGGCATCCAGAAGCAGTAGTGGCTGTTACCGTATAATTTCCAGGTGTGTTTACACTGATTGTGTTTCCTGTAGTACCATTGGACCATAAGTATGTAGTAACCATTCCCGTTGCAGATGCTGTTAAAGTTAAAGGATTACTGCAAAGAGTTAAATTTCCAGAAATTTGAACAAGAGGATCTGGATCTCCAGTAATGTTAATAGTTGCTGGAGCTCCTGTACAGTTCCCAATGGTATTGGTTAAAGAGTAGGTTCCTGGTGTTGTAATCGTAATGCTTTGGGTTGTTGCTCCTGTGGACCAAGTATTCCCAGTAGAATAATTGGAAGATAACGTAACACTCCCTGTTCCGCAAATTTGTGTGGAAGAAGGGGTTATTGTTGGGGTGATACTTTGGGTAATGTTTAGTTGTAGATTAGCAACAACAGCACATACGCCTTTTCTAACTAAAACATAAACCGTTGAATTTCCTGAATTGTAATTATTAGGATTTAAAATCGTGTTATTGTTTCCAGCGTTTGCATCGGCTAAATTTTGATAAAAACTGAAAGTTATTCCTGGTGTTGTGCTAATGCTTGCTTGTGCAGAAGTTAAATCAAAATTAACTGTAGTATTTGATGAACAAAGTGTTAAACTGGAATTTTGAACAATAGGTGGAGTTTCTGTGGTTACAGTTACATTTTGTTGATATTGGCATCCTGCAGAAGTGATTGCTGTAACAGTATAAGTTCCTGCAGCAGTTACTGTATTATTTGCTCCCGTAGTTCCGTTAGACCAAGAATAGGTAGTTCCATTACTTGTGGAAGAAGCTATCAACGTGGTAGAGCCCCCTTCACAAAAAACTAAATTTCCAGAAATTTGAAGATTTGGATTGTTTTCTAAAGAAATAATAACAGATGCGGGATTGCTGGTACAACTTCCGATTGAATTTGTGAGGGTGTAAGTTCCGGCTGTGTTTATCGTAATACTTTGGGTTGTTGCTCCGGTTGACCAAAGATTTCCGGAACTGCTACTTGAGGTTAATGTAACCATCCCACCATTACAGATGGTATTAGATGAAGCAGAAATGGTAGGGGTAGCAGGATTTGGATTTACATTTAATTGAAGTTGGGCAATATTTGAACAATTGTTAGATTTTACTAAAACATAAACAATGGAGTTTCCTGATACATAATTTGTAGGATTTGATATCGTATTTGTGTTTTGAGCATTTGCATCAGCTAAATTTTGATAAAAACTAAAAGTTGCACCAGCAGTCGTGCTAATATTTGTTTGTGCAGTTGTTAAATTGAAGGTTCCTGTGTTTCCCGACGAACAAACGCTTAAACTCGAATTTTGAACTGTGGGTGAAGGATTGGAGGTTACCACAACTTGCGCTGTACCGGGACAAATACTTCCGGGAACAGAAACTTCAACAGAATAGGTTCCGGATTGAGTAGCCGTATAGGTGCTATTAGTAGCTTGATTGATAGGAATGCCGTTTAAAAACCATTGATAAGTAGCGCCAGCTACTTGTGAGGTTGCTGTTAATATTTGAGGAGCATTGTCACAAATATTTATGTTTGATGGAAGAGGAAGCCCATTGTTTCCTGTAATTTGCACGCCAATATTAAAAGAACCGGCTTGTAAAAAAACTCCCGAATCATATTCATTATCCTGATTGTCGGCCAAGACCATTTTAAAACGGTAAGTTTGTCCAGGCACTACAGTGGCAGTAGCAGTAAGAGGAATGGTACGTCCATTAAAATTAGTTTCTATGTTCGAGGTATTATAACCTGCAAAATATTGTGCGTTTTTGGCTTGGCAACCACCAGGAATGGCAGGGTGAATATTGGTAACACTTACAGGACCAGCACCGGAAGGTAAAACGGCTAAATTAGTATAGGATGGATCACTTACTTTTTTTAATAGCAAAGCAAAACCGTCGGTAAAACTGCACGGATAATCATCTTCATATTCTTCAGAAGCAAAAATATATTTAAAAGTAAGCGTTGCAACACTGGGAACAAAATCAAATTGAATATAAGTAGCATCGTTTAAAGAAGCGTTTGAAACGCCAAGAGCAGAAGCTAAGTCGGAATCGCCATTCGTGGATAAATTATCACTTAAAGTGTTTGTGGTTCCAAAATTACCAGCTTTTCTGGCTTGTCCGGTAGTTAGTATTATACCATCGTTAAAAGGAAAATTGGTAGTTCCTTTATTAAAATATCCCCAAGACCTCTCGGTATTTGTAGCAGCTAAATTGGGTGAAACCTGTACGTTACTAACATTGGGTGTAGCACAATTGGTATTTCCACCTGTGATTAAAACATTTTTAATGAGTTGGTCAATCGTGAGAGATGACTGTGCGTATGAAGCGGCATTAACATCGATAAAAGCTCCACTTTTTAAGGAAGCTGAGGTAAGTTGTTTTGGTGTTGATGTTTTCCTTTGTCCAAAAATAACATTCAATGAACAAATAAAAAATATAGTGAAGAATAATTTAAAACTTATCGATTTCATTATAAAATATTGATTCGCAAAAATACTGTTTTTAATTATTTATCTTATTAAAATATTGCATTTTAGTAATAATAGGTAAAAAATGTCATCTATTTTTTTGTGTATTCAAAAAAAATAAAATACTTTTGCAGTCCAAAATGAGATGTAAACTATGTTAATTATCCCAGTAAAAGATGGAGAGTCCATCGATAGAGCACTGAAAAAGTACAAAAGAAAATTTGATAAAACGGGTGTTGTAAGAGCGCTTAGAGCGAGACAACAATTCGTAAAACCGTCTGTAACGCTAAGACAGTCTAAACTGAAAGCTGCGCACAAGCAAAGACAAGCCAGCAAAGAAGAACAGGCTTAAAATTTTTCTTTAAAAAATATCAAATCACTTTCCAGATTTTTTTTGGAAAGTGATTTTTTTGTTTTATATATTTGAAAATATGTTGACCCACTTTTTGAAATATCTTGAATATGAGAAAAAATTTTCTCCTCACACTATTACCAGTTACCGTAAAGATTTAGAAGATTTTCTGAAATTTTACATGAACACGGAAGGAGCAGCTAATTTATCTGAAGCCAACAAAAAGGTAATCCGTAATTTTATGGTTGAACTAAGCGAAGCTGGTTTTGCTAAAAGAAGTATCAATCGCAAGCTCTCATCTTTAAGGAGTTTTTATTTGTATTTATTGAAAATAGAAGAAATAAGTGTCTCTCCAATGGAAGGAATTAACGCTTTGAAATTTTTTGCGGAAAAACAAATTCCTTTTTCAACAGAAGAAATGCAAGAGTTAGCAATTAAAATGCAGGAAAAAGAAGAAGATCTTCTAAAGGTATTAATTATTGAAACATTGTATCAAACAGGAATCAGAAAAGCTGAACTTTGTGGACTTCTTCTGAAAAATGTAGATTTTGGGTTAAATGAAATGAAAGTGATTGGAAAGGGAAATAAAATAAGGGTTATTCCGTTTTCAGAAAATTTAGCTGAGAAAATGAAAGATTATATTCCCGATCGAAAACCGGTTTTAGGTGCAGAAAAATATTTTTTCATCAATAAAAAAGGAAAAAAACTCGGAGAGAAATTTGTTTATTCTGTGGTTAATGATTACCTTAGTCTTGTAACTTCCAAAAAGAAAAAAAGCCCTCATATTCTGAGACACAGTTTTGCGACACATGTTTTGGAAAATGGGGCTGAAATTTCTAAAGTAAAAAAGATGTTGGGGCATTCCAGCCTTGCTAGTACGCAAGTTTATACGAATGCAAACATAGAACAACTAAAAAAAGTATTTAACAAAGCTCATCCAAGAGCAAAAAAATGATTGGGAAACTATTAGAGTTTCGTTATGGTTTAATTTAAATTTAAAGATTATGAAAATTACAGTGCAGTCAATTGGGCTTACTCCTCATGAACCGCTTGAAGAACATTTGAACAAAAAAGTAAGCAAGCTTGATACCTTTTATGATAAAATTCAGGAGTGTCAGGTTCACTTAAAAGTTGAAAATACAAATACAAAAGACAATAAAACAGCCGAGATTAGATTGGTGGTTCCAGGAGACGATATCGTCGTGAAGAAAACGACAGATAGTTTTGAGGAAAGTTTGGATCAATGTGTTGATGCCGCTAAAAAGCTGTTAATCAAGAAAAAAGAAATGGCTTAGAAAAAAAAACAAAATTTTTCTTCTGAAAATTTGTAGATTTCAAAAAAACGCCACATATTTGCACTCGCAAAAAGAGAGATGTTCTTTTGAAATCTATTTGCCTCCATAGCTCAGTTGGCCAGAGCACGTGATTTGTAATCTCGGGGTCGTGGGTTCGAATCCCTCTGGAGGCTCATTTTATAAAATTGGGGAGATTCCAGAGTGGCTAAATGGGACTGACTGTAACTCAGTTGCTTCGGCTTCGTAGGTTCGAATCCTGCTCTCCCCACATTTTATGAAAAAATATTTGCAGATTCAAAAAATAATCTTAGATTTGCAAACCGTTTACCAACAAATTTTTGGAAAACAAAAATTGCGGAAGTAGCTCAGTTGGTAGAGCGTCAGCCTTCCAAGCTGAATGTCGCGAGTTCGACCCTCGTCTTCCGCTCAAAAAATCACAACCAAAAACGGCTGTGATTTTTTTTTAAAAATTTTTGCCGTTATAGCTCAGGGGTAGAGCGCTTCCTTGGTAAGGAAGAGGTCTCGGGTTCAAATCCCGATAATGGCTCTAAGGAAATTCCGGATTACCGGAATTTTTTTTTGAAAATGAATTGGAAGGGATGTTTTTTATACTACCATAATTTTGTGTAAATTTGCAGTCCTTAAATCAATGAAATTACTGGGTTGTAATACAGTGGGTTTGAAACTTAAATTTTTTCCAAAAGAAAAGATTTGATATTCAAAAAATCACTATATTTGCACACTGAAATTTTAAAAAGTTAATAAAATAAATATTTAAATCATGGCAAAGGAAACGTTTAATCGTAACAAACCGCACTTGAACATTGGTACTATTGGTCACGTTGACCATGGTAAAACTACACTTACTGCAGCTATCTCTAAGGTATTATCTGATAAAGGATTAGGTGAAGCAAGAGATTTCTCTTCTATTGACTCTGCACCTGAGGAAAAAGAAAGAGGGATTACAATTAACACAGCTCACATCGAGTACGAAACTGAAAACAGACATTACGCTCACGTAGACTGTCCAGGTCACGCCGACTATGTTAAGAACATGGTAACAGGTGCTGCTCAAATGGACGGAGCTATCCTTGTATGTGCTGCTACAGACGGACCAATGCCTCAAACAAGAGAGCATATCCTTCTTTGTCGTCAGGTAAATGTACCAAGAATCGTTGTTTTCATGAACAAAGTGGATATGGTTGACGATGCTGAACTTTTGGAATTAGTAGAATTAGAATTGAGAGATCTTCTTTCAACTTACGAATATGACGGAGATAACTCTCCAGTAGTACAAGGATCTGCTCTTGGAGCTCTTAACGGTGAACCAAAATGGGTAGCTACTGTTGAAGAATTAATGAACGCAGTAGATACTTGGATTGAACTTCCAGTAAGAGATCAAGATAAGCCATTCTTGATGCCAATTGAAGATGTATTCTCTATTACAGGTAGAGGTACTGTTGCTACTGGTAGAATTGAAGCTGGTGTAATTAACTCTGGTGAAGCTGTTGATATCGTTGGTATGGGTGATGAAAAATTAACATCAACTGTTACAGGGGTAGAAATGTTTAGAAAAATCTTAGACAGAGGTGAAGCTGGTGATAACGTTGGATTATTGTTAAGAGGTATTGAGAAAACTGATATCAGAAGAGGGATGGTTATCGCTAAAGCTGGTTCAGTAACGCCACACAAAAAATTCAAAGCAGAGGTTTATATCTTGTCTAAAGAAGAAGGTGGACGTCACACTCCATTCCACAACAAATACCGTCCTCAGTTCTATGTTAGAACAACTGACGTTACAGGTGAAATCTTCTTGCCAGAAGGTGTAGAAATGGTAATGCCAGGTGATAACTTGACTATTACTGTAGAATTGCTTCAGCCAATCGCTCTTAACGTAGGTCTTAGATTTGCGATCAGAGAAGGTGGTAGAACAGTTGGTGCAGGTCAGGTAACTGAAATCCTAGACTAATTATCTAAAAAATAGAAAGTTCCGTAAGGAAACTTACGGAACTTTTATAATCTACGGGCATCGTCCAATGGTAGGATACCGGTCTCCAAAACCGTTGATCAGGGTTCGAATCCTTGTGCCCGTGCAAAAATAAAGTATGAGCTTAGCAGAATTTATCAAAGGTTCTTATTACGAATTTAAAGACAAAGTAGAATGGCCAAAATGGGCAGATTTACAACAATCTACCATTGTCGTTACTGTAGCAACAGTAATTTTATCACTCTTCACTTTCGGTGTAGATGAACTTTTTTCCAAAGCAATCAGAAATATAATTGCACTGCTTTCCGGCATGTTCAATTAAAATTATTTTCCAAAAAATGAGTGATTTGAAATGGTACGTGCTGAAGTCTATCAGCGGACAGGAAAATAAGGTGAAATCCTATATTGAGAACGAGATGAAACGTTTAGGTTTTGAATCTCATGTTACTCAAGTAGTTATTCCTATGGAAAAGGTAATTCAGTTGAGAAACGGTAAAAAATCTTTAAAAGAAAAGCCGTTTTACCCTGGATATCTTATGGTGGAAGCTAATCTAATTGGAGAAATACCGCACATCATCAAAAATATTCCTGGTGTAATTTCCTTTTTAAGTCTTACCAAAGGTGGAGATCCTGTTCCCATGAGAAAATCAGAGGTGGACAGAATGCTGGGGAAAGCAGATGAACTTGCTGAATTTGCACAAGATATGGCAATTCCTTATGTTGTAGGAGAAAGTGTTAAAGTGATTGATGGTCCTTTCAATGGATTCAACGGAACGGTTGAAAAAATTCTTGAAGACAAGAAAAAATTGGAAGTTTCAGTTCTTATTTTCGGAAGAAAAACACCAATGGAACTAAGTTTTATGCAAGTAGAGAAAGTTATCTAATACAGTGACTAAAAATAATTAAAAACTCATTTCTTTAGAAGTGAGTTTTTTTTGTTTTACTATGAAGTTGTTTCATTATTTTTGTTAAAATTTTAGCGATGAAGAATGTTTTTTCCGTATTTTTTTTCTTTATTCAGAATTTCTTTTTTTCGCAAACTCTTATCCATCACACGACTAATTATTTTGGGCCTAATGCTAATCCTGTTCCAGAATTTACAGAGGCAGCCATTCCTTCGATTACACAATTTTCGGTAACGGCAGATTATTATTTTGGACACGGAGATCAAACCGCTTCTTCCAATTTGAAACTGGAAATTCCACTTTTAAAAGAAAAAATTTCCGTGAAACTTTTTGCCACTGCTGCAGAATATTATAAAGTTACAGATGAAGTTTCCGATAGAAGAATGATGCAGAAAAAGGAAGGTTTTGCAACAGGGGATTTATACATTCGGACCAGAATAAGGTTACTATCCGAAAATTCTAAAAGACCAGCGATTATTTTTAATTCAACTTTAAAAACAGCTTCTGGAAGCGAATTTAAAAACCGGAGATTTTTTAATACCGCAGGATATTATTTTGATGTTGAAATGGGTAAATCTTTTATATTCCCCCATGCTTTTGTAGAAGAAATTCGTTTGGTTTCCGATTTGGGATTTTTTTCATGGGATGTTCAAACACCAAATCTCAATGTTCAGGATGATGCCTTCATGTATGGATTAAAATTAATTCTAAAACACAAAAACTTGTCTTGGGAAAATACCATTTCGGGATATCATGGATGGATTACCCGTGTTCCTGATTACGGAGATCAGCCCATCGTTTTTGGTTCAAAACTGAATTATAATTCTGGTGGAAAATCATTTTTTTTACAATATCAACACGGGATTCGTTACTTTCCTTTTGAACAAATAAGGATAGGATTTCAATTGCCTTTAGAAAAGTGGACACCCAATTTCCAATAGAAATTTTGATCTAATTTTTACCAAGTAATATTTTACTTTCCCGCAACTCTCTTTATAATTTTGTAAAAAAATTAAGAAGATGTTTGCGCTTATCGACTGCAATAATTTTTTTGTGAGTTGCGAAAGAACACTAAACCCAGAATTGGAAGGAAAGCCCGTTGTTGTGCTTTCCAATAACGATGGTTGTGTGGTTTCCAGAAGTAATGAAGCCAAAGCATTGGGAATTCCGATGGGAGCTCCTCTTTTTAAATATAGAAAACTGATGGACGAAAATAATGTCCACTGTTTTTCAGCAAAATTCGAACTCTATAATTTTAAGAGTCAGCAGGTTTTGCAAGAAGTAGAATCGTATGTCACAGATTATGAAGTATATAGCATTGATGAGGTTTTTTTTAGTTTAAAGGGTTTTGAAAAATATTTTGACATTCAAGACTATTGCCATATCATCCGTAAAGCTGTTTTAGAAAAACATAAAATTCCTACCGGAATTGGTATTGCTCCCACAAAAACACTTGCGAAAATAGCCAATCATATAGCCAAAAAATATCCGGATACATTTCAGGGCGTTTATTTTCTGGATACTCCTCAAAAAATTGAAAAAGCACTTAAATGGCTTCCTGTAAAAGATATTTGGGGAATCGGAAGAAGATACGCTGCAAGGTTACAAGATGCGGGAATTAGGAAAGCATATGATTTAGTTAAAATGCCCGAATTATGGATTCGTCAGGAAATGGGAATCAACGGAATACGGATGGTGCGCGAACTTCAAGGAATTCCGCAATTGGTTTTAGACTCACCTTCACCTAAAAAATCTATCGCTACAACACGCAGTTTTATGGAAATGATTACCGAAAGAGAAAAACTTCGGGAACGTGTGAAAACTTTTGCTTTTTCGTGTGCAGAAAAGCTCCGAAAACAAAATACATGTTGTAATATCATTACAGTGTTTATCCAAACCAACCGTTTTCGTGAAGAATTAGGTGTTTATTACGGCAGCTTGTCTTATACTTTTCCCAATCCCAGCAGTTCATCGGTAACGCTTTCAAAAGCGGCAGATTTGTTGTTTGAAAAAATTTTTGAAGAAGGGTTCCATTATAAAAAAGCAGGCGTTATTGTTTCAGAATTTGTTCCCGATAACGAAAGACTGATTAATTTATTTGAAGAAGATTTGGAAACTAAGCATATTCCCATCATGAAAACCATGGATTTTTTAAATAGAAAATACGGAAAAGATAAAATAAGGTTAGGTTCGCAAACTGGAAATCCTACCTATGAAAGAAAAATTATCTCTCCGGAATACGAGAAATTCTTGAAAAACAATACCCTTCCTGAAGCGAATTTCAGGTTTCATTAAATGAATAAATTTCCTACGGAAAAACTTTTGATTTTTAATGCTTTAAGTTATTGCCAATTCAAAAAATATTTTTAATTTTGCAACCTCAAATATCAAGCTGAAAGGTGAGATAATCAGCTTGGTAGAATAAATAATGCTTCCAAATTCATTAATTATTCAAATTTTTAAAATAAAAAAATGGCTAAAAAAGTCTTTAAAATGGTAAAACTCCAGGTGAAAGGTGGCGCTGCCAATCCTTCACCACCAGTTGGTCCTGCATTAGGTTCCGCTGGTGTAAACATCATGGAGTTTTGTAAACAATTTAACGGAAGAACCCAAGACAAGCCGGGACAAGTGTTGCCTGTAGTAATTACAGTTTACGAAGACAAATCTTTTGAATTCGTAATTAAAACTCCTCCTGCTGCAATCCAGTTATTGGATGCTGCGAAGTTGAAAGGTGGTTCCGGAGAACCGAACAGAAACAAAGTAGGTGCTGTTTCTTGGGCGCAAATTCAAAAAATCGCCGAAGATAAAATGACCGACCTCAACTGCTTTACGCTTGATTCAGCAATTTCTATGGTTGCAGGTACGGCAAGATCTATGGGACTTAGAGTAACAGGACAAAAACCAGCTAACGCTTAAAATTGATTGAAATGGCAAAATTGACAAAAAAACAAAAAGAAGCGCATAGCAAAGTAGAAAAAGGAAGAATTTATTCTCTTGAAGAAGGTTCTGGTCTTGTAAAAGAAGTAAACACGGCAAAATTTGATGCGTCTGTAGATATCGCGGTGAGATTGGGTGTAGATCCAAGAAAAGCCAACCAAATGGTAAGAGGTGTTGTATCTCTTCCTCACGGAACCGGAAAAGATGTAAAAGTTTTGGCTTTGGTAACGCCTGATAAAGAAGCAGAAGCTAAAGAAGCAGGTGCAGATTTCGTAGGTTTGGATGAGTATTTGGATAAAATCAAAAACGGATGGACAGACGTTGACGTAATCGTTACAATGCCAGCTGTTATGGGGAAATTAGGACCTTTAGGTAGAGTTTTAGGACCAAGAGGTTTGATGCCAAATCCAAAATCCGGAACCGTAACTATGGAAATTGGAAAAGCAGTTTCTGAAGTAAAATCAGGAAAAATCGACTTCAAAGTTGATAAATATGGAATTGTACACGCTGCTATCGGAAAAGTATCTTTCGATGCTGCAAAATTGAAAGAAAATGCAACCGAATTGTTGCAAACGCTTAATAAATTGAAACCAACTGCGGCTAAAGGTACTTATATGAAGTCTATTTATTTGTCTTCAACCATGAGTCCCGGAATCGCAATTGATACTAAATCTGTAAACTAATATAATCCTCAAGACAATGACTAAAGAAAATAAAGTTGTAGCAATACAAGAAATTAAGGATTTGCTTCAGGATGCTAAAGTAGTTTATGTTGCAGATCTTGAAGGTTTGAACGCAGGGAAATCATCAGAATTCCGTAGAGCTGCCTTCAAAAACAATATCAAAGTAAAAGTGGTTAAAAACACTTTGCTTCAAAAAGCAATGGAGCAAATTGATGGAGTAGATTTCTCTGAAATGTATCAATCATTCAAAGGAAACTCCGCATTAATGATTGCTGAAACAGCAAACGCTCCTGCGAAACTAATCAAAGATTTCAGAAAGAAAGAAGAAAAGCCAGCATTGAAGTCTGCTTTTGTACAGGAAACTTTCTACGTTGGTGACGAAAATCTTGAATCTCTTGCAAACATCAAATCGAAAGAAGAGATGCTTGGAGAAATTATCGGATTGTTACAGTCTCCAATCCAAAGATTGGTTTCTGCTTTGCAGAACAAATCTGAAGGAGCTGAAGCAAAAACTGAAGAAGCACCAGTTGCTGAAGATGTTGCTGCTCCTGCAAAAGAAGCAAAAGTTGAAGAAACACCTGCTGCAGAAGGAGAAGCTCCAGCTGCTGAATAATTACACTCAAAAAAAATATCATAATCAACAATTAAAAACATTATTAAAATGTCAGATTTAAAAAATTTAGCGGAAACGCTTGTAAACCTTACAGTAAAAGACGTTAACGAATTAGCTGCTATCCTTAAGGATGAGTACGGAATTGAACCAGCTGCTGCTGCAGTAGTAGTATCAGGTGGTGGTGCTGCTGAAGCTGCTGAAGAAAAAACTGAATTCGACGTAATCTTGAAATCAGCTGGTGCTTCTAAATTGGCTATCGTTAAATTGGTAAAAGATTTAACGGGTGCTGGTCTTAAAGATGCTAAAGACATCGTAGATGGTGCTCCTGCTCCAATCAAGCAAGGTATCTCTAAAGACGAAGCTGAAGCTTTGAAAAAGCAATTAGAAGAAGCAGGTGCTGAAGTAGAATTGAAATAATTCTTATTTTACACAATAAATTAACTCCCGAGAAATCGGGAGTTTTTTATTTTGGAGCCAGTTTGTTTGCGAATTTGAATAAAAAATCTTAAATTTGCACCTCCTTTGGCGCTAATAATTGTTTGTATATCAGTAAAATATTGAAAATCACCTCTTTCGAATATTCGGAAGGGATTTTGTGGTTACAGATATATCATCAATTTTTCGCCTTAGGATGAACAAGAAAATATTTTGCACTACTCCGTGAAAAGATATACCGGCGTTGCAGTTAGAAATTAGAATCAAGAATCAAGAATCAAGACTAATCTGATAGCGCCAAAAATCAAAAGTCTTTTCTCTTTTCTCCAGATTTTTAATCCAATTTCTGATATTTTTTAAAAATCAAAATATTTTTTAACCCAACACTTTTCTTATTACTTATTATGAGTAAATCAAAAGCAACCAAAAGTACTGCTGAACTTACAGCAAAGGAAAGAATTAATTTTTCTTCTGCGAAAGGTCGTGTTGTAGCTCCGGATTTTTTGGATGTGCAAATTGCATCATTCAAAGAGTTTTTCCAGTTAGACACACTTCCTGAATATCGCACCAATGAAGGTTTATACAAGACTTTCCAAGAAAATTTCCCAATTACAGATTCCAGAAACCAATTCGTTTTAGAATTTTTGGATTATTTGGTAGATTCTCCACGTTACTCGATCGACGAGTGCGTTGAAAGAGGTTTAACGTATTCCGTTCCATTAAAAGCCAGATTAAAATTGTATTGTACAGATCCGGAACATGAGGATTTCCAAACGGTGATCCAAGATGTTTATTTAGGACCTGTTCCTTACATGACACCTTCCGGTTCGTTTATTATTAATGGTGCAGAACGTGTTATTGTTACACAGCTTCACAGATCACCAGGGGTTTTCTTTGGACAAACGTATCACGCTAACGGAACAAAATTGTATTATTCAAGAATTATCCCTTTCAAAGGGTCTTGGATGGAATTTACAACCGATATCAACAGCGTCATGTATGCGTATATCGATCGTAAGAAAAAATTACCATTAACAACGCTATTAAGAGCTATTGGTTACGAATCCGATAAAGATATCCTTCAAATTTTCGATCTTGCTGAAGAAGTGAAAGTTTCTAAAGCAGCGTTGAAAAAAGTAGAAGGTAGAACTTTGGCAGCGAGAGTTTTGAACACATGGTTCGAAGATTTCGTGGACGAAGATACAGGTGAAGTAGTTTCCATCGAAAGAAATGAAATCATCTTGGATAGAGAAACCGTTCTTGAAAAAGAACATATCGATATGATTTTGGATGCAGGTGTGAAATCTATTCTGATCCACAAAGAAAATTCTAACGAATTCTCAATCATTCAAAATACTTTACAGAAAGACCCTACAAACTCTGAAAAAGAGGCTGTAGAATATATTTACCGTCAGTTACGTAACGCAGATCCACCAGATGAGGAAACTGCAAGAGGAATTATTGAAAAATTATTTTTCTCGGAGCAAAGATATTCTCTTGGAGAAGTAGGTCGTTACAGATTAAATAAAAAATTAGGCTTAAATATTCCGGTAGATACAGAAGTTCTTACAAAAGAAGATATTATTGCTATCGTTCGTCACTTAATTGAATTGGTAAATTCCAAAGCTGAAGTAGATGATATCGACCATTTATCCAACAGAAGAATTAAAACAGTTGGAGAGCAATTGGCAGGACAATTCGGGGTAGGTCTTTCAAGAATTGCAAGAACAATCCGTGAGAGAATGAACGTTAGAGATAACGAAATTTTCACACCGATCGACTTGGTAAACGCAAAAACGTTAACATCAGTAATCAACTCGTTCTTTGGAACGAACCAGCTTTCTCAGTTCATGGATCAAACCAATCCATTGTCGGAAATCACTCACAAGAGAAGACTTTCCGCTTTAGGACCAGGTGGTTTATCCAGAGAAAGAGCAGGTTTCGAGGTACGTGACGTTCACCATACGCACTACGGAAGAATTTGTCCGATTGAAACTCCGGAAGGACCAAACATCGGTTTGATTTCTTCTTTAGGAATTTATGCGAAAATCAACAATTTAGGTTTCATTGAAACACCTTATAGAAAAGTTGAGGACGGAAAAGTAAATTTAGGACAAGAACCCGTTTACTTGAATGCCGAAGATGAGGAATACAAAGTTATCGCACAAGCAAACGTAGAATTGAATGATAACGGTGAGTTCGAAACAGACAGAATTATTGCAAGATTAGATGGTGATTATCCGGTGGTTGAACCTAATCAAGTTGATCTAATCGACGTTGCACCAAACCAAATTTCTGGAATTTCGGCATCTTTAATTCCTTTTTTAGAACATGATGATGCGAACCGTGCATTGATGGGATCCAACATGATGCGTCAAGCCGTTCCTTTATTAATGCCTCAAGCTCCAATTGTAGGAACCGGTTTGGAAAAACAAGTAGCAAGAGATTCTAGAGTGTTGATTAATGCGGAAGGAAATGGTGTGGTAGAATATGTGGATGCAGACAAAATCATCATCAAATACGAAAGAAGTGAAGATGAAGATTTAGTTCAATTTGAATCCGCTACTAAAACCTATAATTTAACGAAATTTAGAAAAACCAACCAAAGTACGACCATCACTTTAAGACCAAACGTAAGAGTTGGAGACAAAGTAGAAAAAGGACAGGTTCTTTGTGACGGTTATGCTACAGAAAACGGCGAATTGGCAATCGGAAGAAACCTTACCGTTGCTTTCATGCCTTGGAAAGGATACAACTTTGAGGATGCTATCGTAATCAACGAAAAAGTAGTTCGTGAAGACTGGTTTACCTCCATCCATGTTGATGAATATTCTTTGGAAGTTCGTGATACAAAATTGGGAATGGAAGAACTTACTGCTGATATTCCGAACGTTTCTGAAGAAGCGACTAAAGATTTGGATGAAAACGGGATGATCAGAATCGGAGCGGAAGTGAAGCCTGGAGATATTATGATTGGTAAAATCACGCCAAAAGGTGAATCTGATCCAACTCCGGAAGAAAAATTACTTCGTGCGATCTTCGGTGACAAAGCCGGTGATGTGAAAGACGCTTCTTTGAAAGCAGATTCTTCATTGAGAGGAATTGTTATCAATAAGAAGTTGTTCTCAAGAAACATCAAAGACAAAAAGAAAAGAACGGAAGAAAAACTTAAACTTGAAGAAATCGAAAACACGTACAAGGCGAAATTCGATGATTTAAGAAATACCCTTATCGAAAAACTGAACACATTAGTTAATGGTAAAACTTCTCAAGGCGTTATGAACGATCTTGAAGAAGAAGTAATTGGTAAAGGTGTGAAATTCACGTTGAAATTGCTTCAGTCTGTGGACGATTTTGTAAACATCAGTGGTGCAGATTGGACGGTAGATGGTGACAAAAATGAATTGATTAAACAATTAATTCACAATTACAAAATTAAATACAACGATATTTCCGGAGTTAAAAACCGTGAAAAATTCGCAATTTCTATCGGGGACGAACTTCCTGCAGGTATTATGAAATTGGCGAAAGTTTACATTGCTAAAAAACGTAAACTGAATGTTGGGGATAAAATGGCGGGTCGTCACGGTAACAAAGGAATTGTTTCCAGAATTGTTCGTGAAGAAGATATGCCGTTCTTAGAAGACGGAACTCCTGTTGATATTGTTCTAAATCCATTAGGTGTACCATCTCGTATGAATATCGGACAGATTTATGAAACAGTTTTAGGTTGGGCTGGTAAAAAATTAGGTTTGAAGTTTGCGACACCAATTTTCGATGGAGCTACTTTAGACCAAATTACAGAATATACCGATGAAGCCGGTCTTCCAAAATTTGGAAATACCTATTTATATGACGGTGGAACAGGGGAAAGATTTACTCAGCCGGCAACAGTTGGGGTAATTTATATGTTGAAATTAGGACACATGGTAGATGACAAGATGCACGCAAGATCCATCGGTCCTTATTCATTAATTACGCAGCAACCATTAGGTGGTAAAGCACAATTTGGAGGGCAAAGATTTGGAGAAATGGAGGTTTGGGCTTTGGAAGCATTTGGAGCATCCAATATTTTGAGAGAAATCTTAACGGTGAAATCCGATGACGTGATTGGTAGAGCAAAAACATACGAAGCCATTGCAAAAGGTGAAGCAATGCCAGAACCTGGTATTCCGGAATCTTTCAACGTATTACTTCACGAGTTACAAGGTCTTGGATTGGATGTAAGACTGGAAGAATAATTTGAAATTTGAGGTTTGAAATTTGAAATTCTCTTCGCAGGATTTCAGGAATGTTTCAAATCCCAACTTCTGAATAAATTTTATAAAATTGATTAATGATGTTTGAGTAAACAATCTCAAACATCAAATGTCAAATTTCAAATTAATTTAAAAAATTATGTCAAATAAAAATAAATCAAGTAGATTTAATAAAATCACCATCGGTTTAGCTTCTCCGGAGTCTATTTTACAAGATTCAAGAGGGGAGGTTTTAAAACCGGAAACGATTAATTACAGAACTCACAAACCGGAAAGAGACGGTTTATTCTGCGAGAAAATTTTCGGTCCTGTAAAGGATTACGAATGTGCTTGTGGAAAATACAAAAGAATCCGATACAAAGGAATTGTTTGCGACCGTTGTGGTGTAGAAGTTACGGAGAAAAAAGTACGTCGTGAAAGAATTGGGCACATCAATTTGGTCGTTCCTGTTGCGCACATTTGGTATTTCCGTTCACTTCCGAACAAAATTGGTTATCTTTTAGGATTGCCTTCCAAAAAATTGGATATGATTATCTATTACGAAAGATATGTCGTAATTCAGCAAGGTATCGCTAAAAAAGCAGATGGTTCCGATTTCGAATCTATGGAATTCCTTACCGAAGAAGAATATTTGGACGTTATGGAAACCCTTCCTATCGAAAATCAATACTTGGATGATTCTGATCCCAACAAATTCATCGCTAAAATGGGTGCTGAAGCTGTTGAAGAATTATTGAAAAGAATCGATTTGGATGCACTATCTTTCGATTTAAGACACAAAGCACACAACGAAGGATCAAAACAAAGAAGAACAGAAGCTTTAAAAAGATTAAATGTTGTGGAAGCTTTAAGAGGAGCAAACACAAGAATGATCAACCGTCCGGAATGGATGGTAATGAGAGTTCTTCCTGTTATTCCGCCAGAATTGAGACCATTGGTTCCTTTGGATGGTGGACGTTTCGCAACTTCCGATTTGAACGACCTATACAGAAGAGTAATCATCAGAAACAACCGTTTGAAGAGACTTTTGGAAATCAAAGCACCAGAAGTAATCTTGAGAAACGAGAAGCGTATGCTTCAGGAATCTGTAGATTCACTATTCGATAATACAAGAAAATCTTCAGCCGTAAAATCTGAATCTAACAGACCATTAAAATCACTTTCCGATTCATTGAAAGGAAAACAAGGTCGTTTCCGTCAGAATTTATTAGGAAAAAGGGTAGATTACTCTGCACGTTCGGTAATTGTTGTAGGTCCAAACTTGCAATTGCATGAATGTGGACTTCCGAAAGATATGGCAGCGGAATTGTACAAACCGTTTATCATCAGAAAACTAATCGAAAGAGGAATTGTAAAAACGGTAAAATCAGCCAAAAGAATCATCGACAGAAAAGAACCTGTTGTTTACGATATTTTGGAAAACGTAATGAAAGGACACCCTGTTCTTTTGAACAGAGCGCCTACTTTACACAGATTAGGTATCCAAGCTTTCCAACCAAAAATGATTGAAGGAAAAGCAATTCAACTTCACCCATTGGTAACAACGGCCTTCAATGCCGACTTTGACGGTGACCAGATGGCGGTTCACTTGCCACTTGGTCCGGAAGCAATTTTGGAAGCTCAATTGTTGATGTTAGGTTCTCAAAACATTTTGAATCCTGCAAACGGTTCTCCAATTACGGTACCTTCTCAGGACATGGTTTTGGGTCTCTATTTTATGACTAAAGAAGCCTCTTCAACAGAAGATTATAAAGTAAAAGGGGAAGGTTTAGCATTTTACTCTCCTGAAGAAGTAGAAATTGCTTATGCAGAAGGTCAAGTTTCTTTGAATGCTAAAGTAAGATGTAGATTACCAATCAAAGAAAATGGTGAAATCGTTACAAAATTGTCAGAAACTACAGTTGGTAGAATTCTTTTCAACCAAATTGTTCCTAAAGAAGTAGGTTACATCAATGAACTTTTAACTAAGAAATCATTGAGAAATGTTATTGGTAGAATCCTTGCTGATACAGATTTCCCTACCACAGTGAAATTCTTGGATGCAATGAAAGACTTAGGTTATTCTAACGCATTTAAAGGAGGTCTTTCTTTCTCATTAGGTGATATTGTAATCCCTGCTGAAAAGAAAACAATGATTGCTACTGCTGTTGAAAACGTTGATGAGATCAAGGCAAACTATAACATGGGTCTTATCACCGATACGGAAAGATATAACCAAGTTATTGACGTTTGGACCAATACCAATGCAGGATTAACAGAAATGATCATGAGCAGAATGAAAGTTGATCAAGGAGGTTTCAACTCTGTTTATATGATGCTTGATTCTGGAGCGAGAGGTTCTAAAGAGCAGATTCGTCAGCTTTCTGGTATGAGAGGTTTGATGGCAAAACCACAAAAAGCAGGTTCCACAGGTGCGGAAATTATTGAAAACCCAATTGTAGCGAACTTTAAAGAAGGTCTTTCCATCCTAGAATACTTTATCTCAACCCACGGTGCTCGTAAAGGTTTGGCGGATACCGCTCTTAAAACTGCGGATGCGGGTTACTTAACAAGAAGATTGGTAGATGTTGCACAAGATGTTATTATTACAGAAGACGATTGTGGAACATTAAGAGGTACAGAAGTTTCTCCATTGAAGAAAAACGACGAAATTGTTGAAAAACTTTCTGAAAGAATTTTAGGTAGAGTTTCTCTTCATGATGTTTATGACCCTGAAACAGATGAAATTATCGTAACAGCAGATACTATTATTAATGAATCTGTTGCTAAACAAATTGAAACTGCGGGTATAGAAACAGTAGAAGTTCGTTCTCCATTAACTTGTGAAACTAAAAAGGGAATCTGTGCGAAATGTTACGGTCGTAACTTGGCCACAGGAAAACCAATTCACATGGGAGAAGCAGTAGGTGTAATCGCAGCACAGTCTATTGGTGAACCTGGTACACAGTTGACATTGAGAACTTTCCACCAAGGTGGTACTGCAGGTAACGTTTCAGAAAATCCAACAATTGTTGCAAGAAGAGACGGTATCGTAGAAATGGATGAAGTAAGAACCATCGAATCTGAAAACGAATTCGGTGAAAAACAGGAAGTGGTTATTTCCCGTTCAACAGAATTCCGTTTGGTAGCCGACAACGAAACAAGAACACCATTAATGGTGGCGAACGTTCCTTACGGTTCAGCATTGTCAGTAAAACCTGGTGATAAAGTGAAAAAAGGTGATCTTATTGCAAGATGGGATCCTTATAACGCCGTTATTATTGCAGAAACTGCCGGTAAAGTTGAATACGAAGACATCATTCAAGGGGTTTCTTTCCAATTAGAAATCGACGAACAGACCGGTTTCGAGGAGAAAGTAATTTCGGAATCTAGAAATAAAAAAGCCGTTCCTACCTTGAAAGTTGTAGATTCTAAAGGAGTTGAGCAAAAAGCTTATAACCTTCCTGTTGGAGCCCACTTAATGGTTAATGATGGAGAAAAAATTAAAGCGGGTAAAGTTTTAATTAAAATTCCAAGAAAATCTGCAAAAGCAGGGGATATTACAGGAGGTCTTCCAAGAGTTACCGAACTTTTCGAAGCTAGAAACCCTTCAAACCCAGCGGTTGTAACAGAAATTGATGGTGTAGTTTCTTACGGAAAAATCAAGAGAGGAAACAGAGAATTGATCGTTGAAGCGAAAACTGGAGAAAGAAAAATCTACTTAGTGAAACTTTCTAACCAAATTTTGGTTCAGGAGAATGACTTTGTGAGAGCCGGTTCACCACTTTCAGACGGTTCTGTAACTCCGGACGATATCCTGAAAATAAAAGGACCAACTGCGGTTCAGGAATATTTAGTAAATGAAATTCAAGAAGTTTACCGTTTACAAGGGGTAAAAATCGACGACAAACATTTCGAAATTATCGTTAGACAGATGATGACGAAAGTAGAAATCGTTGATGGAGGTGATACTCAATTCTTGGAAGGAGCATTAGAGCACAAATTCGATTTCTTAGAAGAAAATAACCGTATTTTCGGTATGAAAGTCGTTGTTGAAGCAGGAGATTCTAAAGAATTCAAGCCTGGACAAATGATTACTGCAAGAGAATTACGTGACGAAAATTCTAAATTGAAGCGTGAAGATCAAGCTTTAGTAGAAGTTCGTGAAGCACTTCCTGCAACAGCAACTCCAGTTCTTCAAGGTATTACAAGAGCAGCACTTCAAACGAAATCCTTCATGTCTGCAGCATCGTTCCAGGAAACAACAAAAGTTCTGAACGAAGCAGCAGTGGCAGGTAAAGTAGATGACCTTACCGGATTAAAAGAAAACGTTATCGTTGGACACAGAATTCCTGCCGGAACTGGTCTTAAAGAATACCAAAACGTTATCGTAGGTTCTAAAAAAGAATTCGAAGACCTTAATTAATTAATCAATTTGAAATTTGAGGTTTGAAATTAAATTTTTACTTTCACAATCTCAAATTTCAAATTTCAAATTTCAAATAAATTAAAAATTTTAAAATGGACAACAACCAAAATCCACAGGACGGAAACATCAACATCAATTTGAACGAAATGGTAGCTGCAGGGGTTTATTGCAACCTTGCTTTGGTAAACCATTCTCCATCAGAATTCGTTTTGGATTTCATCCAATTGATGCCAGGTGTACAACAGGCTAACGTAAGATCAAGAGTAATCTTAGCCCCACTTCACGCAAAGAGAGTTCTTACAGCGCTTCAGCAGAACATCGCTAACTACGAGCAACAATTCGGAGAAATCAAAGAAGTTGAGCCTTTCGTTATCGGACAAAACAATAATGTAAACGCCTAATTCTTTTAAGAATTAAAAAGCAAATCCCGGTCTTTTGATCGGGATTTTTTTGTTGAATGAGAAAATTCACCATTCACTAATTCACCATTGACAATAAATTAGTTTTTCAAACTCGCCATATCAATCACGAATCGGTATTTTACGTCGCTTTTCAACATTCTTTCATAGGCTTCGTTAATTTCCTGCATGTTAATCAGTTCGATATCGGCAACAATATTTTTTTCGCCGCAAAAATCTAATAATTCCTGGGTTTCCTTAATTCCGCCGATAACAGAACCGGCAATAGAGCGTCTTCCGCCAATCATAGGTCGTGTAGACAACATTTCCTCAACACTTCCGATATAACCGACCAACACAAGGGTTCCGTTAATGGCTAAGGTCATCACGTAAGGATTTAAATAGTGGTCGTAAGGAACGGTGTCGATAATCAGGTCAAATTTTCCTTTTACTGCGTCCATCTGATTTTTATCCGTAGAAATAATGACTTCATCTGCTCCTAAATCTTTTGCGTCCTGCTCTTTGGATATCGTTCTGGAAAATAGTGATACGTGGGCTCCCAAACCTTTCGCGAGTTTCACGGCCATATGCCCAAGTCCGCCCAAACCAACGACAGCCACTCTGGAATTTGGGCCTACGTTCCAGTGTTTCAGCGGTGACCAGGTGGTAACTCCCGCACAAAGAACCGGCGCAACTGCTGCTAAATCTAGGTTTTCAGGAATTTTTAAAATATAATTTTCATCCACGACTAATCTTTCAGAGTAACCTCCGAAAGTATGACCACCTAAGTGAACATCTTTTCCGTTGTAAGTTCCCACCATTCCATTTAAACAGTACTGTTCTTCATGGTTTTGGCAGCTTGAACAAGTTCTGCAACTGTCCACAATGCAGCCAACCGCAACTTTATCACCTACTTTTACTTTGGAAACATTGCTTCCAACACGAGTTGCAATTCCCACGATTTCATGTCCCGGAACTACAGGATATTTGGAGCCACCCCAATCGTTTCTTGCGGTGTGAAGGTCGCTGTGGCAAACGCCACAAAATAAAATATCAATTTCTACATCGTTCGGCTGAACTTCGCGACGGTTGATTTGCATTTCTTTCAAATCCTGGTCTTTCGCTTCAGTACCAAATGCTTTTACATTAAAAGTTTCCATATTTATTTAATTAATGATTGCTTGAAGAGAATTCTTCATCACAAATTTACCTGAAATTCTACAAAAATCAGTTTAAAAAGATTGTTAAAAATACCAGGAAATCGAAGATTCGACGAAGTAAATGCACGAATTTTAGATTTAATCCGTGTGGAATGTTAAAACTCTTCCACACTCAAACCCTCAATCCCAAACTACTCCGGAATCCAAACACTTACATTTCCAGCCGGAACCGTAAAATTTCCCCAACCGTTTTCGTCAATCGTAATTTTATGTTCAAATCTTCCAAGCAGATCATAAAAATTTTGCCCGGAATACTGTTTCCCGACTTCCATCGGCTTGTCGTATTGGTCTTTATTGCTTAAAACCACTGCGCAACCTTTGTTGTGGCCATCGCCTTCGCGAGTCCAACCCAAACAATTGGCGTCTTCAAAATAATCGCGCTGAAGTCCGTAAGCATTTTCCTTTCGGGCTTTTAGCATACCTTCAATGCCATCAACTTTATTCAGGAAAACTTCATAATCTTTGCCGTCGTTTCCTTTGTCCCAATAACTTGCGCCGTACAAATCCGGATAAAAAACGCACGGATAACCGTTTTCTCTCAATAAAATTAAGGCATAAGCCAAAGGTTTAAACCAAGGTTCAACCGGTGCTTCCAATTCCTGCATGGGTTGCGTATCGTGATTGTCTACTAAGGTGACGGCTAAATCAGGTCTTGCAGAAACCAATGTTTCGTCGAAAATTTTTCTTAAATCGTAATTTCCGCCTTGTGCTGAAGCTATATGAAAATTATGCTGAAGCGAGGCATCGAACAAACTCATGCAACCTTCTGTCGCATTAATGTAATCTAACATTAAAGGCAAAAGTCCGGGAGCCCAATATTCGCCCACAGCAAATAAATTTTTTCCGGTGTTGGAACGTAACAAAGTTAGCCACTCTTTATAAAATTTAGGAGACTGGTGTTTCACAGCATCCAAACGAACACCATCAAAAAAAATCTGATCATGGTACCATTTTCCCCAGCTATTCAATTCCTCCCGAACAAAAGGATTTTCGTGATTTATATCATTAGCCATCAGATAATCATAATTTCCCTTTTCATTCCCTACCATTTCTTCCCAGTTTTCAGTGTGTTCGTTTATAATTCTATAGATTCCTTGATCTTGTCCTTCAGCAAAGTCAACACCTGCAAAACATTGAAAATTCCATTCGAAATCCGAATATTTTTTGCCTCTTCCCGGAAAGGTAAATTTGGTGTAACTTTCAATCTCAAAAACATCGGAAATGGTTTTATTGCGGTTATTCTCATCCACTTTTACCACTTGAAATTTTTCTTTTTCGTCGCCACCTGCTTTATGATTGAGTACAATATCTGCAATTACAGAAATTCCTTTAGATTGTAGTGTTTTGCAAACATTTAGGTAATCTTCTTTTGTACCATATTTTGTAGGGACAGTTCCTTTTTGGTCGAATTCTCCTAAATCATACAAATCATAAGAATCATAACCCACAGAATAACTTCCACCAGCTGCTTTATAAGCCGGCGGAAACCACACCGCGGAGATTCCTAAATCTTGCAGCCAATCCGAAGAATCTTTAATATGATTGTATAATGTTCCGTTTCCTTCGGAATACCAGTGGAAACTTTGCAGCATTGTTGTGTTCATCGTAGTATGTTTTGATTTGCAAAACTAAATGTTCAGTTTCATCAGTAAGTTACAGAATTTTGAATGAATGTTCCACAAAAAAGACCGCAATTTCTTGCAGTCTCTTATATTCACTATGAAAAAAATGTTTGTTATTTTTTTGCTACGATGTTCAACTCTAAATCTATATCTTGAGAAATCATCCAATCTTTAGGATCTCCATCAGTACCATAAGTTAATCCCCAATCTGCTCTGTTGATTGTAAATTTAGAAATTAAAGATACTTTGTTATCGTTAATTTCTACTTTTGCCGGGAAAGTTACATTAACGGTTTTATCTTTAATAGTTAAGTTTCCGCTTACAGTTTTGTTTGCACCTTCAGTTTTGCTTTCGGTTCCTGCAGCTAAATCTTCTACTTTTGTAATTTCAAATTTTACAGTTGGATATTTTGCTACATCAAAGAAATCTGCGCTTTTTAAATGAGTATCTAAATCTGTTGAAGTTTTACCGTCAGAAGTTGCAGGATCAACAGCTTTTGGATCTGTAGTTAAGGAGGCAACATTAGAAGTTAAAGTTCCGGAAGTTAAGTTTCCGTTATCAACAGTTAATGTACCTTCAGTTTTCATAGTTCCAAATCTTGGATTCAAACCTCCTTTGTGATAAGCGGTCCATTTAACATCGCTGGAATCTGCTGCAATTGTATAAGTTGCGCCAGTTTTTTGAGGCGCTTCTTGTTCTGTAGTTGTTATTGCACTGTCGGTTTTGTTTTCTTTACAAGACACAACGAACAAAGCCGCTGATAAAGCCAAAATTGATAGTTTTTTCATTTTTAATGATTTGTTTATTTAAATAACGGGGCAAAGATAGGTGTAGAAATTGTTCTTCGAATTGATGTATGATAAGAAATGCCAAAACACGAAAAAGATGAAATCTATCTGTCAAGAATTGACGAATAGTTTTTTTTGAATCTGTAGAGAAGCGATTCATCGCGTGTCACATAAAAGTTTCAATTTAACAAATCTGCGTAATCCGCTAAATTTGCGGGCATCAGCAATAAATCAATACTCGTAATCTGGAAAATCAATCTTCAGCTGCACCGAAATATTTTTCTTTTCCTCGGTGTTGAGATTGGAAAGCGAAACACCCAACAAACGAATCGGTTTATCAAAAGGTCGAAGTTCCCATAATTTTTTTGCAGTTTCGAAAAAATCATCGGTATTTTCGTAATATATTTCTTGTGTTTTACTTCTCGTGAAAACGGAGAAATCTTTGTATTTTATTTTTAAAGTAATGGTTTTCCCCCTAATTTCTTTTTTGGAAAGGCGGTTTTCCAATTCTTCACAAATAATTTTTATGTTTTTAAAAACGGCAGTTTCATCCAAAAGATTCTCCCAGAAAGTTTCTTCAACTCCTACACTTTTTTGGATACGATGCGGTTTTACCTCACTTCTGTGAATTCCCCTCACAACGTTGTAATAATATCTCCCGGATTTTCCGAACAGATTTTCCAAATATTCCAACGATTTTTCTTTCAAATCTCTTCCGTTAAAAATATGCAGTTCGTGCATTTTATTGGCAGTAACTTTCCCGATTCCGAAGAATTTTTCAATCGGAAGTTCTTCCATAAATTCTAAAATTTCAGATGGATGAATGGTTTTTTGTCCGTTCGGTTTTCTGTAATCAGACGCTACCTTTGCCAAAAATTTATTCACTGAAATTCCGGCTGAAGCAGTTAATCCCGTAGTTTCAAAAATTTTTCTTCGAATTTCTTTTGCGATTTCGTTCGCGCTTTCAATTCCTTTTTTATTTTCCGTTACATCAAGATAAGCTTCATCCAAGGAAAGAGGTTCCACCAAATCGGTGTATTCATAAAAAATTTGTCTTATTTGTTGCGAAATTTCTTTGTAGCGTTGAAATCTTGGTTTCACGACGATCAGGTGCGGACATTTTTCCATTGCCATTCTTCCCGGCATTGCAGAACGTATTCCGAATTTTCGGGCTTCATAACTTGCGGCTGCAACTACGCCATATTTTCCACCACCTACACAAACCGGCTTTCCGCGGAGCTCCGGATTGTCGTGCTGTTCTACAGAAGCATAAAAGGCGTCCATATCAATGTGGATAATTTTCCTAGTTTTAGCGCTCATGAGACAAAATTATTAATCAGTTTTTGAAAAAAAGAGTTATCATTAATAAAGTTCGTAATTTAGAGTTTCAAAAATTCTTATTTTAAAATTGAAATAATGAATGAAATAGAGTTCAATAATATCTTTAACTTTTTGGATAATCAATTACTTAGCGAAATTAATGGAGCTTTAATTGTTAAAAAGTATCCCAAAAAGACAACCTTAATTTCCACAGGAGATCGAATAAGAGCCATTCCTTTAGTTCGGAAAGGTTTAGTAAAGGTTTTTGCGGAAAAAGAGGAGAATGAACTTTTGTATTATTACATAAAACCCAATTATGGTTGTATAATGACTTTCACCAGTATTTTTACCGGTGAAACTAGCAAAATTACAGCAGTAAGTGAAGATGAAACAGAATTATTTTTACTACCCATGGATAACGTTTTGGAATGGGTTTCAAAATATCCAAAATTTAACAGTTTTTTTTATTCACAGTTTGAAGGGCGTTTTCTTGCGATGATGGAAATGGTGAACCAAGCCGTTTTTCACAAATTGGATCGTAGAATTTTAGAATATTTAAAGGAAAGAACGGCACTTAACAAAACAAGTAATCTTAAAATTTCTCATCGGGAAATTGCTAATGATTTAGGTTCAGCAAGAGAAGTGGTCAGTAGAATTCTGAAAAAATTTGAAAATGAAGGCGTCATCAAGCAAAAAGGTGGAATAGAAATATTATAATCGGTGATTTTAGTCACCGATTTTTTTTTTTGGCTTTAGTAATTTTATGGAGTTATTTATTAAAACAAATGAATTTTAGGATTTTACTGATTTTAAGTGTTTTATCTGGTTTTTTCTGTTTTTCACAGGAAGATTTACTGAAGGAATTAGATACTGTAAAAGCTTCAGAAATTTATCAGCCAAGCTTTAAAGCATTGCAGGTGGTTTCTGGACAATCCACAAAAATGCCAACGAAGAAAGAATTTTATATGATTGTGGCGCATCGTTTTGGAAATGTTAGCGAAGGTTTCGATAACTTTTTTGGATTGGATAATGCTTCAACAAAATTGGGAGGAATTTATGGTTTAAGTGATGGTTTTGCGGTCTATTTATCAAGAAGCACATTTCAGAAAACCTATGAATTGGGAGCAAAATATCGCCTGATGAAGCAGGATGAAGAAAAGAATTTTCCTTTTGAAATTGTCGGATTTCATATGTTGGGAATCAATTCAGAGCTTAAGAAAAGTGTTTATCCAAAAATTCGTTTTTCTGATCGACTCACTTATCTTTCACAATTTTTAGTTTCCAGAAGATTTTCTGATGAGTTTAGTTTGCAGATTTCTCCAACGTATATCCATAAAAATTTGGTTGATCCATTAATTGAAAGTGAGAGCAACTTTCTAACAGGTTTAGGAGGTCGATATAAAATTTCCAAAAGAGTTTCCATTAATGCGGAATATTTTGTGAATTTTAATGCTAAAGATTTATATAGAAATCCGGTTTCTTTAGGCGTTGATATTGATACTGGAGGACATGTTTTTCAGCTTTTATTTAGTAATTCACAAGCAGTTACAGAAGCGGGATATTATACCAATGCTATTGGAAACTGGGGAAAAGGAGATGTTTTTTTTGGGTTTAACCTTTACAGAGTTTTTTAAAGATGAAAAATGTAAAATACCTAGTAATCATCGTAATTTCTTTAGTTTTTCTACAGCAATGTGAAAGCAGAACTTATGAAGAGATTTCTGAAACCGTAATTGTTCCAAATTTAGTGAAATACGATTCAGACGTTAAACCCATCATTCAAAATAATTGCATATCGTGTCATGCTGTTTCAGGAGCCGCAGCTTATTATCCTTTAACAACTTACGCTGAAACTAAAAATGCGATTAATAATATTATTGACAGAATTGAAAGACCATCCGGAGATCTATCAAAAATGCCACAAGGTGGAACATTATCGCAATCTCAGATCGATGTGATTAAAAAATGGAAAACGAACGGACTTTTAGAAAATTAAAAAAATGAAAAATCTTTTTACCCTATTATTTTTTATTCTGCTGGGAACTTGGATTTCCGCACAGAAATATATTACCAAAATCGGAAATATTCATTTTGAGGCATCTGTTCCTCTTTTTGAAGATGTAGATGCAAAAAATTCCACAGCAGTTACGGTTTTGAATTCCGAAACTGGAGATATTGCCACCATTGCCATGACGAAAAATTTCAAATTTAAAATGGCTCTTATGGAAGAACATTTTAATGAGAACTATGCAGAAACTTCAAAATATCCAAAAGCAACTTTTACAGGAAAAATCTTAAATTATAATAAAAGCAATATATCAGAAACACCAAAGGATTTTACTATTTCGGGTACGCTTAATTTTCATGGAGTTGATAATAAAATTTCTTCTCCCGCAAAAATTTATATGAAAGACGGTAAAATTTTTATCAGTGGGAAATTTTCAGTAAAAGCTGCGGATTATAAAGTAACGATTCCCAAAATGGTGATGAAAAAAGTAGCAGAAACCGTAAATGTTGATTATCAATATGTATTAACAAAACAGTAAATGAAAAAATTATTTTCAATCTTTTTGTTGTTTATTTTTTATTTCGCATTCACTCAGGAAAGAAGTGTCTTTGACGTCGCCAGAAATGGAACGGTAGCGGAAATGGAAGAGATTGTTAAGAAAAATCCTAAAGCAGTTGATTCTGTAAACGATATGACGTTTTCTCCATTAATTTTAGCTTGCTATCGTGGAAATGTGGAAGTTGCCAAATATTTAATGGATCGTGTTGAAGATGTAAATTATAAAAGTGAAGAAGGAACAGCTTTAGCGGCTTTAGCCATGAACTATAATAAAGAATTGGTGCTAAAAATTTTAGAAAAAAAAGCAGATCCAAATTTGAAAGACGGACACGGTTTTACCCCATTTTTGTGGGCTATAAAAAGTAAAAATCTGGAATTGGCATCGATTCTCTTAGATTATGGTGCGGATAAAAATGTGAAAGACAACCAGGGAATTACTGCTTTTGAGCATGCAGTAACTTCAGGAAATATAAACGTTATTAAATTTTTAAAATCGAAATAATTATGAAAAAATTACTACTTTTTTGTGGATTGGGAATAGCCAACTTGGCTTTAGCTCAGTTTACTTCAGGAACCGTTTCTCTTGGTTCAACAGGGATGACTTTTAAATTGGATACTTCTCCCACAACAGTAACAATTACTTTAACAGGAAACAGCAATTCTTATCTCGGAATAGGAGCAGGTGCAGTTGGTGAAGGAATGTCTTCAGGTTATGACGGGTTTATCTACAACACATCTTTTCCAGCATTGGACTATACTTTTAACGGAATTGGTGTTACACCGTCACCAGATTCATCGCAAGATTGGACTTTGGTGAGTAACACCGTTTCTGGAACTACAAGAACAATTGTTGCAACCAGAAGTTTGAATGGTGGAGCTGAAGACGAACCTATTCCAAACGCTGCAGGACCTGTAGAAATCTTTTTTGCAAGAGGAAGTTCATTGGCTTTGGGAACGCATTCAGGAAGTTTCAGAGGATATGCTTCATTAACTATGACCGCACAATTGGGAACCAACGAAGTAAGTGCTGAAGAAAAAAATATAATCTACCCGAATCCTGTGGAGAATGAAATTTTTGTAAAAAACCACAAAGAAATCGAATTAATCAACTTTTTAGATCTTAATGGAAGATTAATCAACACCATTCAATCGCCAGGTGAAAAAAATGAAGTGAGCTTTTTGAAAAGCGGAGCCTACTTTTTAGAAATTCATAATGTAGACGGAACGACAAAATATCAGAAAATTTTGAAAAAATAAAAGAAAAAACTCAGAGAAATCTGAGTTTTTATTTTTTTGAAGCCACAAAATTAAAAATGGCTTTATTGAATTCTTCTTTATTGTCAATCACGACATTTATTGGCCAGTAATACACCAGTTCCCGCAAATAATCAAAAGTTTTCAAGCGAACATAATCTTTTTCAGTGGTTAAAATAATTTTATATTCTCCCAGTTTTTTGTATTCCGAAATAATATTTTTGATATCAGCTTCTGTAAAATTGTGATGGTCTTTAAATTTTAAATGTTTCACTTTTTGTGAAAACTTTGATAAATGCTGAACCAAAGGTTTTGGATTGGCAATTCCTGTAATTAAAAGAATATCGTAATAAGCCAAATTATTATCGGGAAGCGATTTTTGACTGTCGTAACAGAAAATTTCATCGTCGTAAACAATACTGCTAAAGAAAACTTTTTGTTTGTAGCTGGGTTTAATTCGGGAAAGGTAATATTGTTTTTTTTCGTCCGTTAAATCTTCCGGACATTTTGTAACCACAATTAAATCGGCACGATGTGCACCGTTTCTCGATTCCCTTAAATCACCAGCAGGAAGCAAAAAATCTTTAAAATAAGGGTCGTTGTAATCTGTTAACAAAAGATTGAATCCGGCTTTTATAGCTCTGTGTTGGTATGCATCATCCAAAACCAAAACATCCAAATCCATATCTTCAATTAATTTTTTTGCTCCGGGAACCCGCTCTTCAGAAACACCAATCACAAATCTATTTTTGAAACGCTCGAAAAGTTGCATCGCTTCATCACCAACCGTTTTATAATTGCTGTCATAATTTGTAACACCATAACCTTTTGTTACTCTTCCATAACCTCTGGAAAGAACACCGGTTCTGTAATGTTTGGATAAAATATCGGCTAAATACATCACCATTGGTGATTTTCCGCTTCCCCCAACAGAAAGATTCCCAACATTAATGATGGGTGTTTTGAATTTTACAGATTTTTTTAAACCCACATTGTACAGCGTATTTCTGAAACTGGTTACGAAGTGATACAATATGGAAAAAGGGTAGAGATACCATCTTTTCATAGGCCTATTTTGTTATAAAATAACGCTTGCAAAAATAGAAATTTTAAGAAGGATTTACATGACAAAAACAAAGGAGTTTTCAACATTTTAAAATTAAAATTTGAAAATTTTAATTCCTATTTTTGCAAAAATTTTTCTTTTGCGCTATTTCATTGAGTTTTCTTACCATGGTAAAAATTATTTTGGCTATCAAATTCAGCCTAGAGAAATTTCTGTACAGGAAGAATTGGAGAAAGCACTTTCCACTATTCTAAGAAAAGAAGTAAAAACGGTTGGCGCTGGAAGAACAGATACCGGAGTTCACGCAAAAAAAATGTTTGCGCATTTTGATTTTGATGAGGTTATTTCTGAAAAGCTTTCTAATCAACTCAATTCATTTCTTCCGCCAGATATTTCTGTAAAACAAATTTTTGAAGTAAAAGAAGATTTCCATGCTCGTTTTGATGCTACTTTCAGAACGTATGAATATTACATTTCACTCGAAAAAAATCCTTTTACCCAAGATTCTTCCTGGCAAATTTGGAAAAGAGATCTCGATGTCGAAAAGATGAATGAAGCTTGTAAAATTCTATTTGAATATGATGATTTCGGAAGTTTTGCCAAAGTTGGGGGTGATAATAAAACCAATTTTTGCAAAATTTTTAAAGCAGAATGGCAAAAATACAATGACGAGTTGAAATTTACCATTTCCGCAGACCGTTTTTTAAGAAATATGGTTCGTGCAATTGTTGGAACCATGGTGGAAATTGGTTCCGGGAAAATACAACCCGAAGATTTAAGGAAAATTATTGAAGATAAAAACCGAAATTCTGCCGGAACTTCAGCTCCTGCACAAGGACTTTTTTTGGTGGATGTAGGGTATAATTTTTAAAAAAAAAATGAAAAACCAAACGACCTGGAAAATTATTAAAAGACTTTTTACCATCGGAATGAAGTTCCGAAGTTGGTTTATAGGTGCATTAATTATTTCTGTTGTTTTATCAGTTGTTTCTACTTATCGACCGTATTTGTCGATGATTATTGTCGATGAAGACATCATTCAGCTGAAAGACAAATCAGCTATGATGAAACACATTTACATTTTTGTTGCCTTGGTTTTTTTTGAAACGATTTTAAATTTTTTCTTGGTTTATTTTTCAAATTTTATTTCACAAAATGTCATCCGTGATATTCGTGAAAAATTATATAATAAACTCATCTATTTCCGAACTGCTTTTTTTGATAAAACCCCTATTGGACAATTAGTTACCAGAGCTGTTGGTGATGTAGAAACGATTGCAACGGTTTATACAGACGGTTTTTTAATGGTTTTTGGAGATGTTTTACGAATCATTTTTGTTTTGGTGATGATGTTCCAAACCAATGTGGATTTAAGCTATATTTCTTTGGCGATTCTACCTTTAATGGTCATGATTACGAGATTTTTTCAAAAACGTTTGAAAAAAGCATTTGGTGAGGAAAGAACTTGGACTGCCAACCAAAATTCATTTGTTCAGGAAAGATTATCCGGAATGCCTATAATTCAAGTTTTTGGAAGAGAAGAATCAGAATTTAGAAAATTTGATTCCATTAATATCACTTTAAAGAAAGCTTTATTAAGAACGGTTTTTATATTTTCTCTGTTTTTTCCTGTGGTGGAATTAATATCTTCTCTTTTTATCGGTTTTATCCTTTTTTATGGAGGTTATGTGAAAATTACCGCAGGAGAAGTTATTGCTTTTATACAGTATATTTCGATGTTAATACGGCCTTTAAGGCAAATTGCGGATCGTTTTAACAATATTCAGCGTGGAATTGTTGGGGCAGAAAGAGTTTTAGGTGTGATGGATGAAAATTTTGCGATGCCGAATTTGGGAAAAATTCAGAAAAATGAATTTGAGGGAAAAATTGAATTTCAAAATGTCCGCTTTTCTTATGATGAAAAACAGGAGGTTTTAAAAGGAATTAATTTTGTGGCAAATCCGGGAGAAACGGTAGCTATTGTTGGCGCCACTGGAGCCGGAAAATCGACCATTATTAGCTTGATTACCAGATTGTACGATATAAATTCCGGAAAAATATTAATTGATAATATTGATCTGAAAGATTATGAATTGTACAATTTAAGAAGTCATATTGGGGTGGTTTTGCAGGATGTTTTTTTGTTTCATGGAAGTATTTTTGAAAATTTGGCTTTTGGTGACGATACAATCACTTTGGAAAAAATTCAAAAAGCAGCTTCCGAAATTGAAGTAGACGAATTCATCCAACAACTTCCCGGTGAATATGATTATGTTGTCAGCGAAAGAGGTTCCTCCATTTCTCTTGGACAAAGGCAACTTTTATCCTTCTTGAGAGCCTATCTTTCCGATCCTAAAATTTTAATTTTGGATGAAGCCACTTCTTCTATTGATCATGAAAGTGAAAAACTCATTCAAAGAGCTACCGAAAAAATCACCAAAAACAGAACATCAATCATTATTGCGCACCGTCTTTCTACCATTGAAAAAGCTGATAAAATCATTGTGATGGATAAAGGAGAAATTGTAGAAATTGGCCAACATTTGGAACTTTTGGATAAAAATGGATATTATGCCACTTTGTACAAAGCACAGTTGAAACATGAAGTTGCTGGAGACGGAATTCACGAAATTTAAAAGTTATGGATATTAATATAAACGACGAATTTCAGGTTTTGAAAGACGAATTGAGAAAACTGAATATAGAAATTCTAAAAATTGTAAAAGTAGGAAACGGAAGTATGGATTTCCATGAATTGTACTACAAATCACCAAAATACGACGAAGTAAAAACGGTATAAGTACAAAGACATAAGCTGGATGAACTCATTAAGCAGTTTCAGGAAGCTTATGCGTAATTATTGAATTCCAAAAGGCAGAAAACCGAGGTCCTTTTTCCAAATTTCACCAAATTTCCCCGTCAAATATTTTGAGATAATTTGGTTGTTTTTTGTAGAATGATGGTTTTCTCCCGGAATAATCACACAACCTTTATTGAGGATTTTAATGCCGTATTTTTTCTCAAATTCTTTGTTGTAAACCGGTACAAATCCATAATGAACTATTACTGCTTTGTTTTCTTTCAGTAATAATTGAAAGTTTTCTTCCGTTGCGAAATGTGGAATTTCAACGGTGTGACTTTCTTTTTTAACGGAATCATTATTGTTGTTAGTAGAATTCGTTAAAGGATGTTTATTTTGAGCAAAAAACAATCCTACACAAAAAGTTAGAAAGACAAATACAAGAAAACAGTTTTTTAAAATTTCCATTAACAAATTTCTAACTAGATTTAAAATTTTCACAAAAGTTAAATCCAGTTAGCAAATCTGTTTTGTTAATTAAAAATTTTAACTATTTACGGGTTTAGGAATTCTGGTTTCTCTTTTTGTTAAGGCTTTTTCACTTCTTTGAAGTTCTACAATGATACTTAATGCAAAAGCAGCAGCAGCAGCAACGAAAATAGAGTAATCTAAAGGTGCTTTTACCTCTAAATGAATCATGGTGGTTTGTGCTAAAATAAGCAGTAAAAAGCCAGTTGCTCGTGCAATTAATGGTGTTTTGAAAGATACCAAAAGCAAGGCAGCTAATGCAATTTGAAAATAGCTGGTCGCATTTTCAAGAAAATGAATCATTTTTTCGGAAAAATAGGGGTTCAGAAATTTGTCATAATCTAAAAATCCTTCCCAATTTCCCCAATCGTTTTCTTTCTTTTTTAACAAACCGTAGCGATAAGCAACTGCTATGAGCATACCAAAACTTAAAGTGATACGCAATAGCCATTCTACACTTTTGATTTGTATATTTTTTATGATAGTTTTTTGAGGTAGTAAATTTGGATTCATAACATCAAGTTTTAATTACAGAGTTTTTAATTTTAGTTACATGATTTACACTTGTTCTTTTTTTTGTAAATCGTCTTTTTTTGTGCTATAATTTTTTATCATTTGTACTGCAATGTTATGATAAAAAAAAAATCCGTCCAATAGTAATGGACGGATTATCGTTATAAATAGGCGGTTTTTTACAAAAACCCAGTAATTTTTTACATCATTCCCGGCATTCCTCCACCCATTGGTGGCATTCCTGAATCAGCTTTTGGAACTTCAGTAATTACACATTCAGTAGTTAATAACATCCCGGCTACAGAAGCAGCATTTTCTAATGCAACTCTTGTAACTTTAGTTGGATCGATAATTCCGGCTTCCAACATATTTACATATTCATCAGATTTTGCATTGTATCCAAAGTCTCCACTTCCGTCTGCAACTTTGGCAACAATTACAGAACCTTCTCCACCAGCATTAGCTACAATTTGTCTTAAAGGTTCTTCAATGGCTCTTTTTACAATTTTAATTCCGGTATTTTCATCTTGGTTTGCACCTTCCACATTTAATCCGGCAATAGCTCTTACTAAAGCAACACCACCACCAGCAACAATTCCTTCTTCAACAGCTGCTCTTGTAGCATGAAGTGCATCATCAACACGATCTTTTTTCTCTTTCATTTCTACTTCAGAAGCAGCACCAACATAAAGAACAGCTACACCTCCAGCTAGTTTTGCTAATCTTTCTTGCAATTTTTCTCTGTCATAATCTGAAGTTGTAGTTTCCATTTGCGCTTTAATTTGGTTTACACGACCTTTAATTTGCGCTTCTTCACCACCACCGTTTACAATAGTAGTGTTGTCTTTATCAATGGTTACTTTTTCTGCAGTTCCCAACATTTCCAATGTAGCATTTTCCATAGTGAAACCTCTTTCTTCAGAAATTACTTGTCCACCAGTTAAAATAGCGATGTCTTCCAACATGGCTTTTCTTCTGTCTCCAAAACCTGGAGCTTTTACCGCAGCAATTTTTAAAGAACCTCTTAATTTATTCACTACTAAGGTTGCTAAAGCTTCTCCTTCAACTTCTTCAGAAATAATTAAAAGTGATTTTCCTGCCTGTGCTACAGGTTCCAAAACTGGTAATAGTTCTTTCATTGATGAGATTTTTTTCTCCACCAAAAGAATGTAAGGATTATCCAATTCTGTAGTCATTTTTTCAGGATTTGTTACAAAATATGGAGATTGATAACCTCTGTCGAACTGCATTCCTTCTACCACATCCACAGTAGTGTCAATTCCTTTTGCTTCTTCAACGGTAATGACACCTTCTTTTCCAACCTTTCCAAAAGCTTCAGCGATAAGGGAACCAATAGTTTCATCATTATTTGCAGAAACTGAAGCTACTTGTTTTATTTTTTCTGTAGAATCTCCAACTTCCTGAGACTGAGATTTTAAATTAGCAACCACTGCAGTTACTGCTTTGTCAATTCCTCTTTTCAAATCCATTGGATTTGCTCCTGCTGCTACATTTTTAAGACCTTCACGAACGATTGCCTGAGCTAAAACGGTTGCAGTTGTTGTTCCGTCTCCAGCGATATCATTGGTTTTGGAAGCGACTTCTTTTACCATTTGCGCTCCCATATTTTCTACTTTGTCCTCTAGCTCGATTTCTTTTGCTACAGAAACCCCATCTTTGGTAACATGTGGAGCTCCAAAAGATTTTTCAATTACTACGTTTCTTCCTTTGGGACCTAAAGTTACTTTTACTGCATTTGCTAATGCATCAACACCTCTTTTTAAAGCGTCTCTAGACTCAATATCGAATTTTATTTCTTTTGCCATTTTTATTTAATATTAGATGCTAATTATTATTGATAAATTAACACTGGTTTTTATTTTTGATTAGTTTACTAACTATCCGATAATTCCTAAAAGATCTCCTTCTTTTACAATTAAGTAATCTTTTCCTTCGAATTTAAGTTCAGTTCCTGAATATTTTCCGTAAAGAACTTTGTCTCCAACTTTTACCGTTGTTGGTTCATCTTTTTTTCCCGGACCAACTGCTACAACGGTTCCTTCTTGTGGTTTTTCTTTTGCAGTGTCCGGAATAATAATTCCTGATGCGGTAGTAGTTTCAGCAGCGTTTGGTTCTATGAGAACTCTGTCTGCTAATGGTTTGAAATTTACTGACATAATAATTATTTTTTTTAAATATTTTCTGGTCTCAATTTCTCCAACTTTATACCATTCGAAGTTTCAAGTTTCAAGTTTCAAGTTTCAAGTTCAAATTGGCAGACTTTAAATATTGAGGTGAAATTTTGGCAGAAAAAAAGTTATTTCAAAATTTTTTGAAATAACTTTTTTTTTCATTTTTTATAAAAATATCAATTCTTTTTTCCGGCAGCTTGCATTGGGTTTATGGTTTCTTTAGCAGCTCCGCGTCTTGCTTCTTCACTTTTTTGTTTGAAAACCTGAAATTTGGAGTTTGTTTCAGAAGTTTTTTCTCCCCATACATTATTGGAAGTGTCAATATCTGCTGTTTCACGCATTGGATCTATCTGAATCGATTTAACTTTTTGATCAAAATAATAAGTTTTAGAAACGCTGTTTTCATCCTTTCTCCATATTTGAGCAGGAATTTTATCTTGTTTCTTCGTTCCATCTTCAAAGATGAATTCCAAAATAATAGGCATTACCATTCCTCCTTTATTGGTGAAATCCAATTGATAAGCTCGAATATTTTTTAATTTTTCAATATCTGCTGAAGAAGGTTTTTCCAAATTGTCGGTTGTATTGGTATATTTTTTAGAAGTGTCCACTTTTTCCATTCCACGAGCATATCTCCAATAGAAATCACGTGTTTCCTTATCGATGTCAGTATAAAATTGGATGTTTTTATCTTCTCTGTTCCGAATTTTTGAAATATCTTCAAAATCGTTGAGTTGAGGTTTATCAATGGTATAACTTGTTTCTCTTGGTTTAGGACTTACATTAAAATCAGGCTCCGCAATGGTTACTTTGTCCAAAGAAATATCCACAGGATCAATACCATAAAACCATCCTCTCCAAAACCAGTCCAAATTTTCTGCACTGGCATCGTTCATCGTTCGGAAAAAATCTGCAGGTTCCGGATGACGAAATGCCCATCTTTTGGAATAGGTTTTAAATGCTTTGTCAAAAAGTTCTCTTCCCATAATTGTTTCGCGAAGAATATTCAATCCAGTTGCCGGTTTTGCATAAGCATTGGGTCCGAAATGAATAATATTTTCAGAATTTGTCATAATGGGTTCCAGTTGATTTTTTGGCAATTTCATGTAATCCACAATAGCATGAGCCGGACCTCTTCTGGAAGGAAATTTGTTATCCCAACGTTCTTCTGTAAGATATTCTACAAAAGTGTTCAATCCTTCATCCATCCAACTCCATTGTCTTTCATCGGAATTGATAATCATAGGAAAGAAATTATGTCCAACTTCGTGAATAATAACGCCAATCATTCCATATTTTGTGGCTTCAGAATAGGTTCCGTCTTTTTCTGTTCTTCCATAATTGAAACAAATCATTGGATATTCCATTCCATTAGAGGCCTCAATGGATTGTGCAACAGGATAAGGATAAGGAATCGTAAATTCGGAATAGGTTTTTATCGTGTGAGCAACCGCTTTTGTTGAAAATTTGCGATATAAACCGTAAGCTTCTTTAGGGTAAAGGCTCATAGCCATTACATTATTTCCATTTTCTGGAATGGTAACACGCATCGCATCCCAAATAAATTTTCTTGAAGACGTCCATGCAAAATCACGCACATTTTGCGCCTCAAAAATCCAAGTTTTTCTTTGTTTGGATTTAGATTTTTCTGCTTTTTTTGCTTCTTCTAATGTTACAATTTCTATGGGTTCAGAAGCGTTTTGAGATTGTTTGTATCTTGATAATTGGGATGAGGACAAAACTTGATCATAATTTTTTCCTTCTCCCGTTGCTGCAACAATGTGATCTGCAGGAACATTCATTGAAACTTTATAATTTCCGAAAGTAAGGGCAAATTCTGCACGTCCTGAAAACTGATTATTTTGCCAGCCTTTGAAATCACTGTAAACACACATTCTTGGAAACCACTGCGTCATGGTAAACAAATGATTTCCGTCTTCAGGAAAATATTCGTAACCACCACGTCCTCCTTGTTTCATTCGATCCGGAATATTGTAATTCCAAACAATTTTAAAAATAATTTTTTCTCCGCTTTTTAAAATATTGGGAAGATCAATTCTCATCATCGTTTTATTAATGAAATAAGGAATTGGTTTTCCGGAAACATCCGTTACTTTTTCGATATTAACCCCGAAACCATTGTCTTTTGCCGGCAAATCGGTAATTCTTAAACGATCGGTGTTAGAAGTGTCAGGAAGTGTAGAAGATGCTTGATAATTAGCATTTTTAATGCTTGATTGCTGGTTTTCATCCAACTGTAGCCACAAATATTCTAAATTATCGGGTGAATTGTTGTAATATGTAATCGTTTCCGAACCTTTTAAATTTAATTTTTCTTCGTCCAAATACGCATTAATTTCATAATCCGCTCTTTGTTGCCAATATTGAGATCCGGGAGCTCCTGAAGCAGTTCTGTAAACATTAGGTGTAGGTAAGATGGTACCTAATTGCTCAAATTTATTTCCATGATTGCTTGCTGGATTATTTTGATGATTTTGTGCCAATATCCCAACGTAAAAAAGAATAAAAGCTAAGCTAAACCGAACATACATAACGATGAAAATTTATTTAGAAATTAAGTGAAAGATTTCAAAATTAATAAAATTTGTTGATTTTTTATGGGGAACGTTACAAAAAGTATGAATTATGGGATTCTTTCCAAAGTCATTTTAAGTGCCAGTGCAAAAACTCCTGAAGAAATAAAAAGGATCCAATCTCTTTTTGAAACTTTGAAAATTTTTGTGAAGAGGTAAAATATTAATAAAAAAATCGCCGCTAAGAAAATTTGTCCCATTTCAACACCGATATTAAATCCTAAAAGCGGAAACAAAATATTTTGTTCTTCTGCTAACATTATTTTTACCGTATTCGCAAAACCTAAACCATGAATTAATCCGAAAAATAAAGCCAGAAAATAGTTGGTTCTGATTAATCGGTTTTGTTTTTTACTAAATAAAATATTGTCTAAAGCGGTTAAAAAAATGGTAACAGGAATCAGAAATTCAATCCATTTTGAAGGAATTTGTACAATTTCTAAAGAACTTAAAACTAAAGTTGCAGAATGACCTAAGGTAAAAGCAGTAATCAGAATCAGAATTTTTTTTAAATCTTGGTAATTGTAAACTGCCATTAAAACCAAAAGAAAAAGCTGATGATCCAAAGCGTCTAAAGAAATAATGTGTTCCCAACCCAATTGAAGGTAAAATAGAAAATCTTGCACGGTTTTAATTTTTAAAGAATCACGAAAATAATGATTATTTTTGACTAAATTTTTTCCCGAAAAATGAAAAAAATAATTCTCCTTATCTTACTTTTCGGTTTTTTCTTTTCAGTTTTTTCTTTTAAAATACATCCTTATCATGTAGGTTCTGTTGAATTTGTTTTCAATAATAAGTCGAAAACCTTTGAGATTACAGGAAAATTTTTCACTGACGATTTGGAAAATGCCATCAACAAAAAATATGGATCTTCACTTTTTTTTAGCAACCCAAAAGATCATGCGAAATTCAATGAATATTTAAAGAAATATAGTGAAGAATATTTAAAACTGAAAGCAGATCATCAATTCGTTAAAATTAATTATTTAGGTTTTGAAGAAGATCAGGAAGCTGTCCGTATTTACTTGGAATCTGAACCTGTTAAAATTCCGAAAAAAGTGGAAACTTCTGTATCTATGCTGTACAATCTTTTTGATGACCAAATGAATATTGTTCACGTTATTGTGGGAGGACAAAGACAAAGCCATAACTTAACTTATCCAGAACGTTATTTCTACAAAATATTTTAGCCCAAATCTGCTTCAACATTTTTTGTGAAATTCAACAAATCGGGAAAGAAATGGTCATAATGATTTTGCAATTTTTCCTTATTTTCTAAAAAAAAATGAAAAACAGGAATATCTTTCTCCAAATATTTTGCTTTGTTTAATACGTTTTGCATACTGAAATCAATTCCCCAGTTTTCACGGTAATTATAGAGCCAGTCATCATTTTCCATTCGCTGCAGTTTCTGATGAAAACTTTCAGGGAAAAAATTTAAATTTTGTTTTAAAACAGAATATATTTTTTTGGAATGCTCTTTCAGTGTAAGTCCGGGAAATATTTTTTCGTCATTTGCCAAAAAATAATCCATTGCCACATCTACAAACGCACCGGAATAAAGTCTTACCAGTGGACTGAAAATCTTTTTTGCTTCCGAAATTTCGGGATGAGTATCCGTAAAAGTATCCACCGCTCGATGCAAGGAAATCCCTTTCTGAATTTCTTTGGGAAACGAAAAACGCTCACTGTTTCGGATATAATCTTCCAAAAACTGCCCGGTAATTTGTCCGTCCGAAAAAGCGAGGAAAGAATGAGCGAGGTAATTCAAAATAATTATGAATTATAAATTACGAATTATAAATTATAATTGTTACACATCTAAGAATTAAAATCTTGTATCTTGCTTCTTGGTTCACGAATCTAATTAAAAAAGTCTTTCATGAAACTCCTCAATTTTGCTCACTTCTTCAATTTTAATTCCGAATTTTCGTTTTGGAATTTTGTTGAGATTTGAAATAAAAATTTTGTCGTATCCCAATTTTTCAGCTTCAGAAATACGTTGTTCAATTTGCGGAACAGGACGTATTTCTCCACTTAAGCCAATTTCTCCGGCAAAACAGTATTTTTCCGAAATGGCAATATCTTCATTCGATGAAAGAATGGAAGCAATCACCGCCAAATCCAAAGCCGGATCGTCCGTTTTTATTCCACCCGTAATATTCAGGAAAACGTCTTTTGCACCAAGTTGAAAACCAGCTCTTTTTTCTAGAACAGCGAGCAACATATTCAATCTTTTGGAATCAAAACCGGTGCAACTTCGTTGAGGAGTTCCGTAAACAGCCGAACTTACCAACGCCTGAATTTCCAATAACATCGGTCGGTTTCCCTCCAAAGTTACGGCAATGGAATTTCCGGAAAGTTCTTCAAATTTTTTAGTAATGAGGATTTCCGAAGGATTTTTAATTTCCTTTAAACCTTGTGAAATCATTTCGTAAATCCCGATTTCTTGGGTAGAACCGAAACGGTTTTTGTTGGCTCTTAAAAGTCGGAAAAGATGATTTCTGTCGCCATCGAAATTCAAAACGACATCCACCATGTGTTCCAAAACTTTCGGACCTGCGATTTGCCCGTCTTTTGTAATATGCCCTACCAAAATAATCGGCGTATTGTTTTCTTTTGCAAATTTTATCAGTTCGTTACTGCATTCCCGGATTTGCGAAACTGTTCCCGGAGAACTTTCCAATAATTGCGAATGTAATGTTTGAATGGAATCCACAATCATCAAATCGGGTTCCAGTTTTTTGGCTTCGTGAACTATTTTTTCAACCGAAACCTCGGTAAACAAAAAACAATTTGGGTTTTGAATATCTGTTAAACGGTCTGCTCGCATTTTAATCTGTGACGCACTTTCTTCGCCGGAAACATAAAGAATTTTTTTCTTCATTTTCAAAGCGAGTTGCAACAGCAAAGTCGATTTTCCAATTCCCGGTTCTCCACCGATGAGAATGACGGAACCTAAGACAATTCCGCCGCCCAAAACGCGGTTTAATTCTTCAGAAATGGTTTTTATTCTTGGTTCTTCACTGGTTTCCACTTCAATAATGTTGATGAGATGGTTTTTCTTTTTATCAGTGGAATTTTTTGAAGATTTTTTCTCTACAATTTCTTCCACCAAAGTGTTCCAGGAGCCACAATTTTTGCATTGTCCCATCCATTGCGAAGACTGGCTTCCACAGTTTTGACAGTAATATGCTGTTTTTAGTTTTGACATGTTGCGAAGGTCGGGAAAATTTGTGAATTTCACGACAGCGTCACAAGGTTTTAACAGATGATTAAATATCTTATGTATTCAAAATTTTTAATAAAAATATTAAGAAATAATAATAAAAACTCTGTATTTATTAGTTTAGAAATCATATGAAAAACTTGCCTCACATTCCAAATTCCTTTAACTTTGCACAAACCTAAATCTAATGAGTAAAAAGAACACCAAGTACATCTTCGTAACGGGAGGTGTAACTTCTTCACTTGGGAAAGGAATTGTCTCAGCTTCTCTCGGACTTCTCTTAAAATCACGCGGCTTTAATGTAACCATTCAAAAATTAGATCCCTACATCAACATCGATCCGGGAACTTTGAATCCTTATGAACACGGAGAATGTTATGTAACTGAAGACGGTGCAGAAACCGATTTGGATTTAGGTCATTACGAAAGATTTTTGGACTCGCCGACTTCGCAAAATAACAACGTTACAACCGGGAGAATTTACCAAACCGTTATTGATAAAGAAAGAAAGGGAGATTTTTTGGGAAAAACCGTTCAGGTAATTCCACATATTACCAACGAAATTAAACGCAGAATAAAAATTCTCGCCAAACAAAATTATGATATTATTATCACAGAAATTGGCGGAACAGTAGGAGATATCGAGAGTTTACCCTATATTGAATCGGTTCGTCAGTTACAATGGGAATTAGGAAAAGGAAATTCAATGGTGATTCATTTGACCCTTCTTCCTTATCTTTCGGCAAGTGGAGAATTGAAAACGAAACCTTCGCAACATTCTGTTCGTCAGTTGATGGAAAGTGGAATTCAAGCGGATGTTTTGGTGTGTAGAACTGAACATAAAATTCCAAAAGAATTGAAGGCCAAATTGGCGCAATTCTGTAACGTAGATTTGGAAAATGTAATTGAAAGTATCGATATGGATACGATTTATGAAGTTCCTTTATATCTTCAGAAACAAAATTTCGACGATGTGGTTTTAAAGGAATTGAATTTAAAATCAGATAAAAATGCTGAATTAAAAGACTGGAAAAACTTTCTAAAAAGGTATAAAAATCCAAAAAAATCGGTAGAAATTGCTTTGGTTGGGAAGTATGTTTCACTTCAAGATTCTTATAAATCTATTGCGGAAGCATTTATTCATGCAGGTGCAGATTTGGAAACCGAGGTGAAATTAAGATGGGTTTACAGTGGAGATCTCACTGCGGAAAATGCAAAAGAAACTTTTAAAGGAATTGACGGAATGCTGATTGCTCCAGGTTTTGGAGATCGCGGAATTGAAGGGAAAATTTTAGCTGCAAAATTTGCCAGAGAAAATAAAGTTCCATTACTGGGAATTTGTTTGGGAATGCAAATTATGACCATTGAATTCGCCAGAAATGTTTTGGGAATGGAAAAAGCTAATTCTATGGAATTTGACCAATCTACACCAGAACCCGTAATTTCCTTGATGGCAGATCAAAAAAATGTAGTGGATAAAGGTGGAACAATGAGATTGGGAGCTTGGAAATGTGCCTTAAAAACCGGTTCTAAACTGAATGAAATTTATGGAGTAAGAAATATTTCCGAAAGACACCGTCATCGATATGAATTTAATTCAGAATTTATTCAAAATTTTGAAAAAGGTGGATTAATTCCTACAGGTACCAATCCGGAAACCGGTTTGGTAGAAACACTGGAACTGAAAGACCATCCATTTTATGTTGGTGTTCAGTATCATCCGGAATATAAAAGTACAGTGGAAAGTCCGCATCCGCTTTTCAAAGCTTTTGTGAAAGCCGCTACGAAAAAATAAAAATATGATGCTCCGTTTTTGGAGCATTTTTTAATGGACTTTTTGGAAGTGGGTTAAAAAAATCAGTATTTTTGTCACCTCAAAATTTTAGGCAAGAGTTTTGTGAAATTTCAAGCCTATTTAAAAGAATAAAATGCAACAAAACAACGGATTAGACCGAAGTCAGATTATTACTTTCATGTTATTTTCCCTAATTTTAATGGGGTCATTGTTTTATTTTCAAAATAAACAAAAGAAAGATTTGGCAGCACAGGAAGCGAACAAGCCTAAAACCACACAAGTTACCAGTGCAGTAAAGCCAGCTGCCGCTTCAAATCTCAATAATAATTTAACACCGAATTCCATTCAAACAGTTCAGCTAAAAAATGATGAACTTAATTTGGAATTTTCAAGCTTAGGTGGGGAAATTTCAAAAGTGGAACTCAACAAATACAAAGCTTACGACCAAAAAACCGATAAAGCAGATCTTCCACTCTATTTAATTAACAAAAACAATGCGAATTATGGGTTTGTGTTTAAAGATAAATCCGGAAAATTAATTCATACGAAAGATATTGTTTTTGCTCCGGTGGTTAATGGTAATGTCGTTACTATGACAGGAAATATTGGTGGAGCAACAGTTCAGTTTATTTATACTTTACTTCCTAAATATACGGTAGATTTTAAAATCAGAACACAAGGTCTTTCACAAGTAACAGCCGATTCCAAAGCTAATTTTACTTGGGATTACAACGTGAAAAATGTAGAAAAGGGAAGAGCGCAAGAACAGGCACATTCTGAATTTTCCTATGCTTTCAATAATTATAAAGATTATGATTATGATGGAAGAACTACCATGGAAGAACCGGACGAAACCTTGAATTGGATTGGTGTAAAACAACAGTTTTTTGCTTCCGTCATTGAATCTAAAACCGGCTTTACCCACAGCAAAGGAAATCAGGAAACTATAGAAGAAGGCGAATTTTTGAAAAAATTAAATTTCGACGGACAAGTAGCTTTAAATGGAGGTGAATTTAATCAGGATTTTACATGGTATTTTATGCCTTTGGATTTGCCTCTTTTAAAAGAATATGACAAAAATTTTGATGAAATTTTACCTTTAGGTTGGTCTTTTATTGGTGCTATGAACCGTTGGTTTTTTATGCCGATGTATAACTTTATTGCTTCTTGGGGAATTACTGCTGGTTGGGTAATTTTCTTGATGACCATTATTGTGAAATTATTAATGTCGCCTATTATGTTCAAACAACATAAATTAAGTGCGATGATGAGGGTAATTCGTCCGGAAATAGATGAGGTAAATGCAAAATTTAAAGATGCAGATGCGATGAAACGCCAACAGGAAACGATGGCGGTTTACCGAAAAGCGGGTGTTAACCAAATGGCGGGATGTTTGCCGGCTTTGTTGCAAATTCCAATTTTCTATGCGCTTTTTAGATTTTTTCCAAATTTTATTGATTTAAGAGGACAAAGTTTTTGGTTTGCAAAAGATTTAACGGCCTATGATGATTTAATAAAACTTCCTTTCCATATTCCATTTTTGGGAGAACATATCAGTGTTTTTGCATTGGCTTGTACAGCGGTAATTTTAATTTATACGGTAATGACATCCGGACAAATGCAGCAACCACAACAACCAGGAATGCCAAATATGAAAGTAATTATGTATATTTTCCCTATTACATTTTTATTTTTCCTGAATACATCAGCTTCGGGACTTTCTTGGTATTATTTTGTTTCCAATGCCATTAATATTTTAATTATTTTAGTTATTAAATATTGGATTTTGGACGAAAAGAAAATCCATGCCCAAATTCAGGCGAACAAAGCAGCACCTCCGAAGAAAGAAGGAAAATTCCAAAAAAGAATGCGCGAAATGATGGAGCAGGCTCAGGAACAACAAAAATATCAACAGGAGCAGCTGAAAAAACAACAGGGAAAACGTAAATAATATAAAAAGCCGGAAAAAATTTCCGGCTTTTTTTAATCGTATTCTAAGCGGAAAGATTTTCGGTGATGAATGGTGGGTCCGAATTTTTTCAAAGCTTCACGATGTTGTTTTGTGGCATATCCCACATTTTTGTTCCAGCCATATTCCGGAAATTCTTCATGAAGTTTAATCATTAAATCATCCCGATAATTTTTAGCCAAAATGGAGGCTGCAGCAATAGACAGAAATTTAGAATCTCCTTTGATGATGCAATGATGCGGAATAAAATTATAAGGATGAAATTTATTTCCGTCAACTAAAATTAGTTCTGGTCTTATTTTTAACTGATCCAAAGCTAAATGCATGGCATGAATACTAGCATTTAGAATATTATGTTGGTCGATAAATTCCGGTGAAAGTTCAGCAATTGCAAAATCGACGGCATTTTCTTTAATATACAGATCCAAATCAGTTCTTGTTTTTAGATTTAATTTTTTGGAATCATTCACCAACTGATTCGAAAATTTGTCATCTATAATGACCGCTGCTGCAACAACAGGACCGCAAAGACATCCACGTCCAACCTCGTCAGTTCCGGCTTCGATGTAGTTTTCTGAGTATATGCTTAAAAGCATTTCTTAATATTTTTCAAAATGTTTCGTAAAAATAATAATTATCTTTGCAAAAATTTTCCTAATGAACATTAAAGATTTAATTCAGCATACAATTACCGACGTTATCAACAGTCTTTATCAAATTCACGAGGTGGTTTTGGAAGTTCAAGAAAATAAAACCGATTTTGAGGGTGATTTTACGATAGTTACCTTTCCGCTGGTGAAACAATTAAAGAAAAATCCAGAGTTAATAGGGCAGGAATTAGGTGGAGCGCTAACAGCTCAAACCGATTTTGTGGAAAGCTACAACACGGTGAAAGGATTTCTGAATTTAAAAATAAAGAACCAATTTTTTATTGAAAACTTAAAATCTGTTTCTGAAAATTTAGATCAAATTCAGAAGAAAAACGAAACGGTGATGGTAGAATATTCTTCGCCAAATACCAACAAACCTTTGCATTTAGGACATATCCGAAATAATTTGTTAGGGTTTTCTGTTTCGAAAATATTGGAAGAAGCGGGATTTGATGTGATCAAAACACAAGTTATCAACGATCGAGGAATTCATATTTGTAAATCGATGTTGGCTTGGGAAAAATTTGGAAACGGTGAAACTCCGGAATCCACCAATTTAAAAGGAGATAAGCTGGTGGGAAATTATTATGTAGAATTTGATAAACACTACAAAAAAGAAATTTCAGATTTAAAAGAAAATGGAATTTCTGAAGAAGAAGCCAAAAAACAAGCGCCCATTATTGTTGAGGCTCAAGAAATGTTGATGGATTGGGAAAAAGGTGACGAAAAAGTGCGAAATCTTTGGGAAATGATGAATTCTTGGGTATATGAAGGATTTAATCAAACTTACAAAAGATTGGGGGTAGATTTCGACCAAATGCAGTACGAAAGTAAGACTTATTTATTAGGAAAAGATTTAATTCAGGAAGGGTTGAACAAAGGTGTTTTCTACCAGAAAGAAGATACTTCAATTTGGTGCGATTTGTCGGATGTCGGTTTAGACGAAAAACTGTTGATTCGTTCCAACGGAACTGCCGTTTATATGACGCAGGATTTGGGAACTGCGGTTCAACGTTTTAAAAATAATGACATTCAAAAATTAATTTATACCGTTGGAAATGAACAAGATTACCACTTTCAGGTTTTATTCGAAATTTTGAAAAAATTAGGCTATTCTTGGGCTAATCAATTATATCATTTGTCTTACGGAATGGTCGAACTTCCCGACGGAAAAATGAAGTCCCGTGAAGGAACAGTGGTTGACGCTGATGATTTGATGCAGGAAATGTACGAAACAGCAAAATCCAAAGCTCAAGAACTCGGGAAATTGGAAAACCTTTCAGAGGAAGAAAAAGAAATCTCTTATGAAACGGTTGGTATGGGCGCTTTGAAATATTTCATGCTGAAAGTAGATCCCAAGAAAAAAATGTTGTTTAATCCTGCGGAAAGTATCGACTTTAATGGAAATACCGGACCTTTTATACAATATACTTATGCCCGTATTCAATCTTTATTGTCCAAAGCAGCACTTCAAAAAAATGAGATTTCTGATGAGGTTGAATTAAATGAATTCGAAAAAGAATTGATTATTTTGTTGAGTAATTACAAAGAAGTGATTCAAAAATCCGCAGAAACATTGAGTCCGGCTCATGTAGCGAATTACGTTTACGAAGTCGTGAAATCTTACAATTCCTTTTATCAAAACAATCCCATTTTGAATAACGAAAATGAAAATGTGAAAAATTTCCGACTGCAAATCTCTGATTTAACGGCACAAACCATCAAAAAATCCTTATCACTTTTAGGAATTGGAACGGTAAACCGAATGTAATTTATAATAAAAACCGCTTTTCTAAAAGCGGTTTTTTTGGAAAATAAAAAAACCTTCTGAAATACAGAAGGTTAAAATTGTAGACCCACAGGGATTCGAACCCCAGATGACTGAACCAAAATCAGTAGTGTTACCGCTACACCATGGGTCTGTCCTTTTTTAGTGGTGCAAATTTATAATAATTTTCTTTAACCACAAGTGTTTTTGAAATAAAATTTTATAATTTTACTTAAAATCAAACTAACCATGTATATCAACTTCAATCATCCGGAAATTTCAATTGAGATGTCTTTTCTCTCAGAATTTGAAAAAAAAGTTTCTGAATTTATATTAGATTTTTTAAATGATGAAAAAACAGTATTCGTACAAACTTCCGGTTCCACAGGAAAACCCAAAATTTATGAAGTGGACAAACAAAAAATGTTGAATTCCGCAAAAATGACTTGTGATTTTTTGAATTTAAATGAAGAAAATTCTGCCTTACTTTGTCTTCCCATAGAATATATTTCAGGAAAAATGATGGTCGTACGTGCCATCAAACGAAAATTGAATTTAAAAATTATTGAACCCTCATCAAAACCACTTGAAAATTTAGAAGAGAATATTGATTTCTGCGCCATGACTCCGCTTCAGGTCGAGAATTCTTTAGAAAAAATTCATTTCATTAAAAAACTCATTATCGGCGGAGGAAGCGTTTCTGAAACTTTAAAAACCAAAATTTTTCAAAGTCTTAAATCTCAAATCTCAAATCCCGAATCTCAAATTTTCGAAACTTACGGAATGACGGAAACGCTTTCCCATATTGCGTTAAAGGAAATTTATCCTAATCCAAAAGACTATTTTCAAATTTTGGATGGGATTTCAATTTCCAAAGATGATAGAGGTTGCTTAATAATTTCTGCTCCGAAATTAAATGATGAAGAATTGATCACCAATGATTTGGTTGAAATTAAAAATGAAAGAGAATTCCGATTTTTAGGAAGAATTGATCATGTCATTAATTCCGGAGGCGCAAAAATATTTCCTGAAGAATTGGAGGATTTAATGAAAAAATCAATCTCAAATGAACTGGTTTTTCTCGGAATTCCTGATGAAACTTTAGGGCAAAAATTGGTTTTGGTTATTGAAGGACAGGAAGATGAAAATTCAAAATTTAAAATTCAAAATTCAAAATTTGAAAAGTCTTTTCATCATCCTAAAGAAATTATTTTTGTTGAAAAAATTCCAAGAACTCCTAATGGTAAAATTGACAGGCTGAAATTATTAGCAAATCTAACTTCTAACCTCTAATTTCTAACTTCTAAAAAAAAATGAAAGATTTCACCACCGAACTCACTTACAAAACCTCTCGCAGCAGTGGAGCAGGAGGACAGAACGTGAACAAAGTGGAAACTTCCGTTACAGTTTTATGGAAAGTTGAGGAAAGTCTAGTATTTTCTGATGAAGAAAAAGTTTTAATTCAGGAAAAATTAAAAAATAGAATTAATTCCGATGGAATTTTGCAAGTTTCTTCTTCCGAAGCCAGAACCCAATTTCAAAACCGGAAAATTGCAATCGAAAAAATTCTTGATTTGGTGAATAAATCTCTGATCATTCCAAAGAAAAGAGTGAAAACCAAACCCTCAAAAGCACAAGTTGAAAAGAGAATTCAAACTAAAAAGAAAATCTCAGAAAAAAAAGAAAACCGAAAATTTAGGTATTAATTTTAAAAAATTGTTTTTCTCTATATTTGTGGACTAATTTTGATTAAATGAAAAAAACACTATTTGCTATTGCTCTTATTTCACTTCCTGTCCTAATGTTTTCACAAAATAAATTTTTATTTAATCCTTCTGTAGGATTTGCTTGGAGAACCGCAGAAAAGCCATCTGGTTTAACCGCTGCTGAAAACGATTATCTAAAACAACTTACAAGTGGATTTCACTTCGATATCGGTGGTTATTATATGATAAAGCAAGATTGGGGAATTGGGCTGAAATTTAATCAATACACTGCTTCTGCAGAAGCTACACTTCCAATTGTAATGCCTGATAATTCAGTACAAAATCTTCCTGTAAAAACAGATGATCGAATTACTTTTGTTGGACCTAGTATTTTTGGTGGAAACTTCAGTTCCGAAACAAAGCATAAATATATTGCTGGAATTTCATTAGGTTATTTATCCTATAACAGTAATACAGAAGGAGTTGAAATTACAGGTGCAAACTTAGGTTTAGTAGCAGATTTAGGTTACCAATACCAAGTTTCTCCAAAATTTTCAGTGGGTCCTCAATTAGGAATTACAGCAGGAACACTTACCAAAATTGAAGTAGAAGGTCAAACAATAGAGTTGCCTGAAGATTCCAAAGAAGGTCTTCACAGAGTATCAGTTAGTTTAGGAGCAACAATAAGATTATAAATTTAGAAAATTAGAAATGAACAAACCGATTACAGAATTTATCGAAAAATATTATTTGCATTTCAACGCGGCGGCTTTGGTGGACGCTTCCAAAGGTTATGTTGCGCATTTGAAAGACGGCGGAAAAATGATGATTACTTTGGCAGGAGCGATGTCAACGGCAGAGTTAGGGAAAATTCTCGCCGAAATGATTCGTCAGGATAAAGTGGATATTATTTCTTGTACAGGTGCGAATTTAGAGGAAGATTTAATGAATCTCGTGGCGCATTCTCACTACGAAAGAGTTCCGAATTATCGTGATTTAACGCCACAGCAAGAATGGGATTTGTTAGAAAGAGGTTTGAACCGAGTTACGGACACTTGTATCCCTGAAGAAGAGGCTTTCCGAAGATTACAAAAACATATTGTCGATATTTGGAAAGATGCGGAAGCAAAAGGAGAGCGTTATTTTCCACACGAATTTATGTACAAAATGCTTTTGTCAGGCGTTTTGGAGCAGTATTATGAAATTCCGAAAGAAAATTCTTGGATGTTGGCTGCAGCAGAAAAAAACTTACCGATTGTTGTTCCGGGCTGGGAAGATTCCACGATGGGGAATATTTTCGCAAGTTATTGCATTAAAGGCGAGTTGAAAGCAACCACAATGAAATCCGGAATTGAATACATGACATACCTCGCTGATTGGTACACCAAAAATTGCGCAGGAAAAGGCGTTGGATTTTTCCAAATTGGTGGTGGAATTGCTGGAGATTTCCCGATTTGTGTGGTTCCGATGTTGTATCAAGATATGGAAATGCACGATGTTCCGTTTTGGTCGTACTTCTGTCAGATTTCAGATTCTACAACTTCTTACGGATCGTATTCAGGAGCTGTTCCTAACGAAAAAATTACTTGGGGAAAACTGGATATCACGACACCGAAATTTATCGTCGAAAGTGATGCTACCATTTGTGCACCACTAATGTTTTCTTATGTTTTAGAAAATTCTTAATAAGATATTTAGCATTAATTCAACCTTATAGATTTCCAAAATCTATAAGGTTTTTTTATTTTTGAAATAAAAAAATGGACGAACTTTTCAAGAAACAAGTTTGGGAAATTTCAAGACATATTCCAAAAGGACGGGTTTCAACTTATGGAGCGATTGCGAAAGCGGTCGGATTTCCCAATCATTCCCGCCATGTAGGAAAAGCAATGGGTGGTTGTACGAAAGATGTTCCGGCGCATCGTGTGATTGCAAGTGGAGGAAAATTATCCGTTCCGGAATTTCAAATGCGTTTAGAAAAAGAAGGGATTGAGTTCGAGAATTTAAGAGTGAAAAACTTTAAGAAATTGTTTTGGAATCCTTTGGAGGAATTATAAAGTAGAAAGCGTTGTTAGAGCTTCAAGTTTTAACAACGCTTTCTTCATAAACCAAAAATTTCGGCGAAACCAAAGGTTTCGCCGAAACTAATTTTACTAAAAAAATTGAACAACTAATTATTTGTTACTCAACGCTTCTTTTATTTGGCTTTCCAATTCTTCAGAAAGTTCAGGATTGTCTTTTAACAAGTCTTTTACAGCATCTCGACCTTGTCCCAATTTCGTATCTCCATAACTGAACCAAGAACCGCTTTTCTTCACAATTCCCATATCAACAGCGGTGTCCAAAATTTCTCCCACTTTAGAAACACCTTCTCCATACATAATATCGAATTCCGCTTGTTTGAAAGGTGGAGCGACTTTGTTTTTCACGATTTTCACTTTCACTCTACTTCCAACTGCTTCGTCTCCGTTTTTAATTGGGGCACTTGCTTTTCTAATGTCAATTCTTACAGAAGCGTAGAATTTAAGGGCATTTCCACCGGTTGTTGTTTCCGGATTTCCGAACATTACCCCGATTTTTTCTCTTAATTGGTTGATGAAAATCACCGTACATTTCGTTCTTGAAATCGTTGCGGTTAATTTTCTCAACGCTTGAGACATTAATCTTGCGTGAAGTCCCATTTTGGAATCTCCCATTTCACCTTCAATTTCAGCTTTTGGAGTTAACGCTGCAACTGAGTCAATCACCACAATATCAATTGCTCCGGAACGGATTAAATTGTCCGCAATTTCCAAGGCTTGTTCTCCATTATCGGGTTGAGAAATGATTAAATCATCTAAATTAATTCCCAATTTTGCAGCATAATGTCTGTCGAATGCGTGTTCCGCATCAATGAAAGCTGCAATTCCGCCTTGTTTTTGCGCTTCTGCAATGGCATGCAAAGTTAAGGTCGTTTTTCCGGAAGATTCCGGACCATAAATTTCAATGACTCTACCTTTTGGATAACCGCCAACTCCGAGTGCAATATCCAAGCCCAGCGAACCGGAAGGTATTACTTCAATAGAACTGTCAATTCCGTCATCTCCAAGCGTCATAACGGTTCCTTTTCCGTACGTTTTATCAAGTTTTTCAAGCACCAAAGCCAGCGCTTTTTTCTTATCTTCTGAACTCATTATTTTATTTTAATTTTTTCAAAATTACGCATTTCTAAAGTGTAATCATATGAATGTTGATAAATTTTGTATCAATTCCAGCTATAATTTTAACAATTCTAGTTGATCTTATTTTTTGTGAAATCAGGAAGCTATAAAACAGGAAAATGCAGGTATTAATTTAATATCGAAAGTCTTTTGGCGTATGTTTAATATAATCGTCGAGAACTTTCATCTGATTTTTATTCCCGAATTGCACGTGTTTTTCGTAGTTTTTTGGATGATTTAAAGGATACATTTTTATCGAAAGTTTATTCAACCCAATAATGAATTTTGGGAAAGCGTTCGTGAAAATTGTCCCTTTTGGAATTTTTAATCGCTCATTGATTTCTTCATCCAATAAAAAATGATTCATTCCGATATGTAATTTTAAGAGCAAATTTCTTTGAAACTGTTTTTTGTAAATCGTGTTTTCCAAATTTTCATTGAGCAATGCTTTTGCCAATAACGCTGAATCTTCATCGCCCTGATCTTGAAGAGAACTCCATAAATACAACTGTTCAACGGCTTGTTGTTTGTTTTCAGGAAGAAATTTTTCGGGAATTCCGAGCAAGTAACCCACATATTTCCAAAGATGAAAAACACCTTTTTCTTCTTCATCCGAAATCTTAATTCCCAGTTTTTTTAAACCTTGCATAAAAACTAGGGAAAATCCGGTGTAAGTCGCAATCATGTCCCAAGAATTGATGGGTTTTCCCCACGTTTGTTCGTCCCAATTTTTTACTTTATTTTGAATGCTTAATCTTGCGTAAGAATGCATCAACCGTGTTCTGAGAATTAGTTGATATGCTTCGGAATTGGTTTGCAACGCATTTTGTCTTGTCACATGAATCCAAAATTCCAAAGTGTCTTTCAAACGTTTTACAGCACCTTTTTTCAAAGCTCCGGTAAAAATCAAAGGTTTGTTGAGGTAAGCGAAATCGTAACCGCCCATCAAAGTAAAATCTCGTAGAATAATTAATGCATTAGTTCCGGTTCGCATGCAAAATCTTGCACCGATATTTCCTAAATTTTCGTCCCACCAATCTGGAATTTTTTGCATTTGAAATAACAGTTTTTTTAAACTTTCGGGAGCATCGTCATTTTCCGAAATTTTATTTTTTGAAAAATTTTGAACCAGCGCACTTGCTTCTGGATACGGAAGTTTTAGGTACGTGTCTTTTACGGCTTCATCGCCCAATTCATCGGTTTCGTAATAGAGAAAAGCATTTTTTTCAAAATTTTTGAAAGATGGTTTCCAGCCCGACCAATCCAGTAATTCTTTTCCGTTTCCTTTGTTCCAGAAATCTTGAAAATGGGGTGCGTTTTGAAATTTTGGAGTTAATTTCATTCAAATTATTTTACTTTTTTAATAGAAAAACTTTTAAAATGGTTAATTATATCCAAAATAAAATCAAGAGTTAACATAATTAAAATCCCACAATAAGAAATCAGTGCCAAATTGTTTTCTTGTTGTATAATTATTTCAAATTGAGATATTAGAAAGAAAGTAAGTAAAAGTTTAATAAAAAAATATCGATTATTTTGCATTTTTAGTTTGAGCTTTTTAGGTTAATCTACGAAATGGATTTCATTCAATAAAAGTAATAAAAAACCTCTCAATTTTTGAGAGGTTTGTATTGATTTGATCAGTGTAAATTCAATATTACAAAGAAGCAGCGTGGATCAACATATCCGCTAATTTGTTGGAATAACCGATTTCGTTATCGTACCAAGAAACCAATTTCACGAAGTTTGGTGACAACATGATTCCTGCATCTTTATCGAAGATGGAAGTTCTCTTATCTCCAACGAAATCCTGAGAAACTACTAAATCTTCTGTGTAACCCAAAATTCCTTTCAATTCTCCTTCAGAAGCGGCTTTAACGGCTGCACAAATTTCATCATAAGAAGTTGATTTTTCCAATCTTACTGTTAAATCCACTACAGAAACGTCTGCTGTTGGAACTCTGAAAGACATTCCCGTCAGTTTTCCGTTCAGCGATGGAATTACTTTTCCAACCGCTTTTGCAGCACCCGTTGAAGAAGGAATAATATTTAACAAAGCAGAACGACCACCTCTCCAATCTTTTGCAGAAGGACCATCAACAGTTCTTTGAGTTGCCGTAGTTGCGTGAACCGTTGTCATTAAACCTTCAACAATTCCGAAATTATCGTGAATTACTTTTGCAAGCGGCGCTAAACAGTTTGTAGTACAAGATGCATTCGATAAAATTTTAACATCGTCTGTCAATTCTTTGTGATTTACTCCCATTACGAACATGGGGGTATCATCTTTTGACGGAGCAGAAAGGATTACTTTTTTTGCACCTGCGTTAATATGGGCTTGTGCTGTTTCTTTAGTTAAGAAAAGACCTGTAGATTCTACAACGTAATCTGCACCTACTTCGTTCCATTTCAAATTGTTAGGATCTCTTTCAGAAGTAACACGGATGGTTTTTCCATTTACGACAAGGTTGTTTCCTTCAACACTTACGTCTCCATTAAATCTTCCGTGTACGGAATCATACTTCATCATATAAGCCATGTAATTTGCATCGATAAGGTCGTTGATTCCTACTACTTCAACATTATCTCTTTCCAGCAAAGCTCCGAAAACTAAACTTCCAATTCTTCCGAATCCGTTAATACCTACTTTGATTGTTGACATAATTTTTAGATTTATTTAAATTATTATTGATTAAATTTTTTTTATAGTGCTAAGATTTCTGAAACTTGAAGCAAATCTTTATTAATAGTATTATGCTTTTTGATGGCTTCTTCAATTGGAGTATATACAATATGATTGGAGCGCATACCAGCCATCACATTCGTTTTGCCTTCCATTAAACCAATAACAGAGGCAAATCCTAATCTTGAAGCTAACACACGATCCGCACAACTTGGTGAACCTCCTCTTTGAATATGTCCTAAAACCGTAATTCTTATATCATAATGAGGATATTTTTCTTTAGTTTCTTTGGCTAAATCATAAATGTTTCCCAAAGTTTCACCTTCTGCCACCACCACAATACTGGAGTTTTTACCTCTTTTTTGCGCTCTGTCAAAAGTTTCAAAAAGTTCATCCATACTGTCATTTTGTTCAGGAATTAAGATATCCACAGCTCCCGTGGCAATTCCGGAATTTAATGCTATAAATCCGGCGTCACGACCCATTACTTCTACAAAAAAAACTCTGTTGTGGGAAGTTGCTGTATCTCGGATTTTATCGATGGCTTCCATTGCGGTGTTTAAAGCAGTGTCGTAACCAATAGTAGTATCCGTCCCAAAAATATCATTATCAATAGTTCCGGGAATTCCAATTGTTTGAATTCCAAATTCTTCATTGAAAATTTTGGCACCGGTAAAAGTTCCGTCTCCACCAATACAAACCAATGCTTCAATTCCCAATTTTTTGCATTGATCATAGGCTTTTTGTCTTCCTTCTTTTGTTCGGAATTCTTCAGATCTTGCGGATTTTAAAATGGTTCCTCCTAAATTGATGATATTACTTACAGAACGCGGTCCCATTTTGGTTACATTTCCTTCAATTAAACCATTGTAGCCTTCGCGAATTCCATAAACTTCCAACCCGTAAAAATTGGCAGTTCTTACCACAGCACGAATAGCTGCATTCATTCCTGGAGCATCACCTCCAGAAGTAAAAACACCTATTTTTTTTAAGGTACTTTCTGTCATAGATAAAAATTTCAAACGCAAATTTACGAAATATGCTTTAGAATAATGTATGATTTTTTGTAAAGAGAAGGGATTTATAAATCATTTAATTTTTCTCTGTTAAATATTTCCAGTACCGTTTCGGAACATGCTGTAAGTGTAATTTTATATTTTTTCGTTCTGTTATATTGGTTTTTTTAAAATACCGCTGCCAAAGAGTTTGATAAAAATCCTCTTCTTCATGATATGAATCTTCAATATCCTTAAAGTTGAAATTTTCATTTGGATAAAAAAAATCACAAGTTTCCAAATCGTAGAAAATGCCATAGTTTCTTTTGAGGTCAAAAATCATCCATTTTTGGTCTTGGTAACGGTCTTCAAAGTGTTTTCTAATGAGTGGAAGCACGTTGAAATCGGGAGCAATTTTTGCAAAATAAATTCCATCTTTCATTTTTTCAAAACGAACGAATGCGGTCATTCGATGTCTTTCTCTGTTGACGGATTTTACAATTTTTGCAATTTCGAGAATATCGTTATCTGCATAATTTTGTAAAATATTTTGATGAGGATTTTCAACAGACTGTTTTATCGCCGAAAAAATCAATCGTTCCAAATTTTGGTTTTCAGAAAAAAAAACCTTCAATAAGTATAAGATACCCGATTTTCCAATATTTTTTTCCAGTTTTTTTAGAATGCGTTCCGATTTTTCGCTTTGAGTGATAACTTCGTGAATCTCCGAAAACATGTTTTCTTGATGATAATTGGCTTTATTTACAATTTCAAAATCTTGAAATCGATACTCAAAAACCTCAAAAAATGCTGTTAAAAGTCCTTCAAAACTACCGTCATACGATAAAATAATCATTTAAAATAAATTCAATTGTTTGGAAAACGGATGGTGAAATTTTGAAGAACTTCCTCCAATCAACAAGTTTCTTAATTTTTGATTCGTTAAATATTTCAAAAAATCATTTCCTGCTTTAAAATCAATAAAATATTTTGCTCGGTTTACCGCTGCTCCCATTTTTTTAACATGGTCGATATTTAAAATTTGAAACCGGCGCGAGCTCACAATTTTTTTTGCTGTTTTTACGCCAATTCCTGGAATTCTCAAAATCATTTGATAATCAGCCGTTTGCAAATTCACCGGAAACTGATCGAGATTTCTTAATGCCCAACTTAATTTCGGATCGATTTCCAAATCTAAAAAAGGATGGTTTTCGTTCACAATTTCATTGGCTTTAAAACCGTAAAACCGCATCAACCAATCACTTTGATATAATCTGTTTTCCCGTAACATGGGAACTTCTGTAGTTAATGAAGGCAGTCTTTTATCTTCCAACACCGGAACATAACCGGAATAATAAACCCGTTTTAAATCATAATTTTTGTAAAAATAATCTGCCACTTTAATGATTTGCAAATCGTTTTCGTTCGTTGCGCCTACAATCATTTGTGTGGATTGACCAGCAGGAGCAAATTTGGGAACTTTTTTCAGTATTTTTTTCTCGTCCTTATATTGCTGAATTCCATTTTGAATAAATTTCATCGGATTCAGCATATCTTGTCGGTTTTTTTCGGGAGCCAATAATCTCAAACCACTTTCTGTTGGAACTTCGAGATTGATGGATAAACGATCTGCATAACGTGCAGCTTCTTGCATTAATTCATCGCTTGCACCGGGAATCGATTTTAAATGAATATAGCCGTTAAAATTTTCTTCCAAACGCAGTTTTTTTGCCACACGAACCAAACGTTCCATCGTAAAATCTGCATTTTTAAAAATTCCTGAACTCAAAAATAAACCTTCAATATAATTTCTGCGATAAAAATTAATCGTTAAATCCACAACTTCCTGAACAGTGAAACCTGCTCTTTTAATATCATTTGAACTTCGGGAAACGCAATACGCACAATCGTAGATACAATAGTTAGTCAGCAAAATTTTTAATAGAGAAACACAACGTCCATCTTCGGTATAAGTATGACAAATGCCGCTTGCAGAAGAATTTCCCAAGCCGCCAGTATTTTTCCGTTTTCCTCCGCTGGAAGAACAAGAAACGTCATACTTCGCAGCATCTGCAAGAATTTCCAGTTTTTCTTTTATGCGGTCGAAATTCATATTATTATGTTAAGTGATTTAACAAAAATATTAAAAATGAGATGGAATTTCTTAGGATTTTTGATATAAATTATCCCAAATTTTTAACGCAAATTCCTATCTTTGAAAATCAATTAAAAATTATGACTCAAAAGCCGGTGGAAGGTTTTTCCAAACTCACTAAACAGGGAAAAATCGATTGGATAGTAAATGAATATTTCGAAGGAAATGAAGAATTTCAACAAATTTTAAAACAATATTGGAACGATAATCCGGAACTTCAAAAATTGCATGATGAATTTTCGGAAAACACCATTTCCAATTTTTATATGCCTTACGGAATTGCCCCAAATTTCCTAATTGACGGAAAAATTTTGGCGCTTCCTATGGCAGTAGAAGAAAGTTCCGTAGTAGCTGCGGCTTCTAAAGCTGCGAAATTTTGGTTGGATAAAGGCGGTTTCAAAACGACCATTGTCAACAACCAAAAACTCGGACACACCCATTTTATTTTTGATGTTGAACCTCATAAATTACAACATTTTTTCAATTTTACTTTGAAGAAAAAACTCTTGGAAGCTACGGAAGAAATTACGGCAAACATGAGGAAAAGAGGAGGTGGAATCCTCGATATCAAACTGGTAGATAAAACAACAGAACTCGAAAATTATTACCAATTGAAAGCGAGTTTTGACACGGTAGATTCTATGGGCGCTAATTTCATAAATTCCTGTTTGGAACAGTTTGGAAAAACTTTGAAAAATGAGGTGGAAAATTCATCAGAATTCACTCAAAAAGAAAAAGAAACATTGCAAATTGTGATGAATATTTTATCGAATTTCACACCGGATTGTTTGGTAAGAGCCGAAGTTTCCTGTAAAATTGAAGATTTAAAAGACGACAGCGGAATTTCCAATGAAGAATTTGCCAAGAAATTTCGACAAGCCGTAAGAATTGCGGAAATTGAACCTTACAGAGCCACAACGCACAACAAAGGAATTATGAACGGTGTGGATGCAGTGGTTATTGCAACAGGAAACGATTTTCGTGCTACAGAAGCTTGCGCTCATACCTATGCTGCGAAAGACGGAAAATATCAATCTTTAACCCATTGTTCCATTGATCATGGAATTTTTAGATTTTGGATTGATTTGCCGATTTCTGTAGGTGTTGTTGGTGGTTTAACGAATCTTCATCCATTAGTGAAATTTTCTTTGGCATTGCTCGGAAAACCTTCTGCACAAGAATTGATGAGTATTTTGGCGGTTTCGGGATTGGCACAAAATTTTGCGGCGCTTCGTTCCTTAGTAACGACGGGAATCCAAAAAGGTCACATGAAAATGCATTTGTTTAATATTTTGAATCAAATGGGTGCGACAGAAGAAGAAAAACAACATTTCGTGACCTATTTTAAAGATAAAACCGTAAGTCATCACGAGGTGATTGCGGAGTTGAACCGTTTAAGAGAAAAATAAAGTTTATGATAAATTACCTACAATATATTTTGCCAATTTTATTTATTATTTTCGGTTTGGTAGTAAAAAGAAGTAAAGATCCACGTTTTGCTTCTTCACACAAAATGGGAACAATCCTCATTGTTCTTGGCATTATCGCATTGATCGGAAAATTTTTTATAGAATATAATAAACAAAATTAATGAAAAATATTACGCTTATTTTCGGAGCAGTTTACGGAATGCTGTCCATTATTTTGGGCGCTTTCGGAGCACATGGTTTGAAGAAAATTCTTCCTGCCGAAAAAATCGAAATTTTTGAAACGGGGGTTAAATACCAAATGTACGCTGCACTTTTTTTATTGCTCGTAGGTTATATTCTAAAATTTGAAACCGGAATGGAAAAATGGATTTCAGGATTGATGATTTTCGGTGTTTTTCTGTTTTCTTTCAGTATTTATTTCCTCAGTTTCAATGGTTACAACGGAATGAATTTTAAATTTTTAGGTCCAATAACACCTGTTGGGGGATTGCTGATGATTGTTTCTTGGGCAATGCTGATTTTTTATTTTGTAAAAAACAAATAATATGAAAAACTTCTTTCTTATTGCTTCATTATTGTTTTTTAATTTTTCTTTTGCGCAAAATTTGAAAAAATATACTATTGGAAAACCGATAGAAATTTCACTTCCCGGCAATTATGTCAAAAGTTATGATTTAAATGAAGTAGCTATCGCACAATTCAAAAATCCTGTTAAGGATAAGTATGTTTTGGTGATTCAAACGGAAAAAGACCATTTATTTTCGGTACAAATTTCTTTTCAAAATATTAGTGAAGCTTGCGAATATTATTCAAAATCGGTAACCAATAGTCTTGATAAAAACGAAGAAAGGAAAGAAGGAAAAATTTCTACAAAAAAAATCAATGGTTTTGATGCTGCAGAAAGAACCATTGAAGGTGTTTTTATCGATGAAGAAACCGGTGAAAAAGCCGATTTATTTTATTTACTTACCGTAGTGGAAACTCCGGATTATTATTATCAAATTCTTTCTTGGAGTTTGTCAAAGGATAAAAAAGAAAGTTTAGAAGAGTTTCAGAATATTGTATCTTCTTTTAAAGAGTAATTTTAGAATATGAAAAAAAAAAGAGTAAAGACGGCAATCTTTACTCTTTTTTTATTTTTTAGAATTAAGCTTTTACAAACTGCAATTCTCCTGCAATTTTTACATCATCGCTTACCAAAACTCCACCGGCTTCTAAAGCGGCATTCCAGTTCAGTCCAAAATCACTTCTTTTTATTTTTCCTTCAAACGAAAAACCGGCTTTTGTATTTCCCCAAGGATCTTGTCCAATACCTCCAAAATCAACCTCCAGAGTTACTGGTTTTGTAATTCCGTTAAGGGTAAGGTTTCCTGTAACGCCTTCGTTCAAAGAATTGGATTCAAAAGTAATGGTTGGGTAATTTCCGGAATTAAAAAAATCTTCTCCTTTTAGATGGGCATCTCTGTCTGCATTATTAGTGTCAATTGAAACAGTTTGTATTGTTGCATTCACTTTTGCATTTTTGAAATTTTCATCTTCGCTTTCAATTTCTGCATTGAAGGTTTTAAACTGTCCTTTTACCTTAGAAATCATCATGTGTTTTACACTAAAAGTAATTTCACTGTGTGTGGGATCTAAATTCCATTTTGTACTCATAATATCTTGTTTTTATTGGTTAAAATTACTTGGCAAAGATAAAGGGTCAAATAAATTTTGGCATTGATTTATGATAAGAAAACCGATTTTGCTAATTTTTATTAGTTTTGAAAAAACGCTGATTTGAGAAAATTATATTTTATTTTTTGTTTGCTTCTTTGCTTCATTTTTACCTTTGCGCAGCAAAAAGATTCTTTAAATATAGTAAATAAAAGTTTTAAATTTAAAGAAAAGCAACTGATTTTACCTGCTTCTTTAATGGTTTTAGGGGTATTGGCAAATGATGAATTTAAACATCATATTAAAAATTTCCGCAATGAAAATTTTCCAAATTTTCGCACAAAAACAGACGATTTTTTACAGTTTGCGCCGCATGTTTTGGTGTATGCTTTTGAAAGCGCAGGCATGAAACCTCGAACTGATTTCAATAACAGAGCTGCAATTTTCATTAAAGGAGAACTTCTGACATTAGGAATAACCTACGTTTTAAAAAATTCCTTCAATGCCATAAGACCGGATGGAGCTTCACTGTCTTTTCCATCAGGACATACTGCTTTTGCATTTTCGGGCGCCACTTTACTTGCAATAGAATATGGCGAAAATCACCCATGGGTTCCTTATGTTGCATACGGAACTGCTTCTACAGTAGGATTCATGAGGATGGCAAATAACCGGCATTATATTTCGGATGTGCTATTTGGAGCCGGTTTGGGAATTTTATCAATGAAAGTAGGTTACTGGACACACCAATACCGCTGGAAACAAAAAAAATCTGAAAAAGATCCCTTAATTTCACTTTATTTATCTGAAAAACAGTAATGTTAACTATTTTTTAACATGCTTTAATTTTTTCTTACATTTGGCTCTTAAATTTGAGGAATGAAACTATCAAAAATCTCTTTGTTTTTCTTTGTTGCGACGAATTTTATAACCGCACAAAATCAGAAGTACACCATGGCGGAAGCTGTAAATGGTTTAAGAACCAATCTTGCAGTAAAAAATATTTCCGGATTTTCGTGGACCGATGATGGTAAATCTTATATTCAATCTGTAAAAAACGGATATCTTATCACTGATCTCAAAACCGGGAAAACAGATACTTTGATTTCTCTTTCGCAAGTAAACAAAAATCTTGAAACCGGAAAAAAATTAAAAAGTATTTCGGGAGTTAAATTTCAAAATTCTGAAAAAGGTCTGTTTTCTCAACAAAATCAATATTTCTGGTTAGAAAAATCGGGAAATAATTGGATGGTGCGTTCCTCATCTAAAGCCGAAAAAGAAGCGGAAAATATAAAATTACTTTCCGACAACGAAACATTGGTTTACACTGTAAAAAACAATCTTTTTCTCAGCAAAAACGAAAAAATTGTAGCCATTACAAAGGATGAAAACGAAAATATCATCAATGGACAAGCTGTTCATAGGAATGAATTCGGAATTGATGGTGGAATTTTTGCGGCTCCCAATAATTCCAAAATTGCTTTTTACAGAATGGATCAAACGATGGTAAAAGATTACCCTGTAATTGATTGGAGTGTAACACCTGCGGAAAATCACAACATCAAATATCCCATGGCCGGTGCAAAGTCTCATGAAGTAAGTTTGGGCGTTTATGATGTAAAGTCTAATTCCACAAAATTTTTAAATATTGATGGCGATAAAGAGCAATATTTAACCGCAATTTCCTGGAGTCCCGATTCAAAATATATATTTGTAGGCGTATTGAATCGTGGGCAAAATCACATGAAATTGAATCAGTATGATGCGGAAACTGGAAATTTTTTAAAAACTTTGTTTGAAGAAAAGTCTGATAAATATGTAGAACCACAGCACCCACTAACATTTTTCCCAAATTCAAATACCGATTTTATTTGGCAAAGCCAAAGGACGGGATATAATCATCTTTTTCATTACAATTTGGATAAAGGTTTGGTTTCACAAATTACCAAAGGAGATTGGTTGGTTACTGATGTTTTAGGGTTCAACGAAAAAAGAAAAGAAATTTATTTTCAAGCGACAAAAGAAATTCCAACGGAAAAACATTTGTACAGAGTAAACTGGAATAATTTTAAAATTCAAAGATTAGATAGTGCTGAAGGAGTACATACGGGAATTTTAAGTAAAGATGGAAATATGCTGTATGATGTATATTCCAACGCATCAACACCACGTGTAGTTGATCTTATCAATACCCAGAATTTAAAAATTAAAAATATTCTTACCGCAGAAAATCCTCTAAAAAACTACCAAAGACCAGAAACTAAAAATGTAGTTTTAAATGCAGAAGATGGGACGCCACTTTACGGAAAACTAATTCTCCCAACAAATTTTGATATCAATAAAAAATATCCTGTCATTGTTTATCTGTATAATGGTCCACATTTGCAACTGGTGACCAATTCTTTCCCGGCTTCAGGAAACCTTTGGTATGAATATATGGCGCAGAAAGGATATGTTGTTTTTACGATGGATGGAAGAGGTTCCAGCAACAGAGGAATGAAATTCGAGCAGGCTGTTTTCAGAAATTTAGGGGAAACAGAAATGAAAGATCAATTAAAAGGGGTAGAATATCTTAAAACCCTTTCTTATGTAGATTCCAGTAGAATGGGCGTTCATGGTTGGAGTTTTGGAGGCTTTATGACGACAAGTTTAATGTTGAAATATCCTGAAGTTTTTAAAGTTGGAGTAGCAGGAGGTCCGGTAATAGATTGGAATATGTATGAAATTATGTACACCGAAAGATACATGGATACTCCACAAGAAAATCCAAAAGGCTACGCACAAGCTAATCTTTTGGATAAAGTTCAGAATTTGAAAGGCAAACTTTTAATGATTCATGGGGCGCAAGATGATGTGGTAGTTTGGCAGCATTCCGTAAAATTTCTAAAATCGGCAGTAGATAATGGAATTCAAATGGACTACTTTTTATATCCGGGACATGCGCACAATGTTTTAGGGAAAGACCGAGTTCATTTGATGCAAAAAGTAACAGATTATTTTGATGAACACTTAAAAAATAAAAATTAAAACCGCCTTTAAAGGCGGTTTTTTTGTGAATTTCTGCGCACATTTAAAAGTAAAACTTTGATTTTATAAACTTTTTTTTGCGAAAATTTTCCTTTATTTTTACCAAAAATATTCGAGAACTTTTTGTCATTTTTGACCCATACTTGTTAATCTTGACTCTTGATTCTTGGCTCTTGATTCTAAAAATATGTACTTAGTCTTCGATACCGAAACCACTGGTTTACCGAGAAATTTTGATGCTCCTGTTTCTGATAGTGACAATTGGCCAAGAATGGTTCAGATTGCGTGGCAACTTCATGATGAAAACGGAAATCTTGTGGAAAATCAGGATTATATCATCAAACCGGAAGGTTATGATATTCCGTTTAATGCCTCCAGAATTCACGGGATTACGACCAAAATTGCGAATGAAGAAGGTCGAGACTTAGAAGAGGTTTTGAAGGAATTCAACGAAGTTTTAAAAAAAGCAAAATTCGGTGTCGGACAAAATGTAGAATTTGACTACAAAGTAATTGGAGCCGAATTTTTCAGAAAAAATGTAGAAAATTCTTTGGAAGAACTTCCAAAAGCTGACACGATGCATTTTGGAACCGATTATTGCGCCATTCCGGGCAAATCAGGAAAATTTAAAAGTCCGAAACTTTCCGAAATTTTTGAAAAACTGTACGGTTATCAGTTTGATGAAGCGCACAACGCAGCAGCCGACGTAAACGCAACCGCGCAGGTTTTCTTCGAAATGCTCAGAATTGGTGTTATAGAAGCTAAAGATTTAAAAATTTCGGAGGATTTTGTCAAAAATTTCCGAGCCTTAAATCCAAATCCGATAATGCCTTTCGGAATTGTTATCCGTAGACAAGTAGAAGCTTCAAAAAAGAAAAAAACCGTCGATTTTGGAGATACCGTTGAGGTTGAAATCGGCGATTATTTTAATTTTCATAATCATTCCATTTACTCATCGCTGCAATCTTCTACCGATTTAGGAGATTTGGTGAAAAAGGCTCTGAAAAATGATTTTCCCGCTGTTGGTTTGGTGGATTTAGGAAATATGATGGGCGCTTTCAAATTCGTTGGGGAAGTTGAAAAAGCCAACGCAAATCTTAAAAATTCTTACAAAGAATATTTAACCAAAAAAGAAGAAGCTGAACGAAACGGAATAGAATTCACAGAACCTGAACCAAGAAAAGAACTCATCCCAATTTTGGGTTGCGAATTTTATATTTCTGATCGACCAGAACAGAAACAATTCACGAAAGATGATCCAGATAGAAGAACCAATGTTGTTCTGTTGGCAAAAAATTTTAACGGCTACAAAAATTTAGCAAAACTCTCCAGTTTGGGTTTTGTGAACGGTTTCTATTTTGGCGTTCCAAGGATTTCACGCAAGATGATTGCTGATTACAAAGAAGATCTCATTGCGCTTACAGCTGGAACTAACGGTGATATTCCAAACACTATTTTAGAGTTGGGAGAGCAAAAAGGTGAAGAAATTTTCAAATGGTGGAAAGATACTTTTGAGGATGATTTTTATGTTCAAATCCAAAATCATAACGCCGACGAAGAGGAGCATTTGAATGAAATATTGCTGGAATTTGCAGACAAATATGAAGTGAAAATTTTAGCTCAAAACGAAACGTATTACACTGAAAAATCGGATGCCAATATTCAGGATATTTTGTTTTGTATAAAAGATGGTGAAAAACTTTCAAGTCCGGTTGGTAAAGGTTTTGGAAAACGTCGTGGACTTCCTACACAGGAATTTTATATTAAAGATGCCGACGAAATTAAGATCGCTTTTCGCAATTTTCCAGATGCTTTCGAAGCTTACACCGAATTTTTACAAAAATTTGAACCCTATACGTTGAAGCGCGACGTTTTGCTTCCTGAATTTGCCATTCCTGCAGAATTTCAAAGTGAAGAAGATTCAAAAGATGGCGGAAAACGTGGTGAAAATGCGTATTTGCGACATTTAACTTACGAAGGGGCGAAAGCAAAATACGGAGAAATTACTCCCGAAATTTCCGAGCGTTTGGATTTTGAACTCGAAGTAATTGCGAATACAGGTTATCCCGGCTATTTTTTAATTGTTCAGGATTTTTGCAACGAAGCCCGAAAAATGGGTGTTTCTGTTGGTCCGGGTCGTGGTTCTGCGGCAGGTTCAGCGGTTGCGTATTGTATCGGAATTACCAATGTAGATCCTATTGAATACGATTTACTTTTTGAGCGTTTCCTAAATCCGGAACGTATTTCCATGCCCGATATTGATATCGATTTTGATGACGAAGGTCGGGATAAAATCATCAAATGGGTAGTCGATAAATACGGAAAAACCAACGTTGCTCAAATTATTACTTATTCCGTTTTGGGAGGAAAATCGGCGATCAAAGATGCGGGAAGAGTTTTGGATGTTTCAATTCCGGATACCAATAATATTGCGAAATTAGTTCCGGCAACTCCGGGAATGAACATTGCAAAAGCGCTCACGAAATACGAAAAATTAGCGCCTGAAGACAAAGTTTTGGTGGATGAAATGAAGAAAATTTTGGATGATAAATCCGATTTTCGACACAGCGTTTTATCTGCGGCTCAAAAGATGGAAGGTGCGGTTAGAAATACAGGAATTCACGCTTGTGGTGTGATTATCACGCCGGAAGATATTTCCAATCTCGTTCCGATTACGATTGCGGCGAAAGATGCGGATATTATTGTTTCCCAGTTCGATAACTCGGTGGCGGAAAGTGCAGGTTTGCTGAAAATGGACTTTTTGGGTTTAAGAACTTTAACCATTATTAAAGATGCCATAAAACTCATCAAACAAAATCACGGAATTGAGATTAATCCCGATGATATTCCTTTAGATGACGAAAAAACCTATCAATTATTTCAAGAAGGAAAAACGGTGGGGATTTTCCAATATGAAAGTCCGGGAATGCAAAAATACATGCGTGAACTGAAACCGACGGTTTTTGCAGATTTAATTGCGATGAATGCTTTGTACAGACCGGGTCCAATTAAGTACATTCCAAATTTCATCAATAGAAAACACGGCGTTGAAGAAATTGTTTACGATCTTCCTGAAAATGAAGAATATTTATCTGAAACTTACGGAATCACAGTTTATCAGGAACAGGTAATGTTGCTTTCACAAAAATTGGCAAATTTCACCAAAGGTGAAGCCGATACGCTGCGAAAAGCTATGGGTAAAAAGCAGAAAGATGTTTTGGATAAAATGTATCCCAAGTTTTTGGAAGGCGGAAAATCAAATAATCTTGACGAAACCAAACTCAATAAAATTTGGAAAGACTGGGAAGCATTTGCAGAATATGCGTTTAATAAATCGCACTCTACTTGTTATGCTTTAATTGCCTATCACACCGCTTATCTCAAAGCCAATTATCCAGCGGAATATATGGCAAGTGTGATGACGCACAATCTCAATAACACGAAGCAAATCACCCTATTTATGGAAGATTGCAAAAATATTGGAATTGATGTTTTGGGTCCCGATGTGAATGAAAGTCAGTACGAATTTGCGGTAAATGATAAAGGACAAATCCGATTTGGTTTGGGTGCCATTAAAGGAATTGGAGAAGGACCGAGTGAAGCCATTGTAGAAACCCGAAAATTAGGAAAATTCAAAACTATTTTTGAATTTTTTGAGAGAATTCCGTCTTCACAAATCAACAAAAGGGTGGTGGAAAGTTTGGTGGTTGCAGGTGCATTCGATGAAATCGACAAGTTTCACCGTGCCCAATATTTTGACGTAGATATTGCCGGAAGAACCAATGTTGAGCGACTTTTGCAATACGGACAAAGTTTTCAAAACAATAAAAATGAAGTGCAAAATTCACTTTTTGCCGATTTTGCGGATGAAGTGAAAATCGAACCGCCGAGAATTGTTCCTGCTCCGGAATGGCCCAACATGCACAAGCTCAATAAAGAAAAGGAAATTATCGGTTTCTATCTTTCTTCGCATCCTTTGGACGAGTTTAAATATCAATATCAGTTTATACAAGGTGCACTTTCCCGAAAAGAAATTTTGGAAGGGAAAAGTGTAGAAGAAATTCCTGTAGAAAATGTGGCTGTTCCTTTGGAAAAAGATGACGATACAGAGGAAGATTTGGTGGATTTAGAAATGGGTGAAGACGGAGAAATCGTGGAAGAAGAGCCTCAAAAAAATGTAGAAGCCCGTGGAAATTTCAATTTTCTGAATTTGGATGAAATTGACGCTTTTCGGGATAAAAATTTCGGTACCGAACAAATTAAATTATTTGAAGAAATAAAAGATTATAAGGAACAAAGGAAATTCAATGATCATTCGAAAGAGTTTATGGTTTCAGGATTGATTACGGATTACACGGTTCGAGATGGAAGAAACAGCGGTGAAAAAGTGGCTTTTGTAACTTTGGAAGATTATTCGGGAAGTTACAGTTTCCGTTTGGGAGACCGTGATTATCTAAGACTTCGTGATAAGTTGGACGTGCAACGGTTCGTGATTTTGAAAATAAAATTTTCTGTCGTTGGTGGTAAAAAAGATAAAGAGGGAAATACCATAAGTGAAGGTAGGGTTTTCTTAAATGTCGTAGATGTTATAGAACTAAAAGAAGCCTTTGAAAAATTTGCTAAAAGTATTACGGTAGTTTTAAATGTTCATGATTTAAGGAAATCCGATATTGATTTTCTGCGAAAAGTTGTAGAGGATTATAAAGGAGACTCTAAAATGCAGTTTTACGTTAAAAATCCCGAAGATGAGAGCCATGTTGAACTTCACTCCATGAGAGCCAATGTAGAATTGAGTGGTGATATTTTAAAAATTTTTGCGGATCAAAGTAAATATGAATTTTTCTTAAACTAGTGATTTAAGCAATAACAATAGCATTAAAAAACTAGTTTCTTTTGCGATAAATTATGCAGAATCATTTTTTTTTGTAAATTTGAAAAATTAATTTTTTAACAAATAAATCTTTATGACAAAATTTTATTATGAAAGAATGCGGCTCTCAAAGCTGCACGTTTGTATGAAAAGTTTTGTGTTACTGTTATTTTCAATTTTTGGGATGACATTATCACAGGCTCAGGTAAGTTCTTACATTTTTTCGCAAAGTAACGGCTCTTACACCGAAATTACCGGAGGTACAGTCTTAGCAACAGCTACAGGAAATGCAAGTGGAGCAGCAAGTTTAGATTCTGGTGTTTTTCCTGTTACACTTCCTTTCCCTTTTACTTTTAATAACCAAAGCTATAACGATATTAGTGTTTCGGTGAATGGTTATATTGTATTTGGAGGTACAGCACCTACTACATCTACTCCGATTTCTGGTACCACTGTTTATAATGGAGCCGTCTCTGCTTTTGGGCGTGATCTTAATTCTGTTTTTGATATTGCAGGAAAAACAGGGAGTTTGAGTTGGGAAGTTAGTGGAACTGCTCCAAACAGAGTCGCTACTATTCAATGGAAAGAATTTAGACCTACTTATACTACCTCTACTACTTCGGCTTACACTTTTAATTTTCAAATAAAGCTATTTGAAACTTCAAATGTAATACAAACAGTTTATTCAGCTGGAGGATATCTTATTGGAAGTACTTCCTATTCTGCAACCAATGCACAAATTGGTCTTAGAGGGGCAACCAATGCAGATTTTAATAATAGAGTGAATGCGGCAACTGCTCTTTTCACTTCTTCCACTGCGGGTACAGCTAATAATAGCAGTCAGTCCTTTAATACTACAGTTTCTCCACCAGGAATGCCAACTGAAGGTTTAATTTATACTTGGACACCGCCAACTTGCTATGGACCTATTGCACCATTTAATTATACAGCTACAACAAATACAGCAACTGTTTCTTGGACAGCTGCTAATCCGGCACCAGCTTTAGGATATGAAGTGTATTACAGCACATCAAATGTGGCTCCTGATTCTTCAACGATTTTGGATACTACTAATTCTGTTAGTACGGTAGCTGGAGATACAGATGCAGATATTGCAGGATTAACTCCGGCTACAACTTACTATGTTTGGGTGAGATCAAAATGTTCTACCACAGATCATAGTACTTGGGCTCCTGCTATTACATTTATTACGGATTGTACTGCAATAACGTCCATGTTTGAAGATTTTGAAAGTTATGCAACAGGAAGTATTGTTCCAACATGTTGGGCAAGAATTGAAGGTACAGGATCTCAAACTATTACAACAACTACCCCTGCTTCTGGAGTAAGAAATATTTATCAGTATGCAACTGCGACACAAACGCCTGATATTGTTGTTTTACCTACATTTAGTAATATTAATAGTGGAACTCATAGATTAAGATTTAAAGCAAGAGTAACAACTACACCAGGTTCTCTAGATGTGGGTTATGTAACAAATATTTCTGATGCTTCAACGTTTACTGTTATACAAAACTTAACCATCACAAATACGACATATACTACTTCTGATGCTGAATATTTTGTTTATGTACCAACTACTGTTCCAGCAAATGCACGATTAGCTATAAGAAATGGCTTAGATTCAAAATCTTACTATTGGGATGATGTTTATTGGGAAGTGACTCCAACGTGTGTGCAGCCAACAAATTTTGCTATAACTGGTCAAACTGCAAACTCAATTTCAATGCAGTGGTCTGCATCGGCTACAACAACTCCTTTAACTTATACAATTTATTATAGTACAAATAATACAGCACCTGACGGAACAACAGTATTAGATGGAACAAACTCATTAACAGTTCCAGCTTCTGCAACTACGGCTACTATTAGCACTCTTAATCCTTCAACTACTTATTATTTCTGGATTAGATCAAACTGTTCAGCTACCGATCAAAGTATTTGGTCATCTAATATCAGTGGATATACTGGGTATTGTATACCAGCTACTGGGGCTACAATAACACGTTGGCTAGAAACGGTATCTACGACAGGTGGTATGACGAATTTGAATTATTCAAATGCGACTTACATAGCTTATGATGATCAATCTTCCACAACTTTTTCTACTTATCCTTCAGGAACGATTAATTATTCTATGGATGCCTCCACAACATCTAATACTTATTACTACATTTGGGTAGATTGGAATAATGATTTGGATTTTAATGATGCAGGTGAAAAAGTACTTGGTTCAGCTTCTGTAGCAACAGCAACCGGAGCTTTATCTGTACCATCAACCACACCTCTGGGTTCTTATAGAGTGAGATTGGCTGCAGCAACTGCAAGTACCATTGGAGCTTGTGGAACTCCTGCGAACGGAAACTATGTTGATTTTACGCTTAATATTGTGGCTCCACCATCGTGTGTAACACCAACAAGTTTTGCTGTAACCGGATTTACGGATACTAATGCAAATTTTAGCTGGACTCCATCTATTACTCCTCCAAATAATGGTTATGAATATTATTATTCTACAACAAATTCTGCTCCTACTGCTGCTGTTCCAGCATCAGGAATTTTTACAGGAGGTTCAGCTGCAACTTCCGGTATAATTCCGGGACTTACTCCTTCTACAACTTATTATGTATGGATTAGATCAGCCTGCTCAGGTACAGATTATAGTGTATGGACGGGACCTGTAACATTTACAACAGCCTGTCCTTCGGTAGCGGCCCCATTTACTGAATCTTTCAGCAGTGGTACATTGCCATCATGCTGGAAAAGTTTGAATCCAACAACAAGTTCTACTTCAGCTAATGTCTTTTGGAAATTTGGTACTGGTATTGATTATGGTGCAACAAATAATGGCAAAACAGCTGGAACGTATGCTTGGGTGGATGCAAGTTCACCTTATGATAACGAACATACTGTTCAATTGTATTCTCCTTTAATTAATTTAACAGGTCTTGCTGCACCTGCAGTACAGTTTGAATGGTATAAAAACCATTTAACATCAGCCACAGGAACGCTACCTGCTTATGATAACAATAAATTAATAGTAGAAATTAATAGTGGAAGCGGTTGGGTTACAATTTTTGCAGATTCCTCTAATGCATCAAATTTAAGAATTATTCCTATTCCATTAGGTGCATCGTACGTTAATACAACTATTCAGCTGAGATTTACTGTTGATAAAGATGTTGCCGGAAATGGTTATTTCTATGATGATATGCTTATTGATGAAGTTAAAGTATTAGAGGCTTCCAACTTAGGTACTTCAGATACAATTTCTGATGCTAAAGAATTTAGAGTATATCCAAATCCATTTACTGATTTTATCACCATTTCAGATGAAAGAGATGTTACTAAGGTTACGGTTATAGATGTTTCCGGAAGATTAGTGAGAATGATAGATAATCCTTCTTCTAAGATAAATCTTTCCGAATTGAAATCGGGAATGTATATTCTAAAATTAGATTACAAGGATGGTTCATCAAAATCAGCCAAAGTGATTAAAAAATAGAATTTGTTAACCTTGAAATTTTAAAGCGATTCTTTTGAATCGCTTTTTTTATTGAAATATCACTAAATATTTTTTTTAATCGTAATTAATTCTTTAAAATATTTTTTTATTGATTAAAAAGAATATAAATTTGTTTTCTGTTAATTTTAAATTTTTACTAATATGAAAAAACTTTTATTGGCGTGTATGCTCGCTCTTGGAATGAGTGCTACAGCGCAAACAGTTTTAATTAATCCGGCTACAGATGGTGGGTTCGAAAGTGGAACCACATTAGCTGCAAATGGCTGGTCTTCCGTAGTTCCTTCTGCGGATGTATGGGTAGTTGGGGCAGCTCCAACACCAACAAGTGCAAATTGTGGATATATTTCTAAAGATGGAGGAACATCTTGGTCATATTCTCAAACCTCAACTTATTCCCATTTGTATAGAGATGTTACCGTACCGGCGGGAGAATTAAAAGGAATTTTATCTTTTGATTGGAAAGTGGGTGGAGAAGGTACCACCACTTCTGATTGGGATAATTTAAAAATTTTTTTAATTCCTACTTCTACAACACCCACTTCAACAGCAGCGGTAACAGGAGGAACACAACTTTCTGGTTCAGGAGCAATAAACGGAATGTATAAACTGAATTCCACAAACTGGAATTCTGAGAGTTTTGGCTTTGCCTTTCCTTCTGCAGGTACTTGGAGAATTGTGTTTACTTGGAAATCTGACGGTAGTACTATTGCGAATCCACCTGCAGCTTTGGATAATATTTCATTAACTTCAAATCTTCCGGGAAATTTTATTTCTGTTGCAACAGGAAATTGGGGTGATGCAGCTACTTGGGATGCTAATGCAGTTCCTACATCAGGAGATAATGTCACTGTAAGTACAGGTAATGCAGTAACCATTAATGCTACAGGACAAGCAGCGAATAATTTAACCATAGATGGTACGTTAGCCTATGGTACTACACCAACTTCATTTGCTGTTGGTGGTAATTTAAACGTAAATGCTGGAGGAGTACTAAATGTGTTTAGTGGAACTACAGGAAAAACGCTTAACATTGCTGGAAATATTGTAAATAATGGTACTATTGATTTATCTGTTGGTACTACAACTGCTGGTAATTTAACTTTGAATGGATCAACTGTTCAAAATATATCAGGAACAGGATCTTTTAATAATGGATTTATAAGAAACTTAACATTTTCTAATACAGCAACGGCAACTCCTAATATTAACTGGGATATCAATAATATTAAAGTTGCATATAACTTAAATTTAACCGGCGCAAGAATTAATTTGGGCTCAAACAAACTAACTTTTGGTAATTCAGCGGCAGGTAATACTTTAACTGCACCTGCAGGAACCGGATTTTTACCGGGTGGAAAATTCTCACGTTGGTGGACTGCAACAGCAACAGGAAGTACAATAACTGCCGGAGCAGATCCAACAGCCACAACCAGTTTGTATCCTTTTATTACTTCTACAGGAAAAAGAAGACCTATCTGGATTACCAGAACCAATACAACTGGTGCAGCAGCTGGTGAATTAGCAGTTGTATATAATGATGCGGCTACTATGACAACAGGTTTGTCTATTGTTGACGGAACTTATACGGTAACAGAAAGATATGACGGGAACTGGGCGGTAACGAATGAAGGAACTGCTGTAAATGCAAGTTCTTATACAATTGCAGCTATGGCACAAGATGCTTTTGCGGCTGCAAATGGAAATGTAAGAGTACTGAATGCAAATTCTGCATTAGCTGGAGCACATCAAAATGGAACAACAACGCCGACAGGACAACGTATTACTGTTCCTCAGGCAGACTTATTGGCAGCTCCAATTTATTTGGGTATTGCTTCGGAAGATTTAGCCCTTACTTCAGTTGCTAGTGGTGATTGGAATAATCCTGCAACTTGGAGTTCAGGTGCAGTACCAACTTGTGATGCCATTGTAAATATTTTAAGTACCCATAATGTAACGGTGAATTCTGCTGCTGCGGTTTCCAAGAGAGTAACTATTAACTCAGGAGGAACACTTACTATTGCGTCTGGTGATTTAACAGTAGGTTGTACTCTTAAAAATAATTCATTATTAAATAATGGAACATTAACAGTTTCAGGAGGCATATTAAATGTAAACGGTAATGTAAATAATGCAAATGGCTCAACATTTAATCAATCAGGTGGAGATATTATTGTAGATGGTAATGATGCAGGTGTAGTAGCTAATTCTGTTGCTTCTGGTACTAATATATTTGGTTTTGGTACTTCTGGAACAGGCGCAACATTAAATTTAACAGGCGGTAAAATTACTATTGTAGATCCACATGCTGCGACTTCATCAGCAGGAGGTACTTCAAATGGACACGCTTTCGCTTATTGGGGTAATGGTTACCGTGCAGGAGTAAATCATACCATTCAATTAGGGGATGGAGTTTCTACTGATGCAGGTGGTCATACAAGTGGTTTCCAGTATAATACTTGGCCAGGAACAGGATATTTTATTGCTGGTAATTTAGTTGTTAATTTAGCTGCCGGTACCAATAGATTAGTGGTGCCTCCTTATACGGTAGGTGTTGAAAAAGATTTAACAGTTACTTCTGGTGAGTTAAGATTATCAAGTTCAAGAATTAATGGTAATATTGTAAATAATGGTACACTTACTTCGACTGGTACTTTGGAATTAGCATTATGGGGAGCAAGTTTAACAACTTCTTCTAGTGTTGCATCTACTAATGCTCAAACGATAACAGGAAGTGGTGTATTCAGAAATTCTGCAACCACTACTACTGCTAATTTAGCAAGTTTTTTAATAAATAATACTAGTGCAGGTGGTGTAACACTGGATGTTCCATTATCTGCAAGCGGAACTTTAACGCTTACAGCAGGTAAAGTAAATACAACTGCTACCAATCTATTGACATTAGGAACAGCGACAGCAGCAGGAACACTTTCAGGAGGTTCAAATACAGCCTATATTAACGGTCCGTTTGCAAGAACCATTGGAGGTACTAATGCCAATACGAACTATATTCATTATCCTGTTGGTAAAGCTACGTATGCTCCTATTTGGTTAGCTCCGGCAACTACAGCGGTGAGTAATATGAAAGCTGAAGCTTTTGAGTCCAACACAGGTATGGCAGGAACAGGAACCGTAAACTTATCCGCTACAAGAAGATGGGAAGCTCCTTTAGTTTCTGGTACAATTACCGATATTAATGTGAGAATTGGAGATGCCAATATTGGTACATTAAGTATTCCGGTACAAGCTTCTTCTGCAACAGGTATCTATACCGCTGCTTTTGGTGATACAGCTACTTACACCGCTTCTACAGCTACGGTTCCAGCGACTGTTCAGTCAACAGCAGTAGCAACTTCTACGGATTATACTGGTTATTTATCTTATGCAGAAAAAGATCCTGCATTAGGAACAGTAGAATTAGCGGCTAATGAGAATAGTGTTAAAGTTTATCCAAATCCATTTGCAGAAATTTTAAATATTTCTGATGTAAGAGAATTAGCTTCGGTGTCTATTACAGATATGTCTGGAAGAATTGTGAAAACAATTGCTAAACCTACTGCTCAACTATCATTAGGAGATTTGAAATCAGGAATGTATTTAGTAACTCTTAAATACAAAAACGGAACTTTAAAATCAGTAAAAGCAATTAAGAAGTAATTCTTATTTGATCTATATTTAGGCGGCCTTTTGGTCGCCTTTTTATTTTTATTTCAATTAAATAATTAACACATTTTTAAATATTGCTGATATTTTTTTTGGATTTTTATTCTTTAATTCATAATAAAATTACTACTTTAGCAATAATAACTAAAAATTACTTTTTTATTATGAAGAAACTTTTACTTGCGTGCATGTTAGCCTTTGGGCTTACGAGCAATGCACAAATTACATTAGGTGGAGGTAGTACCACCGTAGCTGGAACAATTCCTGTTCCAATCAGTTCTTATTACGGATATTCATGGGTTCAACAAATTTTCACAAAAAGTGAAATTAATGCATCTGGGTCTGGTACAATTACAGGATTGAAATTTTATATTGGTGCAACAAAATCAATTGCCAATTCTGATGATTGGAAAGTATATTTGGGACATACTACTAAAACTGATTTCACCTCATCAACAGATTGGATTCCTGTTGCACAATTAACAGAAGTATTCGCTAGTACAGTAGTTAACAATAATGGTGTAGTTGAGGTTACATTAACAACGCCTTTTAATTATGATAATGTTAATAACTTGGTTTTAGCAATTGATGAGAATAAGCCAAATTATGATAATAATGCATTTACTGAAGAATTTTACATTTATACTGGTCAGGCAAATGGTACATTGTATTATAAAGATGATACAACAAATCCAGATCCGACCTCTCCTCCTACTACTGGTTTCAACCTTGGTAGGTCTAGTAGTAAATCATCAGTTACTTTTGATGGTCTGACGCCAAATGCGATACCGACCTGTCCTTCTGTATCTGCTCCTGTGGTTAATGCTACGAATGTTTCTTTAACCCCAACATTTACTTGGAGTTCTGTGGCAGGAGCTACTGGTTACAGAATTTCTATCGGTACAGGAACTGGTCTTACAAATGTTTTGTATAATTTTGATAATGGAGCTAATACTTCATATTCTTTGGCCACACCTTTGAATTACTCTACTCAGTATTTTTATACAATTACTGCATATAGTGGAAGCGGGACAAGTACTGGCTGTACAGAAAGATCATTTACTACAATGAACGTTCCTTGTCCGGTTGTTACATCTCCAGTTGCTAATGAAGCGGAAGTAATTTTGACACCAACAATTACTTGGGATCCTGTTACAAGTGCTACAAGCTATACTTTGTCAGTTGGAACAACTTCCGGCGGAACAAATATTTTAAATAATGTTGATGTTGGTACTAACACTTCTTATACATTCACTACTCCTCTTCAAAATAGTACAAAATATTATTACACTGTAAATGCTAATGTTGGCACGGCAACATCAGCTAGTTGTGCAATAAGAAACTTTACAACCATATGTACAGCTGGTACAGTTTTTTCAGAAAACTTTGATGGGATTGCAGCAGGAGTTTGGCCGGCTTGTTGGTCGAAAGTGGGTACTGGTGGCTCTGCTTACACCCAAGCAAGTGCTGTAATGAGTGGGCCTAATAACCTATATATTTATAGCGGAAGTAGTACTTCTCAAGCAGTAGTATCAATGCCTCCTGTCACTACTTTACAAACAGATCAGTATAGACTGAAATTTAATGGTAGAGCTAATTTTACTGCAGGTGGTGTTGTGGAAATTGGATTTTTAGCAAATCCTACAGACGCTAGTACATTTTCTTTATTAGGTACTTATACTGCATCAAGTACCTCGACAATAGACAGTTTTGTACTCAATATTGCAGGAGTTCCTGCAGGGATTGAGCGACTTGCTTTTAGACATACAGGTAGCCCTGCTAATAGTGTCTTGATTGATAATATTGTGTATGAATTAATTCCAACATGTTTAGAACCAACCAGCTTCCATGCATTATCTTCTACCCAAAATTCGATTGATTTGGAGTGGAATCCACCAACAACGCCTCCAGCCCAAGGTTATGATATTAGAGTAACCAATCCTGGTACTGGAACAGTATATAATTTTACTGCAGCTGCAGCTGACCTGTCAAAAACGGTAACAGGTTTACCTAACTCTACAACTTTTGATGTTTGTATCAGAGCGAAATGTTCTACAACTGATATGAGTCCATGGGTTTGTTTTACTGCTAGTACTTTGTGCGGTCCTGTAGTACCAACGTATGCTAATAATTTCACTACTTTTCCTGGCGTTTGTTGGTCATACGGATCAGGTGGAGATGCTACTACCGGACCTACTGGTACAACACAGGAATGGTATGCTGATACTTTCTTAAATGCTACGTCTGGCTCTAACTCAGCTAAGATTAATTTATGGAACTCAGGAACAAAAGGTTGGTTAATTACACCGGAGTTTGATCTAACAGGAGGAAGTTTTATTGTTGCATTTGATTATGGGATGACTGAGTATGCAGACACTGTTGCAGCTACTTTAGGAAGTGATGACAAAGTTCAGTTTTTAATGTCAACTGACGGCGGAACCACATGGTCTGTAATCAATGAATGGACTGCTTCCACGCCTATCAGTAATATTTCTACAGCGTTTACACATACCGTTACCGGTGGAACAGCAAACGTTAAATTTGCGTTCTATGGAACTGAAGGAACTGTTGATGATTCAGCTTCTCCTACACAAAACGATAATGACATTTTCATTGATAACTTCCAGGTAATTAGCTCTGCTTTGGGGACTACTGAGCAAACTTTAAATGAAAAAACAGTTAAAGTGTATCCAAATCCATTCTCAGATATTCTGAATATCTCTGATGTGAGAGAGGTAGCTTCTGTAACTATTACAGATATGGCAGGAAGAATGGTGAAAACAATTGCTAAGCCTTCTTCTCAGCTGCAACTTGGTGATTTAAAATCAGGAATGTATTTAGTAACGCTTAAATACAAAGACGGATCTGTGAAAACAGTGAAAACAATTAAGAAATAATTTTCTGAATTGATAATAATAAGGCGGCCAGTTTTGGTCGCCTTTTTTGTTTCTGTTAAGGTAAAAAGATTTCTTTTTCGTCTTTGTGAATAAAGATTAATATAAAAACTTGGAAACTCTTTTGGTTTTTCAGTTTCCTTTTTTATCTTTGCGCCCGAATTCAAATATGGAAAACAAAAATCAATTCTTAGAAAAAGCAACAGAACTGTTTATAGAACACGGTTCTAAGACCCTTACCATGGATGATGTGGCAAGAGAATTCGGAATATCCAAAAAAACACTTTATCAGAAATACAAAAATAAAGAAGCATTGTTGGAAGAAGTTCTGGATTTTAAACTGAACCACATTATTCAAAAAATGCAAAAACTAGATGTTGAGGTTGAAAATGCTGTTGAACGGATGTTTTGCAGAGACGAACAAATGGAGAGAGCCGTTAATTCCAACCGATCCATGATGGTGAAACAACTGGTTAAATATTACCCATCAATTTTCAACAAACACATGGTTAATTTTTCAGAAAAATTTTCACAGGTTCTGATGAATAATATACTTAAAGGAAGAGAGCAGGGATATTACCGGGATGATTTTAACGAAGAAGTTTATTCCAAACTTTTTGTTTTGTTGATGATGTCGTATGATAGTTCTCCCATCTTGGAATATGAGAGAGTAGAGCGTGAAGATTTTAACTACGAAGTAATGATGCTTTACATGAATGCTATTACTACAGAAAAAGGTAAAGAAATTCTAAAAAAAATAAACAAAAAATAAATGAAGAACAAATTATTAACCGCAATCACAATAACGGCGTTTTCATTATCAGCATTTGCTCAGGAGTCGTTTACGATTGATCAATCTTGGCAATACGCTTTTGATCACAATGTAAATGTTCAAAAAGCAAAAATTGATCAGACCATTGCCGAGCAAAAAGTAAAGGAAACTACAGGAATCGGGCTGCCGCAAATTGATGCACAAGGAAAGTATAGCAATTTCCTCAATGTACCCGTGCAGTTGCTTCCTGCTGAAATTGTTGGAGGTCCTGCGGGAACTTATGTGCCAGTACAATTCGGGCAAAAACATTCCGGAACAGCAAGTGCAACGCTAACTCAGCTACTTTTCAACGGTTCATATCTTGTGGGTTTGCAAAGTGCAAAAGCCTATAAAGAAACTGCAGCTTTGGTAGAAGAAAAAACTGAAATTACAGTGAAGCAGGGTATTCTAATGTCTTACACAAGTGTTTTGGTGACTGAAGAGAATATCAAGACACTTGAAGAAAACAGAAAAGTTGCTGAAAAAGCGCTTTCGGACACCAAGAAGACGTATGAAGTTGGAGTTATTGAACTTCAGAATGTTGAGCAACAGGAGTATAGCTATAAAAGTCTTGTGAATAATCTTGAAAATCTGAAAAGAACAAAAAAGCAGCTTGAGATGGCCCTGAAATATCTAATGGGTTTTCCTCTTGATCAGCAGATTACGCTTACTTCAACAATGGATGAGCTGGTTACAAAAAATGAGCAACTGATTTCATTGGATAATCCGGCAAATGTTGAAAATCATATCGACTATCGTCTTCAAAGAAATGCTTTGACACTTTCTGAGCTTAAATTAAAACTGCAGCGCTCAAAGTATCTTCCAACTTTAGCAGCTCTTGCCAATACAGCATACAACGGAAACAGCAATAAATTTGGAGAATTATGGAGCGGAAAATGGTACAATACTTCACTTTGGGGGCTTCAGCTTGACATTCCTGTGTTTAACGGTTTTCAAAGAAAATGGCAAACAGAGCAGGCAAAACTTGAAGTGAAAAAAGCTCAGCTTGATTTAGATGATACCGAAAGAAATCTTAAAAACAACTTGTTTTCAGCTTCTGTTGATTACGAAAACGCCATGAATTCATACAAAAATGCACAGGACCTGATCGCGCTGTCATCAAGTATTTATAAAAAACAGCAAATCAAATTCAAGGAAGGAATGGGAACCAGCTTTGAGCTCTCTCAGGCTGAAACTCAGCTGTACGGAGCACAGTCTCAGTATTATCAGGCCTCTTTAAATTTAATTCAGGCCAAAACCAAACTTGACGAAGCCTTAGGAAAACTATAAAAAACTTTTAACCTCAATATTTGAAATTAAAATTATGAAAAAAATAATTCTTCCACTCGCACTTACTTTAGCGGTAGTTTCCTGCAAAAAGGAATCGCAAACTACTGATGTAAGTCTAGAAACATTAATCAAAAACAAAGACGTCAAAGGACTTCAGGCCTATAAAGAGCGCCAGAAATTCAAACTCGACAGCATCAACCAGGTAATGGGAAGTATTGATGCCGGTTTAAGCACACTTGGAGTTTCCGATGTGGCGGCAGGTTATGTAAAAGTGCAGAAACTCGAGCCCTCAAATTTCGTACACAGCATTGAAATTCAAGGAAACGTAACGACGGATCAAGATGTAATGGTACAACCTCAATTTGCAGGAACTTTATCTCTTTTTGTGAAAAAAGGACAGCGTGTAAACCGTGGACAAGTGATTGGAAGAGTTGCGGATGGAGGTTTAAGAGATCAGTATTTACAGGCGCAAAATGCAGTAACGGCAGCCAAAGCACAAGTGGCTTCAGCGCAAGCAAATACCAATTTAGCAAAAGTAGCGTACGAAAAACAAGCGGCACTTTGGAAACAGAAAATTGGTTCAGAATTTCAATATCTTCAAGCAAAAGCAAATTATGAAGCTGCAGTAAAATCGGTTTCTGCGTTGCAAAGTCAGGTTGGAGGAGCACAAAGAGCTGCTGCTGCAATTAATGCAAATTTAGCTAAAACGGCTATTGTTGCACCTTTCAGTGGAGTAATTGATGATGTTATTACACAAAACGGACAAGTGGTTTCTCCGGGAACCAATATTGTAAAATTAATTTCTTTAGGCGCAATGCGCGTTGAAGCTAATGTTCCGGAAACGTATCTAGCTAAAGTAAAACAAGGTACTTCTGTGAAAATTTTTCTTCCAACACTTAATAAAACGGTCAATTCCAGTATTCGTTTGGTAGGAAATTATATTGATCCTGCTACAAGAACTTTTAAAATTGAAGTTCCGATTTCCGGTGAAGGTGGAGTAGTAAAACCTAATTTATTGGCACAAGTACAGATTCAGGATTATGTAAATCCTAATTCAATCCAAGTTCCGGCACAGTATATTTATGAAGATGCAGCAAAAAGAAAATTCGTTTTCATTGCTACTAATGTAAAAGGTGCAGATGCAGTCGCTAAAAAAGTAATGGTAAATGTCGGGGAAAAATCTGAAAATTCTGTAGAAATTGCTTCAGGACTTAAAGCAGGAGATATCATTATTTTGGATGGTTCTAAAAACCTTACAGACGGACAAAAAATTAAAGTACAAAACTAATAACAAAGCAAAAAGCGTATTGCTAATTGCTTAACGAATTATATTATGGATAAAAAAAATCACCACGAAAAAGAGAGCTTCATCTCGAGTTGGGCGGTAGATAACAGAACCACCGTTTATGTTATTACCTTCATCATCTTGCTCATGGGAATTGTTTCTTTCTTTTCGATGCCGAGAGAAAGTTTCCCGGAAGTGGTACAAAATAATATTTACATTTCTTCAATTTTCCCTGGGAATTCAGCAGAAGATGTAGAAAAATTGGTAACTAAAGAACTTGAAGACAAATTCAAAAATGTTTCGGGAGTTAACAAAGTTACTTCCAATACTTTTCAGGATTACTCCTTAATTATTGTCGAATTTGATGAAAAAGTTCCTATAGTTGAAGCCAAACAAAGAATTAAAGATGAAGTAGATCAGGCAAAAGGAGATCAGGATTGGCCCAATACAGATGCTGGTTCCAAAGTGGAACCCAATGTTTTTGATCTGAATATTTCTGAGGAAATGCCTATTCTGAACATCAACGTAAAAGGAAATTATTCAAAATTTGATCTGAAAAGCTATGCAGAAGATATCAAAGACGATTTGGAAGATATTCCCGAAGTTAAAGAAGCCGAAATTGTGGGTGTGGATGATAATGAAGTGGAAGTTGCCGTCGATCTTTTCAAGATGAATGCTGCAGGTGTAAGCTTTGATCAAATTATTTCTGCCATTCAAAATGAAAATATGACGATTTCCGGTGGAAATTTAATTACCGATGGAAACAGAACCAATGTCAGAATTAAAGGTCAAATTGCTTCACCAAACGATTTAAATGGTTTTGTGGTAAAACCGGGTGTTAGAATTCAGGATATTGCAAAAGTTGAATTTAAAGAAAAAGAAAAAACGACTTATGCAAGAGAATCAGGGAGAGATGTCGTCATGATCAACCTGAAAAAACGGGCAGGAACCAATATGATTTCCGCTATTGATCAAGCTAAAGAAAAAATTGAAAAAGCAAAAACAACCTATTTGCCAAAGGATTTGAATATTTCGCTAACCTCCGATCAATCCAGCGATGTAGAACATCAGGTGAATGAATTGGCAAACCATATTTTAATTGGTATTTTGCTTGTAATGGCAGTTTTGAGTTTTTCAATGGGAATGAAAAATGCATTATTTGTAGGAACTGCAATTCCACTTTCCATGCTTATTGCTTTTGCTGTTTTATACTTCTCCGGAGTTACCTTGAATACCATGGTTCTTTTTGCGATGATTATGGGATTGGGAATGTTGGTAGATGACGGAATTGTGGTCGTAGATAATGTTTACGCCAATATGGAAAAAGGTTTGCCAAGAAGGTTGGCTTCCAAATTTGGAATCGGCGAAATTGCTTTTCCGGTAATTACTTCAACTTTGACTACCGTTTTCGCGTTCCTTCCGATGTTGCTTTGGCCGGGAATTATGGGAGAATTTATGAAATATTTCCCTATAACCATTTCAGTTACCTTGATGGCTTCTTTGTTTGTAGCATTGGTGATCAACGCTTCGATGACGGGAGGTTCGATGACTTTGGACAACAAAAATATTTCCCAAAAACAAGCAAAAAAATACACATTAATTTTTGCGGTTTTAGCAATTGTTTTCCTTGTTTTAAGATTAGCCACAGGAATTACATATTTCCTTGGAGTTACGACACTTTCAGTTTTGGCAATTGCAGCCATTTGGTTATACAAAAACTTTTTTCATGACAAGATTGAGCATTTCCAGTATACTTTTTTCCCAAGATTGGCTAAAAGATATCAGGCATTTTTAGGAAATCTTTTGCAAGGTAAAAAACCTAGAAACTGGTTTTTGGGAGTAATTGGCGTCTTGCTTTTCTCATTCTTCTTATACGGAGCAATGATGGGAATTGGTCGTTCTAAAGTATTATTCTTCCCGGAACAAGAACCGAGACAAACCATCATTTATATGGAATATCCGCAAGGAACTGATATCGGAAAAACAAACCAAGCGACAAAATTGGTAGAACAAAGAGTTCTTGGGGTTTTAGGAAAATACAAAGAAGGCGAAGAAAACTACATGGTAGAATCCATGGTAACACAAGTTGGAAAAGGAGCAATTAATCCACAAGTTGACGCAGGTTCTGCTGCTGAAACGCCTTTCAAATCTAAAATTACGGTAACTTATGTAGAATTTGCAGAAAGACGCGGAATTGAAACCTCTGAAGTGATGGAAGACATCCGTAAAGCAATGCCAAATATTCCTGGTTTGTCCATTATTGTAGAAAAAGATGCAAGTGGACCTCCAGTTGGTTATCCAATTTCCATCGAATTGAGTGGTGATAATTATGATGATTTATTAGTTGAAGCTAACAAAATGATCACCTTTATCAACGGACAGGGAATTTCCGGAATTGAAAAATTGCAAACCGATGTTAACAAAGAATCTCCGGAATTAATTATCGATATCGATCGTGAAACAGCCGGAAATATGGGTGTTTCAACAGCTTATACAGGAATTACGCTTCGTAGAGCGCTTTTCGGTCAAGATATTTCTACTTTTAAAGATATTGAGGACGATTATGATATTTCAGTAAGATTACAGGAAGATCAGCGCAGAAACAGCTCAATGCTTTTCAACCAACCCATTACTTTGAATGGTCCAAATGGATCGGTGCAAGTCCCGATTTCTGCTTTCGCAAAAATGAAAGAGGAATTTACTTTCAATAAAATTAAGCGAAAAGATAACACCAGAACCATCATGATTTATTCTAACGTTTTAAAGGATGCTAATGCCAATGAAATCGTTCAGAAAATTCAGTCTAAAATGAAAAATTACCAAACACCGGAAGGTATTTCCTATAAATTCGGTGGAGAACAGGAAGAGCAGGCAAAAAACATGAATTTCTTATTGTTTGCCCTTTTCTTAGCCATGGCAATGGTAACGGCAATTATTGTGTATCAGTTCAATTCGCTTTCCAAAACACTCATTATTATGACTACTATTTTGTTGAGTTTTGCCGGAGTTTTCCTAGGATTAGCCATTACAGGAATGAACTTCGTAATCTTGATGACCATGATGGGAATTATTTCACTTGCAGGAGTTGTGGTGAAAAACGGAATTGTTTTGATGGACTTCTTTGTTCTGAAATTGGATGAAAAAGTAGATGAAAAAGGTGTAGAAACTCATGATGATTTGGAACTTGAAGAAGTAAAACAAATCATCATCGAATCTGGAAAAGAGCGTTTAAGACCTGTACTTTTAACGGCTACAACAGCAGTTTTAGGATTAATTCCATTGGCTATTGGTTTGAATTTCGACGTGGCGTCTTTCCTTACTACTTTAAATCCGCATTTGTCTTTAGGAGGAGATAACGTAGCATTTTGGGGACCGTTAGCTTGGACTATTATTTATGGATTAACATTCGCAACTTTCTTAACATTAATTATCGTTCCGGTCATGTTTTACATGATTTCGAAACGTAAAATTAATGCCAGAAGAAAGTATGTTGAAAAACATTCTCATGATGCCGAAAATGATGTTGAAGAACTCCAAAGATTAAAAAATCTTTATCCTGAAGAATTTGAAAAAATGAACAAAAATCCAGAACCAGGATTAGAATCATAACAAAAAAGCGCTCAAATTTTGAGCGCTTTTTTTATTAAATAATTTTTTCTCCACAACGTTTACAGTAATTGGCGTCGTTATCGTTTTCTTTATTTTGACAACGTCCACATAATTTTTCACTTTTGCCTCGGTTTCTTAATTCCGAAGTAATAATTCCTGTAGGAACCGCAATAATGCTATAACCAGCTAACATTACGATAATAGAGATGAATTTTCCTAAAGGAGTAGAAGGTGAAACATCGCCATAACCAACCGTAGTTATCGTTACAACTGCCCAATATATACTTTGCGGGATACTTTCAAAACCATTTTTTCCATCTTCTACAACATACATTACACCACCGATGATGATGATGAAAATGCACAAAAAGAGAAGAAAAATATATATTTTTCTAGAGCTGTGTCGTAAAGCAGACATAATAAATTGTCCGTCATGCATATAATCTGCAAGATTCAAAATTCTGAAAATTCTCAACATTCTCAGCATCCGGATAATAACAAAAAAATGAGCTGCAGGAAAAAAAAGACCGATAAAAAATGGAATAATTGAAAGAAAATCTAAAATTCCCAAAGGACTAAAAATATATTCATTCTTGTCTTTTATTGAAAAAATACGGAGCAAATATTCTATTGTAAAAAGAACGGTAATAAAAAATTCAATCTGATAAAAAAATTTGTGATACTTTACATCAAGAACAGGAACGGTTTCCAGCATGACCAAAATGGAACTGATTAAAATAAAAACCAGCAAAAGAATATCAAACAGTTTTCCGGCTGGTGTGTCAGAAAAATAGATAATTCTATAAATCTTTTTCAGTAGCGGATGATCTTCAGGAATTAAGTCATATTCCGGTTTCATTTTCAAAATTTTCTTAAAATTAATACCTTAGCGTAAATTATTAATATGCTTTTAAAGGAAATTGTTTCAAAAATAGAAGAAAAATTCCAAATGAAACAAGCTGAAGATTTCGATAATGTCGGTTTGCTTTGTGGGAATCTAGATCGCGAAATTTCGGGAATCTTAGTTTGCCATGATTCTTTGGAAGAAGTTGTAGAGGAAGCCACTTCCAAAAATTTGAATTTAATTGTCTGTTTTCATCCGATTATTTTTTCAGGATTAAAATCGCTTACCGGAAAAAATTATGTAGAACGAGCAGTAATCAAAGCGATTGAAAATAAAGTTGCGATCTACGCGATTCATACTGCTTTTGATAACGATTTTTTTGGTGTGAATTATCGAATTTGTGAAGAATTAGGCTTGAAAAATCAACAAATATTAATGCCTAAATCCCAAAATTTGAAAAAACTGGAAGTTTTTATTCCCAAAAATGAAGCGGAAAATTTTAAAAATGCTTTGTTTGAAGCTGGTGCAGGAAATATTGGCTTTTATGATGAATGCAGTTTTTCAATTTCTGGAAACGGAACTTTCAGACCTATGGAAGGCTCAAATCCTTTTTCAGGAAAGCTAAATGTAAGAGAAAATTCAGATGAGGTGATGATTTCGGTAATTTTTGAAAATTTTAAGCAGAACAGAATCATTTCTGCAATGAAAAAGGCGCATCCTTACGAAGAAGTTGCACATCAAATCATTAATCTTGAAAATGAAAATCAATATTCTGGTTTGGGAAGATTTGGTGATTTTGAAAATGAAATTTACGAAGAAGATTTTCTAAAATTCGTAAAAGAAAAATTTAACTTGCAAGTAATTCGACATTCAGAATTTACAGGAAAAAAAATAAAAAGAGTAGGCGTTTTAGGCGGAAGTGGAGCTAGCGGAATAAAAGCTGCCATTTCTGCAAAATGCGATGCTTATATCACTGGAGATGTAAAATATCATGATTTTTTTCAGGCAGAAAACCGAATCCTGATTTGCGACATCGGACATTTCGAATCGGAACAGTTTGTAACTCAACAATTATTTGATCTATTGTCGGAAAAATTTCCTAAATTTGCAATCTCAAAATCTGAGAAAAAAACCAATCCCGTTAATTATTTTCTATAAATATGGCTAAGAAAACCGTTGAAATTTCAGTAGAAGAAAAACTAAGAGCACTTTACGACTTACAAATTATCGATTCTAGATTGGACGATATCCGTAATACCCGTGGTGAACTTCCAATAGAAGTGGAAGATTTGGAAATTGAAATTGAAGGTCTTGAAAAAAGAGCAGACAAATTTCAAACAGAAATTAAAGATCAAAATGATGAAATCAATACCAAAAATGAAGTCATCAATCATGCAAAAACCCTGATCGAAAAATATAAATCTCAGCAGGAAAGTGTAAGAAATAACAGAGAGTTTGAAGCTTTGGGAAAAGAAATTGAATTTCAGGAATTAGAAATTCAGTTGGCTGAAAAAAGAATTAGAGAATTTGGTGCTAAAATTGAGCATAAAAACGAAACTTTTTCTGAACTTTCTACCAAAATTGAAGATCTTAAATCTCATTTGAAATTCAAAAAAGAAGAACTGGATTCTTTAATTGCAGAAACCCAAAAAGAAGAAGATTTCTTGGTTGAAAAATCAAAAGAATTTTCTAAAAATATCGACGACAGATTGTTGGCTTCTTATAACAGAATCCGAAGCAATTCCATCAACGGATTAGCCGTAGTTGGTTTGGAAAGAGGGGCTGCAAAAGGTTCTTTCTTCACCATTCCACCACAAAAGCAGATGGAAATTGCACAAAGAAAGAAAATTATCATCGACGAACACAGTGGAAAAATATTGGTTGACGACGAGTTGGTGAACGAAGAAAACGAAAGAATGAAAGAAGTGATTAAGTTTTAATCTATAGCTTTTCAAAATAATAAAAACCTCAGATTTTTCTGAGGTTTTTTGTTGCTTGTTTTTATAATTTTTATTTAAAATTAAGCTTCATGTCCGTACATTTTGTTGTACAATCCAATGAATTTTTCTTTAATCGCTTTACGTTTCAGTTTCAAAGTTGGGGTTAGCAAACCGTCATCAATACTCCAAACTTCCGGGGTTAGCTCAATTCTTTTAATTTGTTCCCAGCTTCCCAATTTTGTATTAAGATAATCGATTTCTTTCTCAATCCTGTCTTTTAATTCCTTACTTTTGGCAATTTCTTCCGGCGTTGAACCAATGTTTAAATGATGACGTTCTGCCCAGTGTTTTGCAAAATTGAAATCCGGCTGTACCAAAGCTGTAGGCATTTTTTCACCATCACCAACCACCATAATCTGTTCTATAAATTTTGAGGCTTTTGCCAGATTTTCAATGACTTGTGGTGCAATATACTTTCCACCTGAAGTTTTGAACATTTCTTTTTTGCGGTCGGTAATTTTCAAGAATCCTTCATGATCAATGTGTCCAATATCTCCAGTTTTGAAAAAACCATCTGCAGTAAAAGCTTCGGCAGTCATTTCTTCATTTTTGTAATATCCACTGAAAATGGATGGACCTTTTACCGTAATTTCACCATCTTCTTGAATTTTTACATCCAAATTATCCAAAGGATGTCCTACAGTTCCAACTTTCATTCTCTCGAAAGAATTTACAGAAATTACCGGTGAAGTTTCCGTTAAACCATAACCTTCCAAAATAGGAATTCCGGCATTTTGAAACATTTTGTTTAACCTTTCTGAAAGAGCTGCAGAACCGGATACTAAAGTAATGAGTTCACCTCCCAAACCTTCTCTCCACTTTTTGAAAACCAATTTGTCTGCAATAATTTCTTTAAAACCAGTAGGTTTTCCTATTTTAGTTTTTGCTTTATTAACACCTAATGCCCAAAGGAAAATTTTAGATTTTAAACCACCGGCAGAAGTTCCTTTATCATAAATTTTATCGTAAACTTTCTCTACGAGCCTTGGAACAACGCTCATATAATGCGGTTTTACTTCTTTGATATTGTCGCCCATTTTTTCAATCGATTCCGCAAAATGTATTGAAAATCCATTGTATTGGAATAAATAAAATAACATTCTCTCGAAAATATGACAAATCGGTAGGAAACTTAACACTCTTGTATCCTTGTAATCCAAACTTCTTTTTCTCGGAATTCGGTGATCGGAACCCAAAACATTGGAAACAATATTGTGGTGAGTTAACATCACACCTTTTGGTTTTCCTGTAGTTCCCGAGGTGAAAATTATCGTTGCTAAATCTTCTGGATTTATGGTTTTCATAATATCTTCAACCTCAGATTGTGAAGCATTATTTTCGCCTAAATCTAAAACTTCTTTCCAGTTTGCGGCACCTTCAATATTATCATAAGTGAAAACACCCTGCAAAGAAGGAATATTTGGTTTTGCAGCATTTACCTTATCCAAAAGTCCACGATCGGAAACGAAACAATATTTTACTTCAGCGGTATTAAAAATATATTCATAATCATCAGAAGAAATCGTTGGATAAACTGGAACTGTTACGACACCAATTTGTAAAAGTCCAAGATCTGTAACAGCCCATTCAGTTCTTGTTGCAGAGGTAATCATTGCAATTTTATCACCAGGCTTAATTCCTAATTTTAAAATTCCTCTAGATAATTTATTAGCTAAATGAATGTATTCGCTGGTTGAAGTTTTTTGCCATTCGTCGTGATATTTTGTAACCAAGATATCATCTTTCGGGAATTTTGCTGCTGCATGATGCGCAAAATCAAATAATCTTCTTATTGACATTGGGATGTATTAAGTATTTGTTAAATATTGTGTATTGGTAAATGTATAAAAATTTTCAACGGTGTAAAAATTAAATTTTTTACTATTATGCTAAAAATCGTAATTTTACGGCAAACATTAAACAACATTTATGAACTTTAATTTATCTGAAGAACATTTAATGATTCAGCAGGCTGCAAGAGATTTTGCACAGAACGAACTTTTACCTGGCGTTATTGAAAGAGATAACGAACAAAAATTTCCACACGAGCAAGTGAAAAAAATGGGAGAAATGGGATTTCTTGGAATGATGGTGGATCCAAAATATGGTGGAGCTGGTATGGACAGCGTATCTTACGTTTTGGCGATGGAAGAAATAGCAAAAGTTGATGCTTCTGCAGCAGTTGTAATGTCTGTTAACAATTCTTTGGTTTGTGCAGGTATGGAAAAATACTGTACAGAAGAACAAAAAATGAAATATTTGGTTCCTTTGGCAAGTGGAGAAGTTATTGGAGCTTTTGCTCTTTCTGAGCCTGAAGCTGGTTCTGATGCAACTTCCCAGAAAACCACAGCCGTAGATATGGGAGATTACTACCTTTTGAACGGAACTAAAAACTGGATTACAAACGGAGGAAATGCTTCAACTTACTTAGTAATTGCACAAACTGATCCTGAAAAAAAACATAAAGGAATCAACGCTTTTATCGTAGAAAAAGGTTGGGAAGGTTTCGAAATTGGACCAAAAGAAGATAAATTAGGAATTAGAGGAAGTGATACCCATTCTTTACTTTTTACCGATGTAAAAGTTCCAAAAGAAAACAGAATTGGTGAAGATGGTTTCGGATTCAATTTTGCAATGGGTGTTTTAAACGGAGGTAGAATTGGAATTGCTTCCCAAGCTTTAGGAATTGCTTCCGGAGCTTATGAATTGGCTCTAAAATATGCAAAAGAAAGAAAAGCTTTTGGTACAGAAATTATTAATCACCAAGCTATTGCTTTTAAATTAGCGGATATGGCGGTGCAAATTACTGCTGCAAGAATGTTGTGTTTTAAAGCTGCGGTGGAAAAAGACGAAGGAAAAGATATCTCGGAAAGTGGAGCTATGGCAAAACTATATTCTTCTCAAGTTGCAATGGACACCACTATTGAAGCAGTTCAAATTCATGGAGGTTATGGTTATGTGAAAGAATATCATGTGGAACGTATGATGCGTGATGCAAAAATCACCCAAATTTATGAAGGAACTTCCGAAATTCAGAAAATCGTAATTTCCCGTTCTATCGCTAAAAAATAAAATTTCAATAAAATTTAATGAAATATTTTTGGATTTTTCTCTCGGTTTTACTGCTTTTATTAGGCATTTTTGTCTGGTATAAATATTATTTTGTTTTTGGTGAAGGTGTAAAATCAGGTTATTTGAATTACGCCGTAAACAAAGGATACATTTTCAAAACTTATGAAGGAAAAATTATTCAGGAAGGTTTTGGCAGAGGAAAAACCGGTGCTTTAACAAGTTACGAATTCGAGTTTTCTGTTGATGATCCAAAGGTTTTTCAACAATTGGAGCAAAACAGTGGAAAGCATTTCGATCTTCATTACAAGGAATACAACGGCGCATTGCCTTGGAGAGGAAATACTAAATATGTTGTGGACAGAATTGTCAATATGAAATAAAGAATAAATCCTTCCTTTTGCGAAGGATTTTTTATTTTTAGAAAAACATTTTATGGGCAATTTTTTTATAAAGAATAACAGGAACTTACGAGCTTTGTTTATGATTTTTATAGCGGCGGGATTTTTTGCCCAAAATTTTTATTATAAGTTCGCTTTTTTCTTGTTGGCAAATCTTGGATTTTTTATACTGTACTATTTTCTTAAAGCAAAAATTACTATGTGGATTTTTGTTGGGCTTATTGTCATGCAGTTTATTGCATTATATTTTTATTATGATGCTGAATAATAATTTTTATTTTTGAATAATGAGAGCATACATTTTAAAAAGAGAAAAATTTTTCCATTTGATGTCTTTAGTTGCTATTGTTGTTTCCGTTTTTATGCAAGATATCAATATGAAATTCGGAGTTTTAGTTTTAGGAATTTTGGGCTTAATTTCGATAGCAGTAGCTAAAAGAAATCGGGTGATGATGAGTATTTATTTTATAATGCTGCTATTAGCTTGCGTTGGTTTTTACTTTATTCTCGAAGGAAAAATTATCTTACCCACAAACTGAATATTTTCACAATTTTTGTAAAATGTTTTCATAAATTCAAGTTTAACATCCATTAACAAAGGCTTTGCATTATTCTTGTTCTTAATTATTCAACATTAATATTAATTTGAAAATTATGAAAAATACAAGAGTAGCAGGGATTTGGATGGATTCTGAAAAAGCAGTTTTGGTGAGAAATCACGATTCACAAAACGTTACCGAGTTTTCAGTGGCAGATACTTTTAAACACGAAAAGCAACATGGTAATTCCAGCGAAAATGCAGGAAATAATTCTGAACAAACCACCAAAACGAAGTTTTTTAAAGAAATTGATAAGGCTTTGGAAAATACAGAAGAATTGTGGATTACCGGTCCTGGAAATATTCAGGAAGAATTAAAATCTTATCTTCACGATACCGCACAATTCAAAAATTTGAAAATTACATTAGATTCTTCACAACAAATAAATGAGAACCAAGTTTTAGAAACGGTGAAATCTCATTTTGGAGCATAACTTAACAATCATATTTTTAGAAAAACCTTTCCATTTTTAGGAAAGGTTTTTTATTTTTGGTTAAATGAAAACCATGAAGCCTATTTATATTTCACTCATTTTATTCAGTTTTTCTGTTTTTGCCCAGCAAATTCCAAAATTGACGGATGAGGTCGCGCAAAAACTCGCTGAAAAACCTTTAAACTGCATTAATCAGGAATATCCGAATAAAACAGCTCATGTTATTAACACGGCAAAAGATGCTGTTTTAACACCCAAACAATTGCATCCCAGTTTTTATGGCTGTTTCGATTGGCATTCTTCTGTTCATGGACATTGGATGTTGGTGCGTTTAATGAAAACCAATCCCGGAATTTTCCAATCTGAAGAAATTATCAGAAATCTTGATGAAAATTTTAAAGCCGAAAAAATTCTGGAAGAAGCCCAATATTTTACCAAATTTCAGGTCGCCAAAAATTTTGAAAGAACTTATGGTTGGGCTTGGTTGCTGAAATTAGATGAAGAATTGGCAACTTGGGATCATCCAAAAGCAAAAATATGGCGCCAAAATCTCAAACCTCTAACAGACGAAATTTTAAATCTTTGGAAAGAATATTTACCAAAACAAACCTATCCTAACAGAACCGGAGTTCATCCTAATTCTGCTTTTGCTATGTCTTTTGCCATAGATTGGGCTAGAGCAATTGGGAATAAAAATTTTGAAAATCAGCTGATTGAAAAATCAAAATATTTTTATTTGAAAGATCGAAAAGCGCCGGCTTATTTGGAACCGGATGGAAGCGATTTTTTTTCACCAAGTTTACAAATTGCTGATTTAATGCGAAGAATTCTTCCACCAAAAGATTTTAAAAAATGGTTTGATCAATTTTATGATAAAAAAAGCATCGAAAATATTTCACAAATTCCTGTAATTAGTGATATCAATGATTATCAAACGGTACATTTGGTAGGACTTTCTTTTACGCGAGCTTGGTGTATGAACGGCATTTCCCTTGCGCTTCCCAAAAACCATAAAATGAAAAAAAAGTTGAATGAAACAGCGGATAAATTTCTTGCGAATGCGCTTCCATTAGTTTTTCAAGGGAATTACGGAGGAGATCATTGGTTGGCAAGTTTCGCAGTTTATGCTTTGTCTAATCGATGACAAATTTTTTAAAAATTCATAAAAAAAGCTGATTTTTTAATCAGCTTTTAATTTTTATTTTGGTCTGTATTTTTCGTACGGATCTTCGTTGTTGTCTTTTGGTTCTTGCTTTGGTTCCTGCTTATTTTCATTTTGAAAATTTTGCTGAGGATAGCTTTGGCGGTTTTGATTTTGTTGCTGAAACTGATTTTCCATTTTTTTCTTCATATTTCGGTTCATCAAATACAAAATCAATAACATTAATGGAATGAGGACTAAAGCTACTGCAATGATAATTCCTGCAATTCCAAATTTTTCTAAAAATGTTTTTTCGGTAGAATCCGGCGTTTTTTCTGCATTATCGGTGGAAAAACTTTCACTTCCGCTAAACTGACGATTTTCGGTGAATATAATCTCTAGATCGCACATTTGATTCGCATAGTAATCACTTCCTTGAACATCTGTATTTTTTGATTTCACCGTTCCGAAATTCTGAGAAATTGCGGATGAAAATTCATCAAAAAACGCATAAGGAATTTTTGCTTGAATGCTTTGTCTTCTGTATCCATTTTGTTCACCAAAATTATCGCTAACAATTTCGGCATCATATTTTTCTAATAAACCATATAGTTCGGTATTAGCATCGTTGATGTTTTCAACGGTAATTTCTGTTTTTAAACTTTTTACCAAAGGATCAGAAAATGTTTTTTCTTCAGAAATTTTAGAATTTTCATTTATATTTTTCTCTGAATTTGAGGATTCTGTGTTATTTTTTTTCGAAGATGATTTATTCTTGGCTTGCTTTGAAACCTTATCAATAGTCTTTGAAATGGTAGAAATGATCTCGATTGGATTTTTGGAGTTTTTTAATTCTTCCGTTGCGGAATCTACGCTGGAAATTACTTCCTGGCTACGTTTAATTTGTTCTGTTGAATTTTTGATGACCGAATTAATGGAATCCAAAGTTTTTGCATTTTGAACAATAACTTTTTCAACGGTTTCTTTCGTTTTATGAATTTCCGGAACTATAATTTTGTTCATTTTCGCTGAATCCTGAACAATTTTAGATAGGGAATCCAAGGTTCTAAAACCATTATTTGCAGATCGGAATAAACTGTCTGCAGATTTTATGGTATTATTGGCTTGTTGAATGTCGGTTTTGCTACAAGAGAATAGTAAAGTTCCTGCAATTAAACCTAACAAAATATTTTTTTTCATTTTTTATCAATTTTTTCAAAATCTGAATTTCATCAGCAATTTGCGTTCCTGAATTTTTTTTAAAAATTCAGAATTTAGTTTAGGGGTTAAAAATCAAGGCTTTGTAAAATTATTTTACAAGCTATTCTCAAAAATTTATTGAGTGGGTTTTTTACTTTTGTCAACATTTCTTATCATACATCAAGCTAATAATTATTTTCTAATAATTATTTTTGCGACAGTAAAATTTTACAACAAAAAAAAATATGAAAAAATTAGCTATAGCTTTATTATTTGTTTCTGCAGCAGTTTCGGCGCAAACAAAAAAAGTATTAACATCAGATGTAAATTGGTGGGGATACAAATTGGCAAAAACAGAATCTTCATCTCATAACGGAGATTTAAAAATAAAAGAAGGAAATATTGTTTTAAAAAATAACCTCATCGTTGGTGGAGATTTTGTTTTGGATATGAACAGTATTAATGCAACGGATGTTTCCGGTGTGCGACAAGAAAAATTAAATGAACATTTAAAAAATGGCGACTTTTTTGAAACCGATAAATTTCCTACCGCAGTTTTTAAAATTACAGGTATTAAAAAATCGTCAAACAAAGATTTTCCTTATACTGTAAACGGTATTTTAACCGCAAAAGGAAAAACAAATGCGGTAACTTTTCCTGCAAAAATTAGCATGAACAATGGGCTTCTTACTTTTGTTTCCGATAAATTTTCTATCGACCGTCAGAAATGGGATATTGCTTACCAAAGTTCGATGAAAGATGTGGTGATAAAAGATGATATCGATCTTCAAGTGAATTTTACCGCAAAGTAATTTTTTTGAAAAAAATAAAATAGGCTATCATTTTTCGATAGCCTTTTTATTTTATTTTATAAAACCTTTATTCCTCAATAAAGGATTGATATCCGGATCTTTTCCTGTAAAATCTTTAAACGCTTTATTCAGGTCAACAGAATTTCCTACGGATAAAATGTATTGTCTAAAACGGTCTCCATTTTGGCGAGTCATTCCTCCATTTTTTGAAATATAATCCCAAGCTGCGGCATTTAAAACATCGCTCCACATATAGGCATAATATCCAGCAGAATAACCACCTCCCCAAATATGCGCAAAATAAGGTGTATGATATCTTGGAGGAACCGCTTCTAAGGTAAACCCATATTTATTCAAAACATTTTTTTCAAATTCCAAGGAAGGTTTTAATTGGCTTTCATCGGTTACAGAATGCCAGTTCATATCCAAAGTTGCTGCGGAAACCAGTTCTGTGGTAGCATAACCCTGATTAAAAGTGGCTGCTTTTTTAATTTTATCCACCGAACTTTGTGGCATTGGTTGTTTGGTTTGATAGTGAAGTGCATAATTTTTTAAAACTGCCGGTTCCAAGGCAAAAAATTCATTGATTTGTGAAGGAAATTCAACAAAATCTCTTGGAGTATTGGTTCCGGAAATGGATACATATTTTTGGTTGGCAAAAAGTCCGTGTAAAGTGTGTCCAAATTCATGAAACATGGTAGAAACATCATCATAGGAAATTAATGAAGGTTTTCCTTCCGCCGGTTTTTGATAATTGAATACATTCACAATTACCGGTTTAGTTCCATTTAAATGTGACTGTTCAACAAAATTGCTCATCCAAGCTCCACCGTTTTTATTGTCGCGAGTATAAAAATCCAAATAGTAAATCGCTAAAGATTTTCCGTCGCGGTCAAAAACTTCATAAGTCACGACATCTGGATGATAAACCGGTAAATCATTTCTTTTTTTGAAGGTAATTCCATAAAATTTTTCTGCCGCGAAGAAAACCCCTTTTTCCAAAACGGTATTTACTTCGAAGTAAGGTTTTATTTGGTTTTCGTCCAAATCGTATTTTGCTTTTCTCACTTGTTCGGAATAAAAATTCCAGTCCCAAGGTTGAACGGTAAATCCTCCTTTTTGTCTATCAATTAAATCTTGAATTTCTTCACTTTCTCTTTTTGCTGTTTCCACAGCTGGAGCAGCTAATTGCGCTAAAAGATTCATGGCTTTTTCAGGATTTTGCGCCATTTGGTCTTGTAATTTCCATTCTGCAAAAGAGTTTTTACCTAATAATTTAGCTTTTTGAAGTCTTAAACGGGCTTGCTTTTCCAAAATTGATCTTGTATCATCAGCATTACCTTTTTCTGCGCGGTTCCAAGAAGCTTTGAAAAGTTTTTCTCTTGTAGCTCTGTTTTTTAAATTTTGTAAAAGTGGTTGTTGAGTAGTATTCAGTAGAGTAAGAAGATATTTTCCTTCATGTCCTGCAGCTTTTGCATCAGCGGAAGCTGCAGCAATTTCATCGGAAGTTAAACCATCCAATTCTTTAACATCGTTAATTAAAACACCTCCGTTTTTTCGGGCATCCAATAATTTATTTGAAAACTGAGTGGATAAAGTGGCTAGTTCTGAATTTACTTTTTTTACTTCTTCTTTTTGGGCAGTAGTTAAATCGGCACCTGCAATTTCAAATTTTTGTAAATAAAATTCGGTTAATCTTTTACTTTCCGCATCCAATTTGGAAGTATCCACTGCTTTGAAACGTTGATATAATTGATCATTCAAATAAATCATATCTTCTTGAGCCGCAAATTTTGGGGCAAACTCTTCATCAAGACTTTGTAAAGTAGAATTGGTATTAGAACCGGTTAAATTTGAAAAAATTAATTTCGTTCTATTCAAAACTTCACCTGAATTTTCTAAAGCTAAAACGGTGTTTTCAAATGTTGGGGTTGTATTTTGATGGGCGATTTTCTGAATTTCAACCTGTTGAACTTTTAATCCGTAATCTAAAGCCGGTTTAAAATGTTCGTCTTTTATTTTATCGAATTCAGGAGCTTGGTATTGTAAGCTGCTTTTTTTCATCAAAGGATTGGAAGATAAAGCCGCATCAATTATGGGCATTTCCTGAGTTTGCGTTTCAGAATTGTTCATTGTTTTGCAAGAGGTTAATACTAGTGTAGAAGCTAGGAATATTGAAGCAATATTTTTCATTTAAAATTCTTTTTGAATGATTAAAGATACTTTCTTTTTTTTTAAATTTGAATTCACTGTAAAAATCATACCAATGAAAAGAATTACCATCAGCGTATTTTTCGCTTCATTTTTATTTTTGTCTTGTACCAAATCGGTAGAAATTTTACCGGGAATTATTTCGGGGAATAAGGAACCAAAAGGGGCAATAATCAATAAAGAATTTTCGGGTGATTTTGATGAAATAAAAGTGGCCACCGGAATTACCGCAGAATTGATAAAATCTGATGTTGAAAAAGTGGTTCTTTCCGCACCTTCCGATGTCATTAAGGAGGTTTTGGTGGAAAATTCAAATGGAAGACTGTATATTCATGTAAAACATGGTTTTGATTATAAGACGGATAAAATTTCTGCAAAAATCTATACTCGAGATTTTACCACCTTAGAAGCTAATTCTGGTGGAAGAATTTCTACAAAAGAAAAATTCACACAGGAAAAAACGGATATTGATGTTTCCAGTTCGGGAAGTATAAGCGGAAATTATGAAGCCAATGATTTATCGATTGATGCAAGCAGTGGCGGAAATTTTTCCGGAAAAATTTGGGCAGTAAATTTTCAGTCGGATTTAAGTTCAGGAAGCAGTATTGATGCCAATGGAAAAGCAAAAAATGCCAATATCAGCAGCAGTTCCGGCGGAAGTTTTTCAGGAACTAATATTGTTGTTGAAAATGCAACAACGGATGCTTCCAGTGGATCCAGTATTTCTCTTTCGGTGAGTCATAAACTGAATGCTGAAGCAAGTTCCGGAGGTTCTGTAAATGTAAAAAAAGCAGGAAGTTTAACCGAAATTACAAAAGAGGAAAATAGTGGAGGAAGTATTTCTGTAAATTAAGAATTTTCAAAATTTTATTTTCAATTTTATTCAACTGATGTGTTTAAAATAAATTTAGACAGACTCTACGAATTTTCTAAATTTACCTCAGTGTCTTCATCTTGATGAGGGTTTTCTATGGATAAACTGTCATAAGCCAAAAGTTCTTCTTCTCGTTGGAGCGAATCTCGGGTTGTAAATGTAATTTGATCGTGATTTTGCTCTTTGGCCAATTTTCGAACGGCGGCTTTATCAATCATCATAAATCTTTTCGCCATTCTTCTGGCGGAGTATTTTCGCATTCCCGTTTCGTGAAGCACATCAATAGCCATTTCTACCGCAGTTCCTAAAGTCTCACGATAAATATTATCAATACCATGATTCAGATAATAATATGCATCCAATCTATTTTTAGCACGGATAAAAATTTTCAAATTTGGGAAATGTTCTTTTGCTAACTCCACAATAAATTTATTGTCTTCAGGATCATCCAGACAAATAATTAAAATATCGGCTTCCGCTGCGCCTGCAGTTCTTAAAACCTGAATTCTGGTAGCATCACCATAATACACTTTAAAACCATAACTTCTCAGCAAACGAACACGATCTGAATCGTGATCCAAAACCGTAGCGCTAATTTTATTGGCACGTAAAAGTCTGCCAACGGTACTTCCAAAATGCCCAAATCCTACAATAATTATTTTTTTTGATTCTATATTTTCCGGAAGTTTTAAATCATCAGGTTCTTCAATTTTTACATTGAAGTTAGGATCAATAAACCGTTCATTAACCATTAGTAAAATAGGCGTAATACACATGGTTATAGCAGTTACAGCCATCATTTGTGAAATCAATTCTGCATCAAGAAGATAAAGTTTTGCGGAATAGTTTAATAGAATAAAAGCAAATTCGCCAACTTGTGAAAGTGCAAATGCATAAAGAAAATTTTGATCGTTACTTAATTTGAAAAATTTTCCTATACCTAATAAAACAGCAAATTTTACAATAAGCACAATAATTACGGTGGAAAAGATGAACATAGGATCCTTTTGTATGACGTAAAAATTAATGGATGCGCCAACACTTACAAAAAATACCGCTAAAAGTAAACCTTTAAAAGGATCTACCTGTGCTTCAAGTTCGTGCCGAAATTCACTGTTTGCCAACATTACGCCTGCAATAAAGGCACCTAATGCCGGACTCAATCCTACAGCAATCATCAGTTCAGAAACACCAATTACTAAAAATAGGGAAGAAGCTGTTAAAAGCTCACTCATGTTCGATTTGGAGACAAATCTTAAAAAAGGAACAAAAACAAATCTTCCTAAAAAAATTAAAACAGCTACCCCAAGTAAAATTGAAAAAGGCTGCATCCATTCCGGTAAACGCTGGATTAATAACGTAAAAGCTGTTTCTTCTTCAGGCGGATTGTAATTGGCTAAAACCGGTAACAATGCTAAAATTGGAATTACCGCAATATCCTGAAATAACAAGGTAGAAAAGGAAGATTCCCCAGAAGCAGTGCGGAAAAGATTTTTTTCCTGTAATGTTTGTAAAACAATGGCCGTGGAAGACATGGCAAAACAAATAGCAACTGTTAAAGCTTGATCTGTACGCCAATTTGCCAACATAAAAATGGAAAAAAGTACAATAATGGTGAGAAGCATTTGGCTTAAACCAAGTCCGATAATGCGTTTTCTTAAAGCCCAGAATTTTTTAGGCTCCAGCTCCAAACCAACTAAAAAAAGCAACATTACCACACCAAATTCGGTGGAATGCATGATATTGTCATTTTCTTTTCCTACCAATTTCAAAACAAAAGGGCCAATGATAATTCCTCCAATAATATAACCAATTACGGAAGATAATCCCAGTCTTTTTACAAGGGGCGCCATAATAATGGCTGCACCGAGAAAAATTAAAATCGTCATGGCAATTCCTCCTTCCATTTAATCTTCTTTTAAAATTTCTTGAAATTGTTGTTTATGTTGGATTATTTCTTTTTTGCTGAGTTTATCTACATTAAAAATACAAATCTTATCCGTAATTTTTATTTGATTTTGTTGTAGAACTACCGTTAAGCCGGAAATTAATTCATCCACCGTGTAACCAAATTTTCCTTCTTTAGTGTAATCTTCCTTTTTCCCGTTGATGGTAATTAAGATGGTGGCTTCTTTCCCTTCCAAAGGATTTTGCTCATTTTCTTTAAGCCATTTAAAATCGAAAACTTCATCAATCCAGAGTTTTAATAAAGGGGGAATTCCAAAAAATATTAAAGGGAAATGGAAAATAAGTCGTTCATAATTCACAATTCTTTTTCTTTCCCTGAATGCGGCAATATGAAAATCAGAATATTCTTCATACAAATCACGAAAAGTATAATGCTGATGTCTTACGTAAAAGTTGATAAGCTCCAAATTGGATTTGGAATGTTCAAGATAAGGATGTGCAAAAAGGACCAGCGTATTTTTCAATTTTTTAGGGATTTCCTCAAAATTACTGATTTGATTTTATTTTTAAAAGTTTGAAAAATAAAAATCAGTCAATTTTCAGACTGATTTTTATTATTTTTTACAAAATTACCAACCTCCGGAAGCTCCACCACCGCCGAAACCACCACTTCCTCCGCCGCCAAAACCACCGAAACCACCTCCGCCACTTCCTCCAAAGCCGCCTCCACCGAAACCTCCACCTCCGAAGCTTCCAGGGAAAGGGAAAAATCCGCCAGGATAATTTCTGCGTCCTCGTCTGGAAATGATAACATCATCATCATCGTCGTCATAATTTCCACGTCCTCCATTTTTATTGCCAAAAAGGAAAATAAGAATTATAAATATCACCAAGGCAATAAGCAAAATTTTGAAAATACTAATTCCGCCGTCTTCATTTTCGCTTTCTTGCACTAAGGGTTTGAACTTTCCGTTCAAGGCATCCATAATTCCGGAAGTTCCATGATTGATTCCCTCATAAAACTGACCGTTTTTAAAGTAAGGAGTAACCAAATAATCCAAAATTTGTCCGGCAACTGAAGCAGTGAGATATTGTTCTGCATCCCGACCTTGCTGGATGGACATGGTTCTGTCGTTTTTAGCAATTAAAAAAACAATTCCATTTTTAGCTTCTTTGTTTCTTAAACCCCATTTTTCACCAATTTCCCAAGCTGCAAAATTTACATCTTCACCATTGGTTGTCGGTAAAATTACCACTGCAATTTGAACCGATGTAGAATCCCTAAACTTAATTAACTTTTGATTGATTAAATTCTTCTCTGTTGCATTTAGCGTATTGGTTTCATCATAAACAGGATAAAGAACTGCCGGTTTTTCGGGTACTTTAAACTGTGCAGAAACTATAATAACTGCAAAAAATAAAAAAAGTGAAGAGAAGTTTTTAAGAGAAGCTAATCTCATTCGGTAATTCGTTTGTGTTTTCACCGGAAATCGGGAAATATTTTTTAAGTTCAATTCCGGTTTCAAGAATAGCACTTTTCAATCCTTCATAATATTTACCCTTTGCAAATTCAGAAGTTACATAATCGTGCATTTGATCCCAGAAGTGTTGATTTACTTTTTTATGAATTCCTTCATCACCAATAATGGTAAGATATTTTTTTTCAAAATTTACATGAAAAAGAACGGCATTCCTTTCTGCAGTTTTATCCATACAAAGTGATTTGAAAACATCAAAAGCCATTTCCGCATTATCATCATCTGTATTGGAATCGATATGAATGCGAATTTCTCCTGTAGAATGGTCTTCCGCTGTTTGAATGGCTTCCACAAGGGAAGCCATTTGTGTATTGGTGAGGAAATTACTCATTTTTTATTCTGTGAAAACATCCGGTGCTTTTTCGGCTCCTGCCGCAGCTTTGAAATATGGTTTTTCTTTAAAATTTGTAAAATTTGCAAGAATATTATTCGGGAAACTTTTAATAGTAGTGTTGTAATCCTGAGCTGCTTCGTTGAAGTTTACCGTTTCAGCACGGATACTGTTTTCAATAGCCGTATATTCTCTTTGGAAATTGATGTATTGTTGATCTGCTTTAAGGTTTGGATATTGTTCTACAACAGCCATCAATCTGCTCAACGCACCGCTAAGTTCTCCCTGTGCTGCTTGAAACTTCGCCATGTCAGCTTCGGTCATATTGGTAGGGTCAATTGTTACAGAAGTCGCTTTAGATCTTGCTTCGATAACATTGGTAAGAGTTTCTTGCTCAAATTTAGCGTAAGATTTTACAGTCTTTTCGAGATTTGGGATTAGGTTTGCGCGCTTTTGATAAACAGTCTCTACATTGGACCATTTGGTATTTACGTTTTGTTCTTTTGCCACAAAAGAATTGTAACCGTTTTTACCCCAAAAGAACAAGATACCACCTATAATTAAAAGCGCAATACCAATAGTTCCAGCGCTCATACAACCTTTGTTTCTCATAGTTTGTGTAATTTAATGTTTTAAAATTTGCTTACCAAATATACAAATTATGTCTTAAGTTTGTGAAAAATTTTTCAGAATGACAACAATTGTGGTAGCCATGGGAAAAAATAATGAAATTGGCTTAGAAAACCAGCTTTTATGGCATCTTCCAAAAGATTTGAAACATTTTAAAGAAATGACTTCAGGACATCCTATTATTATGGGAAGAAAAACGTATGAAAGTATTGGCAAACCACTTCCCAACAGAACCAATATAGTTATTAGCAGAAAAACAGATTGGTTTGAAGAAGGTATTTTAATTGTTGGAAGCATCAAAGAAGCGATAAAATTTGCAAAAAAAATAGACGAAGAAATTTTCATTATCGGTGGCGGAAAAATTTATGAACAAACCGTCGATTTAGCGGATAGGTTGGAGGTTACTTTGGTTGATGCAACGCTAAATGCAGATACTTATTTTCCGAAAATTGATGAAAAAAAATGGCAAAAAACCGATGAAGTTTGCCATACTAAAGACGAAAAAAACAATTTTGATTTTTGTTTTCAAACCTTTACAAGAAAAGATTTGAAAGAAGATTAAATTTTCTTTTTAGTCTCGGCTTTTTACTTCGTCCTCAAAATATTATCTTTGCACCACTAAAATTTAGCAATGAACAAATACATAAAACTGGTAGCAGCCGCAGCGTTAATTGGTTTAGGAATTTATATGATGTTTTTTACAAGGGAATTAGGATGGGGAATTGTAGTATTTCTTTTAGCAGCATTTCCCATTCTTATTTTCTTTAAAAACGAAAACATTCTGTTGGCCTTTTGGCAGCTTAGAAAACAAAACATGCCCAAAGCTGCGAAATTTTTGAATAATATTACTAATTACCAATCTCAGCTTCACCGTTCACAATTTGGATATTATCACTATTTAATAGGTTTAACCCATGCGCAAGAAAGTCCAAAACAAGTGGAACCTTACATGAAAAAAGCCTTAGAGTATGGTTTAAACATGAAACAAGATCGTGCTATGGCCACTTTAAATTTGGCTGCTTCAGCCATTTCACAGGGAAGAAAACAAGAAGGAGCCAAACTTTTGGAAGAGGCGAAAAAATTGGATTCAGCCGGGATGATGACCGATCAAATTAAAATGTTGAAAGATCAGTTGAAAATGCCATCCATGCAAAAGCACATGCATAATCCACACATGAGACAAAGAGGGAAATTTTTCTAAATTTCCCTCTTTTTTTTATTTTTAAATTCTTTCAATATCCGCTCCAAGAGCTTTTAATCTTCCGTCGATATTTTCATAACCACGATCAATTTGCTCAATATTGTGGATGATGGATTTTCCTTCTGCGGATAGTGCAGCAACCAATAAAGCATTTCCTGCCCTAATATCTGGAGAAATCATAGTGGTTCCACGAAGTGGAGATTCTTGGTTTAATCCGACAATCGTAGCTCTATGAGGATCACACAAAATAATTTGTGCTCCCATATCAATTAATTTATCTACAAAAAACAAACGCGATTCAAACATTTTTTGATGAATAAGAACCGTTCCTTTTGCCTGGGTAGCAGTAACCAATACAATCGATAGTAAATCAGGAGTAAATCCTGGCCATGGTGCGTCTGAAACCGTTAATATAGAGCCATCAATAAATTTTGAAATTTTATAATGTTCCTGTGCAGGAATATAAATATCATCACCACTTTGTTCCAACTGAATTCCCAATTTTCTGAAAGTTCCGGGAATGACGCCTAAATGATTCCAGTTTACATTTTTAATGGTAATTTCAGATTTTGTAATTGCTGCCATCCCAATCCAGGAACCAATTTCTACCATATCGGGAAGCATCGTATGTTCGGTTCCCCGAAGATGAGATACGCCTTCAATGGATAATAAATTAGATCCAATTCCGGAAATTTTAGCGCCCATCCTGTTGAGCATTTTACACAATTGTTGCAAATAAGGTTCGCAAGCGGCATTGTAAATTCTGGTTTTTCCTTTCGCTAAAACAGCAGCCATTACTACGTTTGCTGTTCCTGTTACAGAAGCTTCTTCTAACAAAATAAATTTTCCGTGAAGTTCTTTTGCTTTTAATGAATAGAAAAATTCTTCTTCATCGTAGGAAAATTCAGCTCCTAATTCCACAAATCCCTGAAAATGAGTGTCTAATCTGCGTCTTCCGATTTTGTCTCCACCCGGAGTTGGCATATAGGCTTCCCCAAATCTCGCAAGCATGGGTCCCAAAAGCATGATGGAACCTCTTAATTTGGCACCATCTTTTTTAAATTCTTTTGATTTTACGTAATCGAAATTCACTTTATCGGCTTTGAAAGTAAAATCACCTTTTCCATTTTTAGTGATTTTTACACCGAAATCTTCCAGAATTTCAATTAAACGGTTTACATCATGAATATCGGGAATGTTTTTAATTCTTACTTCTTCATCTGTCAATAGAACGGCGCATAAAATTTGTAACGCTTCATTTTTTGCTCCTTGTGGAGTAATTTCTCCACGGAGTTGCTTTCCGCCTCTAATTTGAAATGTACCGCTCATTATTTTCTGTTATTTTTCTGGTTATTATGACGTTTCCTGTTTTGGCTGTTCTGGTTTTTGCCGTTGTTTTTATTACGATTGCTGTTGTAGTATATTTTACTTTTTTCCAGCGTGTCAAGACTTGTTAAATCCAGCCTGTTATCGGAAAGTTCTTTAAGGTGACGAAAAATAACATCATCCGTAACATGTTCCTTATTATAAATGTTGTAGGATTTTTTCATGTTGTTGGCAATAACTTGTATTAAAGCGTCTTTTTCATCACCATTTTCTTGTTGTATTGCAAGCTCAATAAGTTGTAAGATGCTTTTCCCGTAAAATTTAAAATCGCCCTGAAGTTTTGGGTATTCCATTCTTTTCGGCTTTTCCGAAAGTTCTTCTTCCGTAGGAAAAGGATAGGGAGAATCTACATCCAAATCATAATCTGCCAAAATAAATAAATGATCCCAAAGTTTATGTTTATAATTTTCTTCGTCGCGAAGTTGTGGATTTCTTTGTCCCATAAAATCCACGATTGCCATTGCCATTTCGTTTCTTTCTTCTTTGGTGGGAAGCTCTTTGCATCTTTCCACCAACTGCTGTATCATTCTTCCGTATTCCGGCATTTGTAGTGGAGATCTTTGTGTATTATATTCCATAGTTGCAAATATAAAATTTTTGATTTGGAGTTGTGTGATGGTTTTTTGGAAGTTTTCTGTGAAATGGATTTTAAATTTTTTCTTCAACCAATAAATTTTGCTCGTTCTTTTTCATTGGGAAGAAAACATTTTTCTCCTGCAAGTTTAGCCCTGTTTTCTGCAATTTTATCGTAAATTTTATCAGAAAAAAAGCGTGGTAAAATATTTAGATAGGAGAGAAGTGCAAATTTCCCACCCAGGATTTTTGCGATTTTTGCAACAGCTTCAGATTTTATGAGGTAAAATTCATTGGGTTTCCAGAGATAAAGCGTGTTAAATTGTTTTCTTTCCAAACCTCTTTCATTCAGAAAATGCTGTCCAAAATCCGATTGTAAAGCCGAAAAAAGAAATTGATCTTGTTTATCATTTATTAAAATCCACTGTACCCAATGGTTGCAAAAGCCACAATCGCCATCATAAAAGACATAGTATTTCGAATTTTCTATTTTAGCTGAATTCTCCAATTTTTAAAAATTATTTTGTGATAATTTGATATGTTGCTTCCGTATCCGTTTGTATTTTTTTGAAATAATCCATCATTTCCTTTTTTTCAACCGGGGTGAGTTTTGCTTCCGGATGTCCTAAAATATAAGATTCTAAAGGCATTTCACCTTTTTCAATCATTTCTACACATTCTTCTAATTTATGGGCTTGTCTTTTAGGTTCATAAGTTGCAAAAGTTGAAAAATTCAAATGTTTTCTTCCTTCATCAATATGGTTTTTCATAAACCAAGCAATAGGTTGAATGTTGGTGTACCAAGGATATTTTGTTTCGTTTGAATGACAGTCATAACAAGCATTTCTAATATTGGTTGCCAAAACTTCCGGAGTTCGTTTTGTCGTTAAAAAATCCATTCCTTTATTGATGGGAGGATTGGTTTGGTCAATTCTAAAAAACTGAATAATAATAAAAAGCACGAATAAAATAATAAGAATTTTTTTCATAATTTTTTGATTTGAATGTGAAATTAATGAAAAAATATGGCTTAATCCATTTTTAAATTTTATAACTAATAATTTATTTAAAATCAAAGGATTATCTTTGCCAAAATTTTTGGGCTCGGAAAGACCGGGAAACCCATTCTTAATCAGAATTAGAAGATTAAAAAATTGAAAGATTAAGAAAATAAGGCAATTGATAATGATAAAGTATTCTCTATAAGTTTACTGCATTTTTTAATCCCTTAATTTCTTAATTCCTTAATTTTTTTGAAGAAACAAAATTTTTATGAGCAATATTGTCGCAATTGTTGGGCGTCCCAACGTAGGAAAATCCACACTTTTTAACCGTTTACTTGAAAGAAGAGAAGCCATTGTAGATGCTACAGCAGGTGTAACTCGTGATCGTCATTACGGGAAATCCGATTGGAATGGTGTTGAATTTACGGTAATTGATACGGGTGGTTATGAAGTAAATACTGAAGATATTTTTCAGGAAGAAATCGACCGTCAAGTAGAATTGGCGATTGATGAAGCAACTGCAGTTATTTTTATGCTGAATGTTGAAGAAGGTCTTACTGAAACGGATCGCGAAATTTATGAAATGCTTCGCAGAGCCAATAAACAAACCTATATTGTTGTAAATAAAGTGGATTCTGCGAAAGAAGAAACTGACGCAACAGAATTTTACCAACTCGGAATTGAAAAATATTACACCCTTTCTTCCGCAACAGGTTCCGGAACGGGAGAGTTATTGGATGATATTGTAAAAGATTTTCCAAATACAGAATATAAAGATCCTTTTGAAGGACTTCCAAAAATAACGATTGCAGGTCGTCCAAATGTGGGAAAATCAACCTTAACCAATGCACTTCTCGACAGTGAAAGAAATATTGTAACGGATGTTGCAGGAACAACTAGAGATTCCATTCAGACATTATACAATAAATTCGGACACGAATTTGTTTTGGTGGATACCGCCGGAATGCGCCGTAAATCTAAGGTTTCCGAAGATTTGGAATTTTATTCCGTCATGCGTTCTGTCCGTGCCATTGAAAATTCGGATGTCGTAATTATCATGGTGGATGCAACGCAAGGTTGGGAATCTCAGGACATGAATATTTTCGGAATCGCTCAAAAAAATAGGAAAGGAATTGTGATTTTGGTGAATAAATGGGATTTGGTTGAAGATAAACAAACAAATACGATGCGCGATTTCGAAGCGGCAATTAAAAATAAAATTGGTCAGTTTACCGATATTCCGGTACTTTTTGTTTCGGCTTTAACGAAACAAAGGATTCTAAAAGCCGTTGAAGTAGCCATGGAAGTGTACGAAAATCGTAAGAAAAAAATCAAAACTTCTCAGCTGAACGAAATAATGCTTCCTGTTTTTGAGAATAATCCACCACCTGCATTAAAAGGAAAATATATTAAAATTAAATATTGCGTACAATTAGGAACGCCTTCTCCACAATTTGTGTTTTTCTGTAACCTTCCGCAGTATGTGAAAGAGCCTTACAAGAGATTTACAGAAAATCAATTAAGGAAACATTTTGGCTTTACCGGAGTTCCGATTGAAGTGTATTTTCGACAAAAATAATTTTGTTTATTTCACTTAACTCTCAAATTTTTCAAATTAATATGGTAACAATTCTTTCAGAACAATTTTCTTTGGTCAATTCTTGGATTAATGATTTAAGAAATATAGAAGTTCAGCAAGACCGCATGAAATTCCGTCGAAATATGGAAAGAATCGGCGAAATTGCCGCTTTCGAAATTTCCAAAGGTTTGGAACAAAAGGATTTAGAAATTACGACGCCTTTAGATAAAATAAAAGTGAAAGAAATTGCAGTTCAACCGGTAATTACAACGATTTTACGAGCAGGTGTCCCACTTTTTCAAGGAATTTTAAATTATTTCGATAAAGCGGATTGTGGTTTTGTGGCAGCCTACAGAAAACACGATGCCAATGATTATTTTTCCATCAAACAAGATTATCTCACTTGTCCGAATATCGACGGAAGACCATTAATTGTCGCTGATCCAATGCTTGCTACAGGAGCCAGTTTAATTGAAGCTTTGAAAGATTTGCTCAATCACGGAAAACCAACGCAGCTTCATATTGTAGCAGCAATTGCTTCCAAACAAGGTGTTGAAACTTTACAAAACGCTTATCCAGAAGCCCAAATTTGGATTGGGTCCGTTGATGAAAATTTAACTTCAAAAGGATACATCACTCCAGGTTTAGGAGATGCGGGAGATTTAAGTTACGGCGAAAAATTGCAACGGTAAATATTTAAAATCACAAAAAATTAAAAGCATTCTTATAAGAGTGCTTTTTTTTATTTTGTTAAATTTTTAATTATTTTAAATTTTATTGAATATTTGTAAAATTTTATTTGTTTTCTTTAACAGGTTTAAAGCTATTGTAATAAGCTTTTAAAATAATAATATTTAAGTATTTGAGTGGTTTTTTTTATTGAAATGATCTTTATCATATTCTTAAAAATATCAAATTATATTAATAATTATTTAATGAAAGTATTTTACTTTTGCAACCGTAAAATTTAAAAGAAAAACTATGAAGAAGAAAATGTTACTAGCGATTATTACATTCTCAGTATGGGCTGCATTAGTTACTTTAACGGTTTATGTTCAAATGTAAATCTGTTATTTTGATGTACTAATCAATAGCCATTACCAAAACACTTACTTTATTATTTCCGGATTTTAAAATTTCCCAAGCAATGGAAGATAAAGTGTTTCCGGTGGTTAAAACATCATCAATCAAAAGAATATTTTTTCCGGAAATTTCTTTGTTGAGCGAAAATAGATTCACCGTTTCCGAACGGTGAATTTTGTCTTTAGTAGCTTGGGATTTGTCAGAAGAGTTTCTTTTTAATAATTGATGATTAACGGGAATTTCAAAATTTTTGGAAAGTGTATCAGCAAAACAATGCAATTGGTTATAACCTCTTTTTCTTTGTTTTTTAGGATGTAAAGGAACGGTAGCTATTAAATCAATTTTTTCATTTTCGAAATTCAAACATTCCGATGTCCACTCCGCTAAAATTTTTCCAACTTTTTCCCGATTTCCGTATTTTAAAGAATGAATAATTTTTTGACTTAATCCCTCTTTTTCAAATTGCATCAAAGCAAAAGCCTTCTCCAAAGGAAATAATAATTTGCAGCGTTCTTTTAAAATGTTATTTTCTTCAAACTGATGGTGGGTAAAATTGATTTGATCAAAGCACAGTTGGCAAACAATTTCTTCACCCGAAATAATTCGGTTGCAGTGCAAACAACGGTTCGGAAAAAGCAAATCCAAAATCATAAATAAAATTAATGAATTTTCTACTTAAAATTATGACTTAAATTTTCACATTAACACATTATCACATTATCACATCATCACATTAATTCCTTTCGAATTTTTGCAATTCCCGCTTTCATTTCCTCATTAAAATTCTCCTTTTCAATCCGAATTGGCGGCGCTTGTCGAACATCACAATCGGAAATACTACACGTTTCGCAAGTCACACCGACATTTTCCGTCACAATACTTTCACTTTTTGCAAATTTTATTTTTTTGAGTGAATTTGTATTGAGTAAAATCCCAAGACAATAACTTCGATTTGTTCCGTCAGAGAAAGGGTTTTTCTGCGAAGTAGAAATCACGAGATAACTCAATCCGCTGTCTTTGTAATGCGAAATTTGCGCTCCGGTCAACGTTTCGTTATTCTGAATGTTCGTTAAATTTTTAATAGCAATCCAACGCCTGCAATAATGTTCGTTGTTCGCTTTTGCATGTGGAGTTTGTTGATGGTTTAAATGTAATTCTTTGATAATCTGAATCTTATTGCTATTTTTCTTTTTTGTGAAACAGAGATAAAACAAATCTTTAATTCCCATTTCGGAAGAAAGTAGATTTGTCAAACGGTAATAAAAAGTTTCAGGTGAATTCGTGAAATTGTTGATTAACGTTTCAAATTTCTTTGCATCCCATTTTGGATTTTGAAAAAATGCACAAGTTTTTTCAATCAATTTTTCTTTTGGAATTAAAATGCAACCTGCAAAATACGAAGCATAAAAATTATTCAACAATTCTTCAAAACTCGAAAAATCCACCCAAGAATAGGTGTTAGGACGAGGTGAAAGTTCCAAAACATTGAACCCAATTTCCTTTGCAAGAATAAAAACTTTCTGATTTTCATCCAACAATTCGTTCAGCAAAAGCAACTTTTTTTCAGGAATAAAAAGCGATCGCAAGTTTTTCAGATTTCCATAATCTTCAAAATTTTTCGATTGAATTTCATATTGAAAGTGTTCAATTAAAATGTTTTCTAAAGTTTTTGCTTCTAAATTTTTTCCTGAATTCAATTGGTTTTGAGTTGAAAATCCTTTTGCTTTTTCTTCAATTTCAGGGAAATAATTGTCGTACAATTCCTGAAAACTTCTCACAACTGCAAAATAAAATCGTTCTTTTCCAAGATTATAATTCTGCGAAATTTCAATTAAAGTATTGATGAAAGCAGTCACTTTTTTCGGTGCTTCGCTAATGATATTGATGAGCGTATTTCGGTTAATACCAAACAATTCCAATGGAATTTCCTTGAAAAAATCAGACTTCAAAACTTCTGAAATCGGAGACAGACTTTTATCTAATTTAGTTGAAACCAAATCATCAAATTTACATTCCAAAACTTCCGCGAGTTGTAGGATTTTGTCATGTTTCGGATATTTTTTTCCGTTTTCAATTTCGTTCAAATACGATTTCGAAACGCCAGTTTTGTTCGCCAAATCTTGCAAAGACCAGTTTTTATTTTGTCTTTGCTGCTTTAGTTTCAGCCCGAAAACCGTTTTGATATAGTCGCTTTCTGCAATCATTTTTCAGTATCTCAATCAAAGATAAATATAAAAAGCGATTATTCGCATAATAATATATTTTAAATACTTAGCGAACGTTCGCTATTTGTGAAAATTTTTGTTTATGTTTGTAACATCAAATCACAAAATATTTTTACAATGGAAACCAAAACGCAACTTAAAATTACGGCTGAAAAGCAGTTTCCGGATATTTTCACGTCGGAGTTGATGGATTTCCTTTCGAAATTGCATCAAAATTTTAATTCGAAAAGAAAAAAACTTTTAGAAGCAAGAAAACTCAAACAAATCGATTTTGATTTAGGTCAAAAACCAGTTTTCCCTGAAGAAACTTCCGAAATCCGAAACGAAAATTGGGTTTGCAATCCGCTTCCAGACGATTTGCTCGATAGAAGGGTAGAAATTACAGGTCCAGTCGAAAGAAAAATGATTATTAATGCGCTCAATTCCAGTGCATCAACTTTCATGGCAGATTTTGAAGACAGCAATTCGCCGACTTGGAAAAATTGTATGGAAGGGCAAATCAACCTTTCAGATGCGGTTTCCAGAACGATTTCTTTTGAAAATTCAAATGGAAAAAAATATGAACTGAATGAAAAAGTTGCTACGCTTTTGGTTCGTCCAAGAGGTTTGCATTTAGAGGAAAAACACATTGAAATTAATGAAGAATTGGCTTCAGGTTCTTTGATCGATTTTGGAATTTATTTTTTCAGAAATGCAAAAAATCTGATTGAGAATGGAAGCGGACCCTACTTTTATCTTCCAAAATTGGAACATTACAAAGAAGCAAAATGGTGGAATGACGTTTTTGTTTTTGCTCAAAATTACTTGGAAATTCCTACTGGTACGATTAAAGCAACGGTTTTAATTGAAACGATTACGGCTTCTTTCCAACTCGATGAAATTTTATTTGAATTAAAAGAACATTCTGCGGGACTCAATTGTGGACGTTGGGATTACATTTTTTCTTACATCAAAAAATTTAGAAATCAACCCGAATTTTTAGTTCCCAACCGCGATCAAGTGACGATGATTTCGCCTTTTATGGATGCGTATTCAAAGCGAGTTATTCAAGTTTGTCACAAAAGAAATGTACACGCAATGGGCGGAATGGCGGCGCAAATCCCCGTAAAAAATAACGCCGATAAAAATGAAAAAGCCTTTGCAAAAGTAAAATCCGACAAAACTCGAGAAGTAAAAAACGGACACGACGGAACTTGGGTAGCGCATCCTGCGTTGGTTTCGGTGGCGAAAGAGATTTTTGATGAATTCATGCCTCAAAAAAATCAAATCGATAAAAAATTTGAAAACTATCACATTTCTGAAGAAAATTTATTGGAAATACCGCTAGGAACGATTACGGAGAAAGGAGTTCGGGAAAATATCAACGTAGGAATTCTCTACATCGAATCTTGGTTAATGGGAATTGGCGCGGCTGCGATTTACAATTTAATGGAAGATGCAGCAACGGCTGAAATTTCGAGAACGCAAGTGTGGCAATGGGTAAAAAACAAAGCGAAATTGGACGATGGAAGAACTTTAATGCCGGAATTGATCCTGAAATGGCAAGAGGAAGAATTAGAAAAAATCAAAAATTATGTTGGGGAAGAGCGGTTTAACAAAGGAAAATTCCCTTTAGCAACAAAAATCTTCAATGACTTGGTTTTGAATGTCAAATTCGAAGAGTTCTTAACAACAAAAGCGTATCAATATTTGTAAAAAAAGTTAAAAGTAAATAATGTTAATAATCATCAAATTACCAATTACTTATTACCGATTACACATCATTTTAACACTAAATTCAAAATACAATGACAGCAAAAGATCAAATCCAGCAATTAGAGCAAGAATGGTTAGAAAATTCGAGATGGAACGGAATAAAAAGACCTTACAGCGCAGAGGAAGTATTGAAACTTAGAGGATCGTATAAAATCGATTACACAATCGCGAAAATGATGTCTGAAAAACTTTGGGAAAAATTAAATTCCCAAGATTTTGTGGCAGGTTTGGGCGCACTTACCGGAAATCAGGCGGTTCAGGAAGTGGATGCAGGTTTGGAAGCCATTTATCTTTCCGGATGGCAAGTTGCAGCCGATGCGAATTTGAGCGGTGAAATGTATCCTGACCAAAGTTTGTATCCTGCAAATTCGGTACCTTCTGTGGTGAAAAGAATTAATAATGCGTTGTTAAGAGCGGATCAAATTCAATCCGTAAATAAAATAGATGAAATCAACAGAAAAAATTATTTGGTTCCGATTGTTGCCGATGCAGAGGCAGGTTTCGGCGGAAATCTAAATGCTTTTGAACTGATGAAGCAAATGATCGAAAGCGGCGCAGCCGGTGTTCATTTTGAAGACCAATTGTCGTCTGCGAAAAAGTGCGGACATCTCGGCGGAAAAGTTTTGGTTCCTACACAGGAAGCAATCAACAAATTAATTGCAGCGCGTTTAGCAGCCGATGTTTGCGGCGTTCCAACGGTTTTGGTGGCTAGAACCGATGCAGATGCAGCAGATTTATTGACTTCTGATATCGACGAAAGAGACCGTAAATTTATTTCCGGAGAAAGAACTTCCGAAGGTTTTTACCGAGTAAACAACGGCGTTCAGCAAGGAATTGACCGCGGTTTGTCTTATGCTCCATATGCAGATTTAATCTGGATGGAAACTTCAAACCCGGATTTGGATTACGCGAGACAATTTGCAGAAGGGATCCATGCAAAATATCCTGGTAAAATGTTGGCGTACAACTGTTCCCCGTCATTCAACTGGGCTGCAAAATTGTCGGTGGCGGAAATGGAGACCTTCCGAGAAGAGTTGGCAAAAATGGGCTACAAATTTCAGTTTATTACTTTGGCAGGTTTCCATGCTTTGAATACATCAATGTTCGAATTGGCTTCGGCTTACAGAGAAAGAGGAATGGCAGGTTACAGCGAACTTCAGGAAAGAGAGTTTGCATTGCAGGCAAAAGGATTCCGTGCGGTAAAACACCAAAGTTTTGTGGGAACCGGATATTTTGATACTGTTCAAACGGTGGTGACTTCCGGAAATGCTTCTACTACGGCTTTGGCAGGCTCAACAGAAGAAGAGCAGTTCCATTAATCAACACAGATTCAATCCATAAATTATTTTTAATTGTAAAAGTCTCCTTCATTTTTTTGAAGGAGATTTTTATTGCGTTGCACTTCACGCTTCCAACTTCCTCCTTCCTTCTCCCAACTTTCCCTATCTTTGCCAAATGATTCGCATTACCAAAATCTTTACTTTCGAAACGGCGCATGTTCTGTACAATTACGACGGAAAATGTAAAAATATGCACGGACATTCCTACAAACTTTTTGTAACCGTAAAAGGAAAACCTGTAAATGATATCAATAATCCGAAAAACGGAATGGTTGTGGACTTTGGGGACATCAAAAGCATCGTGAAATCCGAAATTGTTGATGTTTGGGATCACGCAGTGCTCATTAACGCCAAATCTCCACATCAAGAATTGGGAAAAGAATTGGAAAACAGAGGTCATAAAGTGATCTATTGTAATTTTCAGCCAACCTGTGAAAATATGCTCTACGAAATTGCTTCAAAAATTAAAAATCGACTTTCAGGCGATATTCAATTGGCATATCTGAAACTGCATGAAACGGAAAACTCTTACGGAGAATGGTTTGCTGAAGAAAATTAAAAAGAAAGTAATTCACAAGATTGTGAAAAAAAACTAACAATTGTTTGGTAGTGCTGTTTTTTTATTTAATTTTGCATCAAAGACAAAAATGATTGAGAAAAATATTCACATCATAAAGCCGGAATTTTTTCTGGCTTTTTTTGTTCATTATATTTGCAGTAATTTTTCAAAGCATGTTACATAAGATTACTCTTGAAAACAATAAAAAAGCGTATTTCTGTTCCGATCAACATTTCGGGGCTCCGTCCATTTCTGAAAGTAAATTAAGAGAACAAAAATTTATTAATTGGCTGAACGAAATTAAAAAAGATGCCCAAGTTCTTTTTTTAATGGGCGATTTATTTGATTTTTGGCATGAGTGGAATCATGTTATTCCAAAAGGGTATGTTCGTGTTTTAGGAAAATTAGCTGAACTTAAAGATTCTGGAATTGAGCTTTTCATGTTTGTTGGAAATCATGATCTGTGGATGAAAAGTTATTTTGAAGACGAAATTGGATGTACTGTTTTCTTCGACAAACAATATTTTGAAATTTCGGATAAAAAAATTCTCCTTGCTCACGGAGATGGACTTGGACCCGGCGATAAAGGGTACAAAAGAATGAAAAAATTGTTTACCAATCCTGTTGCACAATGGGCTTTCAAATGGCTTCATCCCGATATTGCGATGAAAGTTGCCATTTATTTCTCCACCAAAAATAAAATGATTTCCGGTGAGGAAGACAAAGAATTTTTAGGAGAAGACAAAGAATTTCTTATCCTGTATTCCAAACAAAAACTGAAATCGGAGCATTTTGATTTCTTTATTTATGGACACCGACATTTACCATTGGTTTTAGATTTGAAAAAGGATGCTTCGACTTCACTCAGCACGACAGATGCAAAATATGTGAATTTGGGAGATTGGATTTCTTATTTCACTTTCGGGGTTTTTGATGGAAATAAATTTCAATTAAAAACTTTCGAAAATTAATTCAATTTTCCACATAAAAACTGAAGAAGATTTCCGCAAAATGTGTTTGGAAACTTTTCTGTATCAATATGAAAATGTGGATGTTTACCGAAAATTTGTCGATTATCTGAAAATCAAGCCAAACCAAATTTGCGAAATTGAAAAAATTCCATTTTTGCCGATTGAAATGTTCAAAAACCATGTGGTTTTAAATCAAAATTTTGAAAAATCAAACTTTTTTCAAAGTTCCGGAACTACACAAATTCAAAACAGATCCAAACATTTTATTGCCGATTTTTCTTTGTATGAAGAAAGTATTTACCGAAGTTTTGAACAATTTATTGGAAAACCGGAAGATTTAATTTTTCTCGGATTGTTGCCGAATTATTCCGAAAATCCGCATTCGTCTTTAATTTATATGGTTGATTTTCTCATGAAAAAATCCGGGAAACCTGAAAATGGATATTTTCTTTACAATCATGCAGAATTATTGGACTTATTAAAAAATTTAAAAGATAAAAAAGTCATCCTTTTCGGAGTTTCTTTTGCACTTTTGGATTTTCTTGACTATTGTCAATCCGAGCAAAACAAGCAATCGAATTCACTCATTCACTTATTCACTCATTCACTTACCATTATCGAAACTGGCGGAATGAAAGGCAGAAAAGAAGAAATGACCAAAGATGAACTTCTGAAAATTTTAAAAAATGGATTCGGAACAGAACGAATTTTTTCGGAGTATTCCATGACGGAATTGCTCTCTCAAGCCTATTCTTTAGGTGGAAATATTTATGAAACGCCAAACTGGATGCGGATTTTGATCAGAAATACAGAAGATCCTTTTTCGTATGTGCAAGATGGAAAAAATGGAGCGATTAATATCATTGATTTAGCCAACCAAAATTCCTGTAGCTTTATTGCAACACAGGATTTGGGCAAGAAGGAAGGAAGAAAATTTCAAGTTTTGGGCAGGATTGATCATTCCGATATTCGGGGTTGCAGTTTGTTGGTATCTTAAAAATAATCAACCATTTTTTCCTCAGAAATCATTTTTTAAAATTTTTCCACTAATTTTTAAGATCTTTTCACGAAAATAGAAATCAATCTTATTGCTTAATTTTGTCTAAATTGGTTTTATGAATTTCAAAAAAATAAAAATAATTCTTTGGGTTTTAGGCATTTTAGGAGTGCTTATTTTAGGATTAGTTGGATATCAAATTTTACAAACCGATGCTATCAATAGTGGATTGATGGTTATATTAATGCTCACTATAGGATTATTTTTAGGAGGCATCATCGTGTTTTTAGCTTTCGGAAAATTAAAATCAGAACCTCTGGTAATTAAGGAAAGTTCACACACAATTGCAGAAAGCATGCGGAAAGTTTTTAAAATTGTTTCGGCGGAAGGTCATTTCAATGAAATCTATAAATATGAAGAATCCAGTAAATTATTCAATTTTATTCCTCAGAAAAAGAAAGCTTTGGTGATTGTTCAGGCAAAAGTTTTAGTAGGCTACGATTTTGAAAAACTGAAATGGGAAATTGACGAAATCAACAAAAAAGTAAAACTCACAGAATTTCCTGCTCCGGAAATTTTATCAACCGAAACCGATTATAAATACTACAATATCGAAGAGCAGTTTTTTAATTTGTTCAGTAAAGACGATTTGGCAAAAATTCAGCAAAATTCCAAACAACAGGTTATAGAAGCTGCAAAAAAATCTCACCTTCCTGAAGTAGCTGCAGAACAGATGAGAACCTTGTTGACAGAATTTCTAAATGCAAAAAATTTCATGCTGGAGAATCCTTCAAAAATTTCAGAAACTAAATTTCAAATCGTTGATAAAACCTCTCTTTAAAGTGGATTTTGGGATGTAATTCAGATTATATAAAATTGAATTTTAATTTTGTAAGTAGTTCCTGTTCATTTATATAGACATTTGTATTGTTAGTTCGTCGACGTACTAATCAATCAAATCAAATCGCTATGAAAAGGAATATTTTTTTAATCTTATTTTGTCTTTCGACATTTTTTTATGCACAGAATTCAGGTTTCAGATTTGCAAGTTTAACATCCTCTGAAATCGAAAATATCAACGAAAGACCCGAGTTCGATTTTAACTCTAAGGAATTAAAAAATCTTGCTGTTGCAGACCTTTTGAATATTTACGTTGAAGAATACATCAATCTCGATAATGTATTAGGAAAAGGAAAAATGACCACACTGCTTTCTTTAGATATTGATGATAATGGGATTTTACAGAATATTTCCGCAATAGGTGAAAATTCTTCTTTCAATTTCGCAGCGATGCAGGTTTTCAGAAAATTTCAAGGAAAGAAAATGGATATCAAACAATTGAAAAATGCTGATTTGGAAATGTTGATTCCCATCACTTTAGAATTATAAAAAATAGATAACCTATATTTTGCCGGAGTTTTTCTTCGGCATTTTTTTTATCCTTATTTTTGCACCCGGAATTTTCCAATATCATATCTAACTTATAAAAATGCTTTCAGTTCAAGGTTTAGGACTTCATCACGCAGGAAATTATCTGTTTCGCGACGTTAATTTTACCATCAAGAGAGACGATAAAATTGGTTTGGTGGGAAAAAACGGAGCCGGAAAATCCACTCTTTTGAAAATTCTTTCCGGAGAAATCAATTTCTTTGAAGGAAATGTCGTTCCCGAAGGAAATATCACCATTGGCTTTCTAAAACAAGATTTGGAATTTGTTAAAGGAAGAACAGTTTGGGACGAAACTTTGCAGGCTTTCGAACAAATCAATTCCTGGAAAAAAGAACTCGAATATGTCAACGAACAGTTAACTACAAGAACGGATTATGAAAGTGATGCTTACAGCGATTTAATTCACAAAATGACGGATCTTAATGATCTTCTTCACCATCATGATGCCTACAATTTGGAAGGCGATGTTGAAAAAGTTTTGCTAGGTTTAGGTTTCAAAGCAGATGATTTTGAAAGAATTACTGACACTTTTTCAGGAGGTTGGAGAATGCGAATTGAACTTGCGAAACTCCTTCTTCAAAATAACGACTTATTACTTCTGGATGAGCCTACCAACCATTTGGATATGGAATCCATCATTTGGCTTGAAAATTTTTTGAAAGATTATCGAGGAGCTATCGTTTTGGTTTCCCACGATAAACAATTTATGACCGCCGTTTGTAACCGAACTTTTGATGTGAATAACAAAAAAGTGGATGACTACAAAGCTAATTACACCAAATATTTAGAATTAAGAGCTGAAAGACGCGAAAAATTAGAGCAGGCAAAGAAAAATCAGGATGCGGAAATCAAACAAATGGAAGATAATATCAACCGTTTTCGTGCTTCTGCAACCAAAGCAAGTTTTGCACAGTCTTTAATTAAAAAATTAGAAAAAATTGATAGAATCGAAATCGATAATGAAGATGTTTCCAAATTCAATATCCGTTTTGTACAATCTTTAACACCGGGAAAAGTAATTTTTGAAGCCGAAAATTTAGGAAAAGCTTACGGACAAAAACAGATTTTTGATGAGGTAGATTTCTTTATAGAACGCGGAGATCGTATTGCACTTCTCGGACAAAACGGACAGGGAAAAACAACTTTAGCTAAAATTTTAGCCGGAGAAATTAAAGATTTTTCAGGCGATTGGAAGTTAGGTCATAACGTAAACATCGGTTATTTCGCCCAAAATCAAGAGGAAGTTTTAACTCCAGGAAAAACGGTTTTACAAGAAGCTGAAGACGCTGCTACCGAAGAAACCAGACCTCGGGTTCGGGATTTGCTGGGAAGTTTTCTGTTTTCCGGTGAAGATGTTCAGAAAAAAACACAGGTTTTATCGGGTGGTGAAAGAAACCGTTTAGCGCTTTGTAAACTGTTGCTTCGTCCGTTCAACACGTTGATTATGGATGAACCGACAAACCATTTGGATATTCAGTCGAAAGAAATTATCAAATTGGCGCTGAATAAATTTGAAGGAACATTAATCGTGATTTCTCACGACCGTGAATTTTTGCAAGGTTTAGCCGATAAAATTTTTGAATTCCGAGATGGAAGGATGAAAGAATTTCTCGGAAATATTGATGAATATTTGGAATATAGACAGAAAGAAAGCATCCGCGAAATTTCCATCGAGAAAGCGAAATTGGAGAGTAAGATTGAGGTAAAAACTAAGGTTGAGGAAAAAGTTGAGGAAAAAGTTGAGGAAAATGAATTCAACCAAATTCAAACAAATTCAAACGCTCAAACTACTTCAAATTTTCAAACTAAAGAAAAAAAACAACTTCAAAATAAACTGAAAAGAAGCGAAGAAAAAATTTCAGAATACGAAACCGAAATTGAAACTTTAGAAAAATATTTTTCAGAAAAAAATCCTTCACCAGAAGAACTGAAAAAATATGAAAAACTAAAAGCAGAATTGCAAAACGTAATGCAGGAGTGGGAAGATATTGCCCTGCAAATCGAAGAGTAAAATTTTCAATTTTTTGCTTTAAATTTAAAAAAAACGGTTTGCAATTCTGAAAAATTAATTTTTTTATACTTTTGTAAAGTGAAATTCAAGAGAGAACATAAAACTTTGTTCAGTACAATCCTTTTGGGTGTGTATTTGTTCGTGGCGTTGTTTTCGCAAAATTTTCATGAACATGGAAGTAATGATTATTCTAAAAAATTGAACTTCAAAAAAGTTGGAAAATCAGTTTCTTCATCTGACTTAGAGAATCCATTCGATCAGTGTCTTTCCTGCCATTTTCTTCATGAAGGAAAGGTTTTTTTTGGTGAAAACTTCAGTTTTGAATTTCAATCCGTTGAGGTTTTTCAACAGGAAAATTTTGGTCAGGATTCTTCATTTTACACAACACAATTATTCCATTTTTATTTAAGAGGTCCACCAAATTCTTTGGCCTAAAATGTCAATTTAAAATTCTGTCACTTCGAATAGTTCCGAAAATTCGGAACGTATCGAGAAGTTTTTTAATTTACAATTCTCGATGCATTGAGTTTTTGGAATTGACAATCAAAATTCACCTTCTTAAATACATTTTAATGAAACTATTATTCAGGATAATGGTATTTTTCCTTTGTGGATTAACCTCTTTATCTGCACAAAATACTTTTTCGGTAAAAGGAAAAGTAGTCGATTTGCACGACAACAGCAGTTTGTCATCAGCAAAAGTAAGTCTTGGAAATTTTTCCACAACAACGGACGAAAATGGAGAATTTACTTTTTTTAAAATCCCGCAAGGAAATTATACCATTTTTGTAACACATCTTCAATGCGAGGATTATCAGGAAAATATTGATGTTAATAAAAATTTGACGTTGAAAATATCCATGGAACATCACGCCGAAGAAATTGAAAAAGTCACCATTCATTCTCCGCACAAAACCAGTTCTGTAAAGCAAATTCAAACTTTAGAAGTCCAAGAAATCGAAAGAAATTCCAACGAAAATCTGGGAAATCTTTTGGCTAAAATTTCGGGCGTAAATACTTTAAAAACAGGAAATTCCATTGCAAAACCGGTGATTCGTGGGTTGTATGGAAGCCGTGTTTTGGTTTTTAACAATTCCGTTCGCTTGAGTGAACAAGAATGGGGTGTTGAACACGCACCAAGCGCAGATCCAAATGCTTTTGAACATTTAGACGTCATCAAAGGAGGCGGCGTTTTAAAATATGGTGGTGATGCAATTGGCGGTGTCATCGCTTTAGAACCGAAAATTTTTCCCGCAAAAGATACTTTAATGGGGAAAGTTTTATTGTCTGGATTTACCAACGGAAAAGGATTGAATTTTTCTACCGATTTGGCGAAAACTTGGGAAAACCGATGGTTTGTAAAAGCACAGGGAAGTTACAGCAAACGTGGCGATTTTAGCACACCGGATTTTTCTTTGCAGAATACGGCTTCGCAAGAAAATGCATTCACTTTTAGTTTCGGAAAACGCAGTTTTGAAGAAGGAATTGAATTGTATTATTCCGGAAATTCGCAGGAATTTGGAATTTTTCGGGGTTCGCATTTGGGGTTTTCGGAAGAATATTTTAATGTGGTTTCTTCGGGAAATACCCTTTACACCGGAGATTTTTCTTATGATACCGACAATCCGAAACAGGAAGTGAGTCATCATTTGGCTAAATTGGAGGCCTACAAAAGATTTCAAAATTTGGGAAAATTTACCTTAACGTATGATTTTCAAGTAAATAACAGGAAAGAATATGATATTCGCCGAGGTGAATTCAACGATTTGCCATCAATGGATTTGCGTTTATTGACGCATAATCTCAGAATTTCACATCTTTTGGAACGTGGAAACTGGAATTTGGAATCGGGAATTTCCGGAAGTTTTCAGGATAATTTTCCCAATCCTGAAACCAAAGCTCGACGTTTAATTCCGGATTATTACAAATACGATGTAGGCATTTTTTCGGTTGTTCAAAAAAGATTTTCAGAGAAATTCAATTTTGAAGCAGGTTTACGTTACGATCTCAATATTTTTGATGCTTATAAATATTACGATTCTTCGGATTGGGAAGCGCGTTACGCCAATTTTTTTCCGGAATTTGAAGTTTTGGAATCGGGTTCAAGGATTTTAACAAGACCGCAGTTTACCTTTCATAATTGGTCGGCTAATGTAGGTTTTGGGTATCGTCCGTTTGAAAATACGAAAATCAAATTCAACCTTTCCAGAGCAAGCCGAACGCCAAACGCAGCCGAACTTTTTGCCGATGGTTTGCATCATTCTGCCGCAATTATCGAACGTGGAAACTTGTTCATTAAACAGGAAGAAGTATATCAGACAAATTTGGATTTCCAGCAAAAAATCAATGTTTTTGAGGGGTGGAATTTGCAGTTAAGCCCATATTATCTGCGGAGTAAAAATTTCATCAACCAAGTTCCTAGAGATGTGATGATTACGATACGCGGGATTTTTCCGGTTTGGGATTATCAACAAATTGAAGCCGAAATGTACGGTTTGGATTTCGACAGCGAACTGAATTTCACCAAAAATCTAAAGTGGAACTCCCAATTTTCTTATGTTCATGGTGAAGATTTTACCAACGATGTACCTTTGATTTTAATGGCTCCTGCAAGACTAAACAATGCGTTGGAATTCAATTTTAATGAAAAGAAAAAGGCGTATTTGCGTGTGGAAAATGAAACTTCTTTCCAGCAAAAACAGTTTCCGATAAATAACATCAATCTTGAAATTTTGGAAAATGGGACTTTGGTGAATAAAGAAGTGGATATCAGTACGCCGCCAAAAGGTTTCTCGCTTTTCCATTTTTCTGCGGGAATGGATTTGGCGAAAAATTTCAATGTCAATTTGAATGTTCGTAACGCATTCAACACCAATTACCGGGAATATCTAAACCGTTTGCGTTTTTATTCCGACGCAATGGGACGGAATTTTATTCTCACTTTAAAGTACAATTTTTAAAATTAAAAACAATGAAAAATAAATTTATCATATTCATTTCCGGATTAATGATGCTGTCTTGTTCCAGAGAAATTCCGGAAGATATCCACGAACACGAAGAAGCGAACCGATTAGTAGTTACGTATTCCGAAGTCGGAACCACGGTAGAAAAGGTAGCCGAATTTAATATCGGAACCGGAGCAACAGTACCAATTGATTTGGAAAACGGCAAAATTTATAATGTAGATGTGGAATTTTTTCATGATGATGAAGATTTAACCCACGAAATTGAAGAAGAAATTGAGGAGCACTTCATGAAATATATTTTTTCGGATATGAATGTAAATGTAGTAAGAACTGCAGCAGATCCTAAAAGAACTGACGGAAATAAATTAGGAATTCACATGACTTGGACGGTAAATTCGGTTCCTTCAACATCCTCTAAAGTGAATATGCAGCTTATTCACGGCGCAACAACAGTGGACGATTCTGCCAATAATGGAGCAGGAAGTTCCACAGGAGGAGAACCGGATATTGATGTGACGTTTAATATCCAATAATTTTAAAAAATAAATTCGGAAAAAGTCATCTTTGGATGGCTTTTTTTGTTCGTAAATGATTTTGAGTATCAATGAATTTTGCTTATTTTTGCACCCTAAAAATTTTTAAAAACAAATTATTTAAATAATGAACGTTACCGCTACAAACCACGACGAAGTAAGCGCTTTGCTTACAGTAACAGTTGAAAAAGCAGATTATAAAAATAATGTAGAAAAGCAACTTCACCATTATGCAAAAAATGCACAGGTTCCAGGATTCAGAAAAGGAAAAGTGCCTTTGAGTATGGTGAGAAGACAATATGAAGCAGGAATTGCTTTTGAAGAAATTAACAAGCAGGTTTCTGAAGCTTTAAATAATTATGTGAATGAAAATAATTTAAAATTAGTAGGACAACCGATTCCACAACCAGTTAACGATTTCGATCACAATGCAGAACAACTTTCTGTGGCTTTTGAAGTAGGTTATGAACCGAATTTCACCATCGATTTATCCAAATACGAAGCGCCACATTATAAAGTAGAAGCTTCGGATAAAGAAATCAACCAGTCTATTGAAAATATGCAAAAGCGTTTTGCGGAACAAGTTCCGCAGGATAAAATCGGTAAAGATTCTTTTATTTCTCTAGAAGTAAATCAGGTTGTTGAAGAAGGTGCAGAAGGTGAACATCACCACGCTCCAAAAAAAGTAACCATCAGTGCTGAAAATAAAGAAGCTTACAAATTAGTAAAATCTTTAAAAATGGACGGTTCTGTAAAAGTGGCTAAAGCTGATCTTCAGGGAAATGAGGATTTAGCGAAAGAACTTGGTTTCTCCAAATCTGAAGCGGAACATTTGCATCATGATGAAATAGAAGTTACCGTAAAAGATTTTTATGGATTAAATAATGCAGAGCTAAACCAAGAACTTTTTGATAAAGTATATGGTGAAGGTAATATTAAATCTGAAGAAGAGCTTAAAGACAAAGTAAGAACAGAGCTTGATGAATATTTTCAGCAAAATGCAGATGTATTTTTTGTAAATAAAGTGTTGGAGCAAATTACTGAAAAAGAGGATGTAAAACTTCCGGAAACTTTCCTTACTAAATGGTTGATGTTCAGCAATGAAGGAATTAAAACCGAAGAGCAGGCTAAAGAAGTTTTAGAAGCAGAAAGAAAAAACATCAAGCATCAAATTATTGAAGGTAAACTGATGAATGATAACGAGATAAAATTGGATTATGCTGATGTTTTGGCGCAAGCTGAACAATTGGTAAGAAATCAGTTGGCTATTTATGGAATTCACCATTTGCCGGATGAAGAAGTTCAAAAATATGCCGTTGAAATGTTGAAAGATCAACAACAAGTTCAGCAAATTTCTTCTGAAGTAGCTATGGCAAAACTGAAAGATATTATTCTTGAAAAGGCTACTAAAAAAGAAACCAAAATCTCTCATGATGAGTTTTTGGAAGAAATTAAAAAATAAGTATTTATTATGTTTTATTGAAAATCCCGCAATTTTGTGGGATTTTTTTTATACATTTAGAAAAAAAAGTTTAATTATGGATAAAAAACTACAATTTTCAGTCAGCAATGTATTAAGTGTTGAGTTTTTTTCAAAACAATATAATTTTTTTTAAAAATATTTATATTGTTAGTGTTTATTACCCTTACAAATTTTCAAAATTTGAAGGCACAAACTTCAATCGTTGTTCCGGATTTAACGGCAAGCAGCGGATTTACTGGAGTTTATGCAAGGCATCACGAACTTATCAGTTAATTATTGATGATTCGCAACTTACTACACTTGTAGGGAAATATTTAACCTCTATTTCTTTTAGGCTTCCAAGTAATGCCACTTCTTCATGGCATGCAACAGATGCTACTTTTAGTAATTACGAAGTTTTTTTAAGCAATGGAGTAGAACCTGTAGACAGACAATTTAATTTTTCAGCAAATGTTGTGGGTACGCAAACTCAGGTGCGTTCAGGAAGCTTGGTAGTTCCTGCAGGAGCTTTAACTTCGGGTTCGGATCCTAATGCTTTTAGTTATGATATTGTTTTTAATACGCCTTATTTATACAATTCCGGACAAAATTTGGTTATTGAAATAAGACATACAGGAAATGATGTAGGTTCAAGATCGACAAATTCTACAGGGACAAGTACGGCTGGTTATGGAACTTTATACACTGCTTGTTGGCAAGGAACTTCAGGAGTTGTCCAGGGAAATTTTTCTTTTGTGAAGATTAATGCAGTAGACAATTTAGGGGTTAGTTCGGTAGAAATTGATGATGAATTTTCTGTATATCCAAATCCTGTAGCAGAGGTAATGTGGGTGAAAACCAATAAAGAAATTTTTGAATTTAATATTTTCAATAATGCCGGACAGAAAATTAAGATTCAGAAAAATAGCGAAAAAACTTCAGGTATCAACGTAAGTGATTTGCCCAAAGGTAGTTATGTTTTACAGATTGTTTACCAAAATGGTGATGCTACTTCCACAAGATTTATTAAAAAATAAATAAAAATTATAAAAATACCGCATCTAAAGAAGTGGTTTTTTTATATCTGAAAATTTCTAATAATAGGAACGGAAAGAAGATAATTATTAAGATTATTGAGATTTTGATCTTTAATATGAACATCAATCGTAACATACAAACTTTCATTACTTTTTTCTAGCGACATTTCTTTCACCATTTTGCTGAATTTTTGAATGTTTTTAATAATTTCAAATCTCTGTTCCGCATTTTTTAAATCCAACTCAAACGTTAAAACTTTGTTGGAATGTTGCGTTAAAAAAAAACTGTTTAAAAATGAAGAAGAATAAATAATAGAAAAAGATAATGCCAAAAATACAAAAGCCAATAAAATTTCACCAAAACCAATAGACATTCCTATTGCTGCTGCAATCCAAATAATTCCGGCTGTGGTGAGTCCATACACATTAAAACCTTCTTTAAAAATAACGCCGGCTCCCAAAAAACCAATTCCGCTAACAACGTAGGAAGCAATCCTTGTAGGATCTCCATCTCCACTGAATTTGTAAGATAAAATGGTAAATAAGGTAGAGCCTAAACAAATAATCGTAATTGTTTTTAAACCTGCAGATTTGTCTTTTAACTCTCTTTCGTAGTCCAAAATGACACCGGCAAGCAACGATACCAATGCTTTTAGAACATCTGAAATTTCAAAATACTCTGATAAAAATGAGTGCATTCCGTTTAAATATTTTTGAAAATAAATTTAGTACATTAATGAAACAAAAAATTATAAAATCCAATTTATATTTATCCGAATTCTTTATACCATTCGTCGGCTGCCTCAGAAAGTGTTGAATAGAATTCTTCACCATAGGCTCTGGTTAATGGCGTTTTCAAAAATTTATAAATAGGAACCTGAAGTTCTTTCCCTAAATCGCAGGCATCACTGCAAATAGGCCAAACATGATAGTTTAATGCTGTAAATGAAGAATATTCCTGAACCCTTATAGGATAAAGGTGGCAAGAAATCGGTTTTTGCCAATCTACAACACCGTCTTCATAGGCTTTTTCAATTCCACATTTGGTAATTCCTTTTTCATCAAAAATTACATAAGCGCATTCAGCATCATTTACCATTGGTGTTACCCATTCTCCATCACTGGGATCTATTACAGCTTTTCCCTGTTCTTCCAGTGCTTCAATTCCTTCAGGTCTTAGATATGGTTTTATTTTTTCGTAAATATTTTCAAGAATTTCTTTTTCATTTTTATCTAAAGGAGCACCAATATCACCTTCCACGCAACAAGCGCCTTTGCATTTGGTGAGGTTGCAAACAAATTCTTTTGCGAATATGTCTTCAGAAATTAATTTATCGTCAATTTGAATCATGTTAATTAGAAATGTAATACGTTAACTTAAATGCAATTAAACTGAATATAATCACCCATAAACCGACTTCCCTAAACCATGGTTTTTTTACAAACCGGAGAAATCTGCTTAATATCACACTTGCAGGAAGTGCTAAGAGCATCAAAAATTCATAATGATTTCCCATGTAAAGTATGATGGTAATAAGTTGTGCTAAGGAAAAAATCAGTAAAAAATTATATTTGAATTTGCTTACAGGACTTTTTTTGTTAAAATGTAAAAAATGATCAAAAACGGAATATACAAGAAGTGCTGCAACGGGAATTAAATACAAAAGCGGCTGCAAATTTGTATAAATTTTTAAATCATTAAAAGGAAAATACCGGTTGTCTAAACTTCTGAAATCCAGAAAATACATAACTGAAAAATAGCTTAATAAAACTAAGATAACCCCAAAAAGAAGTCGGAAAATTTGTAAACCGATTCTTTCAGAAGTCGCGATAATGTGGATGATCACAAAAAAAATAAGAGGCCAGGTTGCCGGAAGAAAAATGAAATTCAGGGTTAAAATTGCACCTACCAATACGTTGGATTTTTTTCTGAATTCTAAATCGTTATTGGTAAGCATTAAAACAAGAAATGAATTGGTAAGTATCGTTACTGCTAAACCGATGTCCAAACTTCCCGGATAAAAAGCAAAGGTGAAAAAAGTATAAAGCATTAATGGAAGATGGGTTTGGTAAGTTAAACCAATAGCATGAAAACAAAAATAACCCAAAGCAATTCCTGCAAATGTGATAATCGCTGATAAAGCCCCTAATGTATTGAAATTCAAAACATTGAATATAATGACCATTAAAAGTAAAACAATGCAGTAAGCAGGAATTGAAAAAATATTACTTTCTTTTGAAAGAATCTTGAACATTTTTTATAAATTTGTGCAAAGTTAATTCAAAAAAAAGGAAATAATGACGTCGTTCTTTTTGTTCTTAAGTGATGTTTTCAAATGGTCTTTTCAGTTTTTCGATCTTTTCGGGAATGTAATCAACTGGATTTTATTTGTTGTAGCATCTGTTATGTTCATTTATTGGTGTTGGGAACTAATCGTCCCTTTAGGAAATAATAAAGACAAGGATTATAAATCTCCGTCTAAAGAATTTCGTCCGTATTACGACCCAAAAATTATGAAAAAAGGTTAGATTAATTGATTATATTAAAAACCCGTTTCTCCTAGAAAAGAAACGGGTTTTTTGTTTATTTTTTAATCGTGGCAAGGAATAACCAAAACCGGAACGGTAGAATTTTTGGTTATTTCTTTCGTTAAGCTTCCGACGAAAACATCATAAATACCACTTCTTCCATGAGAGCCCATCACAATATAAGAGGCATTTTTATTTTCGGCATATTCTAAAATAATATCCCCGGCAATTCCCTGTTTTAGCAAATGTTCACATTCAACATTTTGAGAAATTATTCTTTGCTGAATTTGGTTGAGTTGGGAAAGTTCTTCTTTTATTTCATTCTGCTCAATTTCCGGGAAATACTGAAATCCCATATCACCTATGGCAAAACCAATATCGGATGGCGCTACATGAATTAAACAAATTTTACCGTTTATTTCTTTTGCAAACTTACAAGCAGCATCAACCAATTTATTAGTGGAATCTCCAAAATCAATAGGCAGAACTATCGTAATCATAATTTTCTAATTTTGTTTTTTAAAGTTAAGGCTTTTTTTAATGAAAGAGAACATTTTTAACACTATTAACAAATTTTAATTTTAAAAGCACTTTTATTTTCCAAAAATCCTTCTAACTTATCATTTTCAGAAATTTTTCCAACTCCAGCAGGAGTTCCCGTAAAAATAAGATCACCCACTCTTAAGGTAAAAAATTGCGATGCGTAAGAAATAATTTTATCAAAATCAAAAATCATTTGGTTGGAATTTCCTTGCTGCACTTTTTCACTGTTTTTTTGAAGCGAAAAGTGAATATTTTCTAAATTAAAATTATTTTTATTGTGAAATGAACTAATGACTGCAGAACCATCAAAACCTTTTGAAATTTCCCAAGGCAAGCCTTTGGATTTTAACTCTTTCTGTAAATCTCTGGCAGTAAAATCAATTCCCAAGCCTATTTCTTCATAATGTTTTGAAGCATTTTCTTTTTGAATGTACTTTCCGCCTTTTGAAATTTTTAAAACCAACTCCACCTCATAATGTATTTCTTTTGAAAATTCAGGTAAATAGAAATCGTTGCCTTTTAAAAGGGCGGTGTCTGGTTTTATAAAAATGACGGGTTTTTCAGGAATTTCATTTTCTAATTCTTTAGCATGTTCTTGATAATTTCTTCCAATGCAAATAATTTTCATTTTATATTTTAATTATTGTATTTATATTTATGTTATATTACAGAATTTAGCATAAATATTGTTAATTTAGTAAAAATATTTTATTATTTCAAAAAAAATAATATATTTGTGTTAATTGTTATGGATGTTTTGTAATTTTTTTTATTATTTATAGCATCTATTCTGCATTTAATAAATTGTATTTCTTTTATTTATATAAAAGTATTTGTAAATTTGCATCCCTTAAAAATAAACAAATATGAGAAAAAAAATATCTCTTTTATCTATTTTCTTAATTTTTAGTAGTTATTATTACACACAAAGTCCTACTGCACCTGCTTTAGGTTTTAATGTTTTTGTTGAAAATTTTTTAGAATTAAAAACAAATGAAGCAGAAGGTCCAGTAGCGGTTGGTGGTGATTTGAAAATTTCAGGAAATTATCAAGTTAACATCCATAATCACGGTACATTCCAAGTTGGTGGACAAAAAATTGGACTTTTAGTTGGAGGATCTTTAAATTTTAACTCTGGTGATCTAAAAGTTAATAATGGTTATGTAAAAATCGGAAACGATACCGGTGCAAAAATTTGGTACAAAGATAATAACAATGCTTATGCACCCATAAGAGTTACTCAGTCCAATAGAGGTTACGACAGTTCACCCAGAATATCAATACAGAATAATGCCATCTATTTTGGGACTAGCAACAACCCTGTAAGTACAACCAATAATCCTATCCATCAAGGTAATATCATTGATTTTGCGAGTGCATTTACCCAAATGAGAGCTTCTTCATTAGATATGTCGCAATGTACACATAATGCAGTTTTAAGAAATGCTAATGGAGTTTTAATTCCTACAGGTACAGCACTTCCAAATCAAGTGAAAATTGATTTGCAAAATGGGGTTAATATTTTCAATATTACTGGAGCAGAAATGAACAGTATCAATGAATTGAAATTTGACTTAGGACAACCAAGCGCAAGCAAAGTTTTAATAATTAATGTTAATGCACCGGGAACTTTTAACTGGAAAGTATGGAATCAACCTGCATTTGGTGGTAAACAAAACTGTCCGTATGTTATTTATAATTTCTATAATACGACAAACCTTCATTTAATACAAGGAGATACTTTGGAAGGGACCGTTTTTGCTCCTTTTGCAGAATTTAAGAAAACAAATGGTTCTAACATTGAAGGTCAGGTTATTGCCAAAAAATTCAATCAAAATGGTGGTGAAATGCATCATGCCCCTTTTACACCAACAATTCCTACTTGTGCAGCCCCTGTAATTAATGCACCAGCAACCGATTTTACAATTAACGATGATACACAATGTTTTACAGGAAACTCTTTTGAATTTACCAATACAACAACAGGAACTTCTCCTGTAACTTATGCGTGGAATTTTGGAGATGGTAATACCAGTACCAACATGAGTCCTACCCACAGTTATACCACTCCTGGAACTTATACAGTAACTTTAACTTCTACAAATTCTGGAGGAAGTACTTCAAAATCTTATAATGTTACCGTTTATGCTGTAGAAACACCTTCTATCAGTGTAACGAACTCCGCTTCTTCAGGATCTGGATCGGTTACTAAACAAATTACTTTGTCCAATCCTTCAGATTTTACCTCATATTCTTGGGAAAATGATGGAACATCCGGACTTTTCGCAAATCAAAGTGTTGTAAGCTTTACTTATACTGCTGCAGGATTATATAATGTAAAAATAAATGCAGTGGATACAAATGGATGTAGTAAAACAGTAACTATATCGGTGGTTGTTGATGCTAATGATGTTAGTACAGGAAACGATGGTGGATTGGAAAGTGAAAGTTTAGGAGATGCGGTTTCCAAAAGATATATCCAAAGAAAGAAAAATAGTTTACCGACAACTTTGGTGAAAACTGATGCCATGTTGTTCAATAACACTTCTTTTGGTAATAATGCAAATTTAGCATCTACAAATTCTTTAGCTGCGCTTACATTGTCTAATATGTTCCCAACACAATTAGCTGCTGGAAGTGTTGCACATACAACATCACCAACCGATATTTTAGATTACACTACAGCTGCTGAAGTTTTAAGTGTGGATTATTCTCTTGGTGGAAGAACAAAAGCCGTGGTTTTAGGAATTAGAACGGAAAATAAAGTTTACAACCATACCAAAGCTTCTTGTGACAGATTAAAAGGTGCAGAAATTTTATATGTTAAAACCGTACAAATTAATGGATATAATTTCTTGGAACAAGCCATTAAGCAAAGAAATGGTTCTGTAGAATATGCTATTTCTTTCGCAGTAGGAAAAAATGCAGCGGATTCAAATTATTCACTTCAAACGAATTGGTTTGTGAAAGAATATGCAATTTCTGAAAATGTATTCAATTTCCAAGTTTGGTCAACCAATCCATCTTATACTTATAAATTAGTGGGTGATATTTTAACCACATTAAACGGATCAATGCCTTTAACACAAACTGAAATTCAGAAAGTACCGAAAACTTATGCTTCAAAAGTTTCCAGACAAGGAACAGATTTGGTTTTGAATTTAAGAAGTTTAGAAATCGGACAAAACGTTGAAATTGAAATTGAAGAAAATTATACTGAAACCAACGGTTATGCACAACTTTATGCACCGGTAAATACACAAATTGAAGATGAAGTTCGTTTCAATATCGGTGATGCTTATGAGTTTGATGGTTTAATAAGAGTGGATGGTGCCACACAGGATGCTTTTTATCATGCAGACGGAAACTGGGGACAAGATTTTGATAAAGAATATACCGTCATCAACAATTACAGAATTTATAATAATTTCGAAAGAGTTTATAAAGATGATGAATATGAAATTCACAGAACCGTAAATGTAAAAGTAACTACGGATGATTACTTCACGCTTTATAAATCTTTATTGCCTGGAAATTTACCTGCAGATTATAGTGAATACAAATTCTTAGCTTTCACCGCTACAGGAACAGGATTGTTGGATATCGGGCTTGTAAAAGCAGGAATTACGGATTGGAAAAACCAATTTAAAGCTCCTCTAAACGTAAGATCAACAGAACAAACGTATTATATTCCTTTCGATTATTTTAAATCAGCTGCAAATAATAATACCATGACAGTGGAAGATTTAACATCACTAACATTTACTTTCTTACCGAAAGAAGCAAAAACGAATGTTTTAGATTTGATGATTAAAGAAGTAAAATTCACGAAAACAGCACCAGAAGGTTACGAAAGCTTGTTGACGATGATGGAAAATGAATTTGTGATTTATCCAAATCCTTCCAACGGAACATTCAATTGTTTGTTGTACAGCGATAAAAACAATATTGCTACAGCAAAAGTTTACGATACTACAGGTAAATTGATATTCAAAGAAAACGTTTATTTGCAGGAAGGAAGAAACGAATTGAAGTTTGAAAATACAGCAATTCCGAATGGTGTTTACATTTTCACAATTAAAAGTGATGAAGTAGATTACGGAAGCTCGAAGATGATTATCAAGAAATAATAATCTATTAGTCTAAATAAAAAACCGTTACTAAAAATTGTAACGGTTTTTTAATTTTTTGAATTCCCAAAAAATAGATTTTTGATATTTAGAATTTTGATCTTAACTGAATTCCGGTTAAAACCTTTTTAGTAAACAAAGGAAAATCAGCATTCTGGATCCATCCAAAATAGCCTAAATCTTTCTGGAAAACTTCTTTCACTCTTTGTCCTTTATACTTCCCGAAAGTGAAAATTTCTTTTTCTTCATCATCAAAAGCAATAAATCCAGCTAAATCTGCAAAACGGTTGTGGAATGAATAGTCACTTAAACCAGCAATTTCGTTAGGTAAATCTTCATATTTTCCAACTTGGGCATCTAAAACTTCAAATGTTGCCATAACATCCGCTTCTGCAGAATGTGCATTTTCTAAAGTTTTTCCGCAATAGAATTGATATGCCGCAGAAAGATTTCTTGGTTCTTTTTTATGAAAAATGGTTTGCGCATCGATTAATTTGAATTTACTCAAATCAAAATCAATTTCTGCACGCAAAAGTTCTTCAGCAAGCAAAGGAACATCAAAACGATTGGAGTTGAATCCGCCCAAATCGCTTCCCGAAATCATTTCCATAATTTTTGGCGCAATTTCTCTAAATTTTGGCGCATCTTTTACATCTTCATCAAAAATTCCGTGAACATCAGAAGCTTCTTTCGGAATGGAAGTTTCTGGATTTACCAGCCAAGTTTTACTTTCTCTGGAAGCATCTGGATTTACTTTTAAAATGCAGATTTCAACAATTTTGTCTTTGGCGACATTAATTCCTGTGGTTTCTAAATCGAAAACACACAATGGTTTATGGAGTTTTAAATTCATAAGATTTTTTCCCGCAGATTTTGCAAATAGTGAAGATTATAGAAATCTGCAAATCAGCTTAATCAGCGTAAGATTTATTTAAGTTGTTTTTGAAATAACAATGAAACCAAAATATACCAAATAATGATTAATGGAATTCCCAAAATTTTAAAAAAGAGTAAAATGAGAATTCCGCCTATCAGCAAAACGATTTTTGGCATATTATCTTCTATTTTCATGGATTTAAATTTCATCGCAATCATTTTTATTGGAGAAATGAGAAGCCAGGAAGAAATTATGGTTAAAAAGATTAGTAAAACTGGCGTTGAAACAATTGAATTAATTAAAATATTATTTTCCGTTAAGTAATAATAAATTCCAAAAATGAAAATCGTATTAGAAGGCGTATTTAATCCTTTAAAATAAAATTTCTGTTCTTCATCCAAATTGAAAATTGCCAACCTCAAACAGGAAAACAGCGTAATAAAAAGACCCAAATATTTTAATTCAAATGGCATTTCGACTCCTAAAATTGAACTTCCAAAAGGTTCCAACATTTTATACATCGCCAATCCCGGAATTAATCCGAAACTTACCATATCCGCCAAAGAATCCAGTTGAACGCCGAGATTGGAATTTGATTTCAAGGCTCTGGCTACAAAACCGTCAAAAAAATCGAGAATTAAGGAAATAATAATGCAAATTGCCGTTATTTGATAATCTCCTTTTATTAAGTGAATAGCACCAATACTTCCGGAAAAAAGATTTCCCAGTGTTAACATATTGGCAAAATTGTTTTTTAGAAATTTCATTCGGATTCAGTAGTTTTCAAATTTAATGTTCTTAGTTGGAAAAACAATCCAAAAAGTGAGAAAAATGCGGTGATAACTGTAAAAATTAAAGAAGCTGAAATGGAATATTCCGGTGAAAATTCAAAATATTTTGAAGCTTGCAGAAATAGCATTTCCCGAACTCCAATTCCGGCAAATGAAATTAAACTTAGCACCGAACTTGCCAGAAAAAGTAAGGAATAATTTACAAAACCTTCAGTAACACCAATGCTTTTCAGTAAAAAAATAAAACAGAAAATTTGTAAAAATTGAACCGCAAAAGAGAATCCCAAAGTTTTCCAATAAATTTTTTCAAACGTGGAAAATAGCTTTCTAAAAATGAAAAACCCTAAAAAAAGTCCCCCAAGAAATAAAAGAATAAACCAAAATTTAAACTCAATTAAAGAGAAAATTCCCAAAAGACAAATAATTAAGCAAATCGCAATAAGTCCGCTTAAACGATCTGCAAAAAGTGAGGAAGTGAGTTTTTTGGCACTCCAACCAAATTTTTTGTTCAGAAGGTAAATTTTATAAGCATCTCCACCAATTCCACCCGGAATAAAAAAATTGTAAAACATTCCCAAAAAGTAAAGTTCCAAATTGCTTTTGAAACTCAAATTAAATTCATTTTTTTTGAGGAAAAAATCCAGTCTTTTTGCGGAAATAATTTGTGAAGCCAGAAAAAAAATTCCTCCTAAAATCAGATAAAAAACATCAATGGTTTTCCATAATTTTGAAACTTCACGAAACGGGATTTTCGTAAAAACGAAATACAGCAAAACACCGCTAATAAGGATTTTCAGGAAATTTATTCCTGCTTTTTTAAGCGCCCTGCGTTCCAAAATCGGTGATTTTTCTAATATTGAATGGACGTTTATCCTGTGATTCGTAATAAGTTTTCATCAACATATCGATGATAATTCCTGTTGTAAAAAACTGTATTCCAATAAAAATCAATAAAACGCCCAAAATCAAGAGTGGTCTTCCTCCAATTTCGTTTCCTAAAATTTTCAAAATCAGAAGATAAATGTTGATTAATGCACCCAAAGCAAAGGTAATAAGCCCAATATTTCCAAAAAGATAAATGGGTTTCGACAGATATTTTTTGTTGAACAAAACCAAAAGCAAATCGTTAATCACTTTAAAAGTTCGGTTCATCCCATATTTGGAGACTCCGAATTGTCTGGCGTGATGTTTTACTGGCATTTCGGCAATTCTGGCTCCGTTTAAATGCGCCATTAAACTGATGAAACGGTGATTTTCACCGTAAAGATTCAAGTCTTTAGCCGTATCTTTTGTAAAAACTTTCAGCGCACAACCTTGATCGGAAATATTCAGTTTTGTAGTTTTTTTGATGATAAAATTGGCAATTCTGGAAGGAATAGTTCTTACCGAAGAATCTTGTCTTTTTTGTCTTTTTCCTACTACCAAATCAAATTCACCTTCTTCCAAAAGATTGATCATGGCAGGAATATCAGAAGGATCGTTTTGCAAATCGCCGTCTAAAGTTATGATGTAATCTCCGGTAGCATAATCAAAACCCGCCATCATCGCAGAACTTTGTCCGTAATTTTTTTTCAGCTCGATTAAAACGACATTGGAATCGTTTTTTTCTTTAATTTCTTTTACAGTTCCATCTTTGGAAGCATCATCAATTAAAATCAATTCATAACGGAGATTTCCCATAGATTCACGAATTCGGTCGATCAAAAGTCCGGCATTTCCCTGTTCATTATACATGGGGATGATGAGCGAGTAAAATTTATTGTGATCCATTGGAAAGTTTTGATTTTTTAAATTTGCAAAGAAATTTTTGCAAAAATACTAAAAACCAAATTGCTATGAAGTCGGAAAAACTACTGTCTGTCAATCAAATTTTGCTCCTGTATCTGGGTTTTTTTGTGGTTTATGTTTTGGGACTTTTTGTTCCTTTAATGGAAAACGATTCGGCGCAACACGCCACAATGGCGATGAAAATGGCTTTGCAAAACGATTTTCTGAATATTTATAAAGGCGAGAATCCGTATTTGGACAAACCGCATTTGCATTTTTGGTTATCCGCTTTGAGCATGAAATTTTTTGGAATTAATCATATTGCTTATCGAATTCCGGCGTTTTTATGTATTGCTTTAGGTGCATTTTCTACTAAGAAATTGGCGCATTTATTATATGAAAATTCAAATTTAAGTTTTGCTGCTTCTTTAATTTTTCTTTCAGCACAAACCATTATTTTATCGGCGCATGATGTAAGAACAGATGCGGTTTTAACCGGTTTTGTCATTTTTGCTTTGTGGCAAATTATTGCATTTATAAAAACGAATAAAATAAAATATGCTGTTCTTGGTGGATTAGCAACAGCTTTTGCTTTTTCATCTAAAGGTTTGATGGGTTTTGTGATTATTGGATTTTGTGTTTTGGCGTATTTGCTTTATTCAAGGGAGTGGAAAAGGATTTTCAATTTTAAAACTTTACTGTTTTTTGTATGTTTTTTTGTCGGTCTTTTACCGATTTTGTATGCTTATCATCGTCAATTTGGTGTGGATGGAATTAAATTCATCCTTTTGGGACAAAGCGTGGATCGTATGACAGGGAATGGTTTTGCTGCTAATAATTCCGATTATTTTTTCTTTTTCCATACCCTTTTGTGGGTTTTTATGCCTTTTTCGTTGCTGTTTTATACTGGCGTTTTTAAGAAAACCGTTGAGTTTTTCAAGATAAAATTTAAAATAATTGAAGGAAAAGAATTTCTTTCTTTGGGTGGATTTTGGTTGGTAATGCTGGTTTTTAGTGCTTCAACTTTTAAGCTTCCGCATTATTTAAATGGTTTAATTGCTGTTTTATCCATTTTTACCGCGGCTTTTCTGTTTGAAGAATCATTTAAAAAGAAAGTAAAACTTATTAAAGTTTTATATGCAATACAAGTTTTTGTTTTTTGTGCAGGAACTGTGGTGGTTGGTCTTCTTGCGTGGTATTTTACCGAGGTTTACAATGTTTATTTTTTTATAATATCTGTGGTTTTATTTGCCTTTTTATTCTTATACCGAGTATTTGCAAAAGAAAATATTTTTAAGAAATTTTTAGTGAATTCTTTATTTTTTTCTATTGCCATAAATGTTTTTTTGAACAGTCAGTTTTATCCAAAATTAACACAGTTTCAGGGAGGTTTACAATTAGCAGAATTTGTAAATGAAAACAAAATTCCAAAGAATAGAATTTTTATGTTAACCAATAATGAAACGTGGTCTTTCGATTTTTATACTCAACAAAATACAGATCGAGTAGAAGTAAATGAATTGAAAAAAGGTGATTATCTGGTAATTTATGATGAACAACTTCAATATTTGAAAAAAAATTTCAAAGTAATAGCCACCAAAAACCATTATCGAATAACGCGGTTATCCCTGAAATTTTTAAATCCTGAAACAAGAACCCATCAATTGAAGAAGATATATTTAGTTCAAATTCTAAACTAATGTTTAATTTTTTATCAGAATCCAAATTATCAATTTTTCTATGATATGAATAATGAATTATTTTGCGTTTAACTTTTTTTAATTATTTTTATCAAACCTAAAATTAAAAAATTTAACAATGAAGAAAATATTCTTTGCCTTTGCGGCGCTTTTATTCAGTACGCTTACTTTTGCACAAATCGAAGGAAAATGGAAAACCATCGATGACGAAACAGGAAAAGCGAAATCCATTGTAGAAATCTTCAAAAAATCGGATGGAAAATATTATGGAAAAATTGTTCAGCTATTAGCTAAACCAACTAATAATAATTGTGTTGCCTGTAAAGATGACAGAAAAAACAAACCTTTATTAGGTTTGGAAATTATCAGAGGATTGGAAAAAGATGATTCAGAATTTACGGGAGGAACCATTACCGACCCAAAATCTGGAAAAACATATAAATGTATCATTAAAAGAGAAGGCGATAAATTAAATGTTAGAGGATATGTTGGTTTTTCATTAATTGGAAGAACACAAACTTGGCACAAAACCAACTAATTTATTACTTAAAAAACATCAGCATCTCGAAAGAGGTGCTTTTTTTGTGGAGTTAAACCAAAAAATAATTAATTTTGTAAACTAAATTTCTAAAAAATTATGGCAGAATATACTTTCCGTGAAGTAATTGCACAGGCAATGAGTGAGGAAATGCGCAAAGATGAATCCATTTATTTGATGGGTGAAGAGGTAGCTGAATATAACGGAGCCTACAAAGCTTCTAAAGGAATGCTTGCAGAATTTGGCGCAAAAAGAGTTATTGATACTCCCATTGCTGAGCTTGGTTTTTCAGGAATTGCAGTAGGTTCTGCAATGAACGGAAATCGCCCTATTGTAGAATTTATGACGTTCAACTTTTCATTAGTTGGGATTGATCAAATTATCAACAATGCGGCAAAAATTCGCCAAATGAGTGGTGGACAATGGAATTGTCCCATTGTTTTCCGTGGACCAACAGCTTCTGCAGGACAATTAGGCGCAACACATTCCCAAGCTTTGGAATCTTGGTATGCAAACTGTCCAGGTTTGAAAGTGGTAGTTCCGTCAAATCCTTATGATGCAAAAGGACTTTTGAAAACCGCCATTCAAGATAATGATCCTGTAATTTTTATGGAGTCCGAACAAATGTATGGTGACAAAATGGAAATTCCAGAAGAAGAATATTACATTCCATTAGGAAAAGCAGATATCAAAAAAGAAGGAAAAGACGTAACACTGGTGTCTTTTGGGAAAATTGTAAAGTTAGCCATGCAAGCTGCTGAAGATTTAGAAAAAGAAGGAATTTCTGTAGAAGTTATTGATTTAAGAACGGTTCGTCCTTTGGATTACGACGCTATTTTAAATTCAGTGAAGAAAACCAACAGATTGGTTGTATTGGAAGAAGCTTGGCCTTTTGCTTCAGTAGCAGCAGAAATTACGTATATGGTTCAGCAAAAAGCGTTTGATTATTTGGACGCTCCAGTAAAAAGAATTACGACTCCAGATGCTCCTGCGCCTTATTCCGCAGCACTTTTTGCAGAGTGGTTTCCAAAACTGGAAAAAGTAAAAGAAGAAATCAAAAAAGCAATGTATATCAAAGCTTAAAAAATAGATAAAAACTCTCGAAAGAGAGTTTTTTCATTTATAAAAAAGAATAAATTCAATCACATTAAGGCATAACTTAGCCGAAATTTTTAAAAAAAATGGCAACCGACTCAGCAGGACATCATTTTGATTTGAAGAAACTTTCATTTGTAGGCGTTTTAGTTTCATTGGGAATTGTTTTCGGTGATATTGGAACTTCTCCGCTTTACGTAATGAAAGCCATTGTAAGTGCAAGAGAGGAAGGTGCAATTCTTCCTTTGGATGAGTATATTGAAGGTGCTTTATCCTGTATTATTTGGACGCTTACTTTACAAACCACCCTAAAATATGTCATTATTGCATTACGAGCTGATAACCGTGGTGAAGGTGGAATTTTAGCACTATATTCTTTGGTTAAAAAATTTAGAATAAGATGGCTTTATATCATAGCACTGATTGGTGCTGCAACTTTGGTTGCGGATAGTGTTATTACGCCATCTTTAACGGTGATGTCGGCCATTGAAGGTCTGAAAATTTTTAATCCTGAAACACCGGTTGTTTTAATTACTTGTGTAATCCTGATTGTGATTTTTATTGTTCAGCAGTTTGGAACGGCTTTTATTGGGAAATTTTTTGGACCGGTAATGGTTTTGTGGTTTTTATCTTTAGGGATTTTTGGAGCTTTACATTTGGGAGATCATGTGGAAATTTTTAAAGCTTTTAATCCGTATTATGCCTATAAACTCATTACACACTCACCAAGTGCAATTCTGATTTTAGGAGCGGTTTTTCTTTGTACCACAGGAGCTGAAGCTTTATATTCTGATCTTGGGCATTGCGGAATTAAAAATATTAGATTGAGCTGGATTTTTGTAAAAGTAATGCTGATTTTAAATTATTTGGGACAGGGAGCTTGGCTTTTGGATAATATTGAAATAGTTCAGAAAAATAACATCAATCCTTTTTTCGGAATTATGCCGGAATATTTGATTTTACCCGGCGTAATTTTGGCGACCGCTGCAGCAATTATCGCAAGTCAGGCCGTAATTACTGGAGCTTTTACGATGTTTTCCGAAGCTATGTCCATCAATTTTTGGCCTAATCAGAAAATCGATTATCCTTCCGGAGTTAAAGGTCAAATGTATATTCCGAAAATTAACTGGACGCTTTTAATCATGTGTATTATCGTGGTTCTCTATTTTCAGGAATCCAGCAAAATGGAAGCAGCTTATGGTTTGACCATTACTATAACCATGTTGATGACCACCATTTTATTATATTTTTGGTTGAAAGGAATTCGGGTAAATCCACTACTTCGTTACGGATTTGTTTCGATGTATCTGGCTATTGAATTGGGTTTTTTCGGAGCCAATGTCATCAAATTTTTTGAAGGAGGCTGGTTAACCATGGTTTTGGGCGGTTTTATAGGAATCTGTATGTATGCTTGGTTTAACGGAAGAAGAATCAAGAATAAATTCATCAAATTTGTAAAATTGCAGAAATATGTTCCCATCATTAAAGATTTAAAACTTGATGAAACCATTCCGAAATATGCAACCAATTTGGCTTATCTAAGTCGTGCTAAAAGAGATGATGAAGTGGAAGCGAAAATTATTTACTCCATTCTGCGTAAGCAACCTAAAAGAGCGGATCATTATTTTATTCTGAATATTATTAATCAGGAAGATCCATTTACTTTTAAATATACGGTGGATGAAATTATGCCGGGAACCATTTATAGAATTAATTTCCTTCTAGGATTTAAAATAGACCGAAGAATTAATGAATATTTCGATCAGGTTTTGAAAGATATGATGGATGAAGATATTATTCCTTCACGAAGCAGCCATCCTTCACTTCGTATTCATAATGTTCCGCCGGATTTAAAATATGTGATTATTGATAACTCTTATATCAATGACAGATTTCTTACCGTAAAAGAAAAAATAACACTGAATATCTACAATTTTGTAAAATATATTGGAAGCGATGATTTCAAAGCTTGGGGAGTTTCACCGCATAATGTGGTGGTAGAATCAGCACCAATCTTGGATCAGGAAATTGTAAGTAAAAAAATACAGCAAGTTGGCTTTAACAGACATAATGCTTAAAAATTGAAAATCCTTCTCATTTTTGAAGGATTTTTTTTTTAGATTAAATTCAATAGATTTGTAGCAAATTACTTTGATGGATTCGGCTCAAAAAGAAAAAAATATTCTTCAGATAAAAGACGTTTTAAAACAGTATCTTCAGGAAAAAGGCTTCCGAAATACTCCGGAACGTTACACCATTTTGGAGGAAATCTACAATATGGATCACCATTTTAATGTGGACGATTTGTATCTTTTGATGATGCATAAGAAGTATCATGTTTCCAAAGCGACCATTTACAATACCATTGAGATTTTTTTGGATGCAGGATTAATCAGAAAACACCAATTTGGTGAAAAAACCTTGTCATCATCTTCTTACGAAAAATCTTATTTCGACAAGCAACACGACCATTTGGTGATTTATAAAAAAGGATCAGACAAAGAAATTCAGGAAATTATAGAATTTTGTGATCCGAGAATTCAAGGGATAAAAGACGCTATCGAAAATGCTTTTGGTGTAAATATTGATTCTCACTCGTTGTACTTTTACGGTACCAAAAAAGATTAATGAAGAAACTTTTTGTCCTTTTCTTACTTATTTCCGTTCAAATTTTTGCGCAGATAAAAACGCAGCCCAGCAAACCTGCGGTTAAAGATCCCTTTTTTGGAAATCCACCGGTATCCCAACAAAATGCAGGAGAGAAAGTTCATCATACCCATTCCGACAAATTTGGAGTTGATCCAAAAAGATTTGATGGAAATCCATTTTTTGAAGGAAACGTTCAATTTGATCATCAAGGTTCTACACTTACTGCAGATATAGTTATTCTTTACCAAAATCAAAATTTTGTAAAAGCCATTGGAAACGTAAAATTGCAAAATCCGGACGGTTCCGTAATTACTGCCGAAGAAATGGAATACGATGGAAATACCCAACGTGGAATTGCTCGAAAAAACGTCGTTCTTACTGATCCTGGACAAACCATAAAAACCCAAACGATGTATTATGACCGGCTTTCCAACAAAGCTTATTTTAATACCGGAGGAACCATTACTAAAGATGGAAATGTCATTTATTCCAAATCAGCTTCCTACAATACAACAACAAGGATGATTGATTTAACGGGAAATGTGAAAATTGATAATGATGAATATACTTTAGAAGGAGTTAATATTATTCAAAATCAGAATACCAATACTGCCACTTTTACCGGACCAACAACTATTATTAACCGCAAAAATCCAGCAAACAAAGTCTATACCGAAAGTGGAATTTACAATATGAATTCCAAAGAAGTTTGGCTCAATAAAAATTCCAGAATTTTCTATAACGGAAAAACCTTGGATGGTGATAAACTGTATTACAATCAAATCACCGGTTTTGCAAAAGCGAATGGAAATGTTACCGTTAATGATCCCAAGGAAAGGAGATACATCAAAGGTGAATATGGAGAAGTTTATGAAAAAATAGATTCCGCTATGGTTACTGAAAAAACGTATGCCGTGAAAATTTTAGAAAATGATTCCATGTATTTTTCGGCGGAGCGAATTATCAGTTATCAAAAACCGGATTCTACTGGAGTTAAGAAAAGTTATTTAAGAGCGTATCGAAAAGCACGATTTTTCAAATCAAATGCTCAAGCAAGAGCTGATTCCATGCGTTTTGATGAAACGGACGGTATTTTACATTTAATAACAGAACCCGTTTTGTGGAGTGGAGCCAAGCAAGTGACCGGAAATAAAATTGAAGCTTATTTTGATACTGAAAGAGAATTTATAGATTCTTTGAAAGTCATAGGAAATGCTTTTGCCATCAGTAAAGCTGATTCTTTAAACTTGAAAGACGAGTTCAACCAAGTGAAAGGAAAAAACATGACGGTGTATTACAAAGAAAATGAGATCAATCTCGCTAAAGTAATCGGAAATGCTCAAGCAATTACTTACGCAGACGATCAAAACGAACAAACCAAAGAAACCGAAAGAATTGGTATCTCTTTATCTACATGTGGAATTATTGAAGCCCTTTTTGAAGCCAGAAAAGTACAGATTATTTCCTGTAATATTGGTGCTTTAGTGGATACTTATCCGATGAGTATGATTTCTCGGGAACAACGTTTTTTCTCCGATTTTAACTGGAACACTAAAGACCGATTGATGAAATGGCAGGATATTTTTCTGGATTCTCCCAATTATGAAGAAGTGAAATACGTTTCCGACAATCCATTGTACGATGCTGCCCAAGCTGAAAAAGAAAAAGCCCAAGCTGCGGAAGAAGCGAAGAAACCGAAAAGGGTGAGGAAATAAAAAAAAATAATTTTCACCAAACAATAAAACTAAACCGCTAACCAGCGGTTTTTTCTATTTTTGCAACATGCAAAAAGAATTCTTTAAATACCAAGCGCAAACCACACCGTTCGCTGCAGGTTTCGAAGTACAAAAAGCAGAAGGAAGCTACATCTACGGAAAAGACGGCAAAAAATATTTAGATTTTGTAGCCGGAGTTTCTGCCAATACTTTGGGACATTCGCACCCCAAAATTGTTTCTGCCATTAAAGAACAGGCCGAAAAGTATCTTCACGTTATGGTTTACGGAGAATATGCGCAGGAAAAACCGGTAAAACTTTGCCAACTTTTGGCAGAAGCAACGCCGGAACCTTTGGAAGTTACGTATTTGGTAAATTCCGGTGCGGAAGCAATTGACGGCGCTCTAAAATTGGCAAAAAGATTTACCGGAAGAGAAGAAATTATCTCAATGAAGAATTCTTATCATGGAAATACGCATGGTGCTTTGTCGGTTTCCGGAAACGAATTTCACAAGAGAGAATTTCGTCCTTTGTTACCTTTGGTTCATTTTATAGAATTCAACAACGAAGCTGAATTTGAAAAAATTACCGAAAAGACGGCTTGTGTTATTGCAGAAACCATTCAAGGAGCTGCAGGTTTTTTGATGCCGGATGAAGATTATTTCAAAAATTTGAAAAAAAGATGCGAAGAAGTTGGTGCTTTATTAATTTTGGATGAGATACAGCCCGGTTTTGGACGCACAGGAAAATTATTTTCTTTCGAACATTTTGGAATGGTTCCCGATATTTTAGTGATGGGAAAAGGAATGGGAGGTGGAGTTCCTGTAGGTGCTTTTATGAGTTCCAGGAAAATTATGGAAACCCTTTCACATTCTCCAAAGTTAGGTCATATCACTACTTTTGGAGGGAATCCTTTAATTGCTGCTTCCAGTTTAGCGACATTAAAAGAGGTTATAGAAAGCGGGATAATGAATGAAATGGAAAAAAAGGAAAAATTGTTCCGCGAACTTCTCGTTCATCCAAAAATTAAAAATATCAATGGGAAAGGATTGATGTTGGCGGTAAATTTGGGTTCTCCAGAATATACTTTAGATGTTGCAAAACGCTGTATGGAAAAAGGTTTGATCGTATTTTGGCAATTGTACAGAAATGAATTTTTAAGAATTTCGCCGCCCCTTACTTTAAGTGATGAGGAAATAAAAATCGGTTGTGAAATTATTTTAGAGGTTTTGGATGATAAATAGATAAAAATCATCATTTTGCTATTGCATATTTAAAAAATTAATTGATATATTGCGCTCATGAAAAACGTTAAAGAAATGGCTAAACATAAAGTGCAGTATGAGTTTCCGATGCATTGTCTTTCAGAAATTTTGTATGAGTATCTGGCAAGTGCAGAAGGACTTTCGGAATGGTTTGCGGAGGAAGTGATAGAAAAAGGCGACGATTTCTATTTCAGTTGGGGAGGTGGTCCTGCAGAAAAAGCCACTTTAATTCGTTATAAGCCGGAAAGTTTCGTGCGTTTTCGTTGGGAAGAAGACGAAGGAACCAAAAATTTCTTTGAAATGACGATTGTTATCGACGAAATTACAGAAGATTTAGCCTTAAATATTACCGATTTTTGTGAACCTGGAGATGAAGAAGAAAATCGTCTTTATTGGGAAAATTTAATCGAAAATTTGCAAATTAAATTGGGTGCTGCCTAATTTCTTAACCGAAAAATTCAAATAATGAGCGATTTTCGTTCATTTTTTTTTATTCATTAATTATAATATCTATGTTTTTTACTTCTGCGGAAATTGCTTTACAAAATCGTTCTTTTCTTTTTGGAGATAGTGTTAAAGTATATTTTTTTGTGAGAAATTCGGAACTTATTATGGCGGAAGAATGCTATTTCTTCTTAATGGCTTCCATGAGAAAAATGCGGATGAACATTCCGCTTTCTTATACTTTAGAGTTTTTTCAGCAACTTTTTTTGGAAAATGTCATTCAAAAAGGATTTTCTAATGGAATTATCAATTTTATGGCTTTCCGAAATTTAGAAAATGGTAATTTTTCAAAATCTACAACAGAATTTTATTTTGATGTTACGTCAAAAGAAGATATTTTGGAATTGGGAAAACCTTTTACCATGGATATGATTAAAGAAATTACTGTAAACACCGGTTTGTTAGATAATATCCGTGTTCATTGTCCGGAAAATATTTATTCAGAAATTTATGCTGCTGAAAATGATCTTGATGATTTAATTTTACTAAATCCTTCCAAAAGAATTGCCAGAAGTATTTACGGAAATCTACTTTTTTTACAGGAAAATGTGATTAAAATTCCTAAACAAACGGAAGGTTCTTTTATTTCGCCTTTGATGGAAAACTTTATCACTTTTGTTCATCGTCAAAATTTTGCAGAAATTGAGCAGGTGGAAATGGCAGCATTTGAAAGTCAGAAAGCAGAAGAAATTTTAATGATTTCTGACGAAAAAGGAATTTTCCCGGTACAGAAAATTAGAAATAGAGAATTTGGCATTTCAAAATTCACAGAAATGTTACATCAATGGAGAAATTCGTTTCAATAATTTATTTGAAAATAAAATTACCCAATAAATTGACAAACCCGGCAAACAACTTTCAGAAGTCCTTTGCCGGGTTTTTTTCTGCATTATTTACAGAAATTTTAGTTTTCTTTTAAAAATTCTAAAATTTGTTTGGCAATGTGCAGTTGTCCGTCTTCATTGGAAAATAGATTGCGGTCTTCTTCATTGGACAAATAACCCATTTCGAAAATCAAAGCTGGTGATTTAGAATCCTTTAAAAGCTTTAAATCTTTTTTTTCTACTTTAGCACCCTCTTCAAATCTTTTTCCTAACATTTCGCCAAAAACTCTGCTTTTTTCATTGGATTGGATGTATATTTCTTTCCCTTTCAAATCCTTATTTTTAGGGTTGAAATTCAGGTGTAAAGAAAGTACTAAATAAGGATTTACTTTTTCGATTATTTTGGCGCGCTGTTCTAGGGAAAGTGTTTCATCACCTTCTCTTAACAAAACAATTTCAAAATCTTTATTATCCTGATTGAGTTTTTTAATGATGTGGGAAATTCTTAGGGTGAGATCTTTTTCAACCAAATCTCCAACCATAGCACCTTTATCTTCGCCACCATGTCCGGCATCAATAAGAATAATTTTTTTGCTGTTGGTAAAAGATAATAAAACGGCTAAACAAATTCCCAGGAATGGGAGAAGAAATTTTTTCATGAGTTGAATATTTCAATCAAAATAACGGAAAAAGGACAAATAAATGGTCATGAAAAATTTTAAAATTTTGTTAAAATTAATTTAGGGAAACATCTTCCGGAGCGTTTGCCCAAATTAAAAACTCACCGCCCAAATTCTGCATGATGTTTTTCCATAATTTTTGATCATTGGGAAGGGTATAGTCCAAATTATAAATATCTACAATGGTCCAATACTTTTTTTGAATTTCAGATTCCAACTGTTGGGCTGCCCAACCGGAATACCCTGAAAATATTTTTACATCCTCAATTTTAATATTTTGATTTACAATTTCGCCTATAATATTTTCGTAATCTTCCGTAAGGTAGAATTCATCACCAATCGACAAATGAAAATCGTTAGTAGTTTGTCCTTTAACAATGAAAAATATTTTATCATTTTCCACAGGTCCGCCTTCATAAACATCCACAGGAAATCCAAAAATCGATTCCATACTTTTGCTTACTTCAGTATTTTTTTTGTTTAAAATAAGTCCAAATGCGCCATTTTCGGTATGGTCTATCATTAAAACCACTGATCTGGAAAAAATGTCTCCGGAAACATCCGGTGTGGAAATTAATATTTTACCTTTGTAAGAGTAATCCATACTGAAATTGGGGTTTTTAAGAAACGAACCTTACTCAAATTTAACAAAAAAATCAATGGAAAACCTTCACGACAGAAGAAAAATTTATGAGAAAGCAGAACTGCTTGAAAATCAGATAAAAGAAAATCCGATAGAGCAATTTCGAAATTGGTTTTTGGAAGCCGAGGAAAATCCCGGTATTTCTGAAGCAAATGCGATGTCCGTTTCTACGTTGGAAGACGATGGTTGTCCAAGAACAAGAATGGTTTTGTTGAAATCTTTTACCTGGGAAGGTTTTATTTTTTACACCAATTATCATAGTAGAAAAGGAATTGCTCTTCAAAAATCTGAAAAAGCCTGTCTTCACTTTTTTTGGCCAGCTTTGGAAAGGCAAATTATTATTAAAGCTAATTTAGAAAAAGTAGCGGCAAATCTTTCGGATGGTTATTTTGCTTCCAGACCTCGCGGAAGTCAGTTAGGAGCCGTAGTTTCACCACAAAGCCAAACTGTTCCCAATAGAGAATTTTTAGAAAAAAAATTAAAAGAATTGGAAATTGAATGGGAAGGAAAAGAAATTCCAAGACCGGAAAACTGGGGAGGTTATCTTGCAAAACCTTATGAAATTGAATTTTGGCAGGGAAGACCAAATCGTCTTCACGACCGGATTTTATATACATTAACGGAAGATTTTGATTGGAAAATTTCTCGTTTAGCACCATAAAAAAACCTCACCAAAATGGTGAGGTTGTATTCTTTATAAAAGAATAATTATTTTTTCTTAGCTCCGGCAACAGCTTCAGCCAAATCAGCCCCAGCTTTGAATTTTGCTACTTTTTTAGCAGCAATTTTGATTGGTTTTTTAGTTGCAGGGTTAATACCTTGTCTTGCAGCTCTCTCAGCAACTGAGAAAGTTCCGAAACCTACTAAAGAAACTTTTCCTTCTTTTTTCTTTAGAGTATCAGTAACGTTAGAAACGAAAGATTCCAAAGCAGCTTTAGCTGCAACTTTAGTGATTCCGGCATCTTTTGCCATTGCGTCGATTAATTCAGACTTGTTCATAATTTTTGTATTAAAAAGTTAGTGTTTACGAGTGTTGTTAAAGCAAATATAACATAAAATTCAGTATGTGCAAATTTTTTTAAAATAAATAATGAAAATATTAATGTTTTTTTTTATTTCAGTGTTTTTTCATAATTCAATTCGGGACGGTTTTAGGCGCTTTTTTAATGTTTGGAATAATACTAAAAGCCCATTGTTAAAGAAAAGTTAAGAAAATAATAATATCTATTCCGAAATTATGAAATTCTAAATTCAATAAATATTTTGAAACAATTTCTTAAATCAGTTGAATAATTACTAATTTTTTGAAATAAATGATGATAAAAATATAAAAAGAATCCATTTATGTTTTTGTTGTCAAGATAAAATAACGTCCTTTTTATTGTAAAAAAATGTTTTAAATTTGCGCTATGCTTATAGAAGTTTTCAAATCTAAAATTCACCGGGTAAGAGTTACGGCTTCAGATCTTAATTATATAGGAAGTATTACGATTGATGAAGATCTTCTGGATGCATCAGGAATCGTAGTTGGAGAAAGGGTTTACATTGTTAATGTAAATAATGGTGAACGTTTCGATACCTATGCTATAAAAGGGAAAAGAAAATCAGGAGAAATTTGTTTAAACGGACCTGCAGCAAGAAAAGTTCAGAAAAATGATATTATTATAATTATTTCTTACGCACAAATGACTCCGGAAGAAGCTAGAGAATTTCAGCCCAAAATTATTTTTCCGGACGAGAAAACCAACTTGCTTACATAATTTGGAAAATCAGAAAAAAAATAATCCCGTAAAAACATTTCTTACCATTGTCATTTCTCTGGCAGTGGCTGTTTTTTTTATGTGGCTTGCTTTTCGGGGACTCGAATTTCAAAAAATTCAAGGCTATTTTGCGAAAGCAAATTACAGGTGGGTTTTGGTGGCGGCTTTTTTCGGAATTTTAGCGTATTGGTTTAGAGCCATCCGTTGGAATCTTTTGTTTGAACCTTTAGGTTACCAAATTTCAAATTCCAATTCTTTTTGGTCGATTTCTTTTGGTTATTTGTTGAATTTAACCATTCCCAGAAGTGGAGAATTAGCAAGAGCAACCGCTTTATATGGCGTAGAAAAAGTTCCGGTTGATAAATCTTTTGGAACCATTATTTTAGAAAGAGTCGTGGATTTGCTTTGTATGATTGGATTCTTGGGCTTAACTTTGATTTTCAAATATGATGCGATTTTAGCTTTCTACAAACAGTCTAATTTCTCTCCAAATTCATTATTCTTAATTCTTGGTATTTTAACAGTAGGAGCAATTTTATTTTTTGTTTTCCGAAATAAATTCCGAAATGTTCCGGTTTTAGGTAAAATAATTGAGGTTATTGATGGAATCTTAGCCGGCGTTCTCTCCATATTTAAATTAAAACAACCCATTAAATTTCTCTTCTATTCCGTTATGATTTGGGTTTGTTATTATTTAGCGGCTTATTTAGTTTGCTTTTCTTTGCCTGAAACTTCAAATTTTACTTTCGCAGACGGATTTTTTATCATCGTCGTTGGAACTTTAGGAATGATGGTTCCTGCTTCCGGCGGAATTGGTGCCTTTCATTTCGCTTTAAAAATAGGAATTGGCGCCCTTTTTATTTCTATGGGAAAATCTTTTTCAGAAGGTGAAGAAGTCGGTTTGGCTTACGCGTTTATTTCCCATACGATGCAATTGGTGATTATGGCCGTTCTTGGATTTATCTCGATCCCAATTCTTGCTAAAGCACGTAATGAAGCAGTGAAAAAAATAGAAATTCAATAACTTCTACATTATTCAATGGGGTCAATTTGGCAGGTTTAATGACGAAGGCAGGAAAATTGTAATTCATTATAGCATAAATATTTAAAAAAAAATTAAAATGACAATTGACAATAATCAAGCAGTAACGCTGAAATATGTGTTAAAAACGGATGACGAAAACGGACAACAAGTTTTGGTTGAAGAAACCACCAACGAAAATCCGTTAACTTTCCTTTATGGTGCAGGAATGATGATTCCAAAATTTGAAGAAAGCATCAAAGGTCTAAAATCCGGAGATAAAACTTCGTTCACAATTGTGCCAGGTGAAGGTTATGGCGAAAGAAATCCTGAAGCCGTTGCGCAACTTCCGATTGATATGTTCGAAGGACAGGAATTGCCACCAGTTGGAGCGATTTTGCCACTTTCTGACAATCATGGAAATAATTTTAACGCGATGGTTTTGGAAGTAACTTCAGAAGCTGTGGTTGCAGATTTGAACCATCCAATGGCGGGAAAACCTTTACATTTCGACGTTGAAATTTTAACTACCCGTGAAGCTACAGAAGAAGAACTTTCACACGGTCATGCCCACGGAATTGACGGACATTCAGGACATTAATTATAAGAATTAAATAAAGAAAACGCCCGAAAATTCGGGCGTTTTTTGTTTCTTTTTTTTTCGTCACAGAGTTTAGTGAGTTTTTTTTGAGTTCCACTGAGTTTTGTATTATTTCCGAAAAAAAATCTGCTTAATCCGCGAGAGGAAATTATTCCATAAATCAGTGCGATCTGTGGGGAAAATTAACCAAATGCACGTTTCAGCAAACTTTCCACTTTTGGTTCACTTCCTCGGAAATTTTTGTACAATTCCATCGGATCCTTTGTTCCGCCGGAAGAAAGCAAGATTTTATATTTCGCAGCAATTTCTGGATTGAAAATTCCATTTTCCTTAAAATATTGAAAAGCATCCGCATCCAAAACTTCTGCCCATTTGTAAGAATAATATCCCGCAGAATAACCTCCCTGGAAAATATGCGAAAAACTTGGACTCATCGCTGTTTCCGGATTACTTGGATACAGATTTGTAGCTTTGGTTTCCTCAGTCTCAAAAGTTTTTACATCTTCCAATTTGTCGAATTTTGTGTGATATGCCATATCCAAAAGCCCAAAACCAATTTGACGAAGCGTTTGATAACCTTCCATAAAATTTTTGCTTTCCGAAATTTTTTCAATTTTTTCATCGGGTAAAACTTCTCCGGTTTGGTAATGTTTTGCGAAAGTTTTTAAAAATTCGGGTTCATAACAATAATTTTCTAAAAATTGGGAAGGCAATTCCACAAAGTCCCATTTCACCGAAGTTCCAGAAAGATTTGGATATTGCGTATCGGCTAAAACACCGTGTAAAGCGTGACCAAATTCATGGAAAAGTGTCGTCACTTCTTGAAAAGTTAACAAACTAGGCGATTCTTTTGTTGGTTTCGAAAAATTACAAACTACAGAAATATGCGGACGATGATTTTCTCCAGATTTTTTGTATTGATTTTTGTAACTCGTCATCCAAGCTCCGGCTCGTTTTCCTTTTCTCGGATGGTAATCTACATACAGTAAAGCCTTAAAATTTTCTTCCTTTAAATTAGTTTCGGTTTCAAAAATTTCGTAGGTTTTCACTTCAGGATGGTATTTTTCAATGTTATTTACTTCTTTAAAATGCAAACCAAAAAGTTTTCCTGCCAAACCAAAAACCGATTCCTGAACTTTTTCAAGTTGAAAATACGGTTTCAATTCTTCATCATCGATATCAAATTTTTGTTTGCGGAGTTTTTCAGCATAAAAAGTGTGATCCCAAGATTGCATTTCCTCAATTCCATCCGCTTTTGCGAGCGATTTTAATTCTTCAATTTCTTTTTCGGCAAAGGGTTTGGCTTTAGCTAAAAGTTCATTCAAAAAATCAAAAACTTTGAGTGGAGATTGTGCCATTCGTTCTTCCAAAACAAATTCGGCGTAATTTTTATAGCCTAATAATTCCACTTTTTGTTGACGAAGATTAACGAGTTCTTTTACCAAATTTTGATTGTCAAATTCGCCATTATCGAACGATTTTTTACCGTTAGCTAACGCCAATTCTTTTCTCAATTCCCGACTTTCAGCGTAGGTGATTGCCGGAAGATAACTCGGATATTGCAGCGTGATTACATAGCCTTCGAGGTTTCTTTCCTTCGCATCTTCAGCATATTGTTCCAATATTGGTTCGGGAATTCCTCTCAGTTCTACTTTATTTTCAATATGTTTGAAATATTGATTGGTTGCTGCCAAAACATTTTGCCCAAATTGAAGTGATTTAATCGATAAATCCATATTGATTTTCTCCAATTTCTTTTTGTTTTCTTCGTTCAAAAGCGCGCCGCTTCTCACAAAACCTTTGTACGTTTCTTTCAAAAGCATTTGTTGCTCATCGTTCAAATCATAATTTTCTTTTTCGTTGAAAACTTTTTTTATTCTTTCAAATAATTTTTCATTTTGAGAAATTTTGGAAGAAAATTCGGTTAAAAGAGGCGATACTTCCTGTGCGATTTTTTGGATTTCATCATTGGTTTCCGCAGAATTGAGGTTGAAAAAAATATTAGAAACCACATCTAACTGTTCTCCGGAATAAGCCATTGCTTCAATAGTATTTGCAAAAGTGGGCTCGTCTTCATTGTTTGCAATTTCATCAATTTCTTCTTCAGATTTTGTAATCAACTCTTTAAAAGCCGGAAGAAAATCTTCTTCTTTAATGTGTTCAAATGGTGCAGATTGGTGTTTTGTTTGAAATGTTGAGGTAAGAATATTCGACATTAAGTTTGGATTTTAAGTTTTGGAATTTACAAAATTTGTTCCTTATAAGATTTTGTGCCAATTTTGCTGAAAAATAAAATTACACAAATGTTGCACGAAACTTTACCCTTTGCTTTAGGTCTTATTTTTCTGATTGTTTTGTTGGTTTTATTAGCTAAAAAAATAAAAGTTGCATATCCCATTTTATTGGTGGTTGCCGGAGTTTTTTTAGGTCTCATTCCAGGAGTTCCGAGGATAAAGATTAACCCCGATTTAATATTTTTTATTTTTCTACCACCCCTTTTGTACGAAGCATCGTGGACGATTTCCTTAAAACAACTGAAAAAATGGTGGCGCATTATCACCAGTTTTGCATTTTTGGTGGTGTTTTTTACGGCAACTGTTGTTGCGCTTTGCTCCAATTATTTTATTCCCGGATTTTCAATCGCATTAGGATTTTTGTTGGGTGGAATTGTTTCTCCGCCGGATGCGGTTTCAGCAGGAGCGATTTTGAAATTTGTGAAAATTCCGAAATCCACATCCTCAATCTTAGAAGGCGAAAGTTTGCTGAATGATGCTTCATCTTTAATCATCGTAAGGTTTGCTTTAGTTGCGGTGGGAACTGGACAGTTTTTTTTGGGAGAAGCTACACTTAGTTTTTTGTGGATGGCTATTGGAGGTGCCATTATTGGTTTGGTGATTGGTTGGTTGGTGGAAAGAATCAATAAAATTTTACCAACAGACGCACCTGCAGACATTGTACTTTCTTTACTCACGCCTTATCTCTTGTATTGGGTAGCAGAACTAGTTCATAGTTCCGGGGTTTTGGCGGTAGTTTTTGGTGGTTTATATATATCGAGCAAACGTTTCCATTTCATGAATGCTTCCAGCAGAATTGCGGGCTACAATGTTTGGGAAAGTTTTGTTTACGTGTTGAACGGTTTGGTTTTTATGTTGATTGGTTTGCAATTACCCGAAATTTTAGAAGGAATTGATAAGGAAGGAATTGCGTTTTGGACAGCAGTGAAATATGGAGTTTTAGTAACAGGAACTTTAATTTTAGTGCGAATAATATCTTCTTATGTCGCGATGTTTTCTACATTAATTTTCAGAAGAAATGTAATGGGAAATAATTTCAGTTTCAGAAAATCTTGGAAAATGCCGGTAATTTTGGGCTGGACCGGAATGCGGGGTGTGGTTTCTTTGGCAGCAGCTTTGGCAATTCCAGAATTTTTGGAAAATGGACAGCCTTTTCCTTACCGAAATTTAATTTTGTTCATCACTTTTGTAGTTATTTTATTAACTTTAGTTATTCAAGGTTTAACACTACCAACGATGATTCGCAAGATCGGGTTTTTCGACAGTTTAGATGCTGACAAAGATGAAAGTCGACATCAACTAAAAAGAGAACTTTCCGAATTTTGCCTTAATTACGCAAAGAATAATTTTGTCGAAGAAATGAAAGACAATATAATCCTTCGTAGAACGGTAGAAAGTTGGGAAGAAAAACTCGCCAATCCCGAAAAACAAGGGATGACGGAAAAACAGAAAACCGCCTATCTAAAATTTTTGGAAATGCAGCGCAATTTCCTTATCGAAAAGAATGTAGAAGTAAATCTGAATGAAGACCTAATCCGAAATCAACAGCATTTAATTGATCTAGAGGAAGAAAGGGTAATTCATTCTTAAATTTTGAATCTTTAATTTAAATAATTTCTAACTTCTAACATTTATTTCTAACTCCTAAAAAATAATAAACTATGAAAAAACTACTGTACATTTTGTTGGCAATTATCACCATCGTAATCATTGCGCTTTTCGTTGTGGATGAAAAATATCATTATGAAAAATCGATAATCATCAATGCTCCGGCTGAAAAAATTTACCAAAATATCAGTTCTACCAAAGCATTTAACCATTGGAATCCTTGGCTGAAAATCGATCCGAATATGAAGTTAGAATACAGCGGAACGCAAGGTCAAATCGGAGATAAATATTGTTGGGACAGCAAAAATGATGATGTTGGAGTAGGTTGTCAGGAAATTACAGAACTGATTCCAAATAAAAAACAAAAAACAAGAATGGATTTTAAAAACCCTTTTGAAGGTACTTCCTATTCTGAAATTATTTTAACATCCGAAAACAACGGTACAAAAGTAACCTGGACTTTAGATTCTGAACTGGAAAAACCGATGAATATCATGAAGCCAATGATGGATTATTGGATGGGGAAATCTTACGGAGAAGGTTTAGAAACTCTGAAAGCATTATCAGAAAAATAATAAAGGTTAAGATTTTTTTGATAACATGGTTGATAAGCGGTTTTTTTTGCTTTTTGTATGATTGAAATCAGTATCTCTCATCATCATTTTCTCTAAATTTGTTGAAAATTTTCAAATGTCGCATCATTTATTGCTTGTGCTTCATCTTATTGGTGCCACCATTTGGGTAGGTGGACATTTAATTTTAGCTATGGGAATTCTGCCTGAAGTTCTGAAGAAAAAAGATCCACAAATTCTTCTGAATTTTGAAAAAAAATACGAAAAAATTGGGATGCCGGCTTTACTTGTAATGGTGATTACAGGAATTTGGATGAGTGTTCAGTTCGGCATCGGTTTTTCTCAGTGGTTTCACTTTGCTAATCCCTTGGAAACTGTGGTTTCATTGAAATTACTATTGCTTTTTACTACTATTTTATTTGCGTTGAGTGCGAATATTTTTGTTTTACCTAAACTTTCTCCGAAAAACTTAAATTTGATGGCTTTTCACATTATTTCGGTAACAACAATTGGCGTGTTAATGCTTATTTTGGGAAGTTTTGTGCGTTACGGCGGAATTTCTCTTTAAAATTTCCATTTTATCTAAATTTTTTACATTAGTGAAAATTTTTGGTGGATGAACGATGCGGTTTACGACAAAAAAGCAATCCGAAACTTTGTGAAAGATATGATTTCAGGGAAGATAAAAACCTTGGAATTTTATCTGAACTTTACTTTGGAAGCCAGTCGCGACATCAAGAAAACACCAAAATATGACAGTTTCCTCGAAGAAATGCAGGAAGAAATTTATCATTTGGACAAGCAAATGTATTCCCTAAAAAAAATGCAGAAAGATTTCACAAAAGTACTTCCTGCTGAAACAAAAATTGCGCAACTCGGTTCCATCGTCATTACCAACAAGGCTAGATTTTACATTTCTATTGGTTTGGGTGAATTCTTTTTTCAGAATGATCGTTTTTATGCCATTTCCGAAGAAAGTCCAATGGCGCAAATCATGAAAAGCAAAAAAGCCGGAGATGAATTTGTTCTGAACAAAATTCACCAAAAAATTGAAAGAATTTTGTAGTTGAAAATTCCCCTCCTTTGGAGGGGTGTCAAAAATTTTATAAAATTTTTTCACGGGGTGGTTTTTAAGAAATCTTCATTTCTTAATTTTGTTCCATGAAAAATTCAGAAGTTTTAAAACAAATTATAGAATCCCGCAAAAGCATTTTCCCAAAAGATTATACCACAGAAGAAATTCCACAAAATATTCTGGATGAAATTCTGGATTCCGCCACTTTTGCTCCAAATCACAAGAAAACAAAGCCATGGCGTTTCAAAACTTTCCGTAGTCTGGAAAAAATCGAACTTGGAGAAAAACTGGCTGAAATATACAAGCAAACAACACGTCCCGAAGTTTTCCTGGAGAGAAAATATCTGGATATTTCTGCAAAAATCAATAAAGCGGATACGGTTTTGGCGGTTTGCATTAATTTTTCAGGACTCGTTCCGGAATGGGAAGAAGTGGCTGCAACAGCAATGGCGGTTCAAAATATATATCTTACTTGTACTGCAAATAATGTGGGTTGTTATTGGTCAACACCGGGAATGAAAGACCATATTTCGGATTTTCTTGGTTTGGAGGAGAATCAGAAATGTTATGGATTTTTCTATATGGGAATGGTTTAGTTTCCCACAGATAGCACAGATTTTCACTGATTTGTCATTGCGAGGATTGGAGCGCAGCGAAATGAGGTTGCAAACTCAATTTTCTTATCTTGGGATTGCTTCGGTGCTTCACTTCGTTACGCTTCTCGCAATGACAAACTGCAATAATAGCCCTGATTAAACGGCATGTTTGAGCTCTTTTTGCCAGAAATAGGGAAGCAAGGCGCAAAAAAGCGAGTAGTGAAAGCAGGTTCCGGCTCCTAATCTTTAAGTGGGTGAGTTTGAGCGTGGATGAGTTGGGAGTGAAATTGGTAAATTGTTACATTATTAGATTGTTACATAGAAAAATTTTCCTATTTTTGCACTCTCAAAATAATTAATCGGGACGAGTTCCCTAAAATTTTTAAATTTATGTCAGTAAAAATTAGATTACAAAGACACGGTAAAAAAGGAAAACCATTTTACCACATCGTAGTTGCGGATTCAAGATCTAGAAGAGATGGTCGTTTCATCGAAAAATTAGGTACGTACAACCCAATTACAAATCCTGCAACGATTGAATTGAATGTTGACTCTGCTGTTCAATGGTTGAACAACGGTGCACAACCAACCGACACTGCAAGAGCGATCCTTTCTTACAAAGGTGCATTGTACAAAAAACACCTTCAAGGTGGTGTTGCTAAAGGTGCTTTCGACGAAGCTGAAGCTGAAAAAAGATTCAACGCTTGGTTAGAAGGTAAAGAGAAAGCTGTAGCTGGTAAAGTAGAAGGTTTGGCAACTGCTAAAGCAGACGCTAAAAAAGCAGCTTTGGATGCTGAAACTAAGAAAAATCAGGAAAGAATTGATGCTCAGAATGCTCTTCTTGCTGAAGCTAAAGCCGCTGAAGAAGCAGCAAACGCTCCTGCTGAAGAAGTTGCAGAAACTGCTGAAGAAGTTGTGGCAGAAACTACAGAAGAAACTCCTGCTGCTGAAGCAGAAGGAACGGAAGAAGCACAAGCTTAATTCAAAATTTCTTAATGAAAGATATAAGACGTCCAATTTGGGCGTCTTTTTATTTTAAGAACTATATCTTTGCATTATGAATAAAAAGGACTGCTACTATTTAGGCAAAATCACCAGAACCCACGGTTTGGCTGGAAATGTCATTCTGAAATTGGATACCGATCAACCAGATTTTTATAATAAATTGGAGGGAATTTTCATCGAAATTAACGGTCTTTTGGTTCCTTTTTTTGTGGAAAAACAACAATGGAGCAAAGATAATTCTAAAATTATTTCGTTTAAAAATGCCACACTTCAAATGGCAGAACAATCCGTCAATAAAAATGTTTTCTTACCACTTTCCACACTTCCGGAACTTAAAGGAAATCAATTTTATTATCATGAAATTATTGGTTTTGAAATTGAAGATTCTCTGGGAAATTCTGCCGGTATAATTAAAGAAGTAAATGATAATGCGCCACAACATTATTTCATACTTAATTTAGAAAATAAAGAAGTCATCATTCCCGTAATAAAAGATTGGATTTTGGAAGTAAATCGTGAAAATAAATTCATAAAAATGGAACTTCCTGATGGTTTATTGGATGTTTTTCTAAAACCTCAAGTAAATGACGAATAACAAAATTGGGATTTCAAAAGTTTTTGTAATCCTTTTTTTGGTTTAAAAATCAATCGAAAATTACGCTAAAAATCCGTAAATTTGCGCCTTATCAGATATAGGAAATGGAAAGAAAGACCATCAAAAAATTATTAACAGATTACAAAAAAATTCTTCATCACGATATCACCGTTCAAGGTTGGGTTAGAGCGTTTCGCTCCAATCGATTTATTGCCTTAAACGACGGTTCTACCATAGAAAATTTGCAAATTGTAATAGATTTTGAGCAGTTTGATGAAGAAACCATCAAAAATATTAAAACAGCAACCTCACTGAAAATTACTGGTGAAGTAGTGGAAAGTCAAGGAGCTGGACAAAGCATCGAAATTTTGGCCAAAAAAATTCAAATTTTAGGAGATAATTTTGCGGAAGAAATGGAAAAAACGGTTCTTCAGCCAAAGAAACATTCTCTTGAAGTTTTGCGTGATCAAGCGCATTTAAGATTTAGAACGAATCTTTTTGGAGCGGTTTTCAGAGTGAGAAGTGCGGTAAGTTTTGCTATTCATCAATTTTATCATCAAAACGAATTTTTCTACATCAACACGCCTATTATTACAGGCGCAGATGCAGAAGGAGCTGGAGAAATGTTTGGCGTTACGAATTTTGATTTAAATGAAATTCCAAGAACAGAAAACGGTGAAATCGATTTTGCTGAAGATTTTTTTGGAAAGAAAACGAATTTGACCGTTTCCGGACAGTTAGAAGCTGAAACCGCAGCAATGGGATTGGGAAGAGTGTACACTTTCGGACCCACTTTCCGTGCTGAAAATTCAAATACAACAAGACATTTAGCGGAATTTTGGATGGTAGAACCGGAAGTTGCTTTCAATAATTTGGAAGACAACATCGATTTAGCTGAAAATTTCTTGAAATACGTCATTGGTTATGTTTTGGAAAACTGCAAAGAAGATTTGGCTTTCTTGGATAAGCGTTTTGCGGAAGAACAGAAATCCAAACCTGAAAAAGACAGGGCTAAAGAAGGTTTAATCGAAAAATTGGAAAATGTCCTCAAAAAACGTTTCAAAAGAGTTTCTTATACTGAAGCCATTGAAATTTTGATGAATTCCAAAGAAAATAAAAAAGGAAAATTCCAGTTTCCGATAGAAAGTTGGGGAACCGATTTACAAAGCGAACACGAAAGATTTTTAGTAGAAAAACACTTCGAATCACCAGTGGTTTTATTCGATTATCCTAAGGAAATTAAAGCGTTTTACATGCGTTTGAACGAGGATAATAAAACTGTAGCTGCAATGGATGTTTTGTTTCCAGGAATTGGTGAAATTATCGGAGGATCACAAAGAGAAGAAAGAATTGATGTTCTGAAACAAAAAATGCAGGAAATGCACGTTGATGAGCACGAACTTTGGTGGTATCTTGATACCAGAAAATTTGGCTCTGTTCCACATGCGGGATTTGGACTTGGTTTGGAAAGATTAGTGCTTTTTGTAACGGGTATGACGAACATTCGGGATGTAATTCCTTTCCCAAGAACGCCGAAAAATGCAGAGTTTTAACAAAATTTTATAATTTTTTTATCTAAATTTATAATCAACAGCAAAGCAATTCATTTATTTTTGCTGTAGATTAGAGAAAAGAGTATGCTGAAACAACACCTCCAAATGAAACTTGGGCAAAAGCTTGCCCCACAACAAATTCAATTGATGAAACTGATCCAGCTTCATACGCTTGAATTTGAAGAAGAACTGGAGCGTGAACTGGAAGAAAATCCCGCTTTAGAAAGAACTACTGAGGAAAATCAGGAAGATAATTATGAAGATCTGGATAACGATTATGAAGATGAAGGAAATGAAAGTATCGATACCGATTTTGATGTAAATGAATATATTTTTGATGATGAGCCTTCTTATAAAACGTCTTCCAGTAATTATTCCGCTGATGATGAAGAGTTCGACAACCAATCACTTTTAACAGAAGGACAGTCTTTATACGAATATCTTTTGGAACAAATAAATTTGATTTCCATAGATGAAGAAGATAAAAAAATTGCTGAATATATCATAGGAAACCTCGATACAGACGGTTATTTGCGTCGTGAAACCAAATCCTTAGTTGATGATTTGGCTTTCTCGCAGGGAATTTATACCACCAAAGAAAAAGTGGAAGAAATTCTTGAAAATTATGTTCAAAAATTAGATCCTGCCGGAGTTGGAGCTCGTGGTTTGCAGGAATGTCTTTTGCTTCAAATCGAGAAAAAAGTAACTTCTAACAAAGCGATTTCGTTAGCCGCTAATATTTTACGTCATCAGTTTGATGCTTTAACCAACAAGCATTACAACAAAATTATGCAGAAATATGATGTTGATGAGGAAGATTTGAAAGATGCATTGGATGAGATTTCCCGTTTGTCGCCAAAAGTAGGCGGAAATTTCGATACACAAACAATTACCATCAACCAGGAAATTATTCCGGATTTTGCCATCCAAGTAAAAGATGGACAGGTAATTCCACTTTTGAACAGTAAAAATGCACCGACATTAAGAGTATCAGAAGAATATAAAGATATTTTAACCACCTATTCTCACGATAAAAATTCTGCAGAACACAAACAGGCTGCCTTATTTATCAAACAGAAATTAGATGCGGCAAAATGGTATATTGATGCGATTAATCAGCGACAAAATACACTTTTGCAAACGATTACTGCTATTGTGAAACTGCAAAAAGAATATTTCCTTACAGGAGACGATAAATCCTTGAAGCCAATGATTTTAAAAGATGTTGCAGATATCACAGGATTCGATATTTCTACTATTTCAAGGGTTGTAAAAAGTAAATATGCTGATACGCCTAACGGAATTGTTTTGCTCAAAGATTTATTTTCAGATTCACTCACCAATGATGATGGAGAGGAAGTTTCCACAAAAGAAATAAAACAGCATTTACAGGAAGCGATTGATAAGGAAAATAAGAGAAAACCTTATACTGATGATGCTTTAGTAGGAATTTTGAAAGAAAAAGGCTACAATATCGCTCGCAGAACCATTGCTAAATATCGGGAACAACTCAATATTCCCGTAGCAAGACTGAGAAAAGAATTATAAAAAAAGATCCGGAAAATTTTTTCCGGATTTTTTATTTATTATGATTTTTAAAAGCTTATTCTTTCGCCGATTCAATTTCTTCCAATTGCTTTAAATTTTTTCCTAAACGGTTTACTAAAATTCCGTAAACTACCCTATAATAAAGCCATATAAGACCAATGCTTAAAAGTAAAGAAATCACAATTCCTGTAGCAAAGCCAATTAAAGTAGGATTGTTCAAATGGATTTCCTGTGAGGAAAGTGTTTGGAAGATAAAAAGCGTCAAAATAGAGACAAAAATAGCAAGGAGCGCAATATTGGTGAAAATAAAAGCATTCACAGTTTTTCTGAATCTTACAATTTGTAGAATGAATTTTTTCAAATTGGACTCCACATGTATTTTACGGTAATTTTTGTAAAATAGAATGACAAAAAGCGCAGTAACAAACAAACTCAACATTTTTAGACCAAAATAAAGATGTTCGAAATCTTTTTCGAGCTCAAAGGTTCTTTTAACACCTACTTTTTCTAAAATCCGAATAAAGCTGCTTCCTTCATCTCCTTTAATGAGATAATAAGCAGTAATTCCAAGGAAAATAAGAAATTCAATAACACTAATCCAGAAAATATATTTCACATAATTTCGGGATTTATGGTTTAGCATTTCCAAAATTTCGGAACTGTCATACTTTGGCTTTACAGCGGTTTCTTGCCAAGTTTTTTTGAGGCTATCTATATCGAAATCAGGCATGTTTTTGCATCAGTTCTTTTAAAGTTTTTTTCAAACGATTCATTTTTACTCGGGCATTTACTTCGGTAATTCCAAGGTTTTCTGCAATATCACGGTATGGCAAATCATCCAAATACATCATTACGATAGCTCTTTCAACCTTGGGCAACATTTTTATGACTTTATACAATAACGAAATTTGCATTTGTTTTTCATCATCATCCTCTACAAAATCCTTGTAGTGGAAATCCATCAGTTCATCAGTTTGTGGTGATTTTGTTTTTTTTCGAAATAAAGTAATGGCGGTATTCAAAGCAACTCTGTACATCCAAGTTGATATTTTTGAATCGCCTTTAAATGTGTCGTAACTTCGCCACAATTGTAACACAATTTCCTGAAAAAGATCTTGTTCATCTTCCAAAGTATTGGTGTAAAGACGGGAAACTTTGATAATCAGTCCTTGATTATCTTTCACCAATTGAGAAAATTCTTTTTCTTTGGAAGCCAATTTTTAATATTTTCAGGAAACGAAGATAATAATAAAGTATAAATATTTTGAGGTCCTATCAAAAGTGATTTTAGTTTTTTAAATATTTTTCACAAAATCAAAAAAATTAAAAATGTACCTTTGCAGCCACGAGAAAACCGGCTTGTTGATGCTCATTTTTTTGAGGGTAGGAAAGTCCGGACACCAAAGAGCAACATAGCGGATAACATCCGTCATCTGTGAAGATAGGACCAGTGCAACAGAAAGCAAGTACAGTTCGGCTGTAGTGAAACCAGGTAAACTCTATGTGGTGCAATGATAAGTATATCGGTGTTTTTCAGCAATGAAAATAGGGATTGCTCGTCCTGAAAACCGAGGGGTAATCAGCTAAAATTTTGCAGTAATGTAAAATGTAGATAAATAACAGGCGCTCATTTTTATTTGAGTACAGAATCCGGCTTATAGGTTTTCTCGTGATTTTTTTTAGGCTGTAAGAAAAACGTTTGAAGCGGGAAGCATAGTTTCGCTGTTGCAAACTTCCATCTTTCTTTCTAATTTTTACTCACTTTCCAATTGTTTTTTAGCTTCTTCTAAACCCAGTTTGTCTTCTTTTGAAAGTTCTGGAAATTTCAAATCCATTTTTTCTAAAGTATCAATAATGATCTGTATGGCAGAAAGTCTTGCAAACCATTTATTATCAGCCGGAATCACATACCAAGGTGCTTCATTTTTTGAGGTTTTGTTGATGGCCTCTTCGTAACATTTCATGTATTCATCAAACAAAGCTCTTTCCGAAAGGTCTCCTGAAGAAAATTTCCAATTTTTTTCCTGTTCGTTGATGCGGTCTAAAAACCTTTTCTTTTGTTCTTCTTTAGAAACATTTAAAAATATTTTAACGATGGTAGTTCCGTTTTGAGAAAGATGTTTCTCAAAATTTCGGATGCTTTCGTAGCGGTTTTCCCAAAATTTTTCATCAAAATCTTCTACGGAATCCCAAGTTTTTTCGCTTAAATTATATTCAGGATGCACTTTGCAGACCAACACACTTTCGTAATGCGAACGGTTGAAAATTCCGATCATTCCTTTTTGAGGTAATGCTAAATAATGTCTCCATAAAAAATCATGAGAATATTCTCGTGAGCTAGGTGTTTTAAAACTTGTCACACTGCAACCTTGTGGATTTACTCCTCCAAAAACATGTTCAATTAAGCTGTCTTTTCCTGCGGCATCCATAGCCTGAAGAACGACCAAAAGAGATTGGCTTCCGTCAGCATAAAGTTTTTCCTGCAATTCCCGAAGTTTTTCCTTTTCTTGAATGATGATTTTGGCGCCTTCTTCTTTCGTAAGTTTCCCTATATATTTAGTTTCAGTAGATTTTATTTTTAAATTTCCTTTGGCAAGGAAATCGTCCGAGAAATTTTTATCCATTTTTGAAATTTTATATAAAAATAAAAAAAACGCTCCACTTTTCAGTGAAACGTTTATATATTTCTGTTAGGGGATTAACCTAAAGTTTTTAGTTCTTTATTCAAAGATTCTAAATCTTTATTCATTTGCTTTAAAGATTTTTTTAAGCTTTTAGCTTCGTCTTTTTTCGACGCTGCTTTTGCCGCTTCAATTCCTTTTACGGTTTTGGCTATTTCCTCTTTTTTTTGATCAATTTCTAATTTTTTTTTTTCGGATGGGGTCAATTTTTTTTCAACAGCATTGGGATCAACTTTTCCTTTAATATAAATTACAGATCTGCTGTTGGCAGGGTCATTAGAGAAAACTTCAATCGATTTTAAGAAATCACCATTAGTAGCAGTGTTGTAACCTACTTTTATTTGTGCAGATTTTCCTGGTAAAATTGGATCTTGGCTCCAAACCGGCGTTGTACATCCGCAAGAAGCTTTCACACTTGAAATAATTAACGGCTTATCACCGGTATTGGTTACCGTAAAATATCTTTGACCATCAGAACCTGTTTTTACTGTTCCATAGTCAAAAGTAGTTCTGTCGAAAGTAATCGTTTGTGCAGAAGCAAAAGCAATGGTTCCCAAAAGAGCGAAACCTGCAAATAATTTTTTCATATGATTAAATTGTTATTATTGGTTTGATAAAAATTAAGGAGCAAAGTTAAAAATTATTTTAATTATGCAATTATTTTTTTTGTTTTCGCCTATTTTTGCAAAATATTAGCCAAAAGAAAGATTTTATGCAGATTTCCGAAAAATATAATCCTCAGCAAACCGAAAACAAATGGTACCAATACTGGTTGGAGAATAATTATTTTCATTCCACACCGGATGAAAGACCACCTTATACCATTGTTATTCCGCCACCCAACGTAACGGGAATTCTTCACATGGGACACATGTTGAACAATACGATTCAGGATGTTTTGGTTCGTAGAGCCAGAATGCAGGGTTTCAACGCTTGTTGGGTTCCGGGAACAGATCATGCTTCCATAGCCACAGAAGCTAAAGTCGTAGCAAAATTAAAATCGGAAGGAATTGAAAAATCTGAAATTTCCCGTGAGGAATTTCTAAAACATGCTTGGGAATGGACCGATAAATATGGAGGCACAATTCTGGAACAATTAAAAAAACTCGGTTGTTCTTGTGATTGGGAAAGAACTCGTTTTACGATGGAAGATAAACTTTCTCAGCAAGTTGTGAAAAGTTTTGTGGATTTATATAATAAAGGACTTATTTATCGTGGTTACAGAATGGTAAATTGGGATCCGGAAGCAAAAACCAATATTTCTGACGAGGAAGTAATTTTCAAGGAGCAAAACGGAAAATTATATTACTTAAAATATCAGATTGAAGGCTCTGAAGATTTTCTTTCCGTTGCAACAACTCGTCCTGAAACTATTTTTGGCGACACTGCAGTTTGTATTAATCCAAACGACGAAAGATATTTTCATTTAAAAGGAAAAAATGTGATTGTTCCCATTTCAAATCGTGTAATTCCCATTATTGAAGACGATTATGTAGATATTGAATTCGGAACCGGCGCATTAAAAATTACGCCAGCTCATGATACCAACGATTACGAAATCGGACAAAGACATCAACTTTCGATGATTGATGCTTTGGATGATGAGGGAAACTTGAACGAATACGGATTGCATTATGCTGGAAAAAATCGTTTCGAAGTTCGTAAGCAAATCGCTACAGAATTAGAAGAAAAAAATCTTTTGTTAAAAGCCGAAGATTATGTAAATAAAGTGGGAACTTCCGAAAGAACAGGAGCGGTAATCGAACCCAAAATTTCGCAACAATGGTTTCTAAAAATGGAATCTTTGGCGAAACCGGCTTTGGATGTGGTGATGAATGATCAAGTAAAATTTCATCCGGAAAAATTCAAAAACACCTACAAACATTGGATGGAAAATATCCGCGATTGGAATATTTCCCGACAGTTATGGTGGGGGCAACAAATTCCTGCTTATTATTATGGAGATGGTGAAAACGATTTTGTTGTTGCCGAAAATATCGAAGAAGCCCTAAAACTTGCACAGGAAAAAACTCAAAATTCAGAACTCAAAATTCAAAATTTAAAACAGGATCAAGATGCTCTCGATACTTGGTTTTCTTCGTGGTTGTGGCCTATTTCTGTTTTTGATGGAATGTTGGAAGGAGAAAACAAAGACATCAATTATTATTATCCGACTTCCGATTTGGTAACAGGACCCGATATTATTTTCTTTTGGGTAGCCAGAATGATTATGGCCGGTTTGGAATATCGCAAAGAAGTTCCTTTTAAAAACGTTTATTTTACAGGGATTGTTCGGGATAAACAAAGACGTAAAATGTCAAAATCTCTGGGCAATTCTCCGGATCCAATAGAATTGATTGAAAAATACGGCGCAGATTCTGTGCGTGTTGGAATTTTGTTGAGTTCCGCTGCAGGAAACGATTTATTGTTTGATGAAGATTTGATGTTGCAAGGAAGAAATTTCGCCACTAAAATCTGGAATGCTTTCCGATTAATCCAGGGTTGGGAAAAAGTCGAAAAAACGGCAACTGAAGCCGATTTACAAACGATGGATTGGTTCGGAAATCAAATGGATAAAACCATTGCAGAAATTGAAGACCAGTTTTCAAAATTCAGGATTTCCGATGCTTTGCATTTGATTTATAAATTAATTTGGGACGATTTCTGCTCGTGGTATTTAGAAGCAATAAAACCGAATTTCGGTGACGGAATTTCACAGGAAGTTTATGATAAAACCATTGCTTATTTTGAGGAATTGATGAAATTATTACATCCTTTTATGCCGTTTTTATCAGAAGAATTGTACCAAATTATTGCGGAAAGAACACCCGAAAATGCCTTAATCATCTCACAACAAAAGAAAGCGGAAAGTTTTGATAATAAAAAATTGGAAGATTTTGATTTTTCCAAAGAATTGATTTCAGGTGTTCGGAATTACCGTCAATCCAAAGGAATTTCACCAAGAGAAGCTGTGGAAGTTTTCACCAATGTTTCTGAATTTCCAAACGAATCGGTCATTAAAAAATTAGCGAATATTTCCAAAATTTATTTTAATCAAAAAACAGATAAACCAAGTTTTACCTTTTTGGTGGGAGCGACTGAAGTTTCTATTCCGTTGAGTGAAAATTTAGATTTAGAAGAAGAAAAACAGAAAACCGAAGAAGAAATAAAATACCTGAAAGGTTTTTTAATTTCTGTTGAAAAGAAACTATCCAATGAAAAATTCGTGGCCAATGCAAAACCTGAAATCGTGGTAACCGAAAGAAAAAAGCAAAGCGATGCGCAGGAAAAAATTGCATTATTGGAAGAAAAATTGAAAACACTATAATACAGTGAACTTTCTTTTATATAAATTTACTTTAAGATTTTAAATCATGGAACATATTGAAAATATTAACAGATTATTTTACAAATATTATGTAGAAAATCCCAATTTGGAATCCTATGAAGCGCCAAGAATTCATCTTTCAACGGGAAAATTAATTGCTTGTGATCCTTTGGTAACCAAAGAAATGCCACCTTTTGAAGCGGTTTTCCCAAGAGGTGATTTTCAGGTAAATATTCACAAAGAAAGAGTGAGCAATTGTATTGCTTATGTGGAAATTGCTTTTTCAACAAAACTGGTAAATCGTTGGGAAATGGCTACCATAAAAGGACAAGAGGTAAAATCTTTGAAAGAAGGAGAAGTTTTTGGTTATCCTGTAGAAAGCGGTATGGGCTGTTTTATGGATGTGGAAACGCAGGAAGATTTGAACATTCTTGAAAAAAAACTATTTGAGAGAAAAGGAGATGATTTTATGGGAATTTATGAAGAGTTTTTTCACGATCATTTTTTTGACGAAAACGGAGCTATTGATCAATTTGCTGCCCTAAAACCGGATCAAGAAAAACCGGGTAATATTTTGGCTTTTGAAACCGGCTATGGTGAAGGTTTTTATGCAAGCTACATTGGATATGACAGCGTGAACGAACCTGTGAAAATAGTAACCGAATTTATAGAAATCAATATTTCTTAAATTTTTTCTGAAATGTTTTGCATAAAGAAAAGCTTTTACTAAAACTGTTTTTTTAAAAATATTTGTCCACTTTTACGGTGGACTTTTTTTATGAAACCAATCTCTATTTTTACTTCAGATCACGTTCAGATTACAGCGCATTTGTTTGAACCTTCCGTTTCCAATCACAAATTGCTAGTCATCAATTCAGCTACGGGTGTTAAACAGCAGGTTTATTTTAGTTTTGCAAAATTTTTGGCTGAAAATGGATTTACTGTGATTACTTACGATTATCGAGGAATTGGACTTTCAAAACCCCAAAAATTAAAAGGTTTTAAAGCTTCGATGAGAATTTGGGGAACTTCGGATTTTCGAGCGGTCACAGATTTTGTTAAAAATAATTACCCGAAATACCAGAAATTTTGTTTGGGACATTCTGTAGGAGCCCTTATTTTAGGAATGAATAAAGATGCTTCCTTATTTAAAAAATTTATTTTTGTGGCAACGCAAGATGCATTTGCCGGACATCTTCCAAAAAAAATTGCACTTTCTGCTTATTTAGGATTTGGAGTGGCGGTTCCAATAATTTCACAAATTATGGGCTATTTTCCTGCCCATTGGTTCCGTTTAGGCGAAACTTTACCCAAAGGAAGTGCTTTGGATTGGCGAACTTTAATTCTTCATAAAAAGTCAACTTCACGGCTTTTTGAAAAAATAGAAAACGATTATTCTAAAAATTTGAACCAGGAAACCTTGGTCATTTATGCGGAAGACGATCCATGGGTGAAAATGAAAGGGATGGAAAGTTTGATGAATACAGGCTATCCCAATCTTAGAAAAAAATACAGAAAAATTGTCACGACAGAATCTCCCCAAAAAAAAATTGGTCACATTAATTTTTTCCGATCCTACAATAAAAATTTGTGGAATATTGTCTTAGAAGAAATTTTGTAAAATTCCGCTTCTTTGAAGGGGTGTTAAAAATTTTTTAAAATTTTTTGACGGGGTAGTTTAAAAAGAAGAAATGAAAAATAATTTGATAGAAAATACCGCAGCTTTCGTTCAAGAAAAACTTCATGGTGCAGAAGCCGGACATGATTGGTTCCATATCGAAAGGGTTTGGAAATTGTCCAAAAAAATTGCAGAAACTGAAAGCTGTAATGAAAAAGTAGTTGAATTAGCCGCACTTTTACACGATATCGCAGATCCCAAATTTCATAATGGAGATGAAAACTTAGCCTTAGAAATTTCAAGAAATTTTTTAGAAAATCAGGAAGTTTCTGGAGAAATAATTGAAGCGGTTTTGTTCATCATTAAAAATATGTCCTTTAAAAATAGAGGAAATTTAAAGGGAAATCCTCCCATAGAACTGCAAATTGTACAGGATGCAGACCGTTTAGATGCTATTGGGGCGATAGGAATTGCGCGAACTTTTAATTTTGGTGGATTTAAGAATAACCTGATGTATAATCCTTCCATTTCCCCAAAACTGAATATGTCCAAAGAAGAATACAAAAAATCGGAAGGAACCACCATCAATCATTTTTACGAAAAATTACTTTTGTTGAAGGATTTGATGAATACTGCGAAAGGCAAAGAAATTGCTGTGGAAAGGCATGAATTCATGTTGCAATTTCTCAAACATTTTTATCAAGAATGGAACGTCGAAAACCTGTAAAAAACGCTATCTTTGCTCTTCATGGAGAATTTCGCTTTTATCGTTTTTCTATTTCTGTTAATGGCTTTAGGGCTTTCAGTTTTCAGAAAAAATAACCGTTTTTGGAAACCGCGGTTGTTTCGTTGGTTGATTGTTTTGGGCGCAATAGCTTTTTATACAGTTTGGTTTGTCAATAAAAGTTCGGATAATTTTGTGAAAGACGCTATCAGTTTACAAATTATTAATAAGCTTCCGCAGCCTGTAGATTTTTATATCCTGATCGTAAACCGAGAAAATGCTGAAAAACAATTTGAAATGCAGCATTCTGGGAAAATACGTACCGATCATTACCGAATTGAATATCTCCGCATGCAAAATTCCAACGAATACTGGATTGCAGGATTTATAGGAAGAAAAAATTTAGTTTACTTTTCACAGCACGCTTTGCTTAATAAAAATATGGATCAAATTGTAGAAGCGAAAAACTACATCATACAAAGTCAGAAACTTTCAGAAATGGCTTCCAAAGAAGTTGAAATAAAGCAAGATGAAAACCGAAGTATTTCGGTTTGGGTAACCTTAGGGTTATTGCTTACTTTTTTAAACGGGGTATTACTTTTCCGCAAAAAATAAAAAATCCTGAAATGCTCATTTTCAGGATTTTTTCTGTTTTTAATTTTTTGATTTTTGTTCTTTTAAAGCTTCTTTGTCCTTGTTGGAAGGATTCCAGACTTTTATTTCAGCATCTTTGGAAATTCCGGAAAGTATTTGAACGTTGATTCCGTCTGAAGCGCCCAATTGTACATTTGTTTTTTTGAAACTTCCGTCTTTTTGTTTCACTTCCACAAAAGGTTGGTCTTTTCCGTTTACTTTTTCGTACTGTATTAAAGATTCATCTAACAAAAGCGCATTTTTTTGTGAACTGAGAACAATTTCACCATTGGCAGAAAATCCTGCTCTAATGTAAGAGTCAGAAGGATTGTACACTTCACCTTCCACCGGAAATTTTATGGTTCCGTTTTGGTCGGTTCCTTTGGGCGCAATCATGGTGAGTTTTCCCGGAAATTTTTTATTTTGCAAAGCACCAATTAAGATATTCATCTCCATACCTTCTTTCAGTTTTCCGGCTTGTGCTTCATCAATTTCGCCTTCAAAAATCAGGGAATTCAGATCGGCAACCGAAGCAATAGTGGTTCCTGCATTAAATTGATTGGCCTCAATAACTTGGCTTCCTACTTTTACGGGAACATCCAAAACAGTTCCGTTTACTTTTGATCGTATTTGTGTTGTGGCAAGACCTTGAAGTTCCGGTGTAACACCAGTTCTGGCAATTTGCAGATTTTTTTGTGCCGTCTGTAATTGGAGATTAGCGTTTCTTAACTGAATTTGCGCACTTTGAAATTGCTGTTGCGAAGTAAGATATTCCTGTCTGGAAATTACACCTTGACTAAACAGTTTTTGCTGCATTTCGTATTGCTTTTGCTGATTTCCAAGATTTAATTTTGCATTGGAAATTTGCAAATTGGCGTTGTTGATTTCTTGTGTTGCGGCATTTACACTTTGGATGCTGGGAACAATTTTTAAAGTGGCAATCAATTGTCCTACCGAAACATGATCTCCTTCTTTCACCACAACTTTATCGATAATTCCGGACAAGTTGGGCTTAATTTCGATTTCTTCACGAGGAACAATTTTTCCTGTAGCCATTACTTTATCTTCCATATTTTTTACTTCGGGCTTTTTGGTAAGAAAAGCTTCACTTTGTTGGGAATTGGATTTAATGAGATAAACAATTCCGAAGATAAAAGCAATAGCCAAAATAAGTCCGAGAAAAATATAAAGGGCTTTTTTCCAGGTGAATTTCTTTTTCATATAGCTAGTTTATTTTTTTAATTTTTAATTTTTTTATTCGCTTCGCAAAGCTTCAATTGGTCGTATTTTCACGGCTCTTTGGGCAGGAATCATTCCTACAATTAATCCCAGTGTTACCATTACTGCCATAGCGCCAAAAACGTTAGAATAATCTACTGTTGGATTATAAAATGGAAAACTATCTTGATTTCGGGTAAACATATCTACCAAAGCCAAAAGTAAAATTCCAAACATAAAACCCAATAAACCGGAAACTAAAGTAATAACGACACTTTCCAATAAAATTTGGTTTCGTACTTCTGCCGGTTTTGCCCCTATAGCTCTTCGGATTCCAATTTCCTTGGTTCTTTCTTTTACGGTAATCAACAAAATATTGGAAATGGCAATAACGCCGGCAAGGATCGTTAAGGTTCCTACAATGATGGTAAGAAACTGCATTCCTTTCAAAAAACCGGTAAATTTTTTAAATTCTTTCCCCAAATTAAAACTTCCGAAAGCATTGGTGTCTTCCGGTGAAACACTGTATTTTTTCTTCATTTCGGTTTTTATCTTTTCTTCCACTACCGAAAGATCTGCATTGGGTTTACTGACAATGGAAAAAACACCCACATTTTCGCCGTCATTATACATTTTGGTGTAGGTAGAAAGCGGAATGTAAGAAGAGTTGTTACTTTCCATTGGTCCACCTCTTTTTACTGAAAATACACCGATAACATTAAAGAAAATTCCTTTTACATTAATGCTTTTTCCAATAGGATCTTCTTGTTTTTTGTGATCGAAAAAATTCTCATAAATTTCCTGTCCAATAACGATGACGTTTTTGTTTTGAGCAATATCAGCGTCATTTAAATACCTTCCGAAAACTAATTTTTTTTCAGAAATTTTATTTCCAATAGGATAATCTCCGTTTAAAGTGTAGGTGGCGGTTTTTCCGTTTCGCGACATTTGTTCTCCTGCAGATCCAAAACTTCCGCGTGAACTTTGTGGAGAAATATAATCGATTTCTGGAATTTTCTTTTCCAGCATTTCAATATCGCTTAGTTTCAATTCCATTTCTCGGCCTTTGGAAAATCCTGCGTAAGGAATATTGGTGGTTTGTGCCCACATAAAAATGGTATTGGTGGCAAATCCTGAAAATAATTTGTCAAAACCGTTTTCCATTCCTTTGGCAGCGCCCAAAAGTGCCACATACAAAAACATTCCCCAAGCAACACCAATCATCGTAAGAAAGGTGCGGAGTTTGTTTTTGCGCAAGGCATGGTAAATTTCCTGCCAGGTGTCTTTTTTGAAAACTATATTCATCCGATTTTGATTTTAACCTTTTTAACTTTCAAAATTAATTGGTAAATTTTTATGATTTCAAATTTTTTTTACCTTCACATTATCACATTATCACATCATTCAGCTCTCAAAGCTTCAATCGGTTTTATTTTGCTTGCTTTATAAGCGGGAACAAATCCTGCAATTAATCCCGATAAAACCAAACAGATGAAAGCGACAAAAATAAGTCCCCATCCAACATTAGGATTTATAATAAAATAATCTTCAAAGCGATTTCCGATGAGTTTTAAAGTTAATACACCCAAACCAACACCTATAAATCCTGAAATTACGGTAATCACAATACTTTCCTGAATAATTAAGGCAACAATACTTCTGGGTTTTGCACCAATGGCTTTTCGAACGCCAATTTCCTGAGTTCTTTCTTTCACAATATATACCATGATATTGCTGATTCCGATAATTCCGGCGAGAAGAGTTCCTAATCCAATAAATCCGACAATTAAGGTTAAAATAAATAAAAATTGAAAACTGTCTTTAGTGTTTTCGGCGTTGTTTCTTACACGAACTGCATTTTCATCATCAGGAGAAACTTGATGTTTGGCTTTCACCTGTTTTTTTATTTCGTCACCATATTGGATGGCTTCTTCAGGTGATAAATTTTGATTGTAAGTAAGTTGAATAGAATTTACCGTATCAGAACCTTTTTTCATTTGTTGAAGCGTGGAAATGGGTATGGAAATCATCCGTTCTTCCCAATCTCCACCAGCTTCATCAGAAAAAACACCGATTATTTTGAAAATGCTTCCGTTAATATCTAAATCTTTTCCAATAGGATTTCCGTCTTTGATGAGGTCTCTTTGTACCATTCTTCCAATTACGGCTACGTTTTGCCTTCTTTGTAAATCTCCTGCACTAATGTATCTTCCGTCCAGTAATTGTCGGTTTTCCAGCATTTTTTCTGCTCCTGTTGTTCCGCTAATTTGGTAAGTTCCGCTTTCTTTTCCATATTTTACCATCATCGCAGTGTTTAGTTTTGGAGCGGAATATTCTACCTTTTCGGGATCTATTTTGACGACATCTTCGTAATCTTCGTTTTTCAAAACCACTTCACGATTGCTTTGTAAACCGCCATAAGCAATGGTGGTTTTTCCCGTATATATCTGAATTGAATTTTGTGCATCTCTTGCAAACCCTTTCGTAAAGGCATTTTGCAATCCGGTACCAATTCCAAAAAGGACAATGAAAATAAATAATCCCAAAGCCACCGTAAATCCTGAAAGAACAGTTCTCAGAACATTACTTCGTATGGAAGCAAAAATTTCAAGCCAGCGATCTACATCGAACATTATTTCTGAAAATTTTTAAAATAGAGGTTAAGCCAAAATGCGTTGTTTAATAAAGGTATCACTTTCAATAATACCGTCTTTCAGCACCACATTTCTTTTTGTTTCTGCCGCTACATCCGGTTCATGAGTTACTACGATAATGGTTTTCCCTTCATTGTTAATTTGCTGCAGAAGTTTCATAATATCATACGTTGTTTTGGAGTCTAAAGCGCCTGTTGGTTCATCTGCTAAAATTACTTTGGGATCGGTTATTAAAGCTCTGGCAATGGCAACTCTTTGTTTTTGTCCACCGGAAAGTTCATTTGGGAGATGATTTGCCCAAGGTTCCAGCCCTACTTTTTCCAAATATTCCAAAGCTTTTAAATTTCTTTCTTTTCGGGAAACATTTTGATAATATAAAGGTAACGCCACATTTTCCAAAGCGGTTTTGTAGCCAATTAAATTAAACGACTGGAAAACAAATCCTAAAAATCGGGAACGGTATTCTGCTGCTTTTACCTCAGAAAGATGTTCTATTGGGATACCATCCAATTCATAAATTCCGGAATCTTTTTCATCCAAAATTCCGATAATATTCAAAAGTGTTGATTTTCCCGAACCTGAACTTCCCATGATAGACACAAATTCACCTTCTTCAATGGTTAAATTGATGCCTTTTAGTACGTGAAGTTTGCTTTTTCCGGTATCGTAAGATTTGTGTAGGTCTTGAATGATAAGCATGAAATGATGTTTCAATAAATAATTGGTAGATTTTCCCTTGAATTTGTTACAAAATCACAAAAAAATAGGGAATTTAATCCTTGTGTTTAATTGTAAATTTTTAGTAATCAGTTTTTTATTAAAATTGTTTAATTATTTTCTGCGGAAAATGCCATTTTTACGTGTGTGCTCCTTCGAAACTTGCTGATAGGGCGCATTCTGTGTCTTTGTGGAAAACTTTTAGGCTTCAAAACCAGATATTTAATAGGAACACCTTTTAATATTTGGATGGTTTTTCTATTTTTGTTTTCACCTTTCGGCGGAAAAATATTATTTATTTTGTGGATAAAAATGTATCGTAAAGTACAGATAATCAAAAAATTATAAAATAGTAACAGGTTTTCCACCGATAACAATTTCTAACACTATTTAAACCACTTGCATAATGGGAATTTTTGACAAAAGAGTAAGCTACAAACCCTTCGAATATCCGGAAATTTTGAAATTTGTTGAAGCCATCAATAAATCGTTTTGGGTGCATTCCGAAGTAGATTTTACGGCCGATGTTCAGGATTTTCATTCACAATTGCAACCGCACGAAAAAAATGCGGTAAAACATGCGCTTTTAGCCATTGCCCAAATTGAAGTTTCGGTAAAAACATTTTGGGGAAATTTGTATAATCATCTTCCAAAACCGGAATTCAACGGTTTGGGAGCTACTTTTGCAGAGTGCGAATTTCGTCATTCCGAAGCGTATTCTCGTTTGTTAGAAGTGTTGGGTTACAACGAAGAATTTATGCATGTGGTGGAAATTCCTGCCGTGAAGAAAAGAATTGATTTCCTTTCCAACGTATTAAAGCACGCCAATTCTGCAACGCCAAAAGAATATGTTTCTTCATTGTTGTTGTTTTCCATTTTAATTGAAAATGTATCCTTGTTTTCGCAATTTGCCATCATCCTTTCTTTCACAAGATTTAAAGGATTTATGAAAAATGTGAGCAACATTATTGCTTGGACTTCCGTAGACGAGCAAATTCACGCCAATGCCGGAATTTACTTAATCAACAAAATCCGTGAAGAACAACCTGAATTGTTGACCGATTCTGACATCGAAGATATTTACACTTTGGTAGATCAATCGGTAGAACTGGAAGGCGAAATTTTAGACTGGATTTTCGAAATGGGTGAATTGGATAAATTCTCCAAAGAAGATTTACTAAATTTTATGAAATACCGTGTTGATGACAGTTTAAAGAAAATCAACATGAAAACCCGTTACAATGTAACGCCGGAGCAATACCGACCAATGGTTTGGTTTGAAGAAGAAGTTTTCGCCAATTCTTTAGACGATTTCTTTGCAAAAAGACCGGTAGATTATACGAAACACGATAAAAGTATTACAGCAAACGATTTGTTTTAAAAAAGCAGGAAGTTGGAAGAGGGAAGCAGGAAGCTTCAATCTCTATTAATTTTTTGTTTTAAAAATAGAATAAAATTTATAGAATTGGGCTTTAGCCCATTTTCAAAAAATAAATTCAATTGGCTTTAGCCAAAATTTAATAGAGATACTTCGTTCCTTGCAATGAAAAAAAACTAAAACCTAATCCCCCAAACCTAATCCCTAAAAAAAATGGAAGAAAATAACAATATATGGTGGCTCAACGAAGAAAGTGAGCAAATGTTGAACAGAGGTTACCTTCTAAAAGGTGAAACCGTAAAAGGTGCCATCGAAAGAATTACTACAGCTGCGGCAAAACGTTTGTATAAACCGGAATTGCAACCTGCTTTCGAAGAAATGATTATGAAAGGTTGGATCAGCTTTTCTTCTCCGGTTTGGGCAAATATGGGAACGCAAAGAGGTTTGCCGATTTCATGTTTCAACGTACATATTCCGGATAGTATTGAAGGAATAACCCACAAAATGGGCGAAGTGATCATGCAAACCAAAATTGGTGGCGGAACTTCAGGCTATTTCGGGGAATTGAGAAATCGTGGAACCGCAGTTACCGACAACGGAAAATCTTCCGGAGCGGTTTCTTTCATGAAATTGTTCGATACTTCGATGGATGTGGTTTCTCAAGGAGGAGTTCGTAGAGGTGCTTTTGCGGCTTATTTGGATATTGACCACGGAGATATTGAAGAATTTTTGTCCATTAAAGATATTGGAAGCCCGATTCAAAATTTATTTACCGGAGTTTGCGTTCCCGATTATTGGATGCAGGATATGATTGATGGCGACATGGAAAAACGTAAAGTTTGGGCAAGAGTTTTGGAAAGTCGTCAACAAAAAGGACTTCCGTATATTTTCTTTTCCGATAATGTGAACAGAAATAAACCTCAGGTTTACAAAGATTTGGGAATGACGATTAATGCAAGTAATTTATGTTCAGAAATTATGTTGCCTTCCTCCACTGAGGAATCTTTTATCTGTTGCCTTTCTTCCATGAATTTGGAATTATATGATGAGTGGAAAGACACCAATGCCGTAAAACTCGCAATTTATTTCCTGGATGCTGTACTGTCGGAATTTATAGAAAAAACGGAAGGAAACTATTATTTGCAGGGAGCAAGAAATTTTGCCATGCGACACAGAGCACTTGGTTTAGGAGCTTTGGGCTATCATTCTTACCTTCAGAAAAATATGATCCCTTTTGAAAGTTTCCAGGCAACACAGTTTAATGCAAGAGCTTTCAGACATATTAAAGAACAGGCAGAACAGGCTTCAAGAGAATTGGCAAATATTTATGGCGAACCGGAACTGTTGAAAGGGTATGGTTTAAGAAATACCACTTTATTGGCAATTGCTCCAACAACTTCCAGCTCTGCAATTTTGGGACAAACATCTCCGGGAATTGAACCCTTTGCGTCCAATTATTACAAAGCCGGTTTGGCGAAAGGAAATTTCATGAGAAAAAATAAATATCTCGCGAAATTGCTTCAAGATAAAGGTTTGGATAACGAAGAAACGTGGAGAACCATTATGTTGAATCATGGTTCAGTTCAACATATTGCGGAATTAACGGAAGACGAAAAAGCCGTATTCAAAACATTTAAGGAAATTTCGCCTATGGAAATTATTTCTCAGGCAGCCCAAAGACAGCAATATATTGATCAGGCACAGTCTCTGAATTTGCAGATTCCTTCTACAATGCCGGTAAAAGATGTGAATTATTTATACATTGAAGCATGGAAAAAAGGCGTGAAAACACTTTATTATCAAAGAAGTTCCTCAGTTTCTAAAGAATTAATGGTGAATTTTGTAAGCTGTTCTTCTTGTGAAGCTTAGGACGTGAATGGTCAATGGTGAATAGTAATAGTGAATTTTCATCGAATAATATAAGAGCCGCGGATTTTTTCTGCGGTTTTTTTGTTGGATGAAATAAAATTTGTTTAGCCCAGCCCTAAAGGGAGCAAATTTTATTTCTAACAAGATTTCATTTTAAAGAAGAAATTTTTCCTCCCTTTAGGGTTGGGGAGAGAAAAATTTCTGATCTTTATTAAAAAATATGAAAAAGTTAACTCCAAATTATGATGAGGGGATGTGGAAGGGTGCTTCACCCGAATCGTTTTCGAAAGCTCAGTTTTTACGGACTGTAATGACAAATGCTGAGATGATATTGTGGGAAAAACTAAAGAATAATCAGCTTGAAGGTTTAAAATTCAGAAGGCAACATCCTGTTCATCTTTTTATTGCAGATTTTTACTGTCATAAATACCATTTGATTATTGAAATTGACGGTGGTTACCACGAGTCTGAAGAACAAAAGAAAAAGGATTATGAACGAACAAAATTATTAGAGGAAAATGGTTTGACTTTGATTCGGTTTACCAATGAAGATGTTGAAGATAATTTGAATGATGTTTTGGATTGTATCAGAAACAAAATAGAAGAGCTAAAGAAATAAAATTTGTTTGCTCCGATCCTAAAGGGAGCAAATTTTATTTTTATTAAGACTTCCTTTTATGAAAGAAATTCTTCCACCCTTTAGGGTTGGGGAAAGAAAAATTTCTGGTTTCGTTTTTCGATTTGTATTGGTTGGGTACTTTTCTTCTTTTTTTAAGGAACGAAATAAAATTTGTTTGCTCCGATCTAAAGGGAGCTAATTTTATTTCTATTAAGACTTCGTTTTATGAAAGAAATTTTTCCACCCTTTAGGGTTGGGGAAAGAAAAATTTCTGGTTTGAAGGCGAAATCCTTAACTTTAAACAATAAACCTCAAACTTTAAAATAATATGAAATTCGGACAAGTTGAAGATCCTTCAAAAATAGATTTTACCCTTCCTGAAGACCATCCGAAAACGATGGAAATTCTACAAAATAATAAAAAAGGACTTAAAAATATTTCCATCGGATGTGCCAAATGGAACAAAACCGACTTGAAAGGATTTTATCCTAAAGGAACAAAAGACGAACTTACTTATTACGCTACACAGTTTAATTCTATTGAATTAAATGCCACTTTTTACGGCATGCCTTCACCGGATCAAGTTTCTACATGGAAAGAAAAAACACCGCAAGATTTCAAATTTTTTCCAAAAATCACCAATTCGGTTTCGCATTTCAAAAGGTTGATTAATGTTACTGATGTTGTTACGGATTATGTAACTTCCATTATGAATTTTGATGAAAAATTGGGAATGGTTTTCCTGCAGTTGCACGACAATTTCAAACCGAAAGATTTTGACAGGGTGGAAAAATTCGTGAACGATTGGCCCAAAGAAATTCCTTTAGCCATTGAGTTAAGAAACAACGAGTGGTTCGAAGAGGAAGAAATTTTCAACAAAACCTGCGAGCTTTTCGAAGCAAACAGCATTACCAATATTATTGTAGATACTGCCGGAAGAAGAGATATGCTGCACATGCGGTTAACAACACCTACTGCTTTTATAAGATATGTTGGGGCAAATGCAGAAAATGATTACGACCGTTTGAACGATTGGTTAGAAAGGTTAACAGAATGGAAATCCCAAGGCTTGGAAAATCTGTATTTTTTTGTTCATCAAAATATTGAAAAGGCTTCACCTTTACTTTCCGCGCATTTTATAAAAGAAATGAATGATAAATGGGGTACCAAAATTCATATTCCTGAAATGGCAGAACCCAAAACATTATTTTAAATAAAAATCCTTCTCGAAATGAGAAGGATTTTGTTTTACGCCAGAAACTCTAATTCCTTATCCTTAAAATCGTTTTTTTCTACTATTTTTATCATCGTTTTCAGAATCTTTTTTCTCGTTTTAGCCAAATTCCGGATGTTTTTATCTTCACTGTAATCGAAAATATCATCTTTAAAAGATACCGTATCTCCTTTTTTAAATTTCACGCCACTTTTTTTCATCTCTTTCAGAAACATCAGCTGCGTCATCGATTCTAAAATTTTATGTTCTGCTTTCCCAAAAGTTTTCAAAGCGTTCAAAATTTCTTTTTTATATTTTTTCTTTCCCATAATTAGCAATTATCACCTAAAGATATTAAAACAATTCCTTATTTATTTCTTATTTTTGAAAAATAAAACTTAAAAAATGAGCCAAGATTTAGTTTTCGACTTAATTGAAAAAGAAAAACAACGCCAAACCCATGGAATTGAGCTAATTGCATCAGAAAATTTTGTTTCTGAAAATGTAATGAAAGCAATGGGAAGTGTTTTGACTAATAAATATGCGGAAGGTTATCCCGGAAAAAGATATTATGGCGGTTGTGAAGTCGTAGATGAAGTGGAAACTTTAGCAATCAACAGAGCAAAAGAACTTTTTGGAGTTGAATATGCAAATGTACAGCCACATTCCGGTTCACAGGCAAATGCGGCAATATATTTAGCAGTTTTAAAACCTGGAGATGCTGTTTTAGGTTTGGATCTTTCGATGGGAGGTCATTTAACACATGGGTCTTTTGTTAATTTTTCCGGAATTCAGTATCAGGCTAATTTTTATGGCGTAGAAAGAGAAACGGGTAGAATTGATTACGAAAATGTTCGTCAAAAAGCATTGGAAGTAAAACCTAAAATGATTATTGCAGGATATTCTGCCTATTCCAGAGATTTAGATTTTAAAAAATTCAGAGAAATTGCGGATGAGGTTGGCGCAACACTTTGGGCAGATATTGCACATCCTGCAGGTTTAATTGCTAAAGGTTTGCTTTCTTCCCCTTTTGAACATTGTCATGTCGTTACAACAACTACTCATAAAACGCTTCGTGGACCAAGAGGAGGATTAATCATGATGGGAAAAGATTTTGAAAATACTTATGGTCATAAAACACCAAAAGGAGAAATCAAAATGATGAGTCAGGTTTTGGATGGAGCTGTCTTCCCTGGAATTCAGGGCGGACCTTTGGAACATGTTATTGGAGCAAAAGCAGTAGCTTTTGGAGAAGCATTGGATCAAAAATTTGAAATTTATGCAAAGCAAGTGGTTTCCAATGCGCAAGCTTTGGCTAAAGCGATGATGGAAAGAGGTTTTGAAATTGTTTCCGGAGGAACCGATAACCATTTGATGTTGGTAGATTTAAGAAACAAAAATGTCAACGGAAAAGAAACTGAAAAAGCGCTTGTTCAAGCGGATATTACCTGTAATAAAAATATGGTGCCTTTTGATGATAAATCGGCTTTCACGACTTCAGGTATTCGTTTGGGAACCGCAGCTGTTACCACAAGAGGTTTGAAAGAAAATGATATGGAAACTATTGCTGAACTCATTTCAAATGTAGTGGATAACGTTAAAAATGAAACGGTTTTAGCAGATGTTAGAAAAAAAGTAAATAACATGATGGACGGAATTCCGTTGTTTAGCTATTAGTTAATAGGGATTGGTTTTTAGATAATAGCATTTAGTAAAAAAATCAGGTAATATTGACCTGATTTTTTTATTTTTACCCATCAAATCCCACCCCTAATTTTAACTACTAACCTCAAACTTCTAACTCCTAACTCCTAATTCCTAATCCCTAACCCTTGGATAAAAAATCCTACACTTTTGAAGAAATCAAACAGAAAATGGTAAATTATTGTGTTTATCAGGATCGTTGTCATCTCGAAGTGGAACAAAAAATGAGAGAGTTTTTGTTGATTCCGGAAGCTAAAGATGAGATTTTACTTTACTTAATGAAAGAAAATTATCTCAACGAAGAGCGGTTCACCAGAAGTTACATTCGGGGAAAATTCAACATTAAAAATTGGGGTAGAATTAAAATTAAAATCCATTTAAAACAAAAGGGGATTTCTGAAAAACTGATTTCCAAATGCATGGATGAAATTGATGAAGACGACTATCGAAAAATAATTCTACAAATCTGGAACAACTATTATAACCGACAGAAAGGTTTGAAGGACTATCAAAAAAAATCAAAAACCATACATTACCTAATAAGCAGAGGCTTTGAGTATGAAGAAATTTTACAATCGAATTCTTCTTAATTTTCTTTGATGATTACTTGTTATTAACAAAATATAAAGCAGGGTTGCCGACTAAACTTCTTCATTTGGAATAATTATTATATTTTTGCCGTTTAATACCGTTTGATGAAATATTTAAAATATTTTTCCTTTTTAGCTTTGGTGTTTTTTGTATTTTCTTGTAAACCAAAGCAGAACATGGTCTATATGTCCAATTCTAATTCAGATCAGGAAATTGCACAGGCTAAATTTCAGGGTTTACACATTCAGGAAGGAGATCAGTTGCTGATTTTGGTTTCTGCTTTGGATGAAATTGCGGTTCGTCCTTTTAATTTGAATACCATGAACCGAACTGGTTCAGAATCTCAGGCAGCTGCGCAAAATGTTGGTCAACCCAGTGAATACGTGGTAATGACAGATGGTTACATTAATTTTCCGGTGTTAGGGAGAATTTTTGTAAAAGGAATGACCCAATCACAACTTCAGGATGAACTGGAATCCAGATTAAAAACTTACTTAACAGATCCGATGGTTTCCATTGCTTTAAAGAATTTTAACATCAGTGTATTAGGAGAAGTTAAAAACCCTGGACAGAAAACCAGTCAGACCCAAAAAATAAACTTATTTCAGGCAATTGCTTTGGCGGGAGATATGACGGAATATGGGGACAGAACCAAAGTGAAACTCATCCGTTCACAGGAATCCGGCCAGGATTTGGTGGTGAATTTGGATTTAGCAGGATCCAACATTGTAAACTCTCCTTACTACTATCTTCAGCAAAATGATATTTTGTATGTGGAACCGGATAGGAACAAACAAATTGCCGCCAATACAAATCCCAATAGAGGATTATGGTTTCAGGTAGGAGGTATCGCCATTGCATTAGCCACATTAATAATTAGTTTGACACGATAATAGATGGAGTCTTTTGATATTTTAAAAGAGCAAAACGAAAAAATTGATCTTAAAAGAGAGATTAATAAATACCTTCGAAGATGGTATTGGTTTGCTTTAAGTGTAATGGTTTTTTTGGCGGCAGCGACTATTTATTTACGTTATGCCGAAAAACAGTACTTATCCAAAACCACTTTGAAATTTCAGCAAAGCAAACAAGGCGCTGCCACAGCTTCAGCACTCTCCGATTTGAAAGCTTTAGGAATGGGGGTTAGCGGTGATGGAGAATTAATTACCGAAACAGCGGTTATTGTATCTAAACCTATTTTAGAAAAAGTGGTTCATAATCTGAATCTTCAGGTGAAAGTTTATTCAGTTGGTAAGGTTAAAGAATCAGATTTATACAATAATCCGCCTTTTACTGTAAAACTGTATGTGATGAACCCCAAATTTAATGGTGGTTCTTACACTTTGGATGTAGTGGGAAATAATTCTTTTAAAATTTCCGGACTTAAAGAAAATTTCCGCTTTGGGATTCCTTATGAATTTCCTTTTGGAAAAGCCGTTTTCCATGCAACCCCCGGTTTGAAATTAGACGATGAATACAGAGTTGATATTTTAAATATTGAGCAGGCAGTAAACAGCTTGGAAAGCACGATTTCGGTGGTGATACCGGAAGATAAAGGATATATTATGGAACTTTCAAGAGTGGGTGTGGTTCCAAAGAAATCAGAAGATATTTTAAATGAAATTTCCAGACAATACAATATCGATGGTATTAATGATAAGAACCAGGAAGCATTAAGTACCCAGGAATTTATCAGAAAAAGAATTGACATTATTACTAATGATTTGTTAGGGGTTGAAAGCCAAAAAGAAAGTTTCAAGAGGCAGAATGAAATTGCGGATTTGGAAACTCAAGCACAACTTTCCTTACAAAATGCCAGTGAGAATACCAGACAAATTGTAACAATGAGTACGCAATTAGATTTGATAAATTCACTAAATGTAGCAGCTGCAGGTTCTGGAGATAAGCTTTTGCCCAGTAATTTAGGTTTGCCGGCTTCTACAGAAGCTTTGATTGCTCAGTATAATGATTTGGTATTAACAAGAAACCGTACTTTGAAGCAAGCCACTAACGCAAATCCTGCTGTGGTTGAAATGAATAAAGAAATTGCCTCTTTAAAAGGGGTAATTCGTAAAAACCTTTCAGATACCAGAAATACTTTAGCGCAAAATATAGGAAACTTACAACAGCAGGTTATTATTGATAAAGGTAAAATTGCCAGAGTTCCAGGTCAGGAAAAAATTGCTAGAGGAATTGATAGGGAACTGAATCTAAAAGAACAATTGTATCTTTTTTTATTACAGAAAAGAGAAGAAAATGAAATTACTTTAGCGGTTACAGCGCCTAAAGCTAAAGTAGTAAATCCGGCTTTTACGGTAGGTCAGGTAAAACCAAAATCTCAAGTAGTGATGTTAGGAGCAGGAATTTTGGGTCTTTTACTTCCTTTTCTTTTCTTATATTCTAAATTTGCTTTAGATACCAAGATTCATTCAAGAGAAGATTTGACGAATAAAATAAAAGATGCAACGGTATTGACAGAAATTCCACTTCACGAAGAAGAGAATGAATTGATTGGACCAAATGATTTTTCGGTGTATGCAGAATCTTTCAGGATATTAAGCTCAAACTTGAAATTTCTGTTAAAAACCAAAGGAATTGAAAAAGGGGGCGTTTTAGTAATTACTTCTTCCATTAAAGGAGAAGGAAAAACCACAGTTTCCATGAATACGGCAATGGCATTATCGGGTAAAAATAAAGTGATTCTGATCGGAGCCGATTTAAGAAATCCACAGATTCAGCGTTATTTTACCTCGTATTCATCACAGGGCTTAAGCGACTATTTAATTTCGGAGACCGACGATCACACTCCTTTCATCACCACCTCACATTTCAGCAAAAATCTGGATGTCCTTGTAAGTGGTACTACCGCGCCTAATCCAAATGACCTGTTGGATATGGAAAAATTCGGAGAATTAATAGAAAAACTTCGGATAGAGTACGATTATGTATTGATTGATTCAGCACCGGTAATGTTGGTGAGTGATTCCATTCATTTGGTGGAACATGCTGATGTGGTATTGTATGTCACAAGAGCAGATCATACGGAGAAAGACATGTTAGATTTTGCTTCAAATTTTGGAAAAGAAAATCAAATCAAAACATTGGCATTTGTTCTGAACGGTGTTCATAAAGAAAACACAAGATACGGTAAAAAATATGGCTACGGTTATTATAACGAAAAGCCGGAAACGGGGTGGAAAAAATGGTTGGGAAAATTTTAATTGGATTTTACTTTCGATCAAAAAACAATAATTATGAACAATAAAATAGCAGTCATTGGATTAGGCTATGTTGGACTTCCTTTGGCAAGATTATTTGCAACAAAATATCCTGTTGTTGGTTTTGATATTAACACAAAAAGGGTTGAGGGATTAAAAAAAGGTCACGATGATACTTTAGAGGTTTCAGACAGTTTGCTTCAGTCGGTACTTTTAAATGATAATCCATTCATTGAATCTGAATTTAAACAAAAACAAACATCAGGATTGTATTGTTCTTCAAATTCTCAAGATTTATCTGAAGCAAATGTATATATTGTGACGGTTCCAACGCCAGTAGATAAAAATAATAGACCTGTTCTAACTCCTTTGGTGAAAGCAAGTGAAACGGTTGGAAATGTCTTGAAAAAGGGTGATATTGTCATTTATGAGTCAACCGTATATCCAGGAGTAACCGAAGAAGAATGTGTTCCGGTATTAGAAGCTATTTCAGGTTTGGAATTCAATGTTGATTTCTTTTGTGGGTATTCACCTGAAAGAATAAACCCGGGTGATAAGGAGCATACAGTCGAAAAAATATTAAAAGTAACCTCTGGTTCTACACCAGAAATTGGAAAAAAAGTGGATGATTTATACAAATCAGTCATTACAGCAGGTACACATCTCGCTCCAACAATTAAAGTAGCAGAGGCTTCAAAAGTAATTGAAAATGCACAGAGAGATATTAATATCGCATTTGTGAATGAATTGGCAAAGATTTTCTCCTTAATGGATATTGATACACATGAAGTGCTGAAAGCTGCCGGAACCAAGTGGAATTTCTTGCCATTTAAACCGGGACTTGTTGGTGGACATTGCATTGGAGTCGATCCGTTCTACCTTGCTCAGAAAGCCCAGGAAATTGGTTATTATTCTGAGTTAATTTTAGCAGCACGCAGATTAAATGATTCGATGGGAACTTTTGTAGCATCTCAGGTGGTAAAGCTGATGATTAAAAATAAGATTCAAATCAATGGTGCAGAAGTTTTAATGCTGGGAATTACGTTTAAGGAAAACTGCCCAGACGTAAGAAATACGAAGATTGTGGATGTGGTCTCTGCTTTGGAAGATTATGGTATTAAAGTCATAATTTATGATCCTTGGGCGGATCCTGAAGAGGTAAAGCATGAATACAAAGTTATTTCTCATAGAACTGTACCTGAAAATTTAAAATTTGATGCTATAGTTCTGGGTGTAGCGCATGATGAATTTTTTAAATTAGATCTAAACAAATTGAAAAAAAATAGTACAGTTGTTTATGATGTTAAAGGTATCATGGATGATTCAGATAAAAAATTATAAATCATAAGTAATTTTTAAAAAAAATTTACATGGAAAACGAAATTAGACCTTGGGGAAGATATTGGATATTGGATGAATCCGAGAATTTTAAAGTAAAGAGAATTCAAGTTAATCCTGGAAAAAGATTGTCACTGCAGTATCACAATAAGCGAGCCGAGGTTTGGACCATTGTTTCAGGTGTAGGTACAATAACAATAAATAATGAAATAAAAGATTTTAATGTTGGAGAAGTAGCCGAAATTCCTTTAGGGGCATCTCATAGAATCGAGAATAAGCAAGATGAACCCGTTATTTTCATAGAAGTGCAATATGGTACTTATTTTGGGGAAGATGATATAGTAAGAATTGAAGATGATTATGGAAGAAGATAAGAAGACACTTAAAAAAGAGAGTAAAATTTTTATTGCAGGACATCGTGGGATGGTCGGATCATCAATTTGGAGAAATCTTGAAGAAAAGGGATTCACAAATTTAGTAGGGAAGAGTAGTAATGAGCTTGACCTAAGAGTTCAATCTGATGTTGAAGTTTTTTTTGAGATCGAAAAGCCAGATGTAGTTATTGATGCTGCTGCAAGAGTTGGTGGAATACTAGCAAATAATTCATATCCTTATCAATTTTTAATGGATAATTTGCAAATTCAAAATAATTTAATTTCTACTTCACTCAATTATGATGTAAAAAAATTCGTTTTTTTAGGATCTTCTTGTATATATCCTAAAATTTCAGATCAACCAATAGCAGAAACTAGTCTATTAACTGGAGCTTTAGAACCTACTAACGAATGGTATGCAATTGCAAAAATAACAGGTGTTAAAAGCTGTGAGGCTATAAGAAAGCAATACGGAAAAGATTTTGTTTGCCTGATGCCAACAAATCTTTATGGATTTAACGACAATTTTGATTTAGCTACTTCACACGTTCTACCAGCTATGATTCGTAAGTTTCATGATGCTAAAATGATGCAGAAAGATTTTGTTGAGCTATGGGGATCGGGAAAACCATTAAGAGAGTTTTTATTTGTTGACGATTTAGCAGAAGCAGTATTTTTCACATTAAATTCAATATTGCCCGAAAATTTATATAATGTTGGCTATGGTTCTGATATTTCAATAGAGGATTTAGCAAATAAAATAAAAGAAATTATTGGATTTGAGGGTAGAATTTTATGGGATTCGACAAAGCCAGATGGAACCTTTAAAAAACTAATGGATAGTACAAAGATGAAAAGTCTTGGTTGGAGTCCTAAAGTAGATTTAGATGAGGGTATTCTTAAGACTTATAATTGGTTTCTAAGTAATTTACATAATTATAAAAAAGTAATAATAAACTAAACTTTTATATGAGAAAAAAGATAGCCTTGATAACTGGGGTTACAGGACAGGATGGTTCTTACCTTGCTGAATTACTTTTAGAAAAAGACTATGTGGTACATGGTGTTAAAAGAAGAGCTTCATCATTCAACACTCAACGTATTGATCACCTATATGTTGATCAGCATGAAAAAAATGTTAATTTCAAACTACATTATGGAGATTTAACAGACTCTACCAACATAATTAGAATCATTCAGGAAGTTCAGCCAGATGAAATTTACAATCTTGGAGCTATGTCTCATGTAAAAGTTTCTTTCGATTCTCCCGAATATGTCGGTAATGTAGATGGTTTAGGAACTCTAAGAATATTAGAAGCCGTAAGGATTTTAGGTTTGGAAAAGAAAACAAGAATTTATCAAGCTTCTACATCGGAACTCTATGGAGGATTGAGTGGTAATAAGAACAAAAATGGAATGTATGATGAAGAGTCATCTTTCTATCCAAGATCTCCTTATGGCGTTGCTAAAATTTATGGCTTTTGGATTACAAAGAATTACAGGGAAGCTTATAACATATATGCTTGCAATGGGATATTATTTAATCACGAATCACCACGCAGAGGAGAGACTTTTGTAACAAGAAAAATTTCTATGGCTGTTGCTAATATTGCACTCAATAAACAGGAAGTTCTTTATTTGGGTAATCTTGATGCACAGAGAGATTGGGGACATGCTAAAGATTATGTGGAGGCAATGTGGCGGATTTTGCAGCAAGATCAACCAGATGATTATGTTATTGCAACAGGTAAAACAACAACCGTTCGTGAGTTTGTAAGAATGGCATTTGCGGAGGTTGGTATTGAATTAGATTTTATTAACAGTGGCGAACAAGAAATAGCTAAGGTGAAAGCATGTCACAATAATTTATATAATGTAGAAATTGGCAAGACAGTTGTTAAAGTAGACCCTCAATATTTTCGACCAACAGAAGTTGATTTACTCATTGGTGATCCTACAAAATCTAAAACAATTCTTGGTTGGGAACCAAAATATGATTTGCCTCAATTAGTTAAAGAAATGGTTGTAAATGATGTAAAATTGCTAAATTCATAAACAAAGACTAAAAGGATTTTTATTATGAACGCACAAATATTCCAACTTCCTAAAATTCTAGACAAAAGGGGGAATCTTTCATTCTTTGAATATCCACGACAATTGCCATTTGAAATTGCGAGAACTTACTGGATCTATGATGTACCTGGAGGCGAAATTCGAGGAAGCCATGCCTTTAAGGAGCAACAGGAATTTATCGTTGCGCTGTCTGGAAGTTTTGACTTGATTCTACATAATGGTATTGAAGAAGAGAGATATGCTCTGAACCGTTCTTATTATGGAGTTTATGTACCGAAGATGCACTGGCGGAGAATAGAAAACTTTTCTACAAATTCTTTGGCTTTAATTGTTTCAGATATGATTTTTGATGCGGACGATTATATTTACGATTTTGAAGAATTTAAAAAATTGAAAAATGTTTGATTTCAATGTTTTTGATTGCTCATTAATTGATTTAGGTAAGATTAGTTTTGATGAAGGTAACCTAACAGTAGTAGAAAACGAAAGCATTTTTCCGTTTAATGTTAAGAGAATATTTTATCTCTATGATATTGCAGGGGGTGAAAATAGAGGGGCACATGCTCATAAAGAATGTCATCAATTTTTAATCGCTGCTAGTGGAAGTTTCGAAGTTGTTTTGGACGATGGAAAATATAAAAGACAAGTTTTTTTGAACCGTCCCGATTTAGGCTTACACATTCATCCTGGAATATGGGCTTCAGAGATAAATTTTTCATCGGGTGCTATTTGTTTGGTTTTAGCTTCTCATGTATATGATGAAGATGATTACATACGTGATTATGAATTATTTTTAAAATGTAAGAACAATTTATGACGCAAAAAATTTGTATTGCTGGAAAGAATAATATAGCAGTAAATGTAACAAAATATCTTTTGAATCAATTTACGGATATTGAAATTTATGTAGTTTTTAATTCGAATGATGATGGTCATAATGGATTTCAACAATCGTTTAAGAAATTTTGTCAATTTAACAATAGAATCAAAATCGTTTCACTAGATGAAGTCTATGAATTTTCTGATTTGATATTTATTAGTTTAGAATTTGATAAAATCATAAAACCGCACTTATTTAGCTCAAACCAACTGTTTAATATACATTTTTCACTACTACCTGAATACAAAGGTATGTATACATCAGCATTACCAATATTACATGGTAAAAATTATTCGGGAGTCACTTTTCATAAAATAGATAAAGGAATAGATACGGGCGATATTATTGAGCAAATCAAATTTGAGATTGACGATAGAACAACTGCTGAGGAATTATATAATCTTTATATAAATTACGGAACAGATTTAGTTGTGAAAAATTTGAAAAAATTATTTCTAAAAACATATAAGTCTACTATTCAGTCGACTTGTAATTCTACCTATTACTCTAAGTATTCTATTGATTATAAAAATTTAAAAATTGATTTAAAAAAGACGGCATTTCAAATTCAAAGACAAATAAATGCATTTGTATTTCCAGCATATCAGTTACCTCACGTTTATGGATTCCCGATCTATAAATCTCAAATATTGAATGAAAAGAGTTGTAATAAAATTGGAACGGTTATTAGTGAAAATAAATTTTACATAGACATTGCAACAATTGATTTTGATATTAGGTTGTATAAAGATTTACGCAATGAATTATTGAATTTTGCCAAAGAAGGAAATTATGATGATCTGAAGCAATTTATTGCAGCAGGTTATGATATAAAGCAAAGATCAAAAGAAGGTTGGGATATTGCAATTATTGCGGCATTTAATGACCAATTTGAATTTCTTAATAATTTAATTTTATATCAAAACTGGGATGTAAATACGATTAACAATAATGGAACTACTTTATCAATGTATTTAATGACAAGAGCTAGTTTTGGAGCTGATATATCTTACTTTGAAAATTTTATTCAAAATAATCATGTCGATTTAGCTCAAAAAGATTTTAACAATAAAAGTATTTTTGACTATGCCTTGAATTACCAAAATATAGATGTAATTAAAATATTAAAACCAAATGATTAAATTCCTTGATTTACAAAAAATAAATTTAGCACATCAACAAGAAATTGAAGAAAGATTATTAAAAACATTTCTTTCCGGTTGGTATTTGTTGGGTAATGAAGTGAAAAATTTTGAAATTAACCTTACCAATTACATCGGTTCAAAGCATGCTATTGGTGTTGCTAACGGTCTTGATGCATTGAGGCTTATATTTAGAGCTTACATAGAATTGGGAATAATGAAAAAGGGTGATGAAGTAATCGTACCTGCGAATACTTATATTGCATCAGTTTTAGCGATTTCAGACAACGGATTGATTCCTGTATTAGTTGAACCAGATATTGAGACCTATAATATCAACACAGATAAAATAGAAAACGTTATTACAACGAAAACTAAAGCTATCTTAATTGTACACTTATATGGAAGGGTAGTTTGGTCAGAAAAACTCAAAGAATTAGCTGAAAAATTTGATTTAAAGATAATAGAAGATAACGCTCAAGCCATTGGTGCAGAATGGAACGGAATTAGAACAGGGAATTTAGGAGATGCTGCAGGTTTCAGCTTTTATCCAGGGAAAAACTTGGGTGCTTTGGGAGACGCAGGAGCAGTGACAACAAATGATGATGAACTTGCAAGGATAATAAGAACTTTGGCTAATTACGGCTCTAATATGAAGTATGTAAATATACTTCAAGGGCTCAATTCCAGACTTGATGAAATTCAAGCTACAGTTTTAGATGTAAAGTTAAAGTATATTGATGAGGAAAATGCAAAAAGAAGAGCAATTGCAAAAAAATATATTTCAGAAATAAATAATCCCAAGATTATTCTTCCTAATAATCCTGATGATGAAGAACAACATGTATGGCATATTTTTATCATCAGAACTTCTGAGCGTTTAAAACTTCAAAATTATCTCATGGATAATAATATACAAACATTAATACATTATCCAATTCCTCCACATAAACAATTGGCGTACAAAGAAATGAATTCTTTGTCATTTCCTATTACTGAGAAAATTCATGAAGAAGTATTAAGCTTGCCCATTAGTCCTGTAATGAGTGAAAATGAGATTGATTCAGTAATTGAAACTTTGAATAATTTCTAGAAAAGGCATACCATGAAAGCTCTATTAATCTCTTTGTACACTAAAACCATGAAGAGTTATGATAATTGGAGATATTTTAAGCGACCGAATTACTTTACTAAAGTATCCTTAACATATAAAAATACTCCCAGATGTCAACAATTAACAGAAATTACTGGTTGCGGAAAAGTAACAATTGGTGAAAATTGTGGATTTGGATATAGAATCGGTGGATTTTGGAGGAAAGGCAGTGTAGAAATTCAAGTAAGATATAAAAAAGCAACTGTAGAAATCGGTAATAAGGTTTTTACAAACAATAATATTTTTATTTGTGCTGCTAATTTCATAAAGGTAGGAGATAATACAAGAATTGGACAAGGAGTGATGATTACAGACTTTGAAGCACATGGTACAGATCCTATTAATAGAAGTTTAGTTGGGGAAATTGGATCAGTTGTTATAGGTGAAAATGTATGGATTGGGAATGGGGCAATAATTTTGAAGAATTCAAAAATTGGTGACAACTCTATCATAGCTGCAGGTTCTTTAGTAAATGGAGAATTTCCAGATAATGTCATCATTGGTGGTGTTCCTGCTAGAACGATTAAGAAAATATGAGTGATTCAAAATCCTCATATCAACAAATCCTTAAAGCAACATCCATTTTCGGAGGCTTACAAGTTTATAATATTTTGATGCAGCTAATTAGGTCAAAGCTTGTAGCAATTTTATTAGGTCCTAACGGAATGGGTATTGTTGGACTTATTACTTCAACACTCTCAATTGTTACTTCTTTAACATCTTTTGGCATTGGAACTAGTGCTACTAGAAATGTTTCTCAAGCTAATGAATCTGGTAATGCTGATGAGGTAATTAAAACGGCCAGTATTCTAAAAAAGTTAGTATTGATTACCGGTCTGTTAGGTACTTTTGTAACTTTATTTTTATCACCGATACTAAGTAAATTAACATTTGGGAACTACGATTATACTTTAGCATTTGCATTGTTATCAGTTACTTTAATACTTGGTCAGATATCGGTAGGACAAACAGTTCTTTTACAAGGAATGAGAAGAATTTCATGGCTTGCACAAGCTGGAATTTATTCTTCTACAGCATCGTTTTTAGTAACAATTCCTCTTTATTATTTTTTTGGTATAAAAGGTATAGTGCCTGGTATCTTGCTTTCATCAGTTATTGTGGTGATAGTACAAAATAAATTTGTACAAAAGATCAACATTCAATCTCAGTATTTAACAGTAAAAGAGACTTTAAAAAATGGAAAAGGAATTTTAAAGCTCGGTTTTGTATTAAGTCTAAACGGACTTGTCACGACTGCTGCTTCCTACCTAATAAGAATTTTTATATCAAATTATGGAAATTTAGAAGATGTAGGTTTTTTTAATGCTGGTTTTGCAATTATTAATACATACGTAGGCATGGTATTCTCGGCTATGATTGTTGATTATTATCCAAGACTTGCTGCTGTAAGTAATGAGGTGGAAAAATTCAAAAATTTGATCAATCAGCAAATTGAAATTTCTATCTATATCATCTCTCCAATTATTTGTGCATTTTTATTATTAATTAATTGGTTGGTTATTCTTATTTATTCAAAAGAGTTTTTACCAATAGTAGGAATGATTCAATGGGGAATTCTTGGGATTTATTTTAAAACATTAAGTTGGTCGATTGGAATTTTGTTAGCAGCTAAAGGCAATTCAAAACATTTGTTTTGGAATGAAATTATTGCTAATAGCTATATGTTAATATTTAATGTTTTAGGTTATTATTGGGGTGGACTTGAAGGTTTAGGAATTAGTTTTTTGTTAGGTTATTGTATCCACCTCATTCAAATTTATTTTTTCACTAAAACAGTTTATCAATTTAGATTAACTCGCAAAGTATTGTCTATTTTTATATTTTCATTAGTCACTGGATTTCTTTCTTTTATACTGACATATTCTTCGGAAAAGTTTTTATTTCTTCTCTTGAATGTTTTGATATTTATAATTGTTTTATGTTTCTCTCTTTACCAAATTAATAAAAAGATAAATCTTCTTAATTTTATCAAAACTAAATTGAATAAAAAGTAATGAAACCAAAAATTAGCATAGGAATTCTAACATATAACCATGAAGACTTTATTCAAAGTTGTCTTGTAAGTATTTTGTCTTTAAAATATGAGAATCTTGAAATTATAATATCTGACGATTGCTCAAAAGATAATACCGTTGATATCATTAAAAATTTTGTAAAAAATAATCAAACTAATCATGAGATTATTCTAAATTTTAATGAAGTAAACTTAGGTCTAGCTGGAAATTTTAATAGAACTTTTGAAGAATTAGCAACTGGTGATTATTTTATCATATTGGGAGGTGATGATATTATTGCTGAAGATTATTTAGATAGATGTTTAAAACATTTCAATAACAAAGATTTAATGATGATTGATTTTAATGCTGTAACTATTAATGATAAGGGTGAACAACTTGGGATTGCAAGTAAAATTGATTTTCAATCCAAAATATATTCCTTAAAAGATTATTTGGATTTTGCTGAGATAAGTACTTTTGCCCCAGGAAGATTATTTAAAAAAGAACTTGTTAAAAATTTTCCACCTATAAATAAGGATTGTCCTACAGAAGATTCAGTTTTAGTTTTGAGGGCATTACTGATGGGAAAAATCTTAAGGTTGAATCAGAAAGTTATATTTTATAGGAAACATACCCACAACATTTCAAGTTTTGAAAATTTGAAAAGAATTTCAAATAGCAAAATTGTAGCTCAATATTTATCTGATGTTCTACATATTTATAATAAGAAATTGATGAATGATGAAATTTTTCCACAGTTGATAAGAAGAATAGATGCTGCTTTATTGTCTAGACAAATCACATTTTCTGATATTAGCAATGTAAAAAAAAGAATTATGTTAAAAATTTCATCTTCTTTTTATAAATATTTTAGAAAAGTTCAATAAGTATTGAATTTTAAACCAAATGAAAAAGTAAGAGCAATAACAGTAATGAAAAATAAGATATATTTAGGATGGGCTCATTCTAAAAACTCGGAACATCAAAATTTTGGAGATGAATTGTCACCATACTTAATTAGTAAATTAACCAAAAGTGATGTGGAATTTATTCCAGTCTTAGTGAGTAGATTTCAGTTGATATTATTGGTGTGCAAGAGAATTTGTTTTTTTAGATTTAAAGAAGCTTTTCCACTACTTAAAATTCTATTTGGATACAGATATCTCTTAAGTACGGGAAGTATTTTACAGTTTTATAAATATGGTAGAGCAAATGTTTGGGGATCAGGATTAATTTCAAAAAATGCTCTAGCAGGAAAAAATAACGTTTATTTCTCAGTTAGAGGAAAATACACAAGAGAATTGTTAATAAATCAAAATAATGAAGTGCCTGAAGTTTATGGAGATCCAGCATTAATATTAAGAAAAATTTATGATAAACAAGTTAATGTTAATAATGAGATAGCCATAATTCCTCATATAATACATTATGATGAGATTAATAAAAAGATGGAAGAAAACAATGGTGTGAAAATCATTAATCTAAATACTTCTGATGTTGAAAGTATTATTGACGAAATTCGATCATCTAAATTTATCTTGAGCTCTTCTTTGCATGGAATAATTGTAGCACACGCTTATGGAATCCCTGCCTTATGGGTGAAATTAAGCGAAAAAGAATTAATGGGTGATAACTTAAAATTTGCAGATTACTTTTCATCAGTAGGTATTACTCCATATGAAGTTATTAATATAAATCAGTATGATTATACTTCATGTGTTTCAATAAGCATTCAGAATTCAAATAGCTCTAAAGCAAATAATAATTTAATAGATTCTATTGTCAATAATCTTTTACAAAATGCACCGTTTAAAATTAATAGTAATTTAGGTGGATAAAATAAAAATTAAATTTACTTTCGAAGTTAAGCTTTTTTTATTTTTTATAATCCTTAATTTCGTTGACATGGCCTTTAATCTTCAACTAAAGGTTTATTATTTTTTAGTGCCTATAATACTGATATATATATTAAGAAATATTGGATTTAGTAAGAAATTAGGAACATTCTTTTTCATCTATCTTCTTTATATACTGGTTTTAGCTTTTTTAGGTGCATTGAATGGCAATTATTACATATATCTTTATTACGACCTTATAGCATTTTCTTCGATTTTTTTTGCTCTAATAATATTGAAGTTTAATCTTAAATATTTTTACCAATATTACCTACCAAGATTTGGTGTTTACATTAACGCAATTGCGATTGTATTTACATTATACTATATCTCCAAATATGGATTCACTGTCGCATCAATTGAAGAAGGTAGAGGATTGAATGATGTCAGGGAAGGACAATTAATGTCGCCGAAAGCTTTTTTAGGAGTTTCACTTTTAATTTATCCTTTAGTATCTTACATTATAAAGAGTAAATTTGCTTGGTTTTACCATATTTCAATATTTTTGCACATTTTTTTTAGTTTGGCAATGGCTTCGAGAGGTACAACAATAGTTGGTATAATAGTTTTTGTATTGACATACATGCATATAAAAAAGATAAAACTAAACTTCCATTTGTTTGTTAATCTTAAATTTTATTTGTATATAGTTGGTATCTTGTTGGTTTCAGTTATTTTTTACCAAATTCCGGCTATTGCTTCTGCTACAGATTACCTTCTGTTTAGGTTTACTACTGAATCTCTGGGGAAAGGTAGAACGCTCGAAGCAACCACCATTTTAAATAGCCTTACAACAAATGAATTGATGTTTGGGAAAGGCTTAGGAGCATCAAACACTTATTGGATATTTAAACATGTAAAAAATGGTGTTAATAATGCACATTATGGTTGGATATTTTTAATTTTAAAAGGAGGTGTCATTTTCGTTGTATTCATTTATGGAAAAATTCTTTTTTCGATTTTTAGATTGTTTAAAATTAGTAAATTTGCACCTTATGCAATTTGCTTAATAGCATTTTTAATGTTGGAATATGCGCACACAAACTTTAACAATTTCTTGCAGCTAAGTTGGTTATTTACTTTATTATTTGCGAGCAATATTGCTTATGAGGAAAAGAAAAATTCAAGTATTACATATTAGTATATCCGATGGTGGTGGAGGTGCCGCAATTGCTGCTTTTAGGCTACATCAATTATTTAATAAAAATTCATCAGTAATAAACTCAAAAATGCTGGTGTTAGTAAAAAAAACAATTGATGATTCTATACATAAATTGAATTTTTTTCAAAGACAAATTGCAAGAATTGGGAATATTTTAAACAATTTTTTGGGAAGATTTTATTCGAGAAATGATTTATTTAGTTTTGATCTTTTTGGGGCAAATATTAACAATCATAAACTTATCAAAAAGGCAGATGTTTTATACATACATTGGATAAATAATGGAATGCTTGATTTGCGTAAGATCGAAAAAATTTTTTCTCTTAATAAGCCTGTTATCCTTTTTAGTCATGATATGTGGTACTTTAGCGGTGGATGTCATGTTAGTAGAGAGTGCACAAATTATTTGAAAGATTGTAAAGAATGTCCTTATTTCAAATCGATATTACTAAAGAGTCTTATTCACAAAAATTTCCGAACTAAAAAGAGGATGTATCAAAAAATGAATTTAAGGCTAGTATTGCCTAGTTCAAATTATTATGAAAAAGCGTTGAGGAGTAAAATTATTGATGTAGATAAGATGAAATTTATTCCCAATGTTTTGGATATTGAATTTTTTACTCCTCCTACAAATAATTTTCATAATAAGATTAGAGTTTTGTTTGGAGCTTTTGGGGGAAAAGAGAACCCTTACAAAGGTTGGGATGATTTTGTTTATTTTGTAAATGAAATCAATCAAAAATTTATAGATCAAATAGAAATTTTTTTGTTTGGATATGAATTTTCTCAGCAAGAATTGCTTGATTTACCATTTATTGCCAAAAGTTATGGTGTAGTTTCACAGCAAGAAATTGTTGAAATTTACCATAATGCAGATGTTTTTATTTTTCCTTCAGTACAGGAATCATTTGGACAAACATTAGTTGAAGCAATGAGTTGTGGTGTTGTACCGATTGCATATAATGTGGGAATTGCTTCAGATGTAATTGAAAATAAAAAAAATGGTTTTATTGTAAATGTTGGAGAAAAAGAAAAATTGGTGGAATCTTTTGAAGCACTTCTTAAAATAGGATTGGCATCAATGAAAATAGAAGCAAGAAAAACCATTGAAAAAGAGTTTTCTCATGAAAAACTTTTCAAACAACATTTGACATTAATTGAAGAACTACTATGAACAATATATTTGTAGGACAATTTGTAACAGAAGATGAATCACTGAAAGATAAAAGAATTTCTCAGGCGGGAAATAACTTTCAGTTAAAATTAATAAAAATGCTTTCTCCTAAATTAAGTATTTCTTTGTATCCAATATTTCTTCAAAGTAAAGCAGAGAATAATGACACCGATTTTATTACAATTAACAATCAATATAATTTACCATATGGGCTGAGCAAAGTAGTAAGAATGTTGAAAGATTCTATTGATGCATTTAAAATTTTAAGAAAACAGAAGGGTAATATTTTTTATTATAATATAGACAAACAAAATTTCTTGTTGATTTTTTTCACAAAGCTTTTTCTTAGCAAAAAAAATTTTTTAATATTAGCTGATTATCCCTATTACGAGAATAAAAGTTTCTTTGAAAAAACATGCAATTTTATATTAAAACAATTAGATGGAATACTGGTTTTAAATTCTAATATAATTGTGAATTCCAATCAAAAAACGATGCCTGGTCTAGTGGAGGATAAGGCTATAATTATTGATAGAAGTAAAATTATTCGCAAAAATGTTCTACTTTCAGGATCACTAGGTTTTACGACAGGATTACATGTAGCTTTGGAAACTTTTTCCAAAAAACCGGAATTTAATTTATTTATTTCTGGTCGCCCTTATGATATAGAAGAAAGTGAATTCAATACTTTGTTATCCACCTATACTAAAAACCATTCCAATATAAAATATTTTGGATTATTATCAATCCAAGAATATAATGAGTTGCTGAATGATTGTGATATTGCACTTAGCTTAAGAAATCCTGAAGATGTAGAGCATCAATACAATTTTCCATCAAAAATATTAGAATACCTCTCCAAATCAAAAATAGTGGTGTCCACTTTACAGTATAAAGATATACCTAGTGATTTTTTATTTCATTGCAGTTTCAATTCTGATAGTTTGTCAAGCATTTTAGATGAAATAGTTATGATGGAAAATGAAGCAGTATTTAATTTAAAAGAAGACATTTTTGAATATTTACATAATAATTTTACTGAAAAAAAATTAAAAGAACTTTGTAATGAATTGATTAGCAAATGTTAAATACTATTAAAAAAATATTAGTAAAAAATACACTCAGAGCATTACCTTTAATATCATTTCCTAAATTTAACGTTTGGTTATTTAATGTATTAGGCTTTAATATAGATAAATCAGCTAGGATTTATTCATCAGTACAAATTTTTGGAAATATTAAAGTTGAAATAGGTGAAAATACTTTTATTGGGCATGAAACGATAATAACAGGAGGTTTAGCTAATATTAAAATTGGATCAAATTGCGATATATCGGATAGAGTTTCAATAGTTTGTGGCTCACATGAAATAGATGTTGAAGGTTTAAGGTCGGCAGGAAAAGGAATAGGTAAAGATATTACTATTGGTAATGGTGTTTGGATTGGTTATGGAGCTCTAATTTTACCAGGTGTAAATATTGGCGACAAAGCAATTGTGGCTGCCGGATCGGTTGTTAATAAAAATGTCGATAGCGAAAGCATTGTTGGGGGTAATCCTGCAAAATTAATAAGGTATTTAAATGATAAAAAAAACTAAAATTTTATATCTCTATTCTGAAATTGTGGGCTATAATATTCCTGTATTTAAAGAATATGTTAACAACTATAACGCTGAAGTACATGTAGTTCATTGGGATCATAAAAAGCTTAAGCCTTATGATCCTGAAGAAATTGCTGGAGTATTCTATTACAAAAGATCAGAATATGATTTTAAAAATATTCTTGATTTAGCAAAAAAAATAGATCCAGCTATAATTTACATTTCCGGATGGATGGATAAGGATTATCTTAAAGTTACAAAAATATTTAAGAAAAGGGGTATACCCGTGGTTACAGGATTTGATGATATTTGGTTTGGAAATTTAAGACAAAGGATTGCTTCTATAATTTTTCCATTTTATTACAAAAAATACTTTACACACGCTTGGATTGCTGGTTCTTTGCAGTTTGAGTTCGCACGCAAATTAGGATTTGAAAGAAATAAAATAATTTTTGATTTATTATCGTGTGATACTGATTTTTTTCAAAAGGATAATGAAGACATTGAGCTTAAGAATAACTTTATATATGTAGGTAATTTTAGAAGAAGAAAAGGAACAGATATCCTAATGAAGGCTTTTGATTTATACAAAAATAAATATAACGGGGAATGGAATTTAATTGTAGTAGGAAATGGAGAGCAAGAAGATATTGTGAAAAACAGGAGGGGTGTTATGTTTCACCCTTTCTCTACTTCTAAAGAAGTAAAAGTGATCGCTAAAGGCGCCGGCGTTTTTATTTTGCCAAGCAGGCATGATCAATGGGGAGTTGTAGTTCATGAATTCTGTTGTTTAGGTTTTCCACTTATAGTTTCTGATAATGTCGGGGCAAAAACATCTTTTTTGATTGATGGTTATAACGGTTACTCTTTTCAGAATGAAAATGTAGATGATTTGGCAAAGAAAATGGATAAAATTTCTAAAATACCACAAGTTCAATTGAAAAAAATGGGAAACAACAGTAAACTTTTATCCAAAAGAATTTCAGTAGAGTCTAGTGCAGCCAATTTCATGTCAATATTAAGCAAATAATGAACGTTTTTATTAATGGTGTTTCAGCTAAAATCGGAGGAGGAAAAAACATTCTTGATAACTTCATTTTGGCATTAAAGCAAAAAAACACAAATCATACCTACTACATACTGACACCTTCCAATGAGGATTATAAGAAGTTTAGTGATGCGCATATAAAGTTTGTAGATGTTCCGGAGGTACTAAAGAAAGGATCATTATTTTTTATTTTTTATTTTTTCTTCCTACCAATTGTTCTAAAAAAAAATAAAATTAATGTGATTATTAACTTTGCAGATATTGTTATACCTACGAAAATAAAACAAATATATTTTTTTGATTGGTCTTACGCTGTTTATGATGAAGCTTATCTTTGGAAGGGGATGAGTTCAAAAGAACTGATAATGAGAAAATTAAAAGTTTTTCTCATTAAAAAGTATATTTCGGATGTAAAAGTAGTTTTATGTCAAACTAAAAATATTAAAAAAAGACTAAAGGAAAGATTTAATCTAAGATATGTTAAAGTAATCCATACACCAGTTTCATTTTTAGAAAATAAGAAAGAGAATAAGAAAATAGATCTAGAGGATAATCGATACAAGCTTTTTTATCCCGCAAACTCTTCAATTCACAAAAATCATAAATTTGTAATTGATTTTCTTCAAAAAATTGAAGATTCTAAACTACCATTCCTTGTTATCACTACTTTGGATTCTGAATCTTTTGAATCCACTTATGGACAAATTGAAGAATCTTTAAATAAACATATTAAAAATATTGGGAGGGTGAATTTAGAAGATATGCCTTCTATATATAAAAACATTGATGCTCTTTTCTTTCCTTCAATTTTAGAAACCTATGGGATTCCTTATGTAGAAGCAATGTATTTCAAAAAACCAATTGCAACTTCAGATTTAGATTTTGCTAAAGATTTGTGTGGAGATGCAGCTGTTTATTTCGATCCATTTAAATCTGAAAGCGCAGTGGAAAAAATCGTAATTTTGCAAAACGATTTGAATCTAAGAAGAGATTTATTAATTGAAGGTTCAAAAAAATTACTTGAAATTCCAAGTTGGAATGAAACAATAAAAATTTACGAAAAGCTAATTGAAACAATATAACATGACAAAAAGGGAGTACCAAATATGCACCAATTGTGTGATGGACACAAGCGACAGCCGAATTACTTTCGATGAAAAGGGAGTTTGTGACCATTGCAATGATTTTTATGAAAATGTAAAACCTAATTGGCATACAGATGATAGAGGAAAAAACGAGCTGCTTAAAATCGTTGAAAAAATAAAAAAAGAAGGCAAAGGAAAAGATTTTGATTGTATCTTAGGAATGAGTGGGGGAGTTGACAGCTCTTACATGCTGCACATTGCCGTTAAAGAATTTGGATTAAGACCATTAGTTTTTCATGTTGATGGGGGTTGGAATTCTGAATTGGCAGTAAATAATATTCAGGTAATGATTGATAAATTAGGCCTTGATTTGTTTACAGAAGTAATCAACTGGGAAGAAATGAAGGATTTTCAACTGGCTTTCTTTAAATCTGGTGTGCCTCATTTAGATATTCCACAAGATCATGCCTTTATTGCTACATTGTATAATTTTGCTGACAAACATAATATTAAGTACATACTTAATGGAGGAAATATTTCAACAGAATGTGTGAGAAATCCGATGGAATGGCTTTATTATGGAACAGATATGGCGCAGTTGAAGGATATTATGGATAAATTCAGCACCGTAAAAATGGAAAGCTATCCCTTCAGTCCAATTTTTAGGCACAAATTCTATTTAAGATATATACGCAATATTCAGGTTCTTAAATTGTTGAATTACAGGCCTTATATCAAGGAGGATGCATTGAAAATGCTTGCGGATGAATATGGATGGAAACCTTATCCACAAAAGCACTTTGAGTCTAGATTTACCAAATTTTATGAGGGATACTGGTTGCCGGAAAGATTTGGTTTTGATACGAGAAGAGTGCAGTTTTCGAGTCTTATTTTAACAGAACAATTATCGAGGAACGAAGCCTTGGAAAAATTGAAAAAACCAGCTTATGATCCGGAAAAAATAGAAGAAGAATTCAACTACATTGCAACCAAATTAGGGATTTCTCCAGAAGAATTAAGACAATACTTTACGATGGAAAAGAAATTCTATTGGGATTATAAAAACAACGAATCAATGTTTAAAACCGGAGCCAAAGTCTTAAAAGCATTAGGAATAGAAAAGTCGATTAAAAGATGATAACAATTATCAATTATGGTTCGGGTAACATCCGTGCAATATGCAATATTTATGAAAAATTGAATGTTGAATACCATATTGCAAATTCTCCTGAAGAAGTGGTAGGAGCGAAAAAATTGTTTTTGCCGGGAGTGGGTGCTTTTGATGAAACCATTTCTACTTTGGATTCGCTTGGTTTTAGAGAAGTGTTGGATAAAGAGGTGCTGCAAAATAATGTCCCAATAATGGGAATTTGCGTGGGTATGCAGATTTTGGGGGAATCTAGTGAAGAAGGAACTTTACCGGGCTTAGGATACATAAAGGGAAAAGTTAAAAAAATTGATAAATCCCTGCTGATACAAAAGCCAGCCTTACCTCATTTAGGATGGAATACAGTGGAAATAAAAAAACAAAGTCCGCTTTTTGACGATGTGGATATTGACTTTGGTTTTTACTTTCTTCACAGTTATTATTTTGAATGTTCTCATGATGAAGATGTTTTAACAACGACGAGGTACGGTTCTGATTTTGCAAGTGCGATAAATAATAAGAACGTTTTCGGGGTGCAGTTCCACCCGGAAAAAAGTCATCATAACGGAGTGAATCTGCTTCATAATTTTGCCAAATTATAATGTTAAGATCAAGAATTACACCCTGTCTTTTAGTGCATAAAAAAGGTTTGGTTAAAACAGTCAGTTTTAAAGATCCAAAATATGTTGGTGATCCTATTAATGCTGTAAAAATTTTTAATGAAAAGGAAGTAGATGAGTTGTTGGTTCTGGATATTGATGCCAGTGTTGAAGGTCGTGAGCCGGATTTTCAGTTAATTAAAAATTTAGCGGTAGAATGTAGAATGCCTTTTTGTTATGGTGGAGGAGTAAAAACAGTAGAACAGGCAAAAAAAATTATTGGATTAGGCGCTGAGAAAGTAGCAATTAGTTCAGCTGCTTTGGAGAATCCTCAGATATTAAAGAAAATCGGAGATGCCGTTGGAATACAGAGTGTTGTAGTAATTTTGGATATCAAAAAGAAAAAACTTTTTGGAGGTTATGAAATTGTCTATGCTAATGGGAAAAAGACATCAAATAAAAAACTGATTGATTTTGTTAGAGAACTTCAAAACATAGGAATTGGTGAATTGGCAATTAATTCCGTTGATGAAGATGGTAAAATGCAGGGTTTTGACTTCAAACTTTTTGATATCATTAGAAAAGAAACGGATATGCCCATGACAATTTTGGGAGGAGCTGGTAGTTTAGAACATATAGAAGAAGCAATCAGCCGGTATAAAACTATAGGTGTTTCGGCCGGGAGTCTTTTTGTTTTTAAAGGAAAGTATAAAGCAGTTCTAATTAACTATCCAGACTTTGAAACTAGAAAGAAACTATACAGAGAATAATGACAGTAATACTTAAATATACTTATTTAAAAACTATGGATTGGTTGAAAAAAAAATTAAGGAATTTGTACTATTTTTTTTATGATGGAAAAATTGTAAAATTAAAAGGCTATAAACATCTCGAAAAAAGTAGTTGGATTTTAGATAAAAATTTTGGAAGAGCATATTATACAGGTGCTTACGAACCCGAAATATGTGAATTTCTCTTAAAAAATTTAAAAAAAAATTCTGTTTTCGTAGATGTAGGTGCACATGCAGGATATTTTAGCTTATTTGCTTCAAAGTTATGTGAAAACGGTAGCGTTTACAGCTTTGAGCCAAGCGATTCTAATTATAGATATGTTCTTAAAATCAAAAATTTAAATAATGTGTCAAATCTAAAGATTTTCAATGTTGGAGTTGGTGAAAAACAAGGAGTATTATTTTTTTCCCAGGGTAAAACATCTTCCACAGGTAAAATTAATGATAATGGTGATGTTAAAGTTGAAATTGTTGCGTTAGATAAAATACTCGAAGATGTAGCAAAAATTGATTTAATGAAAATAGACGTTGAAGGTTTTGGAGCAAAAGTTTTAGCAGGCGCATATAATATTTTAGAAAAAAAATCACCACTTATTTTAATGGAAATTCATAATACTGAGGAAATGAATGCAGCTAAAGATTTGGAGAAGTACGGATATGAGCTTTATGATTTTAAAACAAATGAAAAACTATTAAATAATAATTTTCAACCATTTATAATTGCAAAAAAAGATTAGTGAAACAAATCATACAGTCCTTTAAAACAGGAGAAACCATATTGGAAGAGGTTCCGGCACCAATCGTGAGAAGAGGTACGGTTTTAATTCAAACCACAAGGTCACTCGTTTCCCTCGGAACAGAGAGAATGTTAGTGGAATTTGGAAAATCAAACCTCATTCAGAAAGCAAGACAACAACCGGATAAAGTAAAGCAGGTTTTAGATAAAGTAAAAACAGACGGTTTAATGCCAACAATAGAAACCGTTTTCAACAAATTAGGGGAACCTCTTCCTTTAGGTTATTGCAATGTGGGAAAGGTAATTGCGGTTGGAGAAGGCGTTAACGATTTTAAAATTGGAGACCGGGTGGTTTCTAACGGTCAACATGCGGAATATGTTTGTGTTCCAAAAAATTTGGTGGCACATATTCCTGAAAATGTTTCAGATGAGGAGGCTTCATTTACGGTAATTGGTTCTATTGGATTACAGGGAATTCGTTTGTTAAATCCTACTTTGGGAGAAACCGTAGTCGTTGTTGGATTAGGTTTGATTGGTTTGCTTACAGCTCAACTTTTGGTAGCTAATGGTTGTAGAGTGATAGGTACCGATATTGATGAAGCAAAACTAGCAATGGCTGAGGAATGGGGGATTATACCTTTTAATCCATTGAATGGTGATGTTGTAAAATTTGTTGAAGAACAAACGGGAGGTATAGGAGCTGATGGAGTTTTGATTACTGCTTCTGCAAAAAACAACGATATTATTTCTCAAGCGGCAAGAATGAGCCGAAAAAGAGGTAGAATTATTTTAGTAGGTGTTATTGGTTTAGATATCAGTCGAGCAGAATTTTATGAGAAAGAGTTGACATTTCAAGTGTCTTGTTCTTATGGACCAGGAAGGTATGATGACGATTATGAACAGAAAGGAATTGATTATCCACTTCCTTTTGTAAGATGGACAGAAAAAAGAAATTTTGAAACCATTTTAGAAGCGATCAGAAGTAATAGAATTCACGTCAAAGAGATGATTACTGAAGTTGTTGATTTAGAAAATTTCCAAAATATTTACGGAGAAATTGGAAGCAGTAAATCTATTGCTTCAATTTTAAAATATAGTGATAAAACGGAAATACCTTCAACATCGGTAAAAATTAAAGATACCGATTTTTCTTCGTCAAAAGGAGTGATAGGTATCATTGGTTCTGGAAATTTTACAAAAATGACCATGATGCCAGCTTTGAAAAACAGTGGAGCATCATACAAATTTATTGCTAGTAATGGTGGAGTTACAGGAACTGCTTTAGCTCAAAAATACGGTATTGCAAAATCAACAACAGATTATAAAGAAATTATTAAAGATGATGAGGTTGATCTTGTATTAATTACAACAAGACACAATTTACATGCTCCTATGGTTATTGAAACGCTCAAAGCGGGTAAAAATGTGTTTGTTGAAAAACCATTGGCGTTAAATAACGAAGAATTAATTGAAATTATTGAAGCACAACAAAAATCGGGAAAAAATGTTACGGTTGGTTTTAACAGAAGATTTTCACCCCACATTGAAAAAATAAAGCAACTTGTAGGCAACTCACAGATGAATGTTGTCGCCACTATGAATGCAGGTGCAATTCCTCCAAATGTATGGGTGCATGATATGAAAGTGGGAGGAGGTAGAATTATCGGTGAAGCTTGTCATTACATTGATTTGATAACTTTTGTTACAGGAAGTAAAGTGAAATCGGTTTGCATGAATTCCATGGGTGTTAACCCGGAAGAAAATTCAGATAATGCTAGTATTTTATTGAAATACGAAAATGGTTCAACAGGAGTAATCAACTATTTTGCAAATGGTTCTAAAGCCTATTCAAAAGAAAGGGTCGAAGTTTTTTCGCAAGAAAGAACACTGGTAATGGATAACTTTAGAATTACCGAAGGATATGGAACGAAGGGGTTTTCAAAACTGAAAACAACCATGGATAAAGGTCATAAAAATCAATTTGAAAGCTTAATTAAAAGGATAAAAGAGGGTGGGAAACCATTAATCCCATTTGATGAAATTATAAATACAACAAAAACATCTTTTGCTGCAATCGAAAGTTTAAAGAAAAAAAGTTGGGTGGATATTGACTAGAAATGAATGTTAAACTTGGAACACAAATGATCAAAAACATGGGGATGCGTTATGTAAAATATCGCATTCGTCATGAAATTGAAAGAAAAACAGGGGTGCTAAAAAAACGCTTTCCTGCTAATTCTGATATAAAAAAATTTGTAACATTAGAAAATTGGCGTTCAGAAAAGAATTTTTTTTTAAATTTCAATCCAAGTATTAAAAAACCTTCAGTTGGTTTACAACAAAAAGCAGAAAATATTCTGTCTGGAAACATTCTTTATTTTAATAAAAATTGGATTAATGTTGGAAGAGATTATGATTGGATTACTAATCCTTCAAATGGATACAAATACGATATATCAAAGCATTGGTCTGAAATAGCGGATTTATCCGAAGTTGCAGGAGATATAAAATACGTTTGGGAAAAATCAAGATTTTCTTATTTACTAACTTTAATACGTTACGATTTTCATACAAGTAATGATTTAAGTGAGTTTGTTTTTTCAGAAATAGATTCTTGGATCAAAGCTAATCCTATTAACAAAGGACCAAATTGGCGTTGTAGTCAGGAAATATCTTTGAGAATATTTAATTGGTGTTTTGCTTTGTCATATTACAGAGATTCTGAAGCGTTAACAGAAGAACGTTGGAACAGAATTCAAAATGTAATTTACTGGTCTTTGCATCACGTATATCATCATATCGATTTTTCTAGAATTGCGGTTCGTAACAATCACGCTATAACAGAAACTTTGTTTTTAGCGTTGAGTAATATGATGTTTCCATTTATTCCCGAAACAAAAAAATGGAGTGAAAAAGGAAGAAAGTGGTTTGAAGAAGAAGTGGACTATCAAATTTATGATGATGGTACATTTTTACAATTTTCAATGAATTATCATCGGGTTGTAATTCAATTATTTTTATTGGCGTTTTCAGTTTCAGAATTTTTCGAAAAACCGTTTTCAAAAAATGTTTATGAAAAAGCTTATAAATCTCTGAATTTTCTTTATCAATGTACTCAAGATGAAAATGGTTGGTTACCAAACTACGGTTCTAATGATGGCGCATTGTTTTTTCCATTTTCTGATTCAGATTATCGTGATTATCGACCACAGCTGAATACGTTGCATAAAATCTTGACACAGGAAGATCTTTATTTTGAAGATTTAATTAAGGAAGATAGCATTTGGTTTGGAGAACAAAAAAAATCAGAAAATAATTTCCAAAAACTGGTAAAAGATTTTACACCGCAAAGTTTTGTAAATGGAGGATTTTATTTGCTTAGGCAAGGCGACTTTTTCACTTTTATTCGATGTGGAAATCACAAAGATCGTCCTGCACAAGCAGATAATTTGCATCTCGATTTATGGTACAAAGGAGAAAATATTCTTAGAGATTCTGGAACCTATAAATACAATACAGATCCCGAAATTGTTGAATATTTTATGGGTACAAAATCCCACAATTCGGTGATGATAGAAAATCATTCTCAAATGTTACGTGGTGGAAGGTTTATTTGGTATTATTGGACACAAGCTGGGAAAGTAGTTTGGAAACAAACTGAAAATAGTTATATTTTTGAAGGCGAAATTTCTGCTTTCAGATTTTTAAAAGAAACAGTTATACACAAAAGAAGAATTGAAATTTCTAAAATCGAGAATAAATGGTTTGTTTCAGATCAACTAAATGACATTTATCATTTGGAAAAGAGACAAATTTGGCATCCTAACTCTGCAAAAATTAGTTTTGAAAGTGAGGGGAAAGAAATAACTTTTGATTCCTTTAATTCTGATTATTATGGTGAAATGAAAGAAATGAAGTCTATTTATTTTCCTTTTTTCAAAAAAATAAAAACGATAATAACCTATAAATGAAAATCCTTTTACTTCACCAATATTTTCTAGAGGAAGACGATTCCGGTGGTTCACGTTGGAATGAAATTACCAAAGTTTGGACAGATGCGGGTCATGAAGTTACCGTAATTGCTGGAATGATGCATTATAGCGGTTCAGAAAAAAGACCGGAATACAAAGGAAAGTATTTTGTAAAAAAAAAACAGGGTAATGTAAACGTGCAGCGCTGCCATGTGTCAGAAGCGTATAATAGCGGTTTTATAGGAAGGTTGTGGGCTTACTTTTCATTCATGTTTTCCTCTTTGTGGGCGGGTTTGTTCAAGATCAAAGGTCGGTATGATGTGGTTTTAGTAACATCACCTCCATTGTTTGTAGGTATTTCCGGCTACTTTATTTCATTGGTCAAAAGAATTCCCATGATTTTTGAAGTTAGAGATCTTTGGCCTGAATCTGCTATCGATACAGGAATTTTAACAAATAAGGCAATTATAAAGTTTGCTTTGGCTGTCGAAAACTTTATTTATAAAAAATCCCAAAAAATTAATGTGCTTACGCCAGCATTTTACAATACACTAAGAGATAAAAAAAATGTTCCTGAAGAAAAACTCATGATGATTCCTAACGCAGCTGATTTCTCGCTTTCAGAAGAGATTTTGCAGAATTTTGATCGAGATAATTTTAGAAAAGAACATGATTTGGAAGGTAAATTTTTAATTACCTATGTTGGAGCTCATGGGGTAGCCAATCATTTAGAGCAAGTTCTGCATGCTGGGAAAGTTTTGGAGGATACCAACGTCCTTTTTCTGTTAATAGGACAAGGAATGGATAAGCCCAATCTACAAAAAATGGCGCAGGAGATGAAAGTTAAAAATGTTAGGTTTTTGGATCCGGTTCCTAAAAAAGAAGTATTCAAATACATTATTGCATCAGAAATGGGAGCCTCAATTCTTAAAAAAGTGGATACTTTTAAAACCGTATATTCCAATAAAACATTTGATTATTTCTCTTGTAAGAAACCTGTTTTAATGGCTATTGATGGAGTCTCAAGAGAATTAGTGAATGAAGCCAAAGCTGGAACGTATGTTGAGCCGGAAAATACAGAGGTATATAATAGAATTATTAGAGAATATCTTAATAGTCCATCAAAATTAATCATTGAAGGTGAAAATGGATACCAATATGCAAAACAAAACTTTGATCGTGAAGTTTTAGCTTGTAAATATCTTGAAAAAATAAAAGAAACTATCAATTAAGCTGCTTTTAAATAATGAAAAATGTAACGATTATTGCTGGTGCACGTCCAAATTTTATGAAAATTGCACCAATTATCCATGCGATTGAAAAAGCGCGTAAAGAGGGAAATGATCTTAATTACAGATTAATTCATACAGGACAGCATTACGATAAAAAAATGTCAGGAGATTTTTTTGATCAGTTGGAAATTCCGGAACCACATGCAAATCTAGAATCTGGCGGTGGATCGCAAGCAGAACAGACAGCAAATATCATGATTCGTTTTGAGAAAGAATTAATGGAAAATCCAACGGATTTAGTATTAGTTGTGGGTGATGTAACTTCTACGATGGCTTGCGCAATAACAGCACAAAAACTACATACAAAAGTAGCTCATGTAGAAGCAGGAATTCGTTCTGATGATTGGTCAATGCCGGAGGAAATAAACCGTTTAGTTACAGATTCAATCACAAACTATTTTTTTACGACTTCCGAAGTAGCCAATGATAATTTAAGGAAAAGTGGTATAAATGAACAGCAAATTTTCTTTGTTGGTAATACGATGATTGACACACTGTTGAAAAACCGTGAAAATTTCAAAAAACCTGAGATTTGGAATGCAATAGGTTTGAATGATAAGGAATATATTGTCATGACTTTACATCGTCCTGCAAACGTTGATGAAGAACACAAATTAAAAGATCTGTTAGATGAAATTATTTCAAACTCACAGGATTTACCTCTTGTTTTTCCAGTTCATCCAAGAACGGCTAAGATTTTGGAGAATTTAGGTGTTCAACACCCTCTTTTAAACCTAATTGAACCATTGGGATATTTGGAGTTCAATTATTTGGTTGAAAGAGCAAAAGCTGTGGTTACAGATTCTGGAGGAATAACCGAGGAAACAACAGTGATGGGAATACCATGCATGACTTTAAGAGATAACACCGAAAGACCGGAAACGGTTTCGGTAGGAACTAATGAACTTTTAGGAACTAATCCAAAGTCAATAAACCCAGCAATGGAAAAACTTTTTACAGGTAACTGGAAGAAAGGTGGAATTCCTGAACTTTGGGATGGGAAAACGGCAGAAAGGATTGTTGAAATTATCACAGAACTGTAATTTTTCCAAATGTATAAAACCGTTTTCAAACCCATTTTCGACTTTCTGGCATCACTCCTCATTTTCATTCTCTTGAGTCCTGTTTTTCTGTTCGTAACAATAGGTTTGTTTCTGGCTAGCAATGGAAAACCTTTCTTCTTTCAACTTCGTCCGGGTAAAAATGGGGATATATTCAAAATCATCAAGTTCAAAACCATGAACGACAAAAAAGATGCTGCCGGAAATCTATTGCCGGATGCTCAAAGGTTAACAGAAATTGGTAAATTCGTTAGAAAGACATCGTTGGACGAAATTCCGCAGCTACTCAATGTCATCAAAGGCGATATGTCTTTGGTAGGACCGCGTCCTTTACTTCCTCAATATTTGGAATTGTATAATGATTTTCAACGAAGAAGAAACGAAGTAAAACCCGGTATTACAGGTTGGGCACAGGTGAACGGAAGAAACAGCATCAGTTGGGAACAAAAATTTGAGCATGATGTATGGTATGTAGATCATCTGAGTTTTGTCTTAGATATGAAAATTTTGTTTTTAACCGTAAAAAAAGTATTTATATCAGAAGGAATTAATGAAGAAGGACAGGCAACAAGTGAAGAATTTAAAGGAAACGCTATATGATTTTGTTTGGAGCAAGCGGACATGCAAAAGTAATTTTGGATATTCTTTTCCTGAATAGGGTTTCGGTAGAAAAAATTATTGATGATCATCCTTCATTTGAAGAATTATTTAAAATTCCTGTTGAAAAAAACGATAATCTTTTAGCGAACGAACAAGCAATCATTTCTATTGGAGATAATGGCATACGCAAAAAAATTGCTGAGAAATATACTTTACAATATCAGCAAGCTTTACACCCCAAAAGTACCATTTCCCAATTTTCTGAAATCGGTGAAGGAACTGTAGTAATGGCTAATGCCGTTCTAAATCCGGGGTGCAAAATTGGGAAACACTGCATCATCAACACTGCGGCAATTATTGAGCACGATTGTGTTTTGGAAGATTTTGTTCATATTTCACCTAACGCCGCTTTAGCTGGTAACGTTTTTGTCGGTGAAGGAACCCATATTGGGATTGGAGCAAGCGTTATACAGGGAATAAAAATTGGAAAATGGGCAACCATTGGCGCAGGAGCAGTGATTATTAGAGATGTTCCGGATTTTGCAACAGTTGTGGGTAATCCTGGAAAAATTATAAAATAATTTTAAAAATACAGCTTTTTAAAACAAAAGAAAAAAAATTGCCTGAGCGAAGCCGAAGCCAAACTTCGTAATTCGTCATTTCAAATTCATCATTCAATTAATTTCAATCCCGGTGACTGAGGCTCCCGAAGTCACCCGTAATTCATAACTCATAACTCATACCTCATAATTAAAAAAAGGTGGCTCAGCGAAAGCAAAGCCACCAGTTTTTTTAATTTACACCACCTTCACAATACTCAAACAGTTGAACTGGTTGTTGTTTAGGGGATATTGTACACCGTTAATCTCTTGCAGAAATTCGATCAGTACACAGTACAGCTGAATTTCATTAACCTCAGGTAAACTTTCGGGTTCTACCGATAAAGTTGCCGTAGCCGCTTCAATCGACAGATTTACCGTTTCCGTATATACCGTTTCCGATTTTTTCAGTTCAGCATCCAGTCCGGCAATGGCGGTGCTGATTTTCAAATGCGTCGCTTCTTTTGGAAGAGACAAACTGTTCTTGGGAGAAAAGTTCGGAATACTGAAAACACCTGTGGCAGTATCAAAAGTGAAAGGTACCGTCAGTAAACTTTTGAACTGCGAATTTGCATTAAAGTCGAAACCTTCCAACAAAAGTTTTCCTTCAGGGGTAGCGATTCCTGAAGCTGGAGAACGTTCTCCTCTTTTGGCAGCTTCATCAAGCAGCTTTATTTTAGATAATACACCAGTCAGTCGGTTGCTCGATTTGGAATCCGAAATTTTGCGGACAAAATTGGAAACCGAACTGCGGATGGTTTTTCCGGTTTGGGCTAAGATCCCAAATTCATTCATATTTTCTCGTGTTCTTGCGAACTTGGGGTCGTTGAGGATTCTTCCGCGCTCCACGCCACCTTTCATACGTACCATACTTCCATCTTTTGTTTTGTAAAAAGAGAAGTTTCCGATGTTGCCCTGCAACATTAAAATTGAGTTTTCTTTTGCCATGATTTGATTGATTTTAGGCATTAAACATTAACTTTTTGAAATTCCGGCCGGAGATTTACAGGACAAATATAGAAAGGCTTAAAATGCTTTGCAACATGGAGATAACGTTTGATAACGAAATGATTTTTTGATTTCAAAAAGACTTTTTGAATCTCAAAAGCCATCTTTGATACACTTTGGATACATCCGGCAACATTTGGATTCATTGGGACTGTTTTTATCATTTTCGAGTAACCAAAAGAAAACTTTCTTCAATCAATTTTTCTTATGATGGAATTACTTTTTGAAGAAATTCAATTGAAAGCATATTTCAGGGATACTTCGGGGATACTTCGTGGATAAAGGCAGGATGGTTCGTAGTGATAAGCCTTTGTTTTAGGGACTTATTTTATAAAATCAAATAGTTGTTTAATTATTTTATCGGACTTAAATTAATGATTTTCAGAGTTTTAAAATATTTTTAAGAATAAATGATTTTGATGCTTTGTTTAAAAGGTGCTTCGCCAAAGGGTTTTGTGTTATTGTGGATAACTCATGTTGGGGATAAGAGGTTTTTTATCAATTTTTTTAAATAATTTTGTCAGGAAAAGGTTTTTAATCTTTCGGGAAGTTCTTTAAGGTATCGGTAAAAATGGAAAACAACAACCAATAGGGAATAGGATTAATCTTATCTCTTTCCAAAGGTTGAACATGCCGGAAATGCCGGCCGCTGTCATCACAAAACAGCTCTTAGGGAGCTCTCGATTGAAATATTAAAAGTTCTCGGTATCATTTGCGGATGCCAAAAAAACAAAAACCATTCAGTCTTAAAAAAAATCTTATTAAAATTCAACTATATGAAAAACACTAAACATCTCAATATAGTTGTTTCATCATTTTTACCTTTATCTTATGGCTTTTTGAAGGGTTAGAACCATAGGTTTAATCTTTTAAAAATACAAAAAATGGGAAAAAAACTCTTTCTCGATTCTTTTGATCTGCAAGTAGTTACACACTACAGTATTGGTCATTGCCGTAAAATATTACGCAAAATCCGTTCACTCAACCGCAAGCAAAAACACCAGAAAGTAACGGTGGAAGAAGCAGCGGAATATCTCGGGATCAGCTCTGCCGAAATCCACAAAGTCATCGACTAACGGTTTTAATAATTTGGAAAAGAATACCTTTAGTAAACAATCTTTTGTTTACTCATCTTCCGTTTTTATAACTACGGAATTTCATAAACGTATTTCTTTTTCCTGTATCCAAGTTTCCCAATCCGAAACAGATTTACAAAAAAGTAACGCTGATAACCATAGTGTTGAAATTCCAATCCTGGTGGCTGAGCGAAGCCGAAGCCACAATTTCATACCCTCTCGGTGACTGAGGCTCCCGAAGTAACCCGTAATTCCTAATCTGTAATTTCTAATTAATAATTAATAACTCATAACTCATAATTCAAAACTCATAACTCATAACTCATAACTCAAAACTCAAATCTAATCCCTAAGTAAACAAATCTTAACAATAAAAAATTTCCGTATCTTTTACAAAATTTTATCTTTGTACTTTCACAATTACAACTTTTAAAAATATCAAATATGAAACAAAAATTACTAGCTTTTAAGCTTTTAGCAGTTCTCATGCTATTCTTTTCGACGAAAGGATGGGGACAAACATTTACACAAGTAACTACTATTAATGATTTAACAAGTGGAGAGTACTTAATTGTTGGAGATGGAACCACAAATGATGGGATAATGGCTAATTCAACGTCAAGTGGTCCTATTATTAATTACACGACTGTTTCGAACCCTGGAGCAAGCATTACATCAGGTTTTACGAGTAGCAATGTCTTTACAGTAACTGTAACTGGAACAACTACTAAAACAATTACTATCTACAATGCTTCGGTAGGTTATGCTTCATGGGGTAATACTGGTACTGGTACTGCTAATCATGCAGGATTTTTTAATGGAACGCCTTCAACTAAAGAAGAATGGACAGCAACTATCTCGAGCAATTTATGGACTTTAGCTAATGTGGCTGCATCTACAAGAATACTACAATGGAATAATTCTACGCCAAGATTTGCTGCATATACTACAAATCAAGTAAAATTAAAATTATACAAATTATCTACACCTTCCTGCACCGCACCAACAACACAAGCGTCAGCATTTACTGCAAGTCCTGGAGATATTACCACAAATATGGCACAACCATCTTGGACAAGAGGTGATGGAACTGCGGGAGTATTAGTAGTTGCAAGAGAAGGTGCAGCGGTTAATGCTGATCCGGTCTCTGGAACTTCCTATACCGCAAACACAACTTTTGGTTCTGGTTCCCAAATTGGTACAGGAAATTATGTAGTGTATAACGGAACAGGTACAACCGATATATTCTCTGGTTTAACACCAAATACTGTATATCATTTTGGCCTTTATGAATATAATACTACCGATACTTGTTATAATACTACCGAACTTACAGGTAATCTTACAACAAAATCCAATGCGCCAACTGTTGCAGCAGCAACTTCGGTTACTTCTTCAGGTTTTACGGCAAACTGGTCTGCACCATCGGGGCAAGGTAGTGCAACATATACTTATACCTTACAATATTCTAACGACAATACATTTACTACTGGAGTTATAGAAACAACCGGGATTTCCTCAGCGACGCTTTCACAGTCAATTTCTGGTTTAAGTGCCAGCACAAATTATTACTATAGAGTAAAAGCAGTTAATGCTGGAGGAGATTCGGATTGGTCTGGGACGCAAACAGCCACTACCACTGCAGCGTTACCAATAATTAATATTAAAGGAAATAATACCACTATTGTAGATGGGGATAATACGCCGTCCACAACGGATCATACTGATTTTGGCAGTATTACGGCAGGTGGTTCAGTAACAAGAACGTTTACCATAGAAAATACAGGAAGTGCTGATTTACATTTAGATCCTACACCAATTGTTTTTGCAGGGGCAGGTACTGGTTACTCTATTACGCAGCCATCACAATTAACTTTAGCTCCTGCAGCAACTACAACTTTTAGTATAGAGTTTACAAGCAACACTTTGGGAACGTATACAGAAACTGTCATGGTTGGAAGTGATGCTTCTAATACCAATACTTATAGTTTTGATATTAAAACAGTAGTTGCAGATCCTTCTGCTTACACTTTCCGTTCTAAAGCTAATGGCAACTGGAACGCAACTTCAACTTGGGAAATGTCTTCTGATATGTTGGCTTGGTCTGATGCTATAGTTGTACCTTCTTCTGGAAGTAATGTTTTTATCCAAAGTGGACATACAGTTACTTTAACACAAAATGAAAGTTGTAAAGATTTGCATATTGCAAGAGGTAACGCAACACCTAATACAGCTAAAGGTATTATAGAATTAGATGCTTTTACACTTAATGTTAATGGTAAATTAAGAACCTATCATGCAAATGTCGGATCTGTTCCAGGTACATCATATACTTCTGGATTTAATTCTTATCCATTTACTGCTACAACTGGTAAAGTGAGTATCGTAGGTGATTCTAGAGACTTAACATTAAGTGGGGAATGGGGTGCAACAATTAATACACCAGCAACTGGTATTTTCCCATTGGAAATAAATCTAAATACCGGGCAAACTGTTAATTTGAATACTGCTATTAAAATTACATCGCTAGCTATAACTGCTGGAACACTTAATGTGAATGGAGATTTTGCTATTGGTTTAGATAATGGTACTACTGGACAAGGCGACGTAACAATAGCATCAGGTGCTACGTTAAGAAGTGCTGCAACTGATAATGTTTTGCAAAGAACTGGTTCTAATAGAGCAGGAACATTAAATTTGAATGGTACGCTTGTATTAACAGGTGCTTCTCCTGAGATATCGATGACCACACTTAATTTGTCAAATGGTATGGTAGAATATGCGCAATCAGGTTCTACAAGTTTATTAGCTGCTGCAAACAGTGGTGCTGCTACTCCAAACAATTATGGAGGTTTAACAATTTCCAATACAGCTTCAGTAACACAAACTTTAGCATCTGTTACAGCAAGTAATCTAACCATAAATTCTGGAGCTTCTTTAGCAATAGGTGCTAATATACTTACAGTAAATACATCAGCAAATAACAACGGAACGATAACAGTAGCGGATAATGGTAACTTTATCCAAGGTACAGGTTCTACTTATGTTGGTTCCGGTTCCTTTACATTAAGCAAATCATCTACCAGTACCACCAATATTTTTGATCTGTGGAGTTCTCCGGTAGCTTCTCAGCAAATGGATGATATTTTTGTAGCTAACGGAAGTGTGGTGAGAGAATATCTAACCGCGACAGATACGTATGCTGCGGTTTCACCAACAGCAGCATTTGGTAAAGGATATGCCGTAAGAGGAACAGGAACCGATTTGGTAGCGAACTTTACAGGAACGCCAAATAACGGTACTAATACCTTTACCTTAAATAACACGCTAAGTACTAACGGTAATCGATATAACTTGGTAGGAAATCCATATCCATCCAACTTTAGCTTAATCGATTTCTACAATGCTAACGTAGGTGACGGTTCTACAACAGGGATTGACCCAACCATGTATTTCTATAACAGTTCTGCAGTAACAGATAAATGGGGAACGTTCAATGCTACAGCTGGAGGAACATGGGCAAGAGCCAATGCAGCCACAACAGAAACATCAGTAAAACCGGGACAGGCGTTTTTTGTAAGTGCAAGAAGTGCTTCCACAACCGTAAGCTTCGACAACTCGATGAGAAATGCTGCAGCAGCAGTGTTTGTAAACAAAGCAGCAACCAGCACCACAGAAGGTAAATATTGGTTGGAACTAACCACACCAAACAATAACACTACTGGTTTTGCCGTGACCTATGGTTATGGAGCATCCAATAACTACGATCTATACGATTCCAAAACGATGAGCACAGGAACAGACGCTTTCTATACTTATTTGGGAACAGAAAAGCTGGCGATTCAAGGAAGAGATTATTTTGTAAGTACCGATGTCGTTACTTTAGGAAATAAACATTCCGTAGCAGGACAGTATACGATTTCCTTGGCAAACAAGATCGGATTATTTGCCGGTGCACAGCCAATTTATCTTCACGATAAACAGTTGGGAACGTATACCGATTTACAGACGGGCAACTATAGCTTTAGCACCAATGCATTGGAACAGCAAAACCGTTTCGAGATTGTGTACCAAACACAGGCTTTAGGAACAGTAGAAAATGTAAAAGCAGAAACTAAAGTGTACAGAGATGGAGAGTTTTTCGTAGTAGAAGCTACAGAGAAAATCACAAGTATAGAAGTGTATGACGCTTCAGGACGACTGGTTCTAACGCAGCAGCCAAACCGCAACAATGCTAGAATATTACTTTCAGCAAAAGGGATGTATGTAATCAACATCAAGACGTTAAAAACAGAAACTTCTAAAAAAGTAATCAAATAAACACACCGATGAAAAGAATAATATTAGCAATAACTATAGCAATGGGAAGCATGATATATGCGCAACAGACGGCAGAGATCAGTTCAGACACCCAAGGAAATGTTTTCATAGAAGCGGAAAGTCCATCAGCAAATGATGGTAATATGGCACAAGTGGATAGTGATCCTGGTGATCCCAATGCACCGATAGACGATTATATTCCCTTTTTATTGGTAGCAGCAGTAGGATTAACCTACTACGCATACCGCAGAAAGATGGCAATCAACTAAAGGATAATTAAAACATCCAAATATAAAAACCCGGAACTTGTTCTGGGTTTTTTGTTAGATCCTCACATAAATTAAAGAAATAATGTAAATAGTTCATTTTTTTATTATGTTTGCTGTCTAAAACATTATTTATGAGAAAAATCATTTATTCTTTTTTTGCACTGCTAGGTTCATTAGTATGTGCACAGTCATTTCATACCGTAACATTTACAGGCAATGCATCGGACTTTAATGTAGCAACTTGTGAAGAGTATGGGGTAGCTAATGATGTAAAATATTATTTTACTTTTGATCAATCTTATCTTTATATTGGAGCATTTGCAACTGCTAGTGTTTTTGGTGGTCAGGATAATTTAACCGTCTATTTAGATACGGATCCACAAATGAACCCATCAACTGGAACAGGATCTGCTTCTGGACAATCTTTCAATAATGTAACAGGAACTTTGCCTTTTACAGCAAATTATAATGCACATATTGAAAGAAGCTATCAAGAAATGAAATCTTTTGATTCAAATTGGGGAACCGCAGTGACAGGTTTTGATGTTTTTACTACGGATAATGCTAGAGAAATTAGAATCCCATTATCTCAAATTGGGAATCCCAAAGGAATTTATTTTACCTTATGGATGGGATATAATGGAGGAACCTTCGCGCAGTTTCCTACTGCTAATCCAACAGGAAATAATCCAATAATTACCAATTACGGTGGTTATGTGGACTTAACAAAGGCTAATATTTGCCCATTAAGCAACACAAATACAATCAATAACAACACTTATTGGAACGGAACTACATGGGATAATGGAACACCTGATGCTAGCAGAGATGCATTTATAACAAGTAATTTTTCTGGTTCTATTACAGCAATTGATTTGACGGTTGATTCTGGTGTTGCACTTACTGTTAATTCCACTGTCACCACAAGCGGTGTAGTAACCAACAACGGCACGATCACGGTATCAGATAATGGAAATTTTGTACAGCAATTAGGTTCTACGTATGCAGGTTCTGGTACGTTAACATTAAGTAAAAATTCTACCAGTACAAACAATATTTTTGATTTGTGGAGCTCACCGGTAGCGTCACAAGGGATGGATGACATCTTTGTTACCGATGGTAGTTTGGTAAGAGAATATTTAACGCCAACTGATACGTATGCTACAGTTTCCCCAACAGCAGCATTTGGAAAAGGATATGCCGTAAGAGGAACAGGAACCGATGTAGTAGCAAACTTTACAGGAACGCCAAACAACGGAACCAGCACTTTTACTTTGGACAATACCCTAAGTACCCCTGGAAATAACCGTTACAACTTGGTAGGAAATCCATATCCATCCAACTTTAACTTAATTGATTTCTACAATGCTAACGTAGGAGATGGTTCTACAACAGGAATTGACCCAACGATGTACTTCTATAACAGTTCTGCAGTAACAGATAAATGGGGAACCTTCAATGCTACAGCTGGAGGAACCTGGGCAAGAGCCAATGCAGCAACAACAGAAACATCGGTAAAACCGGGACAAGCATTTTTTGTAAGTGCAAGAAGCGCCTCTACAACCGTAAGCTTCGACAACTCGATGAGAAATGCAGCATCAGCAGTATTTGTCAATAAAGCAGCAACTAGTACAACAGAAGGAAAATATTGGTTGGAGCTTACAACACCAAGCAATAATACCACTGGTTTTGCCGTAACCTATGGTTATGGAGCTTCCAACAACTACGACCTTTATGATTCCAAAACGATGAGTACAGGAGCAGATGCTTTTTATACTTACTTGGGAACAGAAAAGCTGGCAATTCAGGGAAGAGATTATTTTGTAAGTACGGATATCGTTACTTTGGGTAACAAACATTCTGCAGCAGGACAGTATACCATTTCTTTGGCAAACAAAATAGGATTGTTTGCTGGAGCACAGCCAATCTATCTTCACGATAAACAATTGGGAACCTACACTGATTTACAAACCGGCAACTATAGCTTTACAACCAATGCTTTGGAAGAGCAAACCCGTTTCGAGATTGTTTATCAAACGCAGGCTTTAGGAACCTCAGAAAATGTAAAAGCAGAAACTAAAGTGTACAGAGATGGAGAGTTTTTCGTAGTAGAAGCTACAGAGAAAATCACAAGTATAGAAGTGTATGACGCTTCAGGACGACTGGTTCTAACGCAGCAGCCAAACCGCAACAATGCTAGAATACTACTTTCAGCAAAAGGGATGTATGTAATCAACATCAAGACGGTAAAAACAGAGACTTCTAAAAAAGTAATCAAATAAACACACCGATGAAAAGAATAATATTAGCAATAACTATAGCAATGGGAGGCATGATGTATGCACAACAGACGACAGAAATCAGTTCAGACACCCAAGGAAATGTTTTCATAGAAGCAGAAACTTCACCTTCTTATGATGATGGTAATATGGCACAGGTGGATAGCGATCCTGGTGATCCTAATGCACCGATAGATGACTACATTCCTTTTTTACTGGTAGCAGCAGTAGGTTTAATTTATTATACTTACCGCAGAAAGATGGCCATAAACTAAAAGGATAAATTAAAACAGTCAAATAAAAACCCCGGAACGCAGTTCCGGGGTTTTTAGGTTTTATAGAGATATCATAACCCAATTAAAGCACTCACTAAAAATAATTTTAAACATTCATGAAAATATTCAGTATTTTGTTAACTTTGTGGAATTAGGTAAAAAGTCTAAAATAATTGTTACAGGCTTGTTTTAAAGCCTTTTATAGGTCAGGGAAAGATCATTCTATATAGATTTAATTTTCAAAAAACTATAAACCGTATAATAAAATGGATAAAATATGGCTTTCTTCTCCACACATGGGTGGAGGTGAAATGAAATATATTCAAGAGGCGTTTGATTCAAATTGGGTAGCTCCTTTAGGCCCCAATGTCAACGGATTTGAAGATGATATTGAGAATTTTCTCGGAAAAGGAGTTCATGTGGCAGCATTAAGCTCAGGTACTGGTGCTTTGCATTTGGCATTGGTTCTTCTCGGAGTTAATGCCGGTGATTTTGTAATCTGTCAGTCACTTACTTTTTCAGCTTCTGCAAATCCTATAAAATATCTCAATGCCAATGCGTTGTTTGTAGATAGTGAAAAGGAAACGTGGAATCTTTGCCCCAATGCGGTGGAAGATGCCATTAAAAGCAAACTGAAAATAGGCTTGAAGCCCAAGGCTATTATTGCAGTGGATTTATATGGGATGCCTTATAAAATTGAAGATATACGGGCCATTTCTAAAAAATACGAAATCCCTGTTATTGAAGATGCTGCAGAAGCATTGGGAAGTACTTATAAAGGAAAAAAATGCGGCACTTTTGGAGATATTTCCATTTTAAGTTTTAATGGGAATAAAATTATAACCACTTCTGGTGGAGGTGCCTTAATTCTTAAGAAAAAAGAATATAAAAATAAAGCGGTTTATCTTTCAACACAGGCTCGTGATGATGCCCCTCATTATGAACATACTACTTTAGGGTATAATTACAGAATGAGCAATGTTTGTGCAGGAATTGGTAGAGGGCAAATGGAAGTGCTGCAGGAAAGGGTAGATCAAAGAAGAGCAAACAATGCTTTTTATAAAGAAATCTTTGCTGGCGCAGAAGGAATTTCCGTTTTTCAGGAACAGAATAAAAATTTCTATTCCAATCATTGGCTTTCTGCAGTGTATATCAATCCTGATGAAGCTGGTTTTACCCGGGAAGATTTGAGATTGGCTTTAGCGGAAGAAAACATTGAATCCCGCCCCATTTGGAAACCGATGCATTTGCAGCCGGTTTTTAAAAAGGAAAAATATTTCGGAGGTAAAGTAGCATCCGATATTTTTAATAACGGTTTGTGTCTTCCTTCAGGATCCAACCTTACGACAGAGGATAAAGAAAGAATTAAATCAGCACTGGAACGTATAATCAATAAAGAATTGGTGTAGTTACTTTTTTATTGGAAAATAAATTACCTTTGTGAAGACGAAATAGGCATAGATGTCACCAAAGGAAGTGAATGAAGGAGTCATAAAAAACATAAATTTGAAAATAAATACTTTTTATTTTTTGCCGTATTATGCACATTGATAATCTTAAGAAAAAGATTTATACTGGGGATAATATTGTAAATCTTGCTGAGCTCAGGTATTTGCCAAGGTGGGTTATTTTGTTTATTGATATTATTTTACTCTTCTGTTCAGTTTTTTTTTCCTATAATATACTAAACCAGCTTGGGGTTAATACCAAAACTTATTTAACACCTGAACAGAAATATGTGCTCATCATTTCGGTAAACATAGTTTATATGTTTTTGCTGAAGACGTTTGCAGGAATTATTAGGCATTCTACTTTTATAGATTTATTCAAGATCATACTGGCAAGTCTTTTTACGGTAGTTACAGTAAGTCTCATTAACTTAATTTCCATAATATTTTTTCAGATAAGGCTGTTTAGATACCCGGTTTTAGTAATCTATTTCTTAACTTCTTTTGCTACCCTTTTTATGTTTAGGCTGGTAGTAAAAGAATTTTTTCAATTAATCAAAGAGTATCGCAGAAGTACGTCCAAAAAAAGAATTTTAGTTCTCGGAATTGATGAACAGTCTATTGCGGTGGCGAGAACCATTTTGGATAATTCGGCACTTCCTTATCATGTGGTGGGTTTTTTAACCGAAAGAACCGATTCCAAGAGAGCAAAAATATTAGGTAAGCCTATATTCACTAAAACTAAAATTCTTAATAATTCAAAACAGGATTTAGATATTGATGGGGTATTAATTATCCAGGAAATGATGTCCAAAGAAGAAATGAATAACTGGGTAAATTTATTTCTGGAAAGGGATTTTCAGGTGTTCAAAGCGCCTACTGTTCAAAAACTCAGAGACAACGATATTGGAAGTAAAATCCGCAGTTTACAGATTGAAGATTTGTTAAACAGAAAGCCCATTAAACTGGAAAACGCTGATGTAAAAAGAAGACATTACCAAAAATCAGTTTTGGTAACGGGTGGTGCAGGATCTATTGGTAGCGAGATTGTTCGTCAAGTCGCCCAGTTTGAGCCTTCTCTGATTGTGGTTTTAGATCAGGCGGAAACGCCCCTGTATGAGATTGAATTGGAAATGCGTGAGAAATTTCCTAAAACAGATTTCAAATTTATATTAGCAGATATTTCGAACCGCCGAAGAATTGAACCCCTCTTTCAGAAATACAATTTCTCAATGGTTTATCATGCAGCTGCTTATAAACATGTGCCGTTAGTGGAAGAAAATCCGCATGAAGCTATTCTGGTTAATATTTTAGGTTCTAAAAATCTTTCAGCATTGGCGAGTCAGTATAAAGCCAATAGATTTGTAATGGTATCTACGGATAAAGCCGTAAATCCTACCAATGTAATGGGAGCTTCAAAGCGTTGTGCAGAACTTTTTGTACAATCTTTGCAAAATAATAAAGGAAACACAACAAAATTCATTACTACACGTTTTGGAAATGTATTAGGCTCTAATGGATCAGTAATTCCACACTTTAAACGTCAAATTGAAAATGGTGGACCCATTACCATTACACATCCGGATATTGTTCGTTATTTTATGACGATTCCTGAAGCTTGCGAGCTGGTTTTACAGGCAGGAACCATGGGAACTGGAGGTGAAATCTTCGTTTTTGATATGGGTGAACCTGTTAGGATTTTGGATTTAGCTACAAGAATGATAAAGTTGTCTGGTTTTGAACCGGATACTGATATAAAGATTGTTTATACAGGTTTAAGGCCAGGTGAAAAGCTTTATGAAGAATTGTTGAGTGATGATACAAAAACACTTCCAACACCTAATGAAAAGATTATGATTTCGAAAGATCCGCATATGGATTTTGACGAAATTGATACCAAGGTTAACTGTATTACAAAGGCTGCTTTAAGGCAAGATAAAATTGAGGTGGTACGCCTTTTAAAAGAAATAGTACGGGAGTTTAAAAGCAACAATTCAATATATGAAGTCTTGGATAAATAATTGAGAATTGTATATTTGCAAAACTCAATTTTTTATTATCTAAAATGAATAAAAATACATATATATTCTTTATTATAAGTTTGTTTACTTTAACATCTTGTAAAATAAAAGAAAAAGCTAGTGACTTGAACTATCTTCAGAATGCGGAACAAATTGCCACAGAAACAGCAATAAAAAATCAGCAATATACCATACAGCCTGGTGACCAAATTAATGTATATGTTTCCGCTAAAAACATGGAAGTGGTGAAGCCTTTCAATCAATTGTACTATTCCAGTCAAAGTCCAAGTGTAAACAATAACACGCCAGCTACCGAGAAGGCTTATATTGTTGATTCAAAAGGTAATATTGATTTTCCTATCCTAGGTGAAATAACAACTTCTAACAAAACTATTGAAGAATTAAAAGAAGAACTTACACTTGGTATTTCAAAATATGTTAAAAATCCAAATGTTACTGTAAGATTGGTTAATTTTAAAGTTACAGTACTTGGAGAAGTGAATAGACCTAACCAATATCAGATGACGGAAACAAATCCTAACATCTTAAACGCTTTAGGTGCAGCAGGAGATTTAACAATGTATGGACGTAGGAACGACGTATTGGTTGTTAGAAATGTAGATGGAGAAATTCAAAAAGAAAGAATCAATTTATTAGATGCAAATTTTATTAACTCACCTTTTTTTCAACTTCGACAAGGTGATGTTATTTTTGTATCTGCAAATAATACAAAAGAGAAAACCTCGCGTTTAGATCCTAATACAGGAACCTACATTGCTATTGCTGGTACTGTAATTGGTCTTGCCGGTATTTTTATTACAATTTTCAAGAACTAACTTCAATTTTCAATGACTAAAATAGAAAATGCTGATGTGAAAAACTCAGAAGCTTTAAATATTGGCGATGTATTAAAACCATATTTTAGAAGATGGTGGTGGTTTTTATTGTCAATTTTATTATTTACAGCTTACGCGTTATATAAAATAAAAAAAGCTGTTCCAGTTTACAATATCAAGTCAACTATTCTTATAAAAGATGCCAAAAAATCACCTTCTGCAGACATGGAAATGCTGTCTAAGTTGGGTGGATTTGGTAGCATGGGAACCAATAGTATTGAAAATGAGATTGAAATTCTAAAATCTAAAAAATTAATGAACGATGTTGTAACATCGTTGGATTTACAGTTGTCACTTATAGATAAAAATGGCTTAAAAACAAGAGAGTTGTACGGCTCATCTTCACCAGTTATTCTGAAATTAGTAAATGAGAAAACATATGACGCTGAAACAATAAAACATCCTTTTATTCTTAAAATTAATGGGAATAAGCTAACTATTTCTTCTGAAGATTTTAAAAATGACATAGTTTCTACTTTCAATAAGACAATAAATTTGCCTTTTGCTAATATCATTATTCTTAAAAATCCAGATTTCCGACCCTCTAAAAAACAAAAATTTGGAGAACTTCATCTCATTTATACACCCACTTTTAAAGCGACAAGCTCTTTTCAAGGAAAATTGAATGTTGATCTTGCTCAGAAAGACGCTACTGTTCTAGAACTTTCAATGGACCAACCTAATGTTGAGAAAGGAAAAAAAATAATTTCTTCATTAATTCTTGCCTACAACAATGATGCTATCAATGATAGAAATGTAGAATCTACAAAAACAAAAGATTTTATTGATGATAGAATTGATATTATCGCCAACGAACTTGGTGAAGTTGAAAGCAATAAAGAACAGTTTAAAATAGCGAATAATATTACAGATATACCTGCAGAAACGGCATTGAATTTAGGGAATTCAGCTACTACACGTACACAGTTGTTGGGAACTGAAACTCAATTAGCTTTAACCAATGATTTGATTTCGTATCTATCCAAACTTGGAAGAACGCAAACATTGCCTTCTAGCTTGGGAATTGCAAATCCAGCAGCTTCTGCTAATATAACAGCTTATAACCAATTGATTTTAGAGCGAAACAATTTGATGGAAAATGCAACGCCACAAAACCCATTAGTTGAAGATCTTGATAGACAGATTTCCGTCCTAAGAAAATCAGTTATGGATGAGCTCTTGAAAAACAAAGTTGCTTTAGAAACTTCAAGAAATCAATTAGTTGGAGAACAAAATCGGTTAGATTCGAAAATTCAAAAAGTTCCGGCGCAAGAAAAAATGTTTAGAAACATTGAACGCCAACAACAAATAAAAGAAAATCTTTATTTATTGCTTCTTGAAAGAAGAGAAGAAGCTGCCATTTCTCTAGCCATAACTTCGCCAAAAGCAAGACTTTTAGATACTGCTTATGCATCAGATCAGCCCGTTTCTCCAAGAAAAATGATGATTCTTGCGGCGGCATTAATCTTTGGTACAGCATTACCATTTGCTTTTATTTATCTGAAAGAACTTTTCCGTACAAAAATTCGTTCCAAGAAGGATATTGAAAAACTTTCCAGTATTCCAATAATGGGAGAGCTTCCGTCTTCTAAAAATAATGAAAATGGCTTGGTTCAGGTTAATGATTTATCACCGATGGCTGAAGCTTTTAGAATTATTGTGACAAATGTAAACTTTACCTTACCTAGAAAAGAAAGAGGAAAAGTAATATTAGTTTCATCTACGATAAAAGGAGAAGGTAAAACATTTGTTTCAATGAATTTAGCTTTAACTTTAGCTAGTTCTAACAACAAAGTTTTGATTATTGGATCTGATATTAGAAATCCACAACTTCAACGTTATGATAAATCGAAAGATCGCTCAATAGGTTTATCAGAATATTTGTATGAACCTGATACTAAAATTAATCAAATCATACATCAATCCACATTTAATTCAAATTGTGATTTTATTTATTCTGGTAGTATTCCGCCAAATCCAAATGAACTTCTTTCCAATAATCGATATGAAAAACTTATTGAGGAGGTTAAGCCATTATATGACTATATTATTCTAGATACCGCACCATTATTGCTTGTTACAGATACCTTTATGTTTGCTAATGTTGCTGATGTAACAGTTTATGTTACAAGAGCAAGACATACAGAAAAATCTTTAATTGAATTTGCTAACAAGCAGGTTAACGAACAAAAATTGAACAATGTTGTTTTTGTTCTCAACGATGTGCATAGTGATGATTTTGGCTATGGAAACAAATATGGTTATGGTTACACACAAACCGAAAAGAGTTTTCTTGAGAAAATGAAAGAAAGATTGTTTTCTACTTAAATTTTTCAGAAATAAACATTGGACTTGATGAAACTTTTGACTGAAAATATTCAGTTAAATTTTACAAGTTGGAAATTTCTCAGATAATGTCTATTAACAAAGATTTTTTTTTAGATACCTTAAAATATGTTCCTGTTAAGATAATGCCTGCATTGTCAGGTATTCTTACGGTGTTTTTTTTAACAAAAAAAAATCTTGTTGATGTAAGTTCCTTTGTTGATTATACTTTTATTATTGCAGCAACATTAATCTGTTCACAAATAATAGTTGGTTGGGTAAACAGTAGTGTGATTTTTTATTATACGGGTTTCAAGGTAGATAATGAAAAGGAAAAATTTACAATTACTATTTCTACTCTTCAATTACTGTTTTTTTGTGTAGGAGCATTGGTTCTTTTTTTGGTTCTTTTTTTTACGCTTCATTCGTTTTTAATAGCTTTGATAACCATTTTTAGTCTTTTTTTTCAAACATTTCTCACTTTTAATTATAGTTTTTATCAGGCTAAACGTGAAATTAATTTTCAGATTAAAGCTACCTTTATGCAAGCAGTTTTGCAAATTTTAGGACTGTTAATATGCTATTTTTTCTTTAAAAATTCACTTGTTTATTTTTTATTTTTTCTAGCATTTAGTTATTTAATCACATCAATGTTTCTTATTTTTTCTAATAAGAATATGATGAAAGTGGTATTCAGTAATAAATTTGATTTCCAATCTGGTTTAAAAATTTTATCTTACGGACTTCCAGTATGTTTATGGTTTTTTGCAACACAAATCTATCAGATTGGTGATCGTATTTTTTTTAAATATTTTGATATTACAGAGCAAGTTGGTAATTATGTTGCCTTTAGAGATTTGGCGGTAGGTTTATCTGGATTTGTTGCAATGCCTTTAATGTTTGCTTCACATCCTATTATTATTCAACTGTCTAAAGATGAAAATAATAAAAATTCTATTGAAAAGTTATTGCGCAGGAATATTTTAATTCTTTCAGCATTTTTTTTTATTACCATATTGATTATTTATTTTTTTGGGGAATTTTTGGTTGAATATATAGTGGGTTCAAAGTATTTGTTAACACCAAAATTGATGGTCATTATTCTAATTACCATTTTGTTAGGCGTAATTTCTATTTATCTTCAGAAAGGTATTGAAGCTAAAGGTAATACTATATTAATGTTAAAGGTTTCTGCAATTGTAGGCTTAGCAAGCGTAATTTTAAATTTCTTTTTTATTAAAAAATTTGGAGTTACTTCGGCAATATACATTTCTTTGTTTAGTCATTTGATGTATTGTATCTTTGTATATTATTATTCACGGAAAGTTTTTAAAATTTTCATCTAAATAATCGATCACAAAAGCTGGATGGTTCATATAATCTTTATTTTTCTCTTACTTTTAATTTTCTTGTTAAGGAAAAGCTTTTCTGAATATTATTTTTCACCTACAGGATTTCTTTGCATTACATGGATGGTCTTCGTTTTCCTGATGATGATTTTTGCACAAGAATATTTTTTTACTATACCAGCAGCGTTTTGCTTTTTTGTTTTTATTCTTTCTTTCTTTTTAGGTGAAGGTTTTAGCCATGTTATTTCACGAAAAAAAGATTTTTCGAAAAATAACTTCGTCATTACAGAGAATTTTCGCAAAAATTTTGAAATTGGTTTAATTGCAATGGGAATTATGTCCTTAATTGGGTCAGTTCTTTATTTATTAACATTTGCCAGTTATTTTGGAGGTATTATGCCATTATTAACAGCGGGCTGGGCAATTAGAGGAGCATTAAATGAAGGAGAAATTATAATCCCTCTTTATATTAAGCTTTTATTGTTTCCCGGATACAGTAATGTAATTCTTGCACTGATTTATTACATCATTTTTTCAAAATTTAAATGGTATTTAGTTTTGCCATTTATTGCTTTATTCATCATGGGATCAGCGCAAGCTGGAAGAGCTGGTTTTATGCTTATTTTGTTTGAGTTATACATTTCCGTGCTTTTTGCTATATTTTATATTAATGCGCAAAATGGAAAAAAAATCAAAAATGAAATCGGTTTAATAAAAAAATCCATTTTATTGATTTCGGTGGTTTTCGTTGTTTTTGTTGGTGGGGATATGTTGAGAAGACAAACCCTTGATTTCAGTATGGAAAGTGCTGAAGTTTTTCGCCAGTATTTGTTTGGGGGGATTTCTGCATTTAGTACTTTTTTTAAAAATCGTGAATTCTCTGAAATTAGCTATGGTTTTGGACGTTATAGTTTTAGTGCATTATATGCTGCTTTAGGGATTGCTAAAAATGAATTTGGTGTTTATACTGAGTATCTTAGAATTTCTTCAAAAGATTATACTTTGGTAACAAATATTTACACTGCATTTAGACAATTGATTGACGATTTTGGAGTGATAGGAGCTGCTTTTATAATGTTTTGTTTTGGTATGCTCTCTAATTACTATTATAATTTTGCAATTAAAGGTAACATTAAATCTATCGCTGTAAGTATAGTAATTTATACCATTATCTTTCATTCAACTTTATTATCAATTACTGTTCATAATAGTATTTTGTTAACTTTAGTTTTGCCTAATTTAGTTTTGAGTTTGTTTTTAATAAAATTAAAATCATGATTATACCTTTTATTTGTGTAAATTATAATTCCTCGGAAGAAACAAAAAAGTATATAATTAATGTAATATCATTAGATAATAGTGGTCAAGCTATTATTGTAGTTGTAGATAATTCAACAGATGATAATGAATTTATAGTTTTGAAAGAATTTATTAAAGAAAATGGTATAGATGATAATAAAGTAATTGTATTAAAAAAAGAAAACAGAGGCTATTTTCAAGGTTTAAATGATGGTTTAGATTTTATACAGAAATCTAAACAAAAATTTAGATTTGTTATTGTTGGTAATAATGATATCACTTTTAAAAATAATTTTATAAATGAGCTAAATAAAATTAAATTTGATAACGATGTATTTGTTTTGGCTCCAGATGTTGTGACTAAAGATGGGTCTCATGAGAATCCACATGTAATAAATAAAATTGGTTTTTTTAGAAAGTTTAAATATGATATTTTTTTTAGTAACTATCATGTTGCAAAAATTTTACGAGATGTTGATAGCTTACACATAAGACCTTATAAGTTATATGATTCAGAAAGAAAAAATATACATATGGGTATTGGAGCTCTTTATATATTAACTGAAAATTTTTTTCAACATTACAAAAAACTTTCAGAAGAAGTTTTTTTGTATGGAGAGGAAGCGATTTTGGCAGGTCAATTGGCTGCAAAAAATGGCAAGACTTTGTACGATCCTTCATTAGTTTGTTACCATAATGAATCAACAACAACTTCTAGGATAAATTCAAAGAGAATTTACTACTTTATGCAAGAATCATACAAAAAGTATAGAAAATATTTATAAAATGCAAATAAAAGATAAAATACTACTGATTACCGGAGGTACCGGATCTTTTGGAACCGCTGTTCTTAATAGGTTTTTAGAAACGGATCATTTTAGAGAAATTCGTATTTTTTCTCGGGACGAGAAAAAACAAGATGACATGCGAAATTTCTATAAAAATGACAAGATAAAATATTACATTGGTGATGTAAGAGATTACAGCAGTGTAGAACCTGCTACAAGAGGCGTAGATTATATTTTTCACGCCGCTGCTTTAAAACAGGTTCCTTCTTGTGAATTTTTTCCAATGCAGGCCGTAAAAACCAATGTGGAAGGTACCCAAAATGTAATACGAGCTGCAGCGCTTAATAGAGTTAAAAAAGTAATTTGCCTAAGCACAGATAAAGCAGCTTATCCTATTAATGCAATGGGAATTTCCAAAGCGATGATGGAAAAAGTGGCAGTTGCGGAAGCAAGAAATCTTACAGAAACGGTGGTTTGTTTAACGAGATATGGAAATGTAATGGCTTCAAGAGGTTCGGTAATTCCATTATTTTTAAATCAAATTCAAAAAGGAGAGCCAATAACAATCACAGATCCTAACATGTCAAGATTTTTTATGTCCTTGGATGATGCCGTAGATTTGGTTCTTTTTGCTTTTGAAAATGCAAATCCTGGCGATTTATTTGTGAATAAAGCCCCAGCTGGAAGCATTGGCGATCTTGCACAAGCGATGATTGAACTTACAGGAAAACCTACTGAAATCAAGATTATCGGAACTCGTCATGGTGAAAAATTGTACGAAACATTGTGTACAAGAGAAGAAATGATAAAAGCGGAAGATATGGGAGATTTCTACAGAATACCAGCAGATAATCGTGATTTGAATTATGCTAAATATTTCTCGGAAGGGGAAGAAGATGTTTCAAAAATTGAAGATTATCATTCCCACAATACCGAGCAACAAGGAGTTGAAGGTTTAAAAAATTTGATTTCCAAATTACCACTCATAAAACGTGATGTTTTTGGAGAAAATGTACTTGTAAATAATCATTAATGAAGGTATCTATACACGAAGGAAGTAATTTTAAAGATCACAGAGGCGTTTTAAAATTTAATAATGATTTTGATGCATCTTCAGCCAAGAGAATTTACACCATACGAAATAATTCTGAAGAAATTCAGCGAGGATGGTTAGGTCATCAAATTGAACAAAGATGGTTTATTTCCATAAAAGGAAGTTTTAGTTTCAAAATAATTGTCATTGATGATTGGGAAAAACCTTCCAATAATCTTGAAATTACCGAATATATCCTAAATTCTGAAAATCTTGACGTATTGCATGTTCCACCTGGTCATGTAATGAAAATCCAGGCTCTGGAAGACGATTCCGAACTTTTTGTTCTGGCAGATTATAGAATAAATGAAGTAAATGATGAACATCGATTTGATGTGAACTATTTTATTGAAAATAAATAAAATATAAATTTGCAATCGCTAAAAAAAACCAATGAAAATAGGAATTACAGGAAAGGAAGGATTTGTAGGAAAACACTTATACAACACACTGAATCTTACACCGGAAAAATACACTACCATTCCATTTGAGAGAAATTTTTTCGAAGACGAAAAACTTTTAGATGAATTTGTTTCTCAATGCGATGCAATTGTGCATTTAGCAGCAATGAACAGGCATCCGGATCCGGAAGTAATTTACCATACCAATGTCGAGTTGGTGAAAAAATTGGTGGACTCTTTAGAAAGAACAAAATCTAAAGCCCATTTGTTATTCTCTTCAAGCTCACAGGAAGAAAGAGATAATCTTTACGGAAAATCCAAAAAAGAAGGAAGACAACTTTTAGTAGATTGGGCGCATAAAAATGGTGGCAAATTCACTGGAATGATTATTCCAAACGTTTTTGGACCTTTTGGAAAACCAAATTATAATTCTTTTATCGCTACTTTTTGCCATAAATTAACGCACAATGAAACTCCACAAATCGATCAGGATGGAGAAGTTCGTTTAATTTTTGTGGCAGAATTGGTTCAGGAAATCATTAATCAAATAAATATAGGAGAATCTAAAGAACAATATATCGTTCCTTTTACCACGGCAATAAAAGTGTCGGAAGTTCTCTCAAAACTTGAGAATTTTAAAAATCTTTATTTTGATAAAGGAGGAATTCCTGAGTTGAAAACAAAGTTTGATCACGATTTATTTAACACCTACCGTTCATACATCGATCACAAAACTTTTTTTCCGGTAAAATTTACGCAAAATACCGATCCTAGAGGAACTTTTGTTGAGGTCATACGTTTAGGAATTGGCGGACAATGCTCTTTTTCTACTACCGTTCCGGGAATTACCCGTGGAAACCATTATCACACCAGAAAAATTGAACGTTTTGCCGTGATAAAAGGGGAAGCATTAATCCAATTAAGAAAAATTGATTCGGATGAGGTTTTGGATTTTCATCTCAATGGTAATGAGCCAGCTTATGTGGATATGCCAATTTGGTACACCCATAATATCAAAAATACGGGAAATGAAGAATTATACACCATTTTTTGGATAAATGAGCCATTCAACCCTGAAGATGCTGATACTTACTTTGAAATAGTATGAAAAAATGGATAAGGTTACACTCATTACCATTTTTTTTTATACAAGTTTAATACTCCCAATATTTGGTGTTTTTTTTATACAATATTCTAAAAATCCCAAACTAGAAAAGTATTTTTTACAGTATTTTTCGTATGGTTTTGTTTTATTTGTTTTTTCTGTAATTGCTTTTAGACCCATTGGTGATTTTGGCTTTCCGGATACAAAAATGTACACTTATTGGTTCAACCAATCTAAAATTAATAATACAATAGCAACAAAAGATATCGGTTTTGGTATTTTCACTTTTATTTTATCCAAACTAGTTTCATTAAAGCTTTTTTTTGTAATCTGTACTGCATTTTCATTTGGATTGCTTTTTTGGCTTTCCCGTAAAATAGCAGGTAATTATTGGTTTTTATTTTTTTTGGGAACTATGGTATCTTTATATTTTTGGAATCAACATGTTTTCACCATTAGGCAAGGTTTAGCCTCAGTTATTTTTTTAACGGCCCTATTCCAAAGAAAGGTAGCGTTCACCTTTATACTTTTCCTAATCTCAATTAGTTTTCATAAATCATTTCTATTGCCATTTTTTTGTTATTTGATTATTTATTTCTTTAAAAAAACAAGAATTTTCATTTCAATTTGGTTGATTTCAATACCAGTATCTTACTACCTTGGAAATGAAATTGTTAATTTTTTTTCAGACAGTTTTTCATCTGACGTTGCCTTTTATTTTCCACCTGAAAGTCTTGAAAATTCCAACAATACATTCAGATGGGATGTGGTTTTTTACAGTTTAATATTTATTATTATCCCTTTTTTATATAAGTTTAAAGACAAAATTTATATTGATGTGGTTAATCTGTATATATTAGTAAATTCTATAATTATTATTTTACTATGGCCAGCAAGTATTTATATACATAGATTTGCTTACCTTTCATGGTTTTTAGCACCAGTAATTTTGTATTATCCATTATTAAAACATAAAAAAATAGATATTTTTTCTTTATATAGTAAAGTCTTATTATCATTCTATATTATGATAGTATTTTATATAGGGATTAAACTATTTCAACAAGATTTTAGATTTATTTAAAAGAATGAAAAAACTAAAAGTAATGACGGTTGTAGGAACCCGTCCTGAAATCATAAGATTATCTAAAGTTCTTTTAGCTTTAGATCAATCAGAAGCCGTTGAACATATTATTGTACATACAGGCCAGAATTATGATTATGAGCTTAACCAAATTTTTTTCGAAGATTTAGGACTTCGTAAGCCAGATTTTTTCCTTGAAGCTGCCGGCAAAACGGCAACTGAAACGGTGGGGAATATTTTAATAAAAATCGATCCACTTTTGGAAGAGTTGAAACCTGAGGCTTTTCTGGTTTTAGGAGATACCAACTCTTGTCTTTGTGCTATTCCCGCTAAAAAAAGACAAATCCCAATTTTCCACATGGAAGCCGGAAACCGTTGTTTTGATCAAAGAGTTCCCGAAGAAACCAATAGAAAAATTGTAGATCATACAGCAGATGTTAACTTAACGTATTCCGATATTGCTAGAGAATATTTGTTAAGAGAAGGTCTTCCTCCAGATAGAATCATCAAGACAGGATCTCCGATGTTTGAAGTGTTAAATCACTATCTTCCGGAAATTGATAAATCGGATGTTTTATCCCGATTAAATCTTGAGAAAGAGAAGTATTTTGTCATTAGCTCGCATAGAGAAGAAAATATCAATTCTGAGAAGAATTTTAAAGGGTTGATGGAAAGTTTGAATACTATTGCTGAAAAATACGGATATCCGGTAATTGTTTCCACGCATCCCCGAACTAGAAATATGATTGATAAAATGAGAATGGAAGTTCGTCCAGAAATTCAATTTCTAAAACCATTGGGTTTTCATGATTATAATGCTTTACAAAAGAATAGTTTTGCAGTACTTTCGGACTCCGGAACCATTTCCGAAGAATCTTCTATTTTAAATTTTAGAGCTTTAAATATTCGTGAAGCTCACGAAAGACCGGAAGCTATGGAAGAAGGAAGTGTAATGATGGTAGGTTTATCACCGGAAAGAATTTTACAAGGATTAATACAACTACAGTATCAGGAAATTGGAGAAAATCGTAATATGAGAAAAGTGGTAGATTACAGCATGCCTAATGTATCCGAAAAAGTGGTAAGAATTATTTTGAGTTATACCGACTATGTAAATCGTGTGGTTTGGAGTAAAAGTTAATAGTGAAAATTCTTATTGTTACGCAATATTACTATCCTGAAAATTTCAAAAGTAACGACCTGTCTTTTGAGCTACAGAGACGTGGATATGATGTAACAGTTTTAACAGGAATTCCAAATTACCCAGAAGGAAAAATTTTTCCAGGATATGGTTTTTTCAAAAAAAGAAAACAAATTATTGAAGGTGTCAAAGTAATAAGAGTGCCTTTATTACCTAGAGGAAAAGGTGGAGGAATTCGTATTTTTTTAAATTATTATAGTTATGCTTTTTTTGCTTCTATTAAAGCTTTTTTAATAAGTTTTTCTGAAAAATATGATGCTATAATTGTACACGAACCTTCACCAATAACACAATTTTATCCTGCCTTAGTTCTCCACAAATTACAAAAAACACCAATTTATTATTGGGTGATGGATTTATGGCCAGAAAGTCTCGCCATTGCAGGAGGAATTAAAAATAAGTTAGTATTATATTATTTCAAAAAACTTGCTGTCAGATTTTACAAAAATTCTGAAAAGATTCTTATTACATCTAGAGGTTTTAGAAAATCAATTATTGAAAAAGGAAATTTTGAAGAAAAATTAGAATATTTTCCAAATTGGGCAGAAGAAAGCATTTATAATGGTTCTCTAAATTATCCTATTCCAAGTCTTCCAGAGGGTTTTAAAGTGATGTTTGCAGGGAATGTCGGTGAAGCTCAAGATATGGAAGCAATTATGGAAGCTGCAGAAATTCTTAAAAACCATAAAGAAATTAAAATTATTATTGTTGGAGATGGAAGGAAAATGAGTTTTGTGCAAAACTTTATTGAAACTAATCAACTTCAAGATACTGTTTTTACAGTTGGAAGATTTCCTGTGGAATCTATGGCAACATTTTTTTCTAAAACAAATGCTTTATTGGTGAGTCTTAAAAATGATGAGATTTTTAATCTTACAGTTCCGGCAAAACTTCAAGCCTACATGTCTGCGGGAAAACCAATTATTGCGATGCTCAATGGTGAAGGTGCAAATATTGTTGAAGAAGTAAATTGTGGGTTAACGCTGCCCGCAGGAAATAGCCAAAAACTTGCAGAAAAAATTTTGGAAATGTCAAAATATAATCCAGAAAATCTCAAAGAATTGGGAAACAACGGAAAGTTGTTTTTTGAAAAAAACTTTAGACTTTCGGTTTGTATCGATAATCTTGAGCGAATTTTAAAAAAAAGTTGAAAATGAGAATTCTGATTACAGGAGAATCTGGTTTTGTAGGAAATAATCTTTCAATTTTTTTGAAAGAAAAAGGGTGTGCAGTAGAAAGGGTTTCGCTAAGAAATAAATGGATACTTACTAAAACAGCTCAAGCGATAATTCATCTTGCAGGAAAAGCTCATGATACCGCAAACAAGTCTTCAGAAAGTGAATATTTCGAAGTAAATACAGAACTTACCAAAAAACTTTTTGATGATTTTTTGAATTCCGATATTAAAGATTTTTTCTATTTCAGTTCGGTTAAAGCTACTGCAGATACTGTAAATGAGATTTTGGATGAAAATCATATTTCAAATCCAAAAACTCCTTATGGAAAATCCAAACTTATGGCTGAAGATTATCTTTTATCCAAAGATTTGCCGCATGGGAAACGCCTTTTTATCATTCGTCCATGTATGATTCATGGTCCGGGAAATAAAGGAAACCTAAATTTATTATACAAAGTTGTTGAAAAAGGAATTCCTTGGCCCTTAGCATCTTTCGAAAATAAAAGATCGTTTTTAAGTATTGATAATCTAAATTTTATCATTTTTGAAATGTTAAATAGGGATATTTCATCAGGAATTTATAATATTGCAGACGACGAAAGTCTTTCAACTAATCAGCTTGTGAAATTAATTTCGAAAACCATAGATAAAAAAGAAAAATTGTGGAAAATTCCATCAAAATTAATTACAAAGTTTGCTTTATTAGGAGATAAAGTTAATTTCCCACTGAATTCTGAAAGACTAAAAAAGTTGACGGAAAGTTATCAGGTTTCAAATGCTAAAATTAAAAAAGCATTAGGTATTAAAAACTTACCAATTTCAGCAGAAGAAGGTTTAATAAAAACGATCAAAAGTTTTAGATAAATGCAATATATTATAGTAGCGGTTTTACTTTTTGTACTCTCTTTGGTGTATTTTAAATTGGCTGATTATTTCAATATTATCGATAAACCCAATCATCGCAGCGCACATACCGAAATTACGGTGAGAGGTGGCGGAATTATTTATCCAATCGCATTTTTAATATTTTTGGCTTCCCACTTTTTTTTAGAAAATTTACAGTTTTTTCCCAATATTTTGGTTTTAGGAATGGGTTTACTGGTGTTAGCAACCATTAGTTTTATTGATGATATTACGGAACTTTCTGCCAAAATCCGTATTGTTTTCCATTTTATTGCCGTTACTTTATTACTTTATTTTCTGAATGTTTTTCAGGAACTTCCGATTTGGACTATTCCCATTATTTACATTTTTTGTATTGGTATTCTTAATGCCTATAATTTTATGGATGGAATCAACGGAATGTCTGGATTATACAGCTTATTAACTTTAGGATCACTTTTGTATGTTAACGAGAATGTGGTGAATTTTACCGATTCCGATTTCATTATTTATCCTTTATTGGCTTCCATTGTTTTCCTCTTTTTTAATTTTAGAAAAAAAGCCCGATGTTTTATGGGAGATGTCGGAAGTATGAGCATCGCTTTTTGGATCTTAGCTTTATTGGGGATTTTAATAACAAAAACCGGAGAAATTAAATGGATTTTATTTTTAACCGTATATGGAGTTGAAGTCGTTTTAACCATTTTGGAACGGTTAAAACTAAAAGAAAATATTTTTGAAGCACATCGCAGACATCTATATCAGCTTTTTGCCAACGATAAAAAAATATCCCATTTAATAGTAAGCAGCATGTATTGTGCAGTACAGTTGGTTTTGAATTTTTTTGTGATCATGATGAAGTTTCCTGATTGGATGGTTATTTTAGTAGTTTTGCTTCCTACCATCATAGCGTATTTATTCATCAAAAAAATGATGAAAGAATCCATCGCTTTAGATAAAATAAAAAATGAAAATTAAAGAAACCCCTTTAAAAGATTGTTATATTATAGAACCCACCATTTTCAATGATGACCGCGGTTACTTTTACGAAAAATTCAACGAAAAAAAATTTGAAGAATTAACAGGTTTGAACGGACACTTTGTTCAGGACAATATTTCAAAATCTTCTTATGGCGTTTTGCGCGGACTGCATTTGCAGAAAGCAGAACATGCACAAGCTAAATTGGTTTCCTGTTTAGAAGGTTGTGTTTATGATGTGGCGGTAGATTTGCGGGAAAATTCGCCCACTTTTGGAAAATGGTTTGGTATAGAACTTTCAGATGAAAATAAATTACAGTTTTACGTACCCAGAGGTTTTGGACACGGTTTTTCCGTACTAAGTGAAACAGCAATTTTTTCCTACAAATGCGATAATTTCTACAATAAAGAAGCTGAAGGCGGTGTTTTGTGGAATGATCCGGAACTTAATATCGATTGGAAACTGCCTTTAGATGAAATTATTTTATCGGAAAAAGATAAAACTCAACCGAAATTTTCAGAAAAAAACTTCTAAATAAAGAAAAATTGAAAGAACTCAAGAGCCACAATCGTGGTTCTTTTTTTATTGCTAAATTTGCAGACTCAAAATTCACTGCTTTACAGCGAGTTAAAAATTTAGAAAAATGCGTACAAAATCTACCGGAAGAAAGAAAATCAATATCATTACTTTGGGATGTTCCAAAAATGTAGTGGATTCTGAAGTTTTGATGGGACAACTGAAAGCCAACGGAAAAGAAGTAGTTCACGAAAAAAAAGGAGATATCGTGGTGATTAACACTTGTGGATTTATCGATAATGCCAAAGAAGAAAGTGTGAACACCATTCTAGATGCTGTAGAAGCTAAAGAAAGAGGTGAAATTGAGAAGGTTTTTGTGATGGGCTGTCTTTCGGAACGCTATAAACCGGATTTGGAAAAGGAAATACCCAACGTAGATCAATATTTTGGAACCAGAGATTTACCAATTTTATTAAAACAATTAGGGGCTGATTATAAACATGAACTGGTGGGTGAAAGATTGACCACTACACCGAAACATTTCGCCTATCTTAAAATTGCGGAAGGTTGCGATCGTCCATGTTCTTTTTGTGCAATACCATTAATGCGGGGGAAAAATATTTCAACGCCTATTGAAAATTTGGTAATTGAAGCCCAAAAATTAGCAAAATCCGGAACTAAAGAACTTATTTTAATTGCTCAGGATTTAACGTATTATGGATTAGATCTTTATAAAAAAAGAGCTTTGGCCGATTTACTAAAAGAATTGGTGAAAGTGGAAGGTATAGAATGGATTCGTTTGCATTATGCTTTTCCAAGCGGTTTTCCGGAAGATGTTTTGGATTTAATTAAAAATGAAGAGAAAATCTGTAATTATATCGATATTCCTTTGCAGCATATCAATTCTGAAATTTTGAAGTCGATGAAGCGTGGAACAACCCACGAAAAGACCGATGCTTTACTGGCTAAATTCCGTGAAAAAGTTCCTGGTATGGCGATTAGAACAACACTAATTTGTGGATATCCTGGAGAAACAGAGGAAAAATTTCAGGAAATGAAAGATTGGATTCGTGAACAAAGATTTGACAGATTAGGCTGTTTTACTTATTCCCACGAGGAAAATACTGGTGCTTTTGTTTTAGAAGATGATGTTCCGCAAGAGGTTAAAGAAAGTAGAGTAGAAGAAATTATGGAATTGCAGTCCCAGATTTCCTGGGAAAAAAACCAAGACAAAATTGGAAAAATCTATAAATGTATTTTCGACAGAAAAGAAGGAAATTATTTTGTTGGAAGAACAGAATTCGATTCACCCGATGTTGATAACACCGTTTTGGTAGATGCAAAAGACACCTATATTTCTATAGGCGATTTTGCAAATGTGAAGATCACTTCAGCGGAGGAATTTGATCTTTATGGAGAATTAGTATAAAAATTAAAGGCTTTCTTTTGAAAGCCTTTTTTATTTAAAATAATATTGAAAACGTTGATTAACAGGGAAATATTGAATTCTTATTTTCAATTGTATGTAAAGCTTAGTTAATAATCTTAACGTTTATGTTGTTTTTTTTAACATTTTTTAACAAACCTTGGGAAACAGCATGAAATCAAACATTGCAAAGTGTATTAACAAAATTTTAACAAAAAATTATATTTATTTAACTGTTGAATTATTGCAGGAATGCAAATCAGGGTAAATTTGCCACGTCAAAACCCCCAAAATTCAAAATGATGAAGAGATTTATTCCCGTAGTCATAATGATGATTTCAACACTTGGTATTTATTCTTTCAAGAACAATGCCACAGATGCCAAAACAAGTTTTGCATCGTACTACCACGATAAGTTTAATGGTAGAAAAACAGCAAGCGGTGAAATTTTCAGTAATTCGAAACTTACTGCTGCACACAGAACGCTTCCTTTCGGGACGGTGGTAAAAGTTACCAACCTAAGAACAGGTAAAAGTGTGGAAGTGAAAATTAACGACAGAGGTCCTTTTCACTCTTCACGAGCTTTAGATATTACTAAAGCAGCGTTCAACGAAATCGGAGACCACAATAATGGTACCATGCCGATTGAATATGAAATTGTCGATTAATGAACAAATTTTTTAAATGAAATGCTTCCTAATTTAGGAAGCATTTTTTTTACATTTTTATGTTCAGATATATTCATTTTTGAAGGAATTTTATTTTTGTTTTTTTTAATATTTGCAGAAGCAAAAGCACAAATGATGATATTAAAAGAATAGGTTCAATATTCTTTTTTTAATTATATAAGATTATCAAAATTGGGTTTATAAACATTCCATATTTTCCAAGTATTGTTTCGTTGTATTTTGAAATAATATATCCGGTTATTGTACACTTCGTGTACAAAACTTTTTTCGGGTGATCTAAAGATTAAATCCCAATGTTCTTTAGTTCTAAATATTTTAAATTCTTCAGAATTTACTAAAGTTTCAACGGAAATAATTTCGAAACCCGCTTTTTTATAATTAAAATCGAAACTGAAATTTTCTTTTTTCAGCCTTTCCATATAGGATTCTGTAAGTCTCCGGTAATTTGACTCAGTAAAGGTATATTTCAGGAGTTTATCTATTTTATAATCAGGCATCGTTTGCAGAATTTCAAATTCTGTTTTACAAGATTCCTGAATGATTTTCCGGCATATTTCCAAATCCTTATTTTCAGATTCATTTCTAAAAGTTTCGGCATTGATTAACAAATAAGTCTCTAGATTTTTGTACCCCAAAAAAATACAGAGTTTATCTAAAGTTTTCAAAAATCTTAAATCACTGAAAACTTTGTGTGAGATTTCAGAGTCAAAAATTCTCCTCAAAGTGGTGTGGGAAATCGTGGAGCCAATTTCCATTCCTGTAGTTTTATCTAATAATTTAGAAGAAGAAAAATTGTTCGAGATGATATTTCCCAGAAGAACATATTGAATTCTTTTCCATTCTTTAAAAATGTTTAATGAAGATTTCTTTACCTCATCATGATTTTAATATCTTCAATAATATTTTTTATAATCGATTCCATTGGAAATTATTGAATTTTAAATTACAAAAAAGTATTAAATTTCACCAAAACAGGACAATGATCGGAATGGAAAACTTCTTTTAAAATTACGGCTCTTTCCAACTGATTTTTTAAACTGTGTGAAACGAAATTGTAATCCAATCTCCATCCTTTATTTCTGGCTCTTGAATTCTGTCGGTAACTCCACCAAGTATAATGATCCGGTTGTTCGTTGAAGTAGCGGAAACTGTCAATTAATTCGCATTCTTCTATAAATTTTGAAAGCCATTCTCTTTCCATCGGTAAAAAACCCGAAACATTTTTTAAACCTTCAGGATTGTGGATGTCTATAGGTTTATGACAAATATTAAAATCTCCAGAAATAATTAGATTTGGAATTTCTTTTTTTAAATTTTTGATGTAATCTAAAAAATCATAACAAAATTCCATTTTATAGCCTAATCGATCAATATTAGAAGCAGATGGAACATAAACCGAAATCACCGAAAAATCTTCAAAATCAGCGCGGATAATTCTACCTTCATGGTCGTATTTTTCAATTCCACAACCATAAATTACTTTTTTAGGTTTCACTTTTGAAGAAATTCCAACGCCACTGTATCCTTTTTTTTGAGCAGAATGCCAATAACTGTAATAACCTGCTTTTTCAAAACTTTCGATATCGATTTGATCATTTCCGGCTTTGCTTTCTTGGATGCAAATAATATCAGGATTTGCAACTTTCAACCAATCTACAAAATTTTTTGTAAAAGCAGCCCGAATTCCGTTAACGTTGTAGGAAATGATGGTCATTTTTCAAAAGTACAATTTTTTTAATGCTGAAAAAATGATAAATTTCAAATTCATTACATAATAATAAAAGTTTTTTTTCTATTTTCGTACACGTACATTTAAAAGCACAAAGAAAAAATGTAGAAAGGATGAGAAAAGGATGGTTACTTACATTGCTTTTATTTGCTAATTGGTTTTTGTCTCAAAACCAATACAATTCTAATGTGAATTCAAAACAACTGAATTCTCTGGTTTCAGAATATAAAAAGCTGTATCAACTAGCACAGGAAATCACTAAGCTAACATCAAAGGAAACAGAATTTGAAAATTGGAATTTGCTTTGGTCTCAAAATGAAATTTCAAAAGAAAAAATACAGTTTAAAGCGCCTAAAGAAAATTGGTTTAATAAACTGAATCTAACTTGGGTTTCTGATGTTGCATACAATTTTAAACCGGGTTTTGCGGAAAATGAAGATTTGTTTTATCAAACCAGAATTTCTACAGGTTTAGATTATCCTTTATTTGGAACAGGAAGCTATCATTCAAGAAAAAGGAAAGAATCTTTGTTTCAATATGAATTAAAAAAAGATTCTATCGCAGCAATTTATTCTAACAAAAATTTTGAAAGAAACGAAAGAAAGTTCATTATTCAAAAGGTTTTTGATGATCAAAAATTAATGATTTTGGAAAACTATCAGGTTTTTCTGAAAAATCTTTATGGATTGGAGCAACAAAAGTTTCGAAATAATTTAATAAATGCTGCAGAACTTTCCAGACATAAAAAAGATGTCGAAGATGTTTCTTCCAAAATTGAAACGCTTAAAAAATCCATTTATCCTGAGAATATTAAAATTGATGAAAATATAATCAGTTTATCTCATGCTAAAGTTCCTGATCTGCCAAAAATTGAAGAACTTGATTTCAATAACTTACTAAAAGAAGAGCGGGAAATTTTGAAAATTCAAAAAGAAATAGCCGCACAAAAAAGTAATCTTAAGAATGAATTGGATTTAAGGTTAAAATTTAGATATAATTTTTATGATAGCGGATCTTCTTTAAATTTTGGACAAGGAAGAACTTTTGCAACGATTGGTGCAACATTCAATTTACCACTTTCTAAAACCAAGGAATATACTGATGAATATATGATTCAGAATTCAGAGGCTAAATTAAAAAACAATCAAACACTCATAAAAAATACTTTGTACAGTTTTTATAGAGATTATCGGGAAATGCAGGAAGATGTACAACTTCTAAAAAATAAAAATAAATATTTACAAGAGCTTTTAAAATTAGAATCTCAAGCAGAAAAACTAAAACCGGAAAGTCCGGCTCAATATATTTCTTACACAAAAGAATTAATCGAAAATCATTTACAGATTTTAGATAAAAAACAGAACTTATTAGAGAAATATTATGAATTTATGCTGATATCCGGCTTTGAACCAGGAGTGGATCATTTTGAACAAGCTAAGGAAAAATCTGCAAAAATGGAAAACAGGGGAAAAGCTACTTATTTGTGGAATTCATTTTTTTTAGCAAAAAACAACGATTATTTAATTAATTTGCTTAATTTGTGGCATATAGAAAAGGTTTTTTTGTCCTTTAGTAAGAATTCAGATTTTGTAAAAATTGCAGATTTTCTTCAGCTGGCATCAGAAAACCAAATTCAGGTTCACCGTTTAATTGGTGAAAATTCTTACGCACAAAATGATAATGGCTTCAAAAATTTGAAGGAAGTTCTGATTCAGTCTAAAGAATTAGGATTTGAAGGTATTCATTTGGATATTGAACCTCATGTTTTTGATGACTACAAAGAAAAAATTGAAGTTTATAATAAAAGAGAAATTGATCTTTTTGTAAATTCAAAAAAATGGTGCGAAAAAAACAAACAACAACTTAGCGTTAGTATTCCTATGCATTTGCCTTTAGAAGTTGCAAAAGTTTTGGATCAGCAAAATATTCCGGCTTATATAATGGCTTATGATGTTTTGTCTTTGGATAAAAAACTTTCTAAAACACAAGAATTGAGAAATGTTTTGAAGGGCAATGCGATTTGGGTTTTCAGAATTAACGATTTTAAAAATTTTGAAAGTTTGATGGATGCAGAAACAAAAGTTATAGAAAATAAAGTAGATAAAATTGCGTATTACGATTTATCACAAATGGATTTATTTAAGAAATAATGGAAATTGATTTTTCAAAAAGAGAAGAAATTACCACAGCAGAAGATGTTAAGGAAACTCCGGTAAAAAAGAGAAAATGGGATCGTTATCTTTATTTGGGAATTTTCTTCATCCTTCTTTTATCTTTTTTGAACTGGTTGGTTTCACCCTGGATATTTAATTATGCAGATGGTTTAGTGGTGCAGGATAGATATGAAGCCAAGTTTAGTGATGACATCAAAGTTTTGCAATACAATGTGAAAGAAGGACAATATGTAAGAAAAGGAGCGCCAATTTTCACTTATGAATATTTACAAAAAACAAATGAAATTATTGAAAATTCAAAAGAAGATTCCATAAAAATTGTTTTGGATGAAAACAAAGCAAAAGGTGACCTTATAAATGTCGATGCCAACATAGAAAAGCGAAGACAGTTTATGGTTGATTTGCAAAAAAGATTAAATTTTTGGAAAGCAGATCGCACAAAAAAAGAAAAATTGGTTTATCTGAATGTGATAAACCCAAATGAAATTTCTACAGTGGATAGAACCATTGATGATATTTCATACCAGTTAGCAACCATTAAAGCAGAATATATTGTTCTGCAGAAGGAAAGAGAATTGATGCTACGAAATATTAACCGTAATACCAATATCGCATCCGCCAAAATTGAACATTTTGTACAGCCAAAAATGGCTACTTTTTATGCTCCAATTAGCGGTAAAATTGGAAGATTGCGTGTTTATGCAGGGCAAATTGCAACAAAAAATGAAATAGTAACTGCCGTCCTAAAACCAGAATTTTTTGTGAAAGCTTACATTGAAGTTGATGATTTGGAGCATTTTAAACTAAACGACAAAGTGGCGATAAAACTTCCTTTTGGCAGAGATAATAAAATAAGTGGAAGAATTTCAAAAATTTATACCGAATCTGAAGCTAAAGAGGATAATATCCTAAAGCCAGATCCAAACGAATCACGATACGGAATTGTAATGGAAGTGGTGCCCATTGATAAAAAAGCTTGGAGTAAAATTCAAGTTAGTAATATTCCGATAAAAGTGAGGAAGATAAAATTTTAAAAACTTTATCAAATTTCAAAAAAGTAAAATAGAAAGATGAAACTAATTGAGATACAAGGCTACAAAATTTTATTGCTAAAAGGTCATATAGAAAGTGAAACCCTTCCAAATCCGGATGAAGCTGATGCATGGATTATTAATTCGGAAAGTCAATGGCATATCCGAAGATTTCTAAGAAAAGTAATTCGAACTAAAGACCCTAAGTTTTTTTTGCAGCCTATTTTTCTGCAAGATGAATTAATTAAAGATAAAGATGATGTTGCATTTTTTCGATTGGAAAATTTGAGTGATGGTTATATCAAAAACTTGGACATCACAGAAAAAATTCCTTTGATAGAAAGAGTGAAATCTTTTATTGCAACCTATAAAGTAGATTCTGAAGAATTAGACTCTACAAGCAGAAATATTCAAAATTTATTTTATTACTATTATACTAGAAGGAGAAAATTAATCCCTGTACGAAATCCAAAATCCCTCACAGGATATTCATATCCTCGTTTAGAAGCTTTTTTTATGGAGCGAAGTGGAGGCTATGAGAAAATTAAAAAATTTTTAAAATTACAGGTTGATGAAGGTTTGTTAACAAGAGAATATGTTAATACTTTTCATTTATGCAGCCACTGTAGTTCGGGTTTTTTAAATTACCGAGAAAAATGTCCGAAATGCAATGGACATAATCTTTCCGCGGTTTCAATCATTCATCATTTTCGTTGCGCTTATGTTGGAAAAGAAACTGATTTTAAAAGAAACGGACATTTAATTTGTCCTAAATGTTCTGCTGAACTTAGAAATTTAGGAGTAGATTATGACAAACCAGGAAAATCCTATTTATGTTTAAATGATTCCTGCAACAGCGAGTTCCAAAAAACAAAAATTGGGGTTCAGTGTATAGAATGCGGAACAGAACAACAACCAGCAGATTTAACAGTGGAAAAAATATATCAATACGACTTTACGCCTAATGCTATTTATAAAATTATCAATAAGTAGTTTTTCAAATGAATGAATTCTGGGATTCATATTTCACCCATTTACAAAAAATGGATATCAGAACCATTATGGAATGGGGATGGTATATTTTCGTTTTGGATTTGCCCAGATTTTTAATTCTCGAAGCTGTCGTGATGTATTGGAGCCTGCATCGACGTTTTATTACCAAAAAAAAATGGGATGATGCAAGAAATCAACTTTTTGCTGAAAATCCTTTAGTAACTCTTTTGGTTCCAGGACATAATGAAGGGAAACATTTGTATAAAATGGTTCATTCCATCCAAAAGCAGACCTATAAAAACATTGAAATTATTGTTGTAGATGACGGTTCTACAGATGATACACCCATCATTGGAAAATCTTTTGAAAACAAAGGTTACATTACAAAATTTTTACGCGGTGAAGTTCGTGGAGGAAAAGCTTCTGCAGCAAATTTAGGATTGCGGTATTCCAAAGGGAAATACGTAGTTCATATCGATGCAGATTCATCATTGGAGTTGGATGCTGTGGAAAAAGTACTCATTCCTTTTTATAGATATGAGAATGTTGGTGCAGTTGGCGGAAATTTAATTGTGAGAAATGCTGATGATTCGTTAACGACAACGATGCAGTTTTTAGAATATACTTTAACGATAGGATTATCGCGAGTTGTTCTCTCAAAATTAGGAATTTATAAAATCGTTTCCGGTGCTTTTGGAGCTTTTCCCATGGAAGTTTTAAATCGAGTTGGAGGTTGGGATGTGGGGCCTGGTTTAGATGGCGATATTTGTGTAAAAATTAGGAAAATAAATTATAAAATTTTATTTGAAGAGAATGCAATTTGTCAAACTCATGTTCCGGTAACTTGGAAAGTACTTACTAAGCAAAGATTACGCTGGTCCAGAAGTATTATAAGATTTAGGGTTAGAAAACACGCTGATGTTTGGAATGTTTTCGATCGTAATTTCAATATTTTAAATTTTTGGGCTTTTTTGGATAATGTTTTTTTTGTTTTAATTCTCGACTTAACTTGGGTTTTTTACATGTTTAAAATTTTGGTGGAAAATCCAACATTTTTAATTTATTGGTTTCCGTTCAAATACACTATTTACTTCGTATTGGCGGTGTTACAGTTTATTATTGCTCTAAAGATTGTGCGAGATCGAAAAAGTATTATTAAAAGAATGATTTATGTACCGTTATTTCCTATTTATATGGGATATTACATGAGGATTGTAAGAACAATTTCTTATATTGATGAATTGTTTTTCTTTGATTCTTATAAAGATGTTTGGAACCCACAAAAGACATCAAAAAAAGCAAGAGAACATGGTGCATAATATGTAATGAATACAGAAGAAATAAAAAAAGTTTCTAATTAATTAAATTATAGTGAATTAGTCGTACATTTGCACGCTCAAAAATTGAAAAAACAACAACCAAATCTTATGAAAAAATTACATTTACTTTCAGGCTTAGGATTCGCTGCGCTTTTAGCGCTTTCAAGTTGTTCTTCGGACGAAATTTCTAAAGACACTGAAAATCCTACTTCCCAGAACTCAATCACCAATGGTGATATCACTGTAAACTACGGTGAAACAGAATTGAACAAAGCTATTAACTTAATTAATTCACCAGTTCAGTTTACAAAATTGGCGCAAAACAAAGGAGTCATGAATACTTCTTCAGCTAAAGCGTCCAATTATACACCAAATCTTACAGGAGCCATTGCAGCAACTGGTAGCAATTGGTATAATATTAATAACAGTGAAACTTATTACATTCCTGAAGGAACAACTTTTACAGGAGGTTTCAACTTTAATTCTGCTGGTAAAATTATTGTTTTAGGAACAATGGGTGGAAGCAATAATCTTAACGTACCAAACAATGGAACGGTAGATGTTGGAAACGCAGGAGTTATAGCTTCGTCTGTAGGTTTTAACCTAAATTCTGGTGGGAAATTGAATAATTATGGAATCGCAAACTACAAGCAAAATGCAGTTTCTGGTACTATTAACAATTACAACGAGCTTATTTTTAACAATAATATTAGTTTGAATAGTTCTTCTACAGTTAATAATAACTGTAAAATGAGTTTTAAAGGTGGAAATAACAACCTAAATTCTAATTTGAACAACGCTGGAACTTTAACTTTCTTAAGTGGATTTAAAATTAATGGTTCATCAGTTCTTAACTTAATGCCAGGTTCATTCACAGAAGTTAAAGGCGGAACTATTGATATTAACGGAAAAATCAGTAATTCTGCAAACGGATTTGCAAGATTTGATGTTTCTAATGCAAGTTTCGGTAATGTAAATTCTAAACCTGCTGTTTTAGGATTTATCGATATGAACTTTACAAACACCAACTACAGTATTTTCAATGGAAACAGCAATAAAAAAGATGCTAATGTTACTTTAAATGCTAATACGTACATCGTAGGAAACGAATGTGTTGCACAAAAAGGAACACAACCTTGTAATAATGATCAGTTATCATTTAATTTAGTGGCAAATGTTCAAAGCCCTGTCATCAACGGAAAAACTTTAAGCGCAACTGATGTTAAAGTAAATGGAAATTACGCTTATGTTTCTTATCACACCAATGATGAAATGTATGATAATTCTCCCTATGGAGCAGTAAGAATTATTAATATTTCAGATTATATCAATCCATCAATGGCAAGTGAAGCTATTTTCTTAAATGCTGAATTTAACGGAATTGATGTTAGTAATAACACTTTGTATGCAGTTGGAGGAAACAAAAACGGAGCACGATTGGTTACAACACCTTTAACAAACGGTTTGTTTAATACTTCGGATCTTTCAGTTTTCAAACAGTTTTCATTACCAAGTGCTACTGCAAAAAATTCATTCTTTTATAATAATTTCCTTTGGGTAGTTTCTGGAGCAACAAATGGCGGATATTTTAAATTAGACCCAACAAACGATTATTCAGTTTCAGAACAACTTTATAGCAATGGACAAAGAGCAAAATATATCGCTCGTAACAATACTTATCAAGTTTTCTTTGCTGTGGAAACAACAGGAGCTTTCCTAAGAATTGCAGATTTGAATGGTGCAAATGTTAGAACTTACAATTATTCATCATTAGCACAAAATGTTACCAACGGTAAAAACGGAATTACGCTTGACAACGATTACGCATATATTGCACTAAGTGATAAAGGAGTTGCGAAAATTAAATTGAGCGACGGAACTTTAGCAAACCATTTCGTTCCAAGTACTTTTACGCAGAATGGACAAAATGTATTTAATGGAGGTCTTACCAATGCTGTAGCGATTAACGATTGTTATTTATATTTAGCAAACGGTGGAGATGGAGTTATTGTGATGAACAAGAATACTTTTAATGTTGTAGGATATTATCATATCAGCAACGGAACTTCTGCAAACTTTGTGTATGTAAATAACGGAGTAATCTTCGTAGGAAACGGAGTAGGAGGTCTTAGTATCTTGAAAAAGAACTAAAATTTCAAAAAATAAATAAAAAAATCCTTCAGAAAACTCTGAAGGATTTTTTTATTTAAAAAGGCGGAAAAAATCGAAGATTTTTTCCGCCCAAAGCCCAAAGCAAATAAACTATGAAAAAAACTATTTGGGCTCTAAAATACTGATAGGAATAATGCATTCTTCCAGAGAAATTCCACCATGTTGATATGTTTCTTTATAATAATTTACGAAATGATTGTAGTTTTTTGGGTAAGCCAAAAAAGTGTTATTTTTGGCGAAAATATATTTGGAACTCAAATTTCCTTTCGGTAAAAATAGTTTTTCAGGATTGGTTACAGCCCAAACTTCTCTGTCATCATAGGTTAAGCTTCTACCGGTTTTATAACGGATATTTGTAGAGGTTTCTCTATCTCCCACAACCTGACTTGGTTTTTTTACATAAACCGTTCCGTGATCTGTGGTTATAACCAATTTAAAACCAGATTCTGCCGCTAATTTGATGATTTTCATTAAAGATGAATTCTCAAACCAGTTATAAGTTAAAGATCTGAACGTTTTATCATCTCTAATGAGTTGATCTACAATATGATTGTCGGTTTTTGCATGTGATAAAATGTCAATAAAATTGTAAACAATTACCAGTAAATCATTGTTTTTGTGCTGATTGAAATCTTCAAAAATTTTCCGCTCAAAATCGGCATTCAAAATTTTTAAATATTTCATAGATTTTGATGAAAGCCCGAGTCTTTTCATTTGGTCTTCCAGAAAATCCCGCTCAAATTCGTTTTTATTTCCTTCTTCGTTATCATTAAACCATTTTTCTGGAAAACGTTTTTCAATTTCTGAAGGCATTAATCCTGCAAAAAATGAATTTCTTGCGTATTGTGTTGCCGTAGGTAAAATGCTGTAATAATAATCTTCTGAGATTTTATTATAAAATTTAGTAAATAAAGGCTCAATAACTTTCCATTGGTCGTAACGCAAATTATCCACCATTAGAAGCAGAACTTTTTCTTTTTCTACTTCCGGTTTTATTTTCTCTTTGAACAAAGTATGGCTCATCACCGGTTTTTCATTGCTGTGAAGCCATTCTTCATAATTTTTTTCAATAAATTTTGCAAATTGGATGTTGGCTTCTTCTTTTTGGCTTTGCAGCAAATCGGCAAATTCACTGTCAAAAACGCGGTCGAATTTTATTTCCCAGTTTAGGATTTTTTTATAATAGTCTGCCCATTCCTGAAAAGTTTTTACATAAGAAAGATCCATGGAAAGATTACGGAACTCCTGTTGATATTGCGAAATTGTTTTTTGTTCTACCAAATCTTCTTCATGCAAATTTTTCTTTAAAGAAAGCAAAACTTGATTTGGATTTACCGGTTTTAAAATATAATCGGAAATCTGTGAACCAATAGCTTGCTCCATAATATGTTCCTCTTCATTCTTGGTTACCATTACAATTTTTAAGGTACTGTCTTTATCTTTTAGCATGGGAATCGCTTCCAAACCAGAAATTCCGGGCATATTTTCGTCAAGCAAGGCCAATTGAAATTTCTCTTCTTCAATCATTTCCAGCGCTTCATTTACATTGTTTACGGGACTAATTTCATAGCCTTTGTTTTTTAAAAATACAATGTGTGGTTTCAATAAGTCCACTTCATCATCAATCCAAATTATTTTTGACATAAATTTTCAAAATTTTTAATAGTTCCAGTTGAAATATAAATGAACAACTTTCAACTTTAATTTCTCAACCAAAAATACGACCAAAACCTCTTAATTTTTATCTAAAAAGCATAAAACAAAAGTTAAAATATCGTTAAACCATATTTCCCTAACTTTGAGGTACGAAAATGAACTCCCGAATTCATGCAGAACAAATTAAAAATTATTAATGATCCGGTTCACGGATTTATCAAAATTCCTTTTGAAATTCTTTTTGACGTTATCGAACATCCTTATTTTCAAAGGTTGCGTCGGATTTCGCAAACTGGTTTGTTGAATTTAATTTTTCCTGGGGCTACACATACCCGATTTCATCATGCTATTGGTGCTATGCATTTAATGTTTACGGCTTTAGAAACATTGAAGTTGAAAGGCGTGGATATTACTGAAGAAGAAGAAAAAGCTGCATTGTTAGCCATTCTGTTGCACGATATTGGGCATGGTCCGTTTTCACACGCTTTGGAAAATATGCTCATGGAAAATTGGCACCACGAAAAGCTTTCTTTGCTTTTAATGAGTAAAATAAATGAGGAATTTAATGGTCAACTTTCCACGGCAAAAGAAATGTTTCAGGGGAAATACCGGAGGAAATTTTTTAACCAGTTAATTTCTTCGCAGCTTGATGTGGATCGTTTGGATTATCTTAAAAGAGACAGCTTTTATACCGGAGTTTCAGAAGGAAACATCAATACACAACGGATTATTTCGATGATGAATGTTTCGGATGATGAATTGGTGGTGGATTCTAAAGGAATTTATTCCATTGAAAATTATCTTACGGCAAGAATGTTCATGTATTGGCAAGTATATTATCATAAAACAGCGGCGCTTTCTGAACATATTTTGGTGAAAATTTTAGAAAGAGCAAAACAACTTTCTTTGCAGGGAGTTGATCTTCCAGCCTCTCCAAATTTGAAATATTTTCTTCAGAAAAATAAATTTTCCGATGCTTCTGCAGAAGATATTCAACGTTTTACTGAATTGGATGACAACGATATCATACAAGCGATGAAGTTTTGGCAAGGTCATGATGATTTAATATTGTCTTATCTCTGCCGTTCTGTAATCAAAAGAAAATTACCCAAAACCATGATTTCTTCACAACCTTTTTCTGAAGACTTTATTCAACAGCAAATTCATAAAACCAATCAATATTTTAACACGGACAAAGGAGAAAAAGTGGTTGAACAAATTTCAAGGTCGCTTTTGCCCTACAATTCGGAGAAGCAGCCTATATTTTTGCTTCAAAAAAATTCACAAAAAATTGAATTACAGAAATTCGAAAGTCAGATCCTTTCTTCTTCAATAACTGATGTTACAACAAAATACATTCTTTATTTCCCTGGAGAGATCTAGTTTTATATTTTTCGCATATAAAAGGAGCGATATTTGATAATTTCATATCTTTGCACGATATGGAATTTACTGCATCTCAGATAGCGGGTTTTATTAACGGCAAAATTATTGGTGACGAAAACACTGTGATAACGGGAGTTTCACCCATTGAAAATGCCGAAACCGGTCATCTTTCCTTTATTGCGCAAGATCGTTTTGCACACTTTTTAGATTCGGCAAAATGTGCAGTGCTTATTGTTTCGGAAAAACTTCTGGACAATAAAAAATATTTTCCTACCATTATCGCTGTTGAAGATGCTTATCTTTCTTTTCAAGTTTTGATGAATCTTTATCAGCAGATGAAAGGTCGCAAAACAGGTATTGAAGAAGGTTCTTTTTTCCACCCTACTGCTGAAGTTGGGGAAAATGTCTATGTTGGTGCATTTTCCTATGTTTCCGAAAAAGCAAAAATTGGTGACGGATCCCAAATTTATCCACAAGTTTATATCGGTAAAAATGTGAAAATTGGTAAAAACTGTATTATTTACAGTGGTGCCAGAATTTATGATTACTGCCTGGTTGGAGACAATTGTATTATCCATTCCAATACGGTTTTAGGAAGTGATGGCTTTGGTTTTCAACCTACACCTAATGGTTTTGAAAAAATTCCACAATTAGGAAATGTCGTTTTAGAAGATCATGTGGAAATTGGCTCAAATTGTTCTATTGACCGTGGTACTATTGGTTCAACTATTATTGGAAAAGGAACAAAAATCGATAATCTGATTCAAATTGCCCATAATGTGAAAATTGGTCAAAACAATGTTATCGCAGCGCAAACAGGAATTGCAGGTTCTACGGTAATTGGAGATTGGAACCAAATTGGAGGACAGGTGGGCATTGTAGGACACATTAAAATAGGAAATAAAGTGAAAATTCAGGCTCAAAGTGGCGTGAATAATAATACGGAGGATGGTTCCATTCTTTATGGTTCACCGGCTATTTCAGCAAGTGAGTACCGGAGAAATTATGTACATTTCAGGAATTTTACTGAAATCGTAGAAAGAATTAATAATTTAGAAAAAAACTCAAAAGAAAAATCGGATGAGTGATATGCAAAAAACCCTGAAAGAGGAAGTTTCCTTATCAGGAATTGGACTTCATACAGGAAAAGAGGTAAAACTCACTATTAAACCTGCTAAAGAAAATACTGGATTTGTTTTTGTAAGAACCGATCTTGAAGGACACCCGCAGGTGGAAGCCGATGTAAATTATGTAACGACCACGGAAAGAGGGACAACGCTGGAAAAGTTGGGGGTAAGAATTCATACTTGCGAACATCTTTTGGCGGCTTTAGTTGGGTGCGATATTGATAACGCAATTATGGAGATGGATTCTGCAGAACCTCCCATTTTGGATGGTTCTTCTAAATTTTTCGTAGAAGCTATTGAAAATGCTGGTATCGTTGAACAACAGCAACCTCGTGAGTATTTGGTGGTAAAAGAAGTAATGAATTATGTTGATCCGCAAACCGGTTCAGAAATTACTATCATCCCTTCCGAAAATTACGAGATCACAACCATGGTTGATTTTGGAACCAAAGTTTTGGGAACGCAAAACGCCACCTTAAAAGATATTTCTGAGTTTAAAGAAGAAATCTCATCCGCAAGAACTTTTTCTTTTTTGCATGAATTGGAGATGCTTTTGGATGCCGGTTTAATAAAAGGCGGAGATATTTCTAATGCGATTGTTTATGTAGATAAAGAACTAACTCCGGAAACGGCAGAAAAATTGAAAAAAGCTTTCGGAAAAGATGATATTTCCATAAGACCAAACGGAATTTTAGATAATTTAACGCTCAATTTTCCGAACGAAGCAGCAAGACATAAATTATTGGATGTTATTGGCGATTTGGCTTTAACTGGTGTTAAAATTAAAGGAAAAATAATAGCCAATAAACCCGGACATTTTGTAAATACACAATTTGCAAAAAAACTGAACCGACAGTGGAAACTTCAGAAAAAGAAAAACGTTCCGGATTTTGATATTTATAAAGAACCCGTTTTTGATATCAACGGAATTATGCGTTTAATGCCGCATCGTTATCCTTTTCTTCTAATTGATAAAGTTTTGGAACTTTCTGATTCACATGTTGTGGGTCTTAAAAATGTAACCTTCAATGAGCCTTTCTTTGTAGGACATTTTCCGAAAGAACCTGTAATGCCGGGAGTTTTGCAAGTGGAAGCTTTAGCACAAACTGGCGGAATTTTGGTTTTAGCCAGCGTTCCTGATCCGGAAAATTATTCAACCTATTTTATTAAAATTGATAAAGTAAAATTCAAAAGAAAAGTAGTTCCAGGAGATACTTTAATTTTTAAAATTGAACTAATAGAACCCATCCGTAGAGGAATTGTTCACATGCAAGGATATGGTTATGTTGGAGACAGTATTGCTGTAGAAGCAGAACTCATGGCACAAGTTGCAAAAAATAAAACTGAGTAAAAACTTATGATCCATCAACTCGCAGCCGTAGATAAACGTGCAAAAATTGGCAAAAATGTAATTGTAGAACCTTTTACAACCATTGCAGCGGATGTTATTATTGGAGAAGGAACTTGGATAGGGCCTAATGTAACCATCATGGATGGAACAAGAATTGGTAAAAATTGTAGAATTTTTCCTGGAACGGTTCTCGGCGCAATTCCTCAAGATTTAAAATTTGATGGTGAAGACACTCAAGTTATTATTGGTGACGGAACAACCATTCGTGAATGTGTTACCGTAAACAGAGGAACAAAAGCGTTAGGTTATACCAAAATTGGAAGTGAATGTCTCATTATGGCCACTTCTCATATTGCACACGATTGTGTTATCGGAAATAACGTGATCATTGTTAACGGATGCGGAATTGCCGGACATGTAGAAATTGGAGATTTTACCATTATGGGCGGTCTTTCAGCAGTGCATCAGTTCGGTAAAATTGGAAAACACGTTATGATTTCCGGCGGAACTTTGGTAAGAAAGGACATTCCTCCTTATATTAAAGTGGCAAGAGAACCGATGAGTTATGCCGGAATTAATTCGGTTGGATTAAGAAGAAGAGGTTTCAATAATGAGAAAATCTTCGAAATTCAGAAAATTTATAGATATCTTTTTCAGATGAAGATGAATGTAACACAAGCTTCAGCAATAATTGAAAAAGAAATGCTTCCAACAGCAGAAAGAGACGAGATTTTAGAATTTATCAAAAATTCGCCACGAGGAATTGTAAAAGGTTACGGAACTGCAAAAGAACAATAACATGAAAAATATATTTTTTTTACTTCTGACCTTTTGTCTTTGCAATGCACAGCAAACCGAAAAATTACCTGTAAAAAAGAAAGATTCTCTTGCTTTTTCAAATTCTAATGAAATTCTGTCTTCCACTAAAAAACATTTAAAGGTTAAAAATGAAGATCCTTTAAAATTTTCCGAAATTAGAAAAAATGAAATGGAACTTTTGAGGAATGTACACAATTTTAATTCTTTCAGTGGAAGTGCATTATCTCCTTATCATTACAACTTAAATAATTTTTTTAACACAAATCCGGTTCAAATCAGCGGAGATATGTTGATGAACTTACCTATTCATAAAAAATAAAAACAAATATTAAATTTTAATGGCAACAAGTAACGATATCAAAAAAGGCATGTGCATGGAGTACAGCAATGATATTTACAAAGTAATCGAATTTCTTCACGTAAAACCAGGAAAAGGACCGGCTTTCGTAAGAACAAAACTAAAATCGGTAACCAACGGAAAAGTGATTGATAATACTTTTTCTGCAGGTCACAAAATTGATGAAGTAAAGGTAATTACAAGAAAATTCAATTATCTGTATGATGATGAAAACGGATTCCACTTCATGAACAACGACGATTTCTCTCAACTTTACCTAAATAAAGATATGATTGAAAACGCACAATTCATGAAAAATGGGGAAGAAGTAACCATTATTTTGAAAGAAGCTGATGAAACGCCGCTTTCTGCAGAAATTCCACCAACCGTTTATTTAGATGTTGTTGAAGCAGATCCAGGAGTAAAAGGGAATACCGCAACTAACGCTTTGAAAAATGCAATTGTAGAAACCGGAGCGAGAGTGATGGTTCCACTTTTTATTGAAGCTGGAGATAAAATTAAAGTGAATACAGAAGACGGTTCTTATCTTGAAAGAGTGAAAGAATAAATTTCTCAAAAAAATATTTTCAAAAATCGGTTTACAGCAATGTGAACCGATTTTTGTATTTTTATCAGCAAAATTTTTCAATGACTTTTCAACAGCCACAAACATTAAAAAACATCGCAGAACTCATCAATTCAAAATTTGTTGGAGCAGAAAACTTCCCTGTTTTGGGAACCAACGAAATTCACATGGTTCAACCTGGAGAAATTGTCTTTGTGAATCATCCCAAATATTACGATAGAGCACTGAATTCTCCAGCAACCATTATTTTAATTGACAAAGAAGTGGATTGTCCAGAAGGAAAAGGGCTTTTAATCTCCGATGATCCTTTTAGAGATTTTAATAAAATTAATACCCATTTTACAAGAATTTCAAATTTTCGGGAAGAACTTCATGATTTGGAAGTGGGTGAAGGAACTTTTATTCATCCTTCCGTAACCATTGGAAATGAGGTGAAAATCGGTAAAAATTGCCATATTTTTCCAAATGTTGTTATTGGTGACAGAACGGAAATCGGCGATCATGTGATTATTCAGGCTAATACCGTTTTAGGAGGTGATGCTTTTTATTACAGAAAACTGGATGGTCATTTTGATCGTTTAATTTCGGTTGGAAATGTAGTTATCGAAAATAATGTAGAAATTGGAAATTGTTGTACCATTGATCGAGGAGTTACGGCTTCTACAATTATTGGTGAAGGTTCCGTTTTGGATAATCAGATTCAGATAGGACATGATACGATTATTGGAAAAAAAGTTTTAATTGCTTCCCAAACAGGAATTGCAGGGTGTTGTGTAATTGAAGATGAAGTGACGATTTGGGGACAAGTAGGAATGGCTTCCGGAGTTAGAATTGAAAAAGGAACGGTTCTTTTAGCAAAATCCGGCGCCAACCGAAATTTGAAAAAAGGAACTTATTTTGGACCCATTGCGGAAGAATTTAAGCAGTATTTAAGAAAAGAAGTGAAGTTAAAGAATTTGTAAATTCTCATTTTCTTTTGGGTAAAAATCAAATTTTATTGAGTAAATTTGTAAAATTTAAAAATTAAAAAAAATAAATTAAATAAAACAAAAATGTCAGTATTAGTAAACAAAGATTCTAAAGTAATCGTACAAGGATTCACAGGAACTGAAGGAACTTTCCACGCAGAACAAATGATTGAATACGGAACCAACGTTGTAGGTGGTGTAACTCCGGGAAAAGGAGGTTCTGAACATCTTGGAAAACCCGTTTTCAACACGGTTGCTGAAGCCGTTGAAAAAGCTGGAGCAAATGTTTCTATTATTTTCGTTCCGCCAGCATTTGCTGCAGATGCTATTATGGAAGCTGCAGATGCAGGAATTAAAGTAATTGTTGCGATCACAGAAGGAATTCCTGTTGCTGATATGGTAAAAGTAAAATCATACATTGTTGATAGAGATTGTCGTTTAATTGGTCCAAACTGTCCTGGAGTTATTACTTCTGATGAAGCAAAAATCGGAATTATGCCAGGTTTTGTTTTCAAAAAAGGAAAAGTTGGAATCGTTTCAAAATCTGGAACTTTAACTTATGAAGCTGCAGACCAAGTGGTAAGAGCTGGTTTTGGAGTATCTACAGCTATTGGAATTGGTGGAGATCCAATTATCGGAACAACTACTAAAGAAGCTTTGGAATTGTTCATTAACGATCCTGAAACTGAAGCTGTGGTAATGATAGGAGAAATTGGTGGTTCTTTAGAAGCTGAAGCGGCAAGATGGTATAAAGCTAGTGGTTCTAAAAAACCTGTTGTTGGTTTTATTGCAGGACAAACTGCACCAAAAGGAAGAACCATGGGTCATGCAGGAGCTATTGTTGGTGGTGATGAAGATACAGCGCAAGCAAAAATGGCGATTATGAGAGAAAACGGAATTACCGTGGTAGATTCTCCAGCAGATATCGGTGCTACTGTTGCAAAAGTTTTAGGATAATATTTCAAAAATATTTAAAATAATTACGGCGAGCCAAAGGCTCGCCGTAATTATTTTTTCTATAAAATTTTAAAAAATCAATTTTTTAGCCACTTCCAAATTTCCTTGAAAGAAGCCTTATTTCCATACATGAGGATTCCCACTCTATAAATTTTTCCTGCAACGTAAATCATTAAAATCGTTGAAATAATCAAAAGAAACATCGATAGCAAAATTTGCCAAACAGGAACGCCAAACGGAATTCTTGCGACCATTGCAACCGGTGATGTAAAAGGAATGATCGAAAGCCAAAAACCCATAGGTCCATCAGGATTGTTGATTGTGGTGAAACTTCCGTAAACGCCAATCATTAAAGGAATGATAGCAAAAAGCGTAAATTGCTGTGTTTCGGTTTCATTATCTACAGCAGAACCAATGGCAGCATACATTGAACTGTAGAAAATATATCCAAAAAGAAAAAAGAAAATAAAAACGATAATAATTAAAGGAAAATTCATTTCCAATAAAGTGTGGGAAACTTCAGTCGCTATTTGTTGAAAATCCATTTTGTCGACCATTTCCTCACTTCCTTTTGGAATTTGATTTTTCATCGCAGCAAATCCTGTATTCAGAAATATAGCACCAAAAACAGCCATCGTAATCCAAACTACAAATTGAGTTAAAGCCACAAAAGTTACACCTAGAATTTTTCCCATCATCAGTTCAAAAGGCTTAACTGAAGAAATGATAATTTCGACAACACGGTTATTTTTTTCCTCAAGAACGCTTCGCATTACACGAACTCCATAAATGATAATGAACATAAATGTAGCGTACATTAAGATCATTCCCAGAACATATTTTACTCCAAAATCCATATCCGAATCCACTTTTGAGTCTTCGGAAATGCTTTCTGTTTTTAAGTCGAATTTTTTATCCAGATTGATAATTTGATCTTCCTGGATATTGAGCGCATGAATTTTTTCTTTCCGAATAATTTCCGACAAATCTGAAATAATTTGCTGTTTGGTTTCAAAACCAATTTTGTTGTTTAGGATCAGTTTTGAATTTTTTTCTAATTCATCAAAATTCTGATTTATTAAAGGCGCAATAATCAATAAACCGGTGGTTCCTTCCATTTCCTTTAGTCCTGAAATCATTTGTTTTTCAGAATTTTCCGGAACGTAGATGTATTTTAAATTTTCATCGGATTTCAGTTCTTTTTGGAAAAGTTTACTTTTATCAATCACATTAATCGTGGTTTCAGTTTCATTGGCTTTCAACATAAAAGCGATAAAAGCGCCAAAAGCAATAACCAACAAAGGCGCTAAAATGGTTAAAATGATGAACGATTTTTTCTTAACCTGGGTTAGAAATTCTCTTTTGGTAATTAAAAGGATATTCTTCATTTAGTTTTCGCTTACGGCATTTATAAAAACTTCGTTCATACTTGGAATTTTTTCATCAAAAGATCTGATATTTCCAATTTTCATTAAATCGCTGAGAAGTTGGTTTTGATTTTGATTGTTTTTAATTTCAAAAGAAAGAAGGCTGTTTTCATTTTTCAAAGCTTCAATTTTATAATTTTTCTGAAACACATGAAATAGTTCTTCATTGGCGTTGGAAAGCGTTACTCCAAAAATATTTTTTTTGAATTTTTCCCGAACATCGAAAACTTTTCCGTCAATAATTTTTTTAGAATTATTGATTAAAGCTACATAATCACACATTTCTTCTACGCTTTCCATTCGGTGTGTGGAAAGGATAATGGTGGTTCCTTTTGCTTTTAAATTTAAAATTTGGTCTTTAATTAAGTTGGCATTTACCGGATCAAATCCTGAAAAAGGTTCATCTAAAATCAATAATTTGGGTTGATGCAAAACGGTGACAACAAATTGTATCTTTTGTGCCATACCTTTGGAAAGTTCCGATAGTTTTTTCTTCCACCACTGATCGATGTTCAGTTGCTCAAACCAATATTTTGCTTCGTGAAGCGCTTGGTTTTTCGTCATGCCTTTCAGTTCGCCAAAATACAAAAGTTGATCTCCAACGGTCATGTTTTTATAAAGTCCGCGTTCTTCCGGCATATAACCAATATCTTGGATGTGGCTGTTTTTTAATTTTTCACCATCAATATAAACTTCTCCGGAATCAGCTTGAGTAATTTGATTGATAATACGGATAAAAGATGTTTTTCCAGCTCCATTAGGACCTAAAAGTCCATAAATGCTTCCTTTGGGAACATCAATACTGAAATTGGAAAGTGCGGTTTTTTGTCCGGAATTGTAGGTTTTGGTAACGTTTTCTGCTATAAGCATTTCTTAATTTTGAAATTGCGTTAAAATTACGGAAAACAAACGGTTTTAACTTAATGAGAATAAAAAAGAAATCCTGAATTTCTTCAGGATTTTATTTATTGTTTAATGATCTGTTTCACTTTGGTGGTGCCGTCACTTAAGGTATATTTCATTAAGTATTTTCCGGGTCTTAATTTTTCTAAACTTACTTCAGCAGCATTCATATTTACATTGGTTGTTAAAACAGAAACTCCCAAAATAGAATAAAACGAAACGCTTTTAATTTTTAAACTGTTATCTTTTAGTTTTAGAACCACAAATTCCCTTGCAGGATTTGGATAAACAACCAAAATACCATCATCGTTTTTTTGATTAATAGAAGTTTGCTCTTTTACAGACTGTGCTTTAACAGAGGTGTTGAAGTCAAAAGTAAGTCCGAAAAATAATATAAATAATAAAAATTTCTTCATTGAATTAAGTATATAATCATACATAATAATTGCGAATTTAAACACTTTTGTAGAACTACGCAATAGTTTTTTAGTTAAAGTATCCCTAAATTTGCAAAAAGATTAATTCAAATAGTATTCCAAAAATGTTAATATATTCAAGAAATCGAAGATTAAGAACCAACGAATCGATCCGAAGCTTAGTAAGAGAAACCACTTTAACCACATCAGACTTTGTAATGCCCATGTTTGTGATGGAAGGTGAAAACCTGCAGGAACCTATTCCTTCTATGCCTGGAATTTTTAGAAGAAGCATAGATTTAACAATAAAGGAATGCAAGGAACTTTTCTCTTTAGGAATAAAAGCGATTAATCTGTACATGAAAGTTTCCGAAAATTTGAAAGATAATACAGGAAAAGAAGCTTGGAATAAAGACGGTTTAATGCAAAGAACGATTCGTGAGATAAAAAATGCAATTCCGGAAATGATTGTGATGCCGGATGTTGCTTTAGATCCTTATTCCATTTTTGGACACGACGGAATTATTACCAACGGACAAATTGACAACGACGCTACAAACGATGCATTAGCTATGATGTCTGTTTCTCATGCAGAAGCCGGAGCTGATATTGTAGCACCAAGCGATATGATGGATGGAAGAGTTTTAGCCATTCGTGAAGCTTTGGAAGAAAGTGGACACGTCAATGTCGGGATTTTAAGTTATGCTGCAAAATACGCAAGTTCTTTTTATGGCCCTTTCAGAAGTGCTTTAGATAGCGCTCCAAAAGAAAATTTGGAAATTCCTAAAGACAAAAAAACCTATCAGATGGATTTTCACAATTCGCGTGAAGCTTTAAATGAAGTTTATAAAGATATTGAAGAAGGAGCCGATATCATTATGATAAAACCGGGAATTCCGTATTTAGATATTGTTTCAAAAGTTCGTGAAGCTACAGATTTACCAATAGCGGTTTATAATGTTTCTGGAGAATATGCGATGTTAAAAGCTGCAGCCCAAAATGGTTGGTTAGATAATGACAAAGCCATTATTGAAAGTTTAACGTGTATTAAAAGAGCAGGAGCCGATATGATTTTTACCTATGCTGCGAAAGAAGCGGCTCAAATTTTAAATAAATAATTTCAAAATTTTTGAAAATCAAATAAAAAAAATCAACTGAAAATCCAGTTGATTTTTTTTATATTAAAACCAAGGTTTTTGATTTTTAATATAAGTATTGTCGAACTGTTCATCTTTCATTGTTAGATAAATAATTCCTTCCACAATAGGAATGATAAAAACAACAGGATAAAAAGCGCTTGCAAAACCACAGGTGATTAAGGTGAGAATAGGCAAAATAATCAATGTAGATAACAATAAAATAATTCCTTCTTTCGGATATCCTAAATAAAATTTATGAACTCCTAAAGAACCCAGCAAAATGGCTAAAACACCTGCTGCCAATTTTTTTTCAGAGCGATAATTTGGATTGTTTTGATGGTTTTGAGGATTGTTATAACCGTAAGTTTCCATTTTTTTAAGTTTTAATTTTGATAAATCAGTCGGTTTTGTATGAAATTTGTTACAAGATAAAACTTCTGTTTAAAAGCTTACATCAAAAATATTATCTTTGTCCGATATGATTCTTCGCGGTGAAAATTTAATAAAGGAGTACGGTCCTAAAAAAGTAGTAAAAGGTGTTTCTGTACAGGTTGAACAGGGACAAATTGTAGGTTTGTTGGGACCAAATGGTGCCGGAAAAACCACCTCTTTTTACATGATTGTGGGTTTGGTGAAACCTACTTCAGGAAAAATATTTTTAGATAATAAAGAAATTACTTCTGATGCAATGTATCGTCGTGCGCAAAAGGGCATTGGTTATTTAGCTCAGGAAGCTTCTGTTTTCAGAAAACTTTCCGTGGAAGATAATATTTTGGGCGTTCTTCAGCTTACCAAACTTTCAAAAAGGGAACAGCAAATGAAGTGTGATGAACTTATTGAAGAATTTTCACTTCAGCATGTTCGTAAAAACCGCGGAGATTTACTTTCCGGTGGAGAAAGACGTAGAACTGAAATTGCCAGATGTTTGGCTACCGATCCCAATTTTATTTTGTTGGATGAACCTTTTGCAGGTGTAGATCCAATTGCGGTTGAAGATATCCAAAAGATAGTGAGAAGTTTAACCGATAAAAACATCGGAATCTTAATCACCGATCATAATGTTCAGCAAACTTTAGCCATTACGCACAAAACCTATATTATGTTTGAAGGAAGAATCCTAAAAGAAGGTTTACCTGCAGATTTGGCTGCAGATCCGCAAGTTCGGGAAGCCTATTTGGGAGAAAATTTTGTTTATCAGGATATTTTAAATAAACCCAGTAAAAAACATTTCGTTTATAATATTTGGGCAGGAAATTTTGACAGCAAATCGAAATTTCAACATTTTGTGGATGTACATTTTTCAGAAGTGGATAATTTGCGATTGATGTATGGTTTTGATGAAATAGGTTTTGCCTCTTTAGCCAATTCAGAAATTGGAGATATTTTTACAAAAGTAGTGGATAAAAATGCCAATAACTCTTTCCTTTTTCAGAAAAAAGAATTGAACTCAGGCTATTCATTAGATCAAGCAGAAAATGAATCTAAAATGCACAGCAAGCCAGAGTTGCATTATCTAACTTCTGTAGAATTCGACGCGTAAATTCATAGCATTATTTTTGCTAAAAGGCTGTTATGTCCAAAAAACCATTTAACAGAACCATTACTCTTATTGGGATTTTCAAGCAGTTGATTCCTTTTATTAAACCTTATCGTTTAATGATTTATGGGACGTTGTTTCTTACTTTTTTAGGAGCTTTAGCGGCGCAAGTAAATCCTTTGGTTTTAAAATATACCATAGATGAGGTTTCAAAACTTACCCATCTTGAAAATCCAATGGATGCTGGAGTTCATATTTTAGTAATTATTTCTGCTATTTTATTAGGTAAAGAACTTTTAAATATTTTCATCAATTTCGGACAGAAATTTTACGGCGAAAAAATTAGAATTAAGGTAAGCTCAGTTTTGGCTCAATCTGCAATCGATAAAATTTTAACGTACCGAGTTGCCTATTTTAATGATGAAAACCACGAATCAGGAAAACTTCAAACCAGAATTGACCGTGGGATTGAAAGCTTAACCAAACTGGTTCAAAACTTTTTCATTGATATTTTACCTCTTTTTTCCAATGCCATTATTGCCTTAGTCATTATGTACATGCAAAATGTGTATGTTGGAATTGTTTCTACGATTATTGTTCCGATTTATTTTTGGGTAACTTCACTTCAAGCAAAAAAATTAGGTGGAGTTCGAAGAACATTAAGAAATCAGCGAGAACAAAAAACTTCAGGACTTTTAAATTTGATTAATTCCATCATGGTCATTAAAAGTTTTGTTCGTGAAAAATTTGAAGGAAAAAAACAATTTGATCTCCAAATGCAATTGATGGAAAGCCAAATGGAAACTCGAAGAACCAGTTTTATTTACGACGGAATTAAAACTTTTATCGAACAAATTGGCGTAGTTTTAATTATTTTACTTACCGTGTATTTGGTTTTGGATCAGAAAATGACAATTGGTGCCATTATGCTGCATATTATGTTGTTCAACAATGTTTCGGCGCCAATTCGACAGCTTCACAGGATTTATGATGATATGAATGATGCGATGATTTACGCAGAAGGTTATTTTGAAATTTTAAATGCTGATGATGAAACAGAAGTTAACGGAAAACAAAAACCTGAAATTGCTGGTAAATTTGAACTTCAAAACGTCGATTTTTCTTATCCAAACGGAACAAAAGCACTTCACAACGTTTCTATGATCATCGAAAATGGGAAAACTACCGCTTTGGTTGGTTTAAGTGGTGCTGGAAAGTCCACGGTCATCAATCTTTTATGTAAATTTTATCTTCCCAATTCCGGGAAAATTTTATTGGATGAAATTGATCTCAACGATTATGATAACAGTTTTTTAAGGGATGATATTGGTTTGGTTCTTCAAAAAAATCACATTTTTCAAGGAAGTATTGAAGACAATATAAGTTATGGAAATATGAATGCCAGTTTTCAAGAAATTCAAGAAGCGGCAAAAAAAGCATATCTCCACGATCAAATTTTGGAACTCCCGGAACAATACAAGCACGATGCAACACAGCTTTCCGGCGGTCAACAACAAAGAATTGCCATTGCAAGATTATTTCTGAAAAATCCACCGATTATTTTCTTGGACGAACCTACAGCAAGTTTGGACGCTATTGCAACGGAACAAATTAAAAATTCTTTGGACGCCATTAAAGAGGGAAGAACAGTGATTATTATTTCACATTCCTTATCGCAAATTCTAGATTCTGATAAAATTTATGTGATGAAAAAAGGACGTGTTATTGAAAGCGGAACTCATGATGAACTGATTGATTTAAACGGAACTTATCGCGAAATTTTCGACGCTTCTGCAAGAAGTTTGAACTTGGATAAATTGATGAATTCCTTCAAAAATTAATTCTGCGAAAATTGAAAATCTTTCATTTTTTTGAAAAACGTTAAATTAGACTTATGAAAATTTATACAAAAACAGGAGATAAAGGAGAAACTGCATTGTACGGAGGAACAAGAGTTTCCAAAGCTTCAGCAAGAGTTGATTCTTACGGAACTATTGATGAACTCAATTCATTCATCGGAATTGCAAAAAGTCATATTGTAAATCAGGAAGTTTTAAAACAGCTTGGAAAAATTCAATTCGATTTATTTACGGTAGGTTCTGAAGCAGCAACACCGGTTGATAAAATGACGTTGGCTAATGGGAAATCCAGACTTCCGTTAGTAATTTCTGAAACCGAAATTGTAGAATTAGAAAATTGGATGGACGAAATGGAAAATTCGTTAGAACCTTTGCAATTTTTTATTCTTCCAGGAGGCGGAAAATCGGCCACTTTTCTTCATGCAGCAAGGACGATTTGTAGAAGAGCAGAAAGAAGTTTGGTTTTCTTAAATGAATCGGAAGAAGTTCGTCCGGAATTAATAAAATACCTCAATCGTTTGTCGGACTATCTTTTTGTTTTGGCAAGATTTGTTTCAAAACTTAATAATGAACCGGAGGAATATTGGAATCCCAATGATAGAAGTAAATGAGTTTTGTAGGTATTCAGTTGTTTTAGTTCTTTACCTCTTTACTTCTTAACCTCTTAACCTCTTAACTACATAACCACTTTACTAAACTAATCAACTAAAAAAAATAGAATTGAACGCTCTTCTTTTCATCAACGGAGATCCGCCATTGAAGATTCCGGATGTTGCAGGTTATGATATTATTGCCTGTAGTGACGGTGCTTTTCATTATTTGAAGAAATACGATTTTCCTTTAGATCAATTAGATTTTATTTCTGGAGATTTTGATTCGCATATTGGTAGAGATGAAGAAATTTATCACGAAAAATTCATTTACACTCCGGATCAAGATAAAACTGATTTTGAGAAATCTTTAGAAATTTTGATTCAAAAAAAAGTAAAAAAAGTAGATGTTTATGGCGCAAGCGGAAAAGAAATGGATCATTTTTTAGGAAATTTAACCGTAGCTTTTAAGTTTAAAGAAATTTTGGAAATTCATTTTTTTGATGAATTTTCCACTTATTTTTTCATCCCTAATAATTTCGTTTTAAGTGGAGTGAAAGGAAAAATGATTTCTTTATACCCTTTTCCGGAAGTGGAAGAATTATCAACCCAAGGTTTGAACTGGGAATTATCTCAAGACTCATTATCGCAAATTTCAAGAATAGGAACACGAAATTTTGCGGTACAGGAAACGGTATCTCTTGATTACAAAAGAGGGAATTTGTTAATTTTTGTAGGAAAAAAATATCATTAAAATTAATCTCTAAAATCTGCTTTGTTTTTTTGTAAATAAGTATTTTTGCAATACCAATTTAAAATTTTTGTCCGCTAATGAAAATCAAATATTCTGAATTAATCGACCAAACATTATATTTCCCAACAGAGGAATTTAATGTGGCAGAAAACAACCTGCAATTTCATGATATTCCTCTAATGGAAGTCGTCGAGAAATTCGGAACTCCTTTGAAATTCAATTATTTGCCGAAAATTTCGATGAACATTCAGCGTGCTAAAGCATGGTTCAAAGAAGCCATTGAAAAAAACGAATACAAAAAAGGTTACCGTTATTGCTATTGTACCAAATCCAGTCATTTTAAATTTGTTTTAGATGAAGCTTTGAAGAATGATATTTCTATTGAAACTTCTTCGGCTTACGATATGGATATCGTGAAGTCGCTTTACGATGAAGGAAAATACGACAAAAGCATTGAAGTAATCTGTAACGGTTTTAAAACTGATGATTATTTGCAAAAAATTGCAGACTTAATCAATAACGGTTTTGAAAATATTACCCCAATTTTGGATAATTACCGAGAGTTGGATAAATTAACTGAAAGCATCGATACAACATTCGATATCGGGATTAGAATTGCTTCCGAAGAAGAACCAAAATTTGAATTTTATACGTCAAGATTGGGCATTGGTTATAAAGATATTATTCCATATTATTCCCAAAAAATTGCAGAACATCCTAATGCAAGGTTGAAAATGCTGCATTTTTTCATCAATACCGGAATTAAAGACACTGCTTATTATTGGAATGAACTATACAAATGTCTTCGCGTTTATGCCCGTTTGAAAAAAATTGCTCCGGAAGTGGATTGTTTAAATATTGGTGGCGGATTTCCTATTAAAACGTCTTTAAATTTTGATTACGATTATCAGTATATGGTAAACGAAATTGTTTCACAAATTAAAAAATTCTGTGAAGAAGAAGGCGTAGAAGAACCAAACATTTACACCGAATTTGGAAGTTTTACGGTTGGAGAAAGTGGCGGACATTTGTATAAAATTATTTCTCAAAAACGTCAAAACGACCGAGAAAAATGGAACATGATTGATTCTTCTTTCATGACGACGCTTCCTGATACTTGGGCGATTTCCCGTCACTTTATTATGCTTCCTTTAAACCGTTGGGACGATACTTACGAAAGAGTTTTCTTGGGAGGTTTAACCTGCGATTCTGATGATTATTACAATTCGGAACAACATACTAATGCGATTTATTTACCGGTTTTCAGTGATACAAAACCTTTGTATATTGGTTTTTTCCATACCGGAGCTTATCAGGAAACGATTGGAGGTTATGGTGGAGTTCATCACTGTTTGATGCCGCAACCTAAACATATTTTAATTAACAAAGACGAAGAAGGAAATTTCACCTACGAAGTTTTCCGAGAAGAACAAAAACCGGAAGAAGTTTTGAAACTTTTAGGATATTAAAAATTAGAAAGCCACAAATTTTAAAATTGTGGCTTTTTATTTTAAAAATATTTTGAAATTTTCTCTAATCTCAATTCTTCAAAATCATAAACTAAAATATCCGCAGTGGTATAATCTTGTAATTTTGAGTGTTCACTTGCAAAAGCAGCTACAAAAATTTCTGCAGCATTTGCGGCTTTTATTCCGTTAGTTGAATCTTCAATCACCATGCAGTTTTCTTTTAATTCGCCACTGAGTTCTGCGGCCAATTCAAAGATTTCGGGATGTGGTTTGGATTCCTTTAAATCTGCACCACTAATTTTTGCCATAAAATATTTTTCCATATCAAATTTTTCAAAAACCCAATTAATGGTATTCATGTGTGCGGAAGAAGCCAAAACCAATTTCACATCATTTTCAAAATAATGGAGAATTAAATCTTTTACACCGGAAATCAAATCAAAATCAGGATCGGTATCAAAATAATGTTTGAAATAATTTCTTTTTATGGAAGCCAAATCTTTCCATTCGATTTCAAGATGAAAGCGGTTTATTAGCGTTTCACAAACTTTTTGTGTAGAAGATCCTGTGAAAGAGGAATACAGTTCTTCTTCAACCATAATTCCAAAGTCTTCAAACATTTTAAAATACGCTTTTCGGTGAAGTGGTTCTGTATCCACAATAACACCGTCCATATCGAAAAGAACTGCTTTTAAGGGCATTTTTTGAAAATTTTATACAAAAATAGGATTTAGAAAATACTTATCTTTGAAAATTCAAAATTTATAATCTAAAATTTAAAATTTCAATGAAGACATACGCAGGAATTCCTGAAGAAAATGCAAGTTTAGAAAATTCGAAAGTGATGTTGGTAACCGTTCCTTACGACGGAACTTCCACTTGGGGAAAAGGCGCTGATAAAGGACCAGAATTATTTTTGGACGCTTCAGAAAATATGGAACTTTTTGACATTGAAACCAGAACAGAACCTTATTTGGAAGGCGTTTGGTTAGCCGGAGAAATTTCTGAAAATTCTTCTCCTGAAGCCATGACAGAAGCAGTTTACAACAAAACAAAAGAAATGTTGCAAAACGAAGGGAAGTTATTCACGCTTTTTGGTGGTGAACATTCGGTTTCTATTGGTTCCATTCGTGCAGTTGGGGAAAAATTTGAAAATTTAACGGTGCTTCAATTGGATGCTCATACCGATTTGCGTCCGGATTTTCATGGTTCTACCTCTAATCATGCTTGTGCGGTTTTTGAGGCTTCACAAAAATTAAATTTAGTACAAGTAGGGATTCGTTCTTGCGATGTGGAAGAAATGCAATATGTTCCTGAAGGACAATGTTTTTGGGCACATGAAATTGCAAAAAAAGAAGATTGGATAGATGATGTTTTGGAAAAAGTTTCCGGCAATGTGTATATCACCATCGATTTGGATGCTTTTGATCCTGCAATTGCACCATCAACAGGAACTCCTGAACCTGGAGGTTTACAGTGGTATCCAACTTTGGAATTATTGAAAAAAGTTTTCGAAAAATGTAATGTTGTCGCTTTTGATATTGTGGAATTAATGGATTCTCCTTATGCAAAACCAACCGCTTTTTTAGCTGCAAAACTGTATTATAAAATGTTGGCTTATTATCATTTGAGTAAAGCGTAAAATTTTTAAATTATATTGATAAACTTTTCGGTTGTTCCGAAAAGTTTTTTTGTTTTATGTTTGAACATGCAAAATTTATTTGATCAGCTTCCAGATTATAATCAAAACCTGCTTCCAAAAGATGGTACGGTAAATTATTATGGAAAAATATTTTCAAGTGAAGAATCGAATCTGTTTTTTGAATACTTAATTTCAGGAATTCCATGGAAAGCTGATGAAGCGGTAATTTTTGGAAAGTTAATTGAAACCAAAAGAAAAGTAGCTTGGTTTGGCGATGAAAACTTTGAATATACCTATTCCGGAAGAACCAAAAAAGCCATGAAATGGACTCCGGAACTTATGATTCTAAAAAATAAATGTGAAGAAATCACTGGAGAAAAATTCAATTCCTGTCTTCTGAATTTGTATCATAATGGAAGCGAAGGAATGGCTTATCACAGCGATGGAGAAAAAGATTTGAAAAAAAATGGAGCAATTGCTTCACTGAGTTTTGGTGCAGAAAGAAAATTTTTATTCAAGCACAAATTCACTAAAGAAAAAATTGAAATTTTTCTGGAAAACGGAAGTCTTTTGGTGATGAAAGACCAAACCCAAACTTTTTGGCAGCACCGACTTCCAACGACCAAAAAAGTTTCTACGCCAAGAATTAATTTAACCTTTAGAACCATAGAAATTTTTTAATTAAAGAAAAAATCCTCAGAAAAACTGAGGATTTTAATATTAAATTTCTGAAAATTAGGCTTTCAAATATCTTGCATAAGCATAGCCTTCTTCACCATCAGCGGTTCTAATTTTCCACCAATCGTCCGAAGATTGCTCCACCAAAGTTACGTTTTCACCTTTTGCTGCTTTTCCAATAATAGCAGCCTCTGTAGAAGGTTCCTGACGAATGTTAAGATTCGATTCTTCTGTGGCAACTGTTAAAGAAGCGCCACTTGCTAATCCAGCCACTTGAACATCGATATTGATATCAGAAGCAGAATAAGTAGAATCAATCGTTCCCAAAGCATTCCAAACGGCATCTTTGGCAGAAGTGGAAGTTGCGTTTCCGGAAACATAAAGAATTCCGTCCTGTTCTCTTACTTGCAAACTATCAATTCCGGCAGATTGTGCTGCAGAAATTACGCTGGCATATTTATCTTGTAATGCACTCATTATTTATTTTTTTTAAATTTTTATTATTTTACAGTGTAGTTGTAATTCACTTTTCCTACTTGTAAAGCGTCAACCGATTCTTTAATTTTTCTTGCCTGCACTTGGGAAACATTTCCGGTTAATGTAAGCTCACCATTAATAACTTCTACTTTTACCGAAGGAAAATCTTTAACAGCATCTGCTACTTTTTGCTGAACTACAGGATCCACTGCTGAAACTGTTTCTACAGGTGCCGGTTCTGCAATTACCGTCATATCCATTACGTCTTTTATTCCTTCAATTTTTTTTAAGTCGGCAATCATAGCATCTCTGGATACTGCATCAGTAAAAGTTCCGCTTAAATGAGCAATTCCCTCTTTTACTTCAACAGAAGCTCCAGGATTTGATGTTACTACCGTTGTTGCTTGAGTTTGTAACTCAGCATCTGTTACTTTTTTCTTACAAGAAATTGATCCGAAAGATACTGCAAGCGCTAAAGCAGCCATTGCGATTGTTTTTTTCATAATAGTTTATTTAATGTTTAAACAAATTGAATTTGACCAAATTTAATAATAAAATCTGTACCATAACTCTTAAAAATCTTTAAATTTTTCTTAAAAAATGTAGAAGTTATTCATTAATAATTTTCATTTTTTGATGATGAATTTTAAAAAAAAAAGAATAATCAAGTTTAATTTTTTAACTCTTGAAAGTTCCTTTTAACCATCTTTAACAAAAAAAACTATATTTGTGAAACTTTGAAAGACAATTATGTATTCTAAATTTCTGAAAATTTTTCCTTTTATTACTCTTACCATTGCTGTTATTCTTCACGGAATTAATTTAATGAATCCTTTACCTAACGATTATATTGTTTTGGGTCATTTGCTTTTGATTTTAGGATTAATTACTTACGCTTTAAGAAGAAAAAATCTTACTACTTGGATTTTGGTGAGTATTGTAATGGGGGTTATTATCGGAAGAGATTTTCCTGGAATTGCTCTTTCGCTACAGCCTTTAAGCCAGGGATTTATCCGTTTAATTAAAACCATTGTTGGGCCTATTCTTTTTGCCACATTAGTTTATGGAATTGCCGGACATTCCGATTTGAAACAAGTAGGAAGAATGGCTTGGAAATCATTGCTTTATTTTTATTCTGCCACTACTATTGCGCTTTTCATTGGTTTAGCAGCCATTAATATTTCGCAGGCCGGAAAAGGAATTGATGCTTCAAAAATTCCGCATCAGGAACTTCCCAAAACTTCTGCCGTAAAAGAAGCAGATATTAAAGCATTGGAACAAATTCCTGAAGCTAATCATTGGATTTTTAAGACGACCTCCTTTTTCAGAGATGTTTTCCCGGAAAATATTATTAAATCTATTTATGAAAATCAGGTTTTACAAATTGTCATTTTCGCGGTGATTTTCGGTATCGGTTTGGCGCAACTTTCAGAAAAAAAGAAAAAACCTTTGGTGGATTTTATGGAAAGTTTATCGGAAACCATGTTTAAATATACCCATATCATCATGTATTTTGCACCTATTGGAGTTGGCGCTGCAATGGCTTATACGGTAGGACACATGGGAATTGATATTTTGAAATACCTTTTCATGTTATTGCTTACTTTATATTGTGCTCTGTTTGCATTTTTACTTTTGGTGTTACTTCCAATTGCGTTATACATGAAAGTTCCGATTAAAAAATTTATACAAGCGATTAAAGAGCCGGTTTCTATAGCTTTTGCGACTACAAGTTCAGATGCCGCACTTCCTGTGGTAATGCAGAATATGGAAAAATTTGGAGTTCCAAGGAAAATTGTTTCGTTTGTAGTTCCTACAGGATATTCTTTTAATTTGGATGGAACGACCCTGTATCTTTCCTTAGCTTCTATTTTTGTGGCGCAAGCTGCGGGTATGGATCTTTCTTTTGGACAACAGTTATTAATTTGTTTAACGTTGATGATTACCAGTAAAGGCGTTGCTGCTATACCAAGAGCTTCTCTAATTATTTTAATTGCAACGGCAGATCAGTTTGGATTACCCACATTTATTATTGCCGCTATTTTAGGAATTGATGAATTAATGGATATGGGAAGAACTTCGGTAAATGTTATCGGTAACTGTTTGGCTTCCGTAGTTATTGCTAAATGGGAAGGAGAGTTTGATCAAGAAAAAGCACTTCATTTTGTAGAAGAATAAATAGAAAAACTTCGGAAATTTTCCGAAGTTTATTTAATAAGAATTCACAATTGACTATTCACTATTCAGCAATTTACTCAATAGAAATCTCATCTACAAAAATAAAAGCATCACCTCCAAAACCTTGATGCCAATCCGGAAGTTTCCCAAAATTGTAAGCTTTTACCTTCACATATCTTGCTTCTGTAGGAAGGATTTCTGCATCAAATTTTTTCAAAATAATGGAATCTGTTTTGGAATCAATATCGTTGTGAACCGTTGCTACAAGAAAAAAATCTTTATTATTAGAGGAAAGATAATATTCCACTTTTCTCGGCACCAGAATCCAACTTCTTTGGTCTTGCAAATAATTAGAAGAAATTTTGGTAATATTTTGTGGCGATTTTAAATCAATGATGGCTTCAAAATCTTCGCTTTGGTAACCCTGCCAATTTCCTTTTCTCCAGTTCTCGTCGCCAAAAAGTCCATCAATAATCGCTCGATCTCCACCACCAGAATATTGCGGATTGTATTTGCTTTTAATATCGATATCCCATTGGTTGGGTCTTCTGTGAAAATAGGCTTTTCCTACACTGCTTTTTTCTCCGTTTCTTTCCGCGTAATAATAAAATTTGGTAGATTTTGTAATGTTTATTGGGCTTTTATAACGTTTAAAATCATTTTCGGAGAAGGAATAACAAATTTTATCTTTCTCATCCAAACCTTCAAATGAAACTTGCGTGTTAAAATCAAAAATGGCGTCACCTTTTGCTATTGGAGTAGCAACAAGTTCTTTATATTTCTGATTTGGCAAAGATTTAATATTCTCAAAACCGAGATGTTTTAATTCTGATTTCGGGGTAGATTTCGTAATGATTTTTGAGGTTCCATTTTCAAAATTAATTTTAATTTCGTCAAAATAAGGGGTGGTCGTTTCCCATTCCGGTTTTCCGGGAGTTACGCTGTAAATTCCCATCGAGCTCAACACAAACCATGCGCTCATTTGTCCGCAATCTTCATTTCCAATTAATCCGTCCGGTGAATTTTTGTAAAAATTATCGAGGATAAATTTTATTTTTTCGTTGGTTTTTTCAGGTTTACCAACAAAATTATAGAGATAGGCGATGTGATGACTCGGTTCGTTTCCGTGAGCATATTGTCCGATTAATCCCGTAATATCAACCTGTTCACGACCTGTCGTTTTTTCGGGAGCGGAGAAAATTCTATCCAAAAATTTTTCAAAATTTTCCTTTCCACCGTGAAATTCAACCAATTCTTCTACATTTTGCGGGACAAAAAAAGAATATTGCCAGGAATTTCCTTCGGTGAAATTATTGTTCACTTCTCGCGGTTCAAAAGGTTCCAGCCAACCTCCATTTTTCCGGGTTTGCATAAATCCTGTTTTTGGATTGTACAAATTTTTCCACGCTTGTGAGCGTTTTATAAAATACTCGTAATCCTCTTTTTTGTTGAGAATTTTTGCCATTTGTGCGATACACCAGTCGTCGTAAGCATACTCTAAAGTTTTGGAAACGCTTTCATGTTCGTCATCCACGGAAATATAAAACTGTTTTTTGTAAGCATCCAAACCAAAAATATCCAACATTGCAGAATTTTTTGAGGCTTCAAATGCCTTTTCATAATCGAAACCCTTAATTCTTTTTGCCATTGCATCCGCAAGGACGGAAACGGAATGATAACCAATCATGCATTCCGTTTCGTTGGCGGCAAGTTCCCAAACCGGTAATTTTCCGACTTGTTCATATTGTTTGATAAAAGTGTTGATAAAATCAGTTGTTCTTTTTTTATCGATTAAAGTCATCAAAGGATGCGCTCCACGAAAAGTATCCCAAAGTGAAAATACGGTGTAATAATCATGGTTTGCTGTGTGAATTTTGTTATCTCTTCCACGGTATTTTCCATCAACATCTTGGTAAATATTGGGTTGCGTAAAAACGTGATACAAAGCGGTGTAAAAAATAGAGAGTTTGTCTTTATCTTCAGATTTTACTTCAATTTTTGAAAGTTCTTTGTTCCAGAGTTTTTCTGCATTTTCTTTAATTTCCTCGAAATTATGGGAGGTTCCTTCCGAAAGCATATTTTTGGCAGCGCCTTCAAAAGAAACCGGTGATAAGGCCACTTTCACCAAAATTTTTTCTCCTTTTTTAATTTTTTTTGAAGCCAATAAACCAATGTCCGTTTTAGTGTTAACATAATTCAAATCTTTTGGTAATTGAGTTTGTAAAACTTTAAACTGAAATGGTTCACTAAACTCAATTCTCGCAAAAACATATTGGTTTGTTGCCCAAGCTTTGCTTTGTCTTAAAACTTCAATGGTTTTGTTATCAATAATTTTGATTTCTCCATTCAGTAATTCATCACGATGGTTTAAGTCTAAAATAATATTTGCTTGACCATTTTTATTAAAAATATATTCATGATAACCCACTCTTTTTGTGGTCGTTAACCGAACATCGATATTATCGTCATCTAATTTAACGGAATAAAATCCTGCGCTTGCTGTTTCGTTTTTGTGAGAAAATTTTGACGAATAATCTTTAGGATTCAAACTTGGTTTTCCCATTGTCGGCATCAACATCATATCTCCGTAATCCGAAACGCCGGTTCCGTTCAAATGGGTGTGAGAAAATCCATAAATGATGGAATCAGAGTAATGATAACCGCTACATCCGTCCCAACTTCCGTCGATTCTTGTGTCAGGAGAAAGTTGCACCATTCCGAAAGGAACTGTTGCACCGGGAAAAGTGTGTCCATGTCCGCCAGTTCCTATAAATGGGTTGACGTATTTTGCAAAATCTTGGGAATAAAAACTAAGAATAATAAAAGAAAACAAGAGTGAAAAATTTTTTTTCATTTTTGAAATTTTGATTTTTTTAAAATTAGTCATTTTGAGAATAACAGTAATGTGATAGATATCTTTTCTTTAAATAAACGAAATGGTAAATTTTCCGTAAATTTGTAAACTAAAAATTGGGATAGAAATTATGTTGACGAAAACCAAAGTTCAGGATTTTCTGAAAGAAATTGAAGTTGATGATTTAGTGCATAACGTACAAGTAATGGGTGATGATGTATATATTGATATGACCGCACATTCACCGGCAATGCACGAAAAAAAGAAGTTGGAAGCCGCCATGAAACAAGCTTTTTCTTCAGAATTTGGAGAAAATATTAATCTTAAACTGAAAATTGCTTCTCCAGAACCTACAGAAGTTCAGCAAAACCAGATTAAAGGAAAACAAATTCCGGGAATTCAGAATATTATTGCTATTGCTTCCGGAAAAGGAGGTGTTGGAAAATCTACCGTTGCTGCCAATTTAGCGGTAACTTTAGCCAAAATGGGATTTAAAGTAGGTTTATTGGATGCCGATATTTATGGACCTTCTGTTCCAACCATGCTTGATACAGAAGGTGCAAAACCTTTATCTGTGGAAGTGGACGGAAAAAATTTGATGCAACCGATTGAAAATTATGGAGTGAAAATGCTTTCCATTGGCTATTTTTCCGGAAGCAATCAAGCGGTGGTTTGGCGTGGACCTATGGCTTCAAAAGCTTTGAACCAAATGTTAAGAGATGCACATTGGGGAGAATTAGATTTTTTATTGATTGATCTTCCGCCAGGAACGGGAGATATTCATTTATCTATCATTCAGGAAGTTCCGGTAACTGGAGCGGTGATTGTTTCTACACCACAACATGTAGCTTTGGCAGATGTTAGAAAAGGAATAGCGATGTTCCAAATGGAAAGTATTAACATTCCGGTTCTTGGTTTGGTAGAAAATATGGCGTATTTTACACCTGAAGAATTGCCGGAAAATAAGTATTATATTTTCGGAAATCAAGGAGCACAATATTTAGCGGATGATTTAGGAATTCCTGTTTTGGGTGAAATTCCTTTAATCCAAAGCATCAGGGAAGCTGGAGATATTGGAAGACCGGCTGCTTTGCAGGAAAATTCTAAAATCGCAGAAATTTATAGAAAAACAGCTCAAAATATGGTGGAAAGTTTAGTGGAAAGAAACAAAAACCTTCCTCCAACAGAAGCGGTAAAAATTACCACAATGGCGGGATGTTCGCCGAAAAAATAAATTTTTGGTTTGATATAGTTTGAAAGTTTGAATTTGTTTGATTGCAGTTCGAATAATTTCAAACAAAATCGAACAATATCAAATAAATTCAAACAAAGAAATTGATGACAACAGATCCAAAACATGAAGAAACTGTAACTAAGGTAATGGAAGCCTTGGAAAGCATCCGTCCTTTTTTAAACGGAGATGGAGGCGATATTGAACTGGTGGATGTAAAAGATAAAAAAGTGTTTGTAAAACTTAAAGGAAACTGTAATAGTTGTCCCATGAGTTTTTCAACCATGAAATTAGGGGTGGAAAATACCATTAAGCAATATGTTCCGGAAATTGAAGAAGTTTTAAATGTATATTAATCCATCCAAAAAAAATAAAAGCAGACCTCAAAAGTCTGCTTATTTTTTTTAAATTAATTTTTGCTTTTCAAATTTACTTCATATAAATCGTTTCTCCTATCTTTAAGAATTTGTACGGAACCGTTGTAATGCAGTTCTTTCAATAAATTCAAATCTACATCCACAATTAAGGTCATTTCGGTATTTGGTGTAGCTTCTCCTTTTACCGCATTTGAAGGAAAAGCAAAATCGGAAGGTGTAAAAACTGCCGCTTGTCCAAACTGGATGTCCATATTATTTACACCCGGTAAATTTCCTACACAACCAGCAATCGCAACATAGCACTCGTTTTCTATGGCTCTTGCTGCGGCGCAAGCTCGAACTCTAGTGTATGCATTTTGGGTATCGGTAAGATACGGAACCAATAAAATTTTCATTCCTTGTTCCGATAAAATTCTTGGTAATTCTGGGAATTCTACATCGTAGCAAACTAAAATTCCTACTTTTCCACAATCGGTGTCAAAAACTTTAACTTCGTTTCCACCGATCATTCCGTAATATTTTTTTTCGTTTGGTGTGATGTGAATTTTTCTGTATTGATCTCTTTTTCCGTCGCGATGAAGAAGATAACTTACATTATACAGATTTCCGTTTTCCATAACAGGCATACTTCCGGCAACGATATTGACGTTGTAACTTACCGCATATTCGGCAATTTTATCTACAATTTCTCCGGTTTTTTTGGAGAGTTCTTCCATGGCTTCTCTTTCATGAAGATGGTTGAATTCCGCCAAAAGTGGCGTGTTGAAGAGTTCTGGGAAAACACAAAAATCTGATTTATATCCGCTAATAACGTCCACAAAAAATTCTACCTGTTGGAAAAAATCTTCGATTTGTTTGAATTTCCGCATTTGCCACTGAACCAAACCAATTCGGATAACACTGTCTTGCATCGTATTTTGCTGCTGTGTGTAGTAGATGTTGTTCCATTGCATCAAAACGGCGTATTCACCGGATTCTTCATCTTTCGGAAGATAATTTTTCAAAATTTTTATCGGCGAAAAACTGTTGGAAAGCTGGAACGTAAGAACCGGATCATAAATTTCTTTTTTCCGAACTTTTTGGATGTATTGTCGTGGTGAAAGTTCTTCGCTGTGGACATGGTAATTCGGAATTCTTCCTCCTAGAATAATTGATTTTAAATTTTTCAATTCGCACAATTCTTTTCGTGCATCATACAACCTTCTTCCTAAACGCAGCGATCGATATTCCGGATGAACGAAAACTTCAATTCCGTATAACACATTTCCAATGTTGGAATGCGTATTGAAACTCAGGTTTCCCGTAATTTCTTCATAGGTATGTTGATCGCCAAAAAGTTCATATTGTACCACAATGGAAAGTGCAGCAGCAGCCAATTTTCCATCCACCGTGATGCAGATTTGTCCGTCTGGAAAAATGGAGGTAAGCTTTTGTATATTTCTTTTAGACCAGGTATTGTCTTCAATTTCCGGATAAGCTTCCTGCATAGATTGTACTAATTCATCATAATCATCTAACGTAAGTTTTCTTATGTCAATTTGCATTTTTTTAATTGTTTTTTAAATGAAAACGCACCAAAAGGTGCGTTATTTTTCAAATTTATGGACTTTTGGTTAAAAAAGTTTATACAATTTTTATTTCTTTTTATTTCTCAAATTATCATAAATATGATGAATTAAACCGTCTGCAACGGAAATTTTGGGAACAAAAATTTTGCTGATGTCACTCCAGTTCATCACATTGCTGTAGATTTTTAACGCAGGCTCCAAAACATCGGCTCTGTCTTCCCGAATGTTGTATTTTGCCATTCTTTCTTCCACAGAAAGTGACGCAATTTCTTTATGAAAAGTTTTAATATAGTTCAGTGTAAGTGGCTTGCCATCCTTGGTTTTACTCATGCTGAAAACTTTATTGATGTTTCCACCTGAACCAATCGCTACAATAGGTTTTTTGCTGTTGATGTTCTTGCGGATTTCCTCCTTCATCACGTTCCAGTTGTCTTCTGTAACCAATCCGTTCAAAAGTCGGATCGTTCCGATGTTGAAAGAGTGTTCGTATTTCATTTTACCGTTTTCGTAGAAAGTAAGCTCTGTAGAACCACCACCAACATCCACATAAAGGTAATCGAAATTTTTGTCGAGGCCTTCCGCCACGTGATTTTCGTAAATTAAAGTGGCTTCTTCATCACCGGAAATAATTTCAATTTCAATTCCTGAAGTTTCCTTTACAATTTTGCGGATTTTATCGCCGTTTTTGGCGTCTCTCATGGCGGAAGTAGCGCAAGCCCGGTAATGTTCCACTTTATAGATTTTCATTAAATCTGAAAAAATTTTCATGGAATCAATCACCATTTGGGTTCTTTCTTCTCCAATTTCACCTTTCGAAAAAACGTCCATTCCTAAACGAAGTGGAATTCGTAAAAGATTGAGTTTTGTAAATTCCGGTTTTCCTTTTTTTTCTTCTTTTACTTCACTGATGAGTAATCTTGCGGCATTGCTACCAATATCTATTGCGGCTATTTTCATGAATTAAATGTACTAATTTTTTGAAACTAAATATTTGTAGGTTTCTATTTGCGATCGAAATTCGGGTTCATTTTTGTTTTTTTCCACATAACCATTTCGCAAATTTTTATCCAGAATTCTTGCTTTTACGTTGTCTTTCAGTTGAATTTCCAAAATGTCTTTCAATTCTTTTTTTAAATTTTTCTGAGTTATTTTTACTGCGGCTTCAATTCGGTAATCCAAGTTTCGCGTCATCCAATCTGCAGAAGAAATGTATAAATCTTCAGCGCCTTTGTTGTAGAAATACATTACTCTTGCATGTTCCAGATATTCGTCAACAATAGAAATGGCGTGTATTTTTTCTTTAAAATCTTTTTGGTTTACGGCACAGTATATTCCACGAACTATCAACTTGATTTTGACGCCAACTTTTGCTGCTTCATATAATTTTTTAATGCATTCACGATCGCTTAAGGAATTAACTTTCACGATCATTTCGGCTTTTCTTCCAGCTTTGGCTTCGGCAATTTCTTTGTCGATGTGCCAAAAAATTTTTTCTCGCATAAATTGAGGGCAAACCAATAAGTTTTTGCAATTTTTTAAGGAATGAGTTGGATCTTCTTTTGGTTTTTTCAAGGCGTTAAAAACTTTATTAATATCCGCCATAATTCCTCTGTCTGAAGTCATTAGTAAATGATCTCCATATATTTTCGCCGTTTTTTCATGAAAGTTTCCAGTGCTTATAAATCCATATTGAAATGTTTTTCCGTGTACTCTTTTTTTAATTATGCACAATTTGGCGTGCACTTTTTTGTTGGGAATTCCGGTTAAAACTTTTATACCTTCCGGTTCCAGAATTTCTTTCCATTCCAGGTTGCTTTCTTCATCAAATCTTGCGCGAAGTTCCAGCATTACAGTAACATCCTTTCCGTTTCTTGCAGCACCTATTAATGCATTGATGATTTTGGAACTGCTTGCTAAACGATAAGCGGTTATTTGAATTGATTTTACATCAGGATCAATAGCGGATTCTCTCAATAAATCAACAACGGGACGATAATCATGATAAGGAAAACTTAAAAGGACATCTTCTTTCAAAATAACTTCAGTTACTCTTTGGTCATTAGGGAATTTTGGATGTAGAAAAGATTTCCTTTCTTCAGGTTTTTTGTAAGCTTTGAATACATCGGGAAAATCCATAAAGTGTCTAAAATTATGGATTTTTCCTCCCGGAATAATGCTGTCTCTTTTGGTTAAGCTGAGCTTGCGAATCAAAAATTCTAAAAGCGCTTTATCCATATTTCGATCGAAGACAAATCTTGTGGGTTTTCCTTTTCTACGGTTTTTAATGCCTTTTTCAATTTTGTCTGCAAGGGTGGTCTTAATATCGTTATCCAGATCAAATTCTGCATCTTTCGTTACTTTAAAAGCATTCGCTTCAAAATCATCAAAACCAAAAAAATAGAAAATTTCCGGAAGCATAAACGTAATGACATCTTCTAATAAAATGACATTTTTTTCTTCATTTTCTGAAGGTAACATTAAAAATCTACCCGTAAATCTGGAAGGGATTTCGATAATGGCAAAATTGCTTTCGTACTGCCATAACTTTTTGCGCATCGCAACACCCAAATAAAGACTTTTATCCCGAAGATAGGGCATGGGTTTGTTTTCCTGAAGCATTATAGGAACGACATGAGATTCCACCACTTCATCAAAATATTTTTTCACAAATATTTTTTGTTCAGCAGTTAGGTTTTTGGCAGTTTTAATGAAAACCTTTTCTGCTGCCATTTCGATTTGAATTTTTTTCCAGATTTTATCAAAATTTTTTTGTTGCTCTATGGCAATATCATTTATTTTCGATAATATTTTGGAAGGTGGCTGAAAAAAAGAATCAGTGATAAATCGATCCTTAAATTCCATGGCACGTCGTAAACCGGCTACACGAACGCGGAAAAATTCGTCCAAATTATTGGAGAAAATCCCGAGAAATCTTATGCGTAATGCTAAAGGAACGGTTTCATCCATGGCTTCCTGCAAAACACGTTCATTAAAAGCCAACCAAGTGACATCTCTAGGATTGAAAAGTTGTGACATTGCTATTTATTAGATTTCCTCAAAAATAAGGATTTTTAAAGGATATTTTATGACGCAGATCATACAACCAATGCTAATTTTTCGTTAATTTTGGGGCAAACCCAATTCATGTTTTCGAAAGAAAATCTTATAAAAAACAAAGTTCCAAAGCAAACTTACAGAAAAAAAGAAATGGTTTTTCGCGAAGAAGAGAAAGCGCAGTTTCTGTATTTTCTGTTTGAAGGCGAAGTTAGAATCCATAACACCGATTCCGAAGGCAAAGAATTTTTGATTGATAAAGTTATTGGAAAAAATTTTTTGGGAGAACCTCCTTTTCTTTTGGGCGAACGTTATCCTGCAACTGCAATTGTAGAAAGTGAAACTGCGGAAATTTACAAATTCAGCAATGACGATTTTCAAAAAATTATGATTGATCATCCGGAGCTTCTTATTGAGTTTATGCGCGGAATTGCAAGAAAAGCGTACGAAAAAACAAACAAAATAAAATCGATTGTTCACCAAAACCCGCAGGAACGAATTCTGAATTTTCTAAAAAATCACAAGCGCAATTTAGGCATTTGTCCCGAAGAAAAAATGCAGATCGACGTTACAAGAAAAGAAATTGCCAATTCCACAGGTTTAGTAATTGAAACTGTGATCAGAACTGTAAAAAAGATGGAAAAAGACGGAAAAATTGAATTGATCAACCATAAAATTTTCTTCTGATGAAACTGACGTTCTGGCTAAAATTCTCTGTTTTTAATTTATTTATAGTAGCTCTTTTGGGTGTAATGATGCGTTATAAAATTGCGTATTCTTTGCCTTGGCTTGATCAGAAAAATGTTCAGGAAGCACATTCGCATTTTGCGTTTTATGGATGGATTACAACGGTGATTTACGTTCTGATCATGCGGTATTTGCAAGAAATACTTCCAAAAATTTCAATCAAAAAATATGAAAATATAGTAATATCCAATCTTATTGCATCCTTCGGAATGTTGGCTGCGTTTATTTATGGCGGTTATTTTTGGCTTTCCATAGCGTTTTCAACGCTCGCATTGCTGGTAAGTTTTGCATTTTTCTTTTTCCTTTTGAAGGATCTGAAAGCGGTAAAAGAACACTCAAAAATCTGGTTTCTGTCCGGACTTTTCTTTGCTGTTCTTTCTTCTTTAGGCGTTTTTTATCTGGCTTATATGATGGGGAGCGGAAACATCAATCAGGATTATTACTTGGCTTCAACGTATTATTATCTGCATTTTCAGTATAACGGATTTTTTATTTTTTCGTGCATCGGTTTTCTGTTGTATTCTTTAAGAGAAGTTGGAGCAGAAATTTCTGAAAAAGATAATAAAATGGTCTTCTGGACAATGTTTTTGGGCTGTTTAATCGGTTACGGACTTTCTGTTTTATGGATGAAACTTCCGATATGGATTTTCGCAGTAATCGTTTTGGGAACAATTTTGCAAACTTTTGGAGCCGTAAAATTATACTTAATTGTAAAATCAAATTGGGAAAAATTGGTGCTTAATTGGTCGCCAATGCAAAGATTTGTGTTGATTTTTGCCGGATTCGCCTTTGCTGTGAAAATAATTTTGCAATTGGGTTCCAACATTCCGGCGGTCAATCAGTTTGCCTTTGGTTTCCGAAATATTGTGATTGCTTATCTGCACTTGGTTTTGCTGATGTGTATTTCCACTTATTTGGTCAGTCAGATTTTGGCGACCAACTATTTTTTGATTAAAAAAGGTCTTATCAACGGACTGAAATTGTTTCTTTTGGGAATTTTCCTTAATGAAGTCATTCTCGGATTAATGGGAATTTTTTCAATCAAATACATTTCAATTCCTTTTGCAGCGCACGGTTTGCTTTGTGCTTCATTATTAATGTTGATTTCAGTTTTGATGATGTTATTCAGTTTGAAATCCAAACAGGAAGTCTGATCATTTCAAAATATTAGAATAAAAATCGGCTTGCAGATCTTCTCTGCAAGCCGATTTTTTAAAACATTAAATTAAATTTAAACTATTTCGAAAAAAAATTTATTGAGGTAAAATAACTCCGTCAACAACGTGAACCATTCCGTTAGAAGCTGGAACAGAAGCTACGATATTCACGGTTCCATTCACAGTTGGTTTTCCGTTCACCATTTTGATTGTGATGTTTTTTCCGTCCACCATTCCAAGATTTTGTCCGTCAGTAAACTGTTCAGCCTTGATTACGCCAACATAAGTGTGATGTCCCAAAATATCGGTCAGTTTTCCGTTGTTTTCAGGTTTCAGTAAATCGTCAACAGTTCCGGCTGGAAGTTTATCAAACGCTTCATTAACAGGTGCAAATACAGTGAAAGGTCCCGCGTTGGAAAGGGAAGTGGTTAAACCTGCTTTATCAACGGCAGTTACCAAAGTTGACAAATCTTTGTTTCCGGCAGCTAATTTTACAATATCCGGAGCAGAATCTTCATCTACTACACCTTCCTGACCGTGAGTTGCTGCAGTAGGAGTTTCAGTTCCGGAAGCTGCAGTGGTTACTATTTCATTTTTTTTACACGAAAATAAAGCTAAAGAAGCTAAACTTAGGATGAATAAGGACTTTTTCATAACATATATTATTTTATAAATTCCCTTGAAATTTTTAATAAAGTTAAAAGGAAATCGAATCTTGATGTTATGACTGAAATCATACTTTAAGCACTGAAAATGTGAAATTTATCAGCTTACTTGTGATGAACGTCACCCAAAATTACAAATCTTTTTTGTTGAATTTAATTAAAGACCATAAAAACGGTACAACCGCCCAAATCACGAGAATAATCAGCGAAATTCCCGTTCCGGAACCTGCCCCAAAAATTTTCTTGAAAACTGCTCCTGCATAACCCAGCATCGCTGCAATATCCAGTTGAAGCAACACAAAAATTCGTGAAAGTCCAATTGGATTGAGCGCTGCTAAAGTGGCCATTATTCCTTCAATCGGATAATCTGCAAATTGAAACATTAGAACAAGCAGAATTCCGTCATAAATAATGGCAAAAAACAGCCAGATGAAAATGGAAATTCCAATTCCTTTGGCTCTGTCCCGACTTAAAATTGCCGAAAGCATCGCAAAAGAAGTGAAAATGATGGAAAGAAAAATTCCAATTATAATTAGCGAAAATCCTGTTTCAATTGACGAATACAGCAGAATCGGAATGCCGCATCCAATTAAAAATGCTAAAATCAAAGCGCCCGAAAGTCCCAAAAAAATATTCAGCCAAATTTTTGACCTCGGAACGGGTTGACTGAGCAAAAGTTCGATGAACTGCCCTGAATTATAAACGTAAATCGTTGAAAAAATGATACTTACCAACGGAACAACCAATAAAACCACATTCAGTAAACTGATGGTTGCTTTGGTAAAGTTGCTTTCTAACCCTAAAACCGACCACGAAATAATGAACAGCAAAAGGGTGTAGAAAATGATAATTTTGTTTTTTAAAATATCGAAAAATATAAAACGGGCTATTTTGTTCATTCTTAATTTTTTCCCATGTGTTTTGCACACGACTATTGATATTGAACCCTTCGGTTTCTCTTTTTTTACTGAAAATTTTGTTTTTCGTTGCGCATTTCTTTCAAAATACTCACGATGGTTTCAGATATTTTTTCGGTTTTGTGTTGCGTTTTTAAATCTTCTACAGACTGATGCACCAAGATTTTTCCATCGTTCATAAAAACAATATCGCTTACAATTTCATCCAGTTCACTTAGGAGGTGCGAAGTGATGATAATGAGTTTTCCTGATTTTTTTTCCTTGATGATTTTATTTTTCAGAATTTCAGAAGCCAAAGGATCCAAGCCGGCTGTCGGTTCATCCAGAATAATAATTTTCGGATTGAACATAAAAGCCAATACAGCACTTACTTTTTGCGTTGTTCCACCGGAAAGTGTGCGCATTTTTTTGTCGTAAATTTTTTCCAGTTCGAAAGCCTGCAAAAGTTCGGTGTCCAAATCATTTTCTGCAACTTTTCGGGTGTCCTTAATCATTTGGATGGTTTGTCCGATCGTCATGTTTTCAGGATATCGGCCTATTTGTGGCATGTAGCCGATGTTCTCGCGGTATTTGTAGTGCTCTTTCACACTTTCTCCATTTACCAGAATATCACCATCTTCGGTTACATTCAAACCTAAAATACATTTGATTAGCGTAGTTTTTCCGCAACCGTTCGGTCCGATAAGCGCAATGGAATGTCCATTGTCGAAATTCAGCGAAACATCATTCAGCGCTGAGAATTTTTGGAAGGTTTTGGTAAGATTTTTTATATGAATCATAATTAGGATGGGAGATGGATGCTCGAAGATGGAAGTTTATCTTGCGACCGCATGTTATAACTATTTTATCTGATTTCGAAATGCGATTCTTTGGTTCATTAAATGGTAACGGTTTCCATAATTTTCTTCAAAAATTTCTTGAGTTATGTAATTTCGGTTTTTAGCTTTGTACAGACAAGTGACCACTTCTGCAAGTGAGCGAATTGCATAACCTAGAAATTTCCTGAATTCAGCATTTGACTGCAATATGGATCCTTCTGCAATATTAAGCGCGATGCTATCTGCGGCTCTGTTTATTTGTGATATAAGGTTATAAATTTCTTTTTGAGGAAATTTAAGAGACAATCTGTGGATTTCTTCCCCGAAATCCATCGACTTTTGCCAATTAATCAATTTTTTAAAACTCATCTTTTTTTTCTACAATTTTCAAACACCCATCATCCAGCACCCAACATCCATCATCCCGCTTCCATCTTCCTTCTTCCATCCTTCAATTCCTCACTGCCTTCATCAACGGCTCATTATCCACGAAATTTTCGGGTGTCAAACTTGGAATTACTTTTTCAGTTTTGTCCAGTAAATCAACAAAAAATGTTCGGAAAAGCAACATTACAGAAGGATTTTGTTCCACCAAAACGGAATACATACTCAAGGGATGAAACGGAACATCACCGATTTTATCTTTGTTCAGGTCGTAACCTTCGTATTTGTCCCAGTAATTTTCGTTGAAATCGTTCATCACCATACTTCCGCTTGTACTTACATCGAAAGTATTATTAATAAAATTATTACCTCTGACGCGGTTTTCCATACAGTTGGCGTTTACTTTCATTGCCCAACCGTTGTTTTGGAAATTATTGTTGTAGAAGTCTATTTTCGTAGCACCATCGGCAAAAATGGCGGTCGTATTATTTTCAAAATAGTTGTTTTTTATTTTGCTGTAAGAAATGTCCTTTAACAAAATTCCGTAAACGCTATCTCCCCAGTTATTGAGGAATTTATTTTTGTACATCCCAATATTTAACGCGTACATTACAGCAATTCCGGCATTGTTGTTGTCGAAAACATTTCCGGCATAAACGCAGTCGTTCGCAAACATAAAATGCAGGCCGTAACGCAGGTTTTTTCGGGAAAGATTGTGGTAGATGTATGATTTTCTGGTTTTTTCGAGGTAAATTCCATCTTTATGACCAGAGATGAAATTATTCTTAATCCACATTTCGTTACAACCTAGGTTGTGAATTCCATCGCCAATATTTTCCTGCGAAGTTCCACGGTTGGTGGTGATTTTATTGTTTTGAATCAAAACTCGGTAACCACGTTGTGTGTAAATTCCGAAATGATTGTTTTCCAAAATATTATTTTCAATAATGGAATAACTGCTGTTGTAAATGTGAACTGCTGCAATACTCAAAATTTCATCACGCCCGGAATTAATAAGTTTGAAACCTTTCACCGTAACGCGATCTGCACTAATGATGATGTTTTCCCCTTTATTTTTAGCATCAATTACAGGTCGGTTAATTCCGATTAGAGTTATTGGTTTTTCGAGAACGATATTTTCAAAATAAATTCCTTTTTCCACCAAAATGCTGTCACCGCTGTTTGCAGCGGCAACGGCTTTATTGATGGTTTTGTAAGGCTCGTTTTTACCAACTTTCAAAATGTTGGAGAACATCAGAGTAGGAAAAAAAAGAAGAAAAAGAATTTTATAGTTCAAAACAAAAATTTTGGTAGAGATGACTCTGTTAAAAATTTCAAAGAAATTTTTGCAACACTCCAAAGGATGGGAATTTTTTACAATTATTTTGTGGTTAAAGTTGCGCCCAGTTCAGCAGCGGCTTTTTCGGCAGCGGCTTTATCTTTGTACGCTTGTGTATTGCCATTCATCGGGCTTTTGATGCTTCCGCCGGTGATAAATATTGCGTTAGAACTGTCGAAAAATTCTCCGGTTGGGAAATTGGCAACGTAGGTTTTGGCAGTGGATGCTTCTTGATGACTGGTTGCATAATCTTGCATGCATTTGATGTCATCAAACTTGTACACTCTACCTTTTTCTGTAATTAATTGGGTTGCATATTTCGGTTCGGTAATGGTCATTTTACAATTTTCACATTGGTCTTTTCCTACCGCAATTTCTTGCGGTCCGCTTTTAGAGCAAGATATTATGGTTGTAAATATAATTGCGGAAAAAATAAGTTTCAGAAGTTTCATTTTAAAAATTTTTAGATGGATTTTTTTTAGAATTTTTGAATTCGAGAAATGCTAAAATAATTAAAATAGTGGCAACGCCAAACATAATCCAGCCTCCAATATCAGGATAAGAGTAGGCTCCGAAATTTAGAAGTTGTTTGAAACCAATAAGCGGCGGCTGATAACTCATACCGGGAACTACGATGGCTGCATTTGGATCTAGATTATGACCGTAATCGTATTCCCAAAGCCAGAAATCTACCATAAAGGCAACTCCGAAAATCACGAAGAGTGCAGCAAGAATATAAAGCCATCTTTTTTTGTTTAAAAACGCGGCCAAAAAACATAAAGCAGCGAAAAATCCGAGTGCATAAGGAAGGATTTTGAATTCCCAAAAATCTTCCTGATGTATGGTTTTCATACCGATGTAGTGGTTCAAGCCGTTGATGATTTCATAATCTCCGGTAATTTTGTTGGCGTGCAGAAACATTCCCAAGCCTTCCGGATATTGTGGTGCTTCCAAATAGATTGCCCAAAGTGGAACGAATATGGAAATGATAAGTGCAATTCCGCATATGATGAGTAATATTCTTGTGAGTTTTGTTATTGAAGTTGTTTTCATTTTTACTTTTATTTTTTAACGCCTCCCTTTCCGAAGCCAGTTTAGAAATGAAACTGACATTTTTAAAGAAAAAGGGCAGAGAAATCTGCCCTTTCAATTTGTTTTATTTTGTTTCACCTTGTTTTACAGGGCTTTGTGCATTGTCCTTTTTGTTATTCAGTGAGAATAATAAAGGCGTGTTGCTACCGGCCGGTGAAACTCTTACGTAGCCTTGCATTTCCTGATGAAGTGCGCTACAGAAGTCGGTACAGTACATTGGATACATTCCTGCTTTTTTAGGAACCCATTTCAAAGTTGAGGTTTCTCCAGGCATAATCAAGAGTTCGGCTGTTTGTGCGCCTTTCACTGCAAATCCGTGCGGAACATCCCAGTCCTGTTCAAGGTTGGTAATGTGGAAATACACTTCGTCGCCAACTCTTACACCTTCAATATTATCCGGTGCAAAGTGAGAACGGATTGCTGTTGCGTAAACGTGAACTTTATTTCCTTCACGAACCACTTTGGTTTCACCTTCACCTTTTGCAGCATATGGGTGTTTGTTTTCTGCAATTTTGTAGAATTTCACAGAATTCTTCATAATAATATCTGCAGGTGCGGCCTGTGCGTAATGCGGTTCACCAATGGTCGGGAAATCGAGCAGCAGCTTCATTTTGTCACCGCTGATGTCGAATAACTGTGCAGACTGTGTTAATTCCGGACCGGTTGGTAAATATCTGTCTTTTGTGATTTTATTGTAAGCCACCAAATATTTTCCGTAAGGTTTTTTGGAATCTCCACCCACAACCATCAAGTGTCCTACTGAGTAGAAAGTCGGCTGTCTGTCCAGAACTTTCAGCGTTTTGATGTCCCATTTCACTACTTCAGAAGATACGAAGTGAGAGGTATACGCGTTTCCTTTTCCGTCAAATTCGGTGTGAAGAGGGCCTAAACCTGGCTTCTGAACTTCACCGTGAAGAGCGGCTTCATACTTAATGATTGGAATTCCGTCAAACTCTCCTGAAAAAGTTTTTGCAGCAATCGCTTTCTGAATTTTATCAAAAGAAAATACAGGAATTAGAGCAGCCAACTTTCCAGAACCTACGATGTATTCGCCGGTTGGGTCAACGTCGCATCCGTGTGGAGATTTTGGACAAGGAATTAGATAAGCAATGTCTTTAAGGTCTTTCAAAGAAAGTACGGTTACTTCTTTTTTGATTTCTGAAGTTGCTGTTTGAGTTTCCTCATTGAATTTGTTGTGAGCATATTCTACAGCTACTTTTTTACCTTTTCCTGCTTTCAAATATTCTTCTGCTTTTTTCCAGTTTACGGCAAGAATAAAGTCTTTTTCGTTCTGAGAAGCATTTACTTCAAGAAGTGTGTTTGCCTGTTCTGAATTGTAGCATGAGAAAAAGAACCAACCGTGCGATTTTCCTTTTCCGGCGTGCGAAAGGTCAAAATTGAAACCTGGAGCTTCCAATTGGAAAGAAATATCCATTTCTCCGGAATCTTTGTTAACTCCGATAAAAGAAAGATATCCTTTAAAGTTTTGTTTGAAAGTTTCGATCGGAACGTCTCCCTGTCCGTCTGAAGGAACTGCAAAACGTGTTCCTGCAACCACATACTCTGTATTTTCAGTTAAGAAAGGAGAAGAGTGGTTACCTGCAGAGTTAGGAATTTCGATAATTTCCGTAGTTCTGAAAGTTTTAAGGTCAATTTTTGCAACACGTGGTGTGTTGTTTGCGTTGGCGAAAAGATATTTTCCGTCAATTTCACCGTTAGTTTGCGATAAAGCCAAATGGTGTTGGTCGTCCCAAGGAACAAATCCGTGAGAAGTTTCCAACATTGGCTTGGTTTCTTCGCTGTATCCATATCCGTTTTCAGGATTTACAGAAAATACAGGAACAATTTTTAAAGTTCTACCTGAAGGCAGTCCAACAACAGAAATCTGTCCGTTGAAACCACCACTCACAAAATTATACACCTCGTCCAGTTTTCCCGGCGCAACGTACACTTTTTCTGCAGCGTCGCCGCTTACAGCTGTTTCAGTTCCTTTCGGTTTACAGGAAATTACTGCTACAGATGCTAAAGCAGCAAGTCCTATCGTTTTTAAAGTATTCATATATATTTGATTATCTCTTTCAGTAAATTATTTCGCTCCGTCAATTTCACGCATATATTCTACAATATTACGTGCATCTGCGTCGGTAAGTCCTTGGTTTGGCATTCTAACCAAACAAAGTTCCAATTGTTTTTGTAATTCAGGGTCTACATCAATCATTGGATCAGGATTTGTGATGAAATTCATAATCCAGTGTGGGTTTTGTCTTGTAGTAATTCCTTTCCAGCCCGGTCCAACCAATTTTTCGTCGGTAGGTTTGTGACAGGAAGTACATTTTACTTCCGCAATTTTTTTACCTTCAGCAGCCATTGCAGGATCGAATTTTGATACATCAACATTGGAAGCATCCCATTTTCCTAAACCTCTTTTTGGATCGTAATCTCCAGAAGCTGAAGCGTTTTCTGCCGGTGCTTCGGTTGCCGATGTAGCAGAATTGTCAGCAGTTGGGATGGTGTCTGTTTTTTTGTCTCCACCGCAAGATACTAGTGCGAAAGTGAAGGCAGAAATTGCTAAAAATTTTAGATTTTTCATAGTGACCTATTTTATTGTTATTGTAGATATGATCATTTTTCTGTGACAAATTTACGTTCATCACAATACGCCAGAGTATGACTACGGTCATAAACCCGACCTGATTTTTATTAGGAATTTTGTAAGAGAAAAAATATCATTATGAAAAACATATTCGGATTGGCAATGTTGGCTTTAGTGGCCTTATCATGTGAAAAAAAATTAGAACACCCACTTCAGGACAGTAATATAATGCTGGAAGAGCCTGTTGTAAAAGTTGTGGACAGTGCAGCAGCAGGGAAACATGAAGGTTTGGCTCTCATAGAAGGAGCAGATTGTTTAACCTGTCATAAAGTGGATGCAAAACTTGTAGGGCCGTCTTACCAAGAAGTTGCTGATAAATATACCGATGCCGATATTGATAAACTGGCGCAAAAAATTATAGATGGTGGTGTTGGAACTTGGGGACAAATTCCGATGACGCCGCACGCCGGAATGAGCAAGGACAATGCTAAAAAAATGGTGGAATACATCCTTACATTGAAGAAATAAATTTTCAAATTTTCCATAAAAAAGGCTCTCAATCGTTGGTTGGGAGTTTTTTTGTGATTTATATCATCCTGAATTTATGACTGTAATCATAACCACTGACATTTGTTTGAAGTAATTTTGAACTATGAAATTTATCGTATTAGTTTTGTTTTCGGTTGTAGTTTTGTTTTCAGGAAGTAAAAATTTCCTGTTTTTGGCGGATTACAGCGTAAACAGAAATTTTTACGAACAACTCTGCATCAATAAAAACAAACCGGAAATGGATTGTCACGGCAAATGTCAGATGCAGAAAAAATCCGAAAAGCAGACTTCATCCAACGAAATTTTGAAAGTGAGTTTTGATATTAATTTAATGCAAAACCAAATCGTTGAAATTTCAAATTTGGTTTTTGAATTTTCTGAAATTCAAAAGATTTTTTCTGAATATTCTTCAGGAAATCTTCAGCCCGGCTACTACCAAATTTTACCGCACCCACCGCAGTTTTTAGTTTAAAATTTTCCAAAACTTTATTTTAAGATTTCTCCCAAATTGTTTGTTATGAACATATTTGAAAGACAATCTTTTGATTGTCTGTGCCGAGATCTTCCTAAAAATTATTCAAACTAAAATTTAAAAAAAATGAAATTTTCATTCAAAATACTCTTTGCCATTTTCGCAATGGCGTTCCTTTTCACATCTTGTAGAAATGAGGGCGATGATCCTGTAACTCCGACTGTAAACGAACTGGAAGGACTTACAAAAATTAAAGAATTCTCAAACGATACACATACTATTGAATTGTATTCCGCAACAGGAACGACTTTTTTAGGTTATAACGACATCAAACTTCGAATTAAAAATAAATCCAACAGTCAGTATGAAAAAAATGCAATGGTTTCCTGGACTCCTTTAATGCACATGACGATGATGACGCATTCCTGCCCGAAATCAGCAGTTTCTAAAGTGACTTCTGATGGAACTTTATACACCGGGTACATTGTGTTCCAAATGCCACAAAATTCTTCTGAATATTGGGATTTGAAAATCGATTACACCATTAATGGAACTTCTTACACCGGAACTTCACTAGTTGACGTTCCTGCCCAAACCAAAAAAACGGTGAACTCATTTTTAGGTTCAGATAACAAAAGATATGTTGTGTGCATACATCGATCCGAAAACGCCAAAAGTTGCTGTTAATGATATAAAAGTTGGCGTTTGGACGATGCAGGATATGATGAATTTCCCAGTTCAGGATGGTTATACCGTGAAAATAGATCCAAGAATGACCGGAATGGGAAATCACTCTTCACCCAATAATGTGAACGCAACTCAAAGCGGTGCCGGAAATCTTTACAACGGAAAATTATCTCTTACGATGACCGGTTACTGGAAAATTAATCTTCAGTTGGCGGATGCAGCCGGAACGGTTTTGAAAGGTGAAGAAATTTCTGCCACTAACGAAGCGAGTTCTATTTTCTTTGAGATTGAGTTTTAAACTGGATCTAATGACTAAACTTTATAGGTTTTTAAAACCTGAAAGGTTTCAAAAAAAAAATGAAAAAAACAATTGCTCTGTTTTTTCTGATCTTTTCTTTTGCTGAATTTTACTCACAGGAAATCCAAACAGATTCTGCAAAAGTCCATAACATTGAAGGCATTATCGTCATCGCAACCAAAAATCTGTCGAACAGCGAAGCAAAGCCTTTGTCAAGCATTGATGAATATTTGCAGAAATCAGGAAAAGTTGATATGATTAAGCGTGGCGCTTATGCATGGGAACCTACAATTAACAATATGCCCACTGAAAGAACGCTTGTTACTATTGATGGAATGCGGATTTTCGGAGCGTGTACCGACAAAATGGATCCGATTACTTCCTATGTCGAAGTTTCCAATTTATCAGAAGCCGAAATCAGTTCCGGACAGGGTGGAAGTTGCCACGGAAGCACGATTGGTGGCGCGATTGATTTGAAACGGACGCAAAATTCAGTTGGGGAAAAAAGATGGAATATCGGGGTGAATACCGGTTTTGAAGCGGTTAATCAACAGAAAATCTTTGGAACTTCAGCGAATTTCAGAAATGAAAAATTCTACGTAGATGCCGATTTTATGATGCGGAATGCCGAAAATTACAAAGAAGGTCACGGAAATGAAGTTGCCTATTCAAAGTTTCATAAATTTAATATTTCGGGAGTTACAGGCATGAAAATTGGAGAAAATAAGTTGGTGGAAGCATCCTTAATTTACGATAAAGCCACAGATGTTGGTTATCCTGCCCTTCCTATGGACGTTTCGTTGGCGGAAGCAATGATCACTTCCTTGAAATTTGAAATAGTTCCAAATTCTGAATTTTTTAAGAATTGGGAAACCAAAATTTATTACAACAATATCACGCACAGAATGGACGATACAAAACGTCCGAATGTTCCGATTCATATGGATATGCCAGGTTTTTCTACAACATTTGGCTATTATTCAAAGTTAAAAGCAGAGAAAAATCAGCACCAGTTTTTGTTGAATGTGAGCGGGTTTTACAACAATTCTCTCGCAAAAATGACGATGTATCCGAACAATCCTGCCGAAAATTTGATGTTTATGCTGACTTGGCCCGATGTAAACACACTTTTTCAGGGGATTTATCTGGAAGATTTGTGGAAATTCAGCGAACATTCAAGTTTGAAAATTTTGGGTTCTGTTGGTTTTCATCAGAATAGAATTAGGAGCGAATTTGGTTTAAACAGTCTGCAGATTTTTTATCCTGAAATGAAAGCCGAAAAAGCCGAATTTTAAAAAGCATCGCCGGAAATTACGTATGGAAAAAAGATTTTTGGAATTTTGGTTTTGGTGCCGGTTACGGAGAGCGCGCTCCGTCGGTTTCGGAAGGGTATGGATTTTATTTGTTCAATAGTTTTGAAAAATACGATTACATCGGAAACCCCAATTTGAAAAACGAAGTTTCGTTGGAAGGAAATGCTTTTATTGGCTTTAAAAAACCGACTTTTTCTGCGAAACTGTCTTCCTCGTATTTTCATATTTCGAATTATATCGTCGGGAAACCATTATCAGGTTTAGTTCCTATGACGATTGGTGCAAATGGTGTGAAACAATATGAAGCACTAGATTTTGCCACAATTTTGAATGTTATTTTGGAAACCGAAGTCCAACTTTTAGATGAATTGAAATGGAGAACGCAACTCGGCTATAACTGCGGAAAAGATTTCGAAAATGTAAATCTGCCTTTTATGAGTCCGTTTTCGTATCAAACTTCACTGAGTTATTTGAAAGACCGATTTTCTGCTGATGTTGCCGTGATTGGAAATACAAAACATAAAGATTTTAGTCCGGTTTACGGAGAAACGAAAACACCAGATTATGTAATTTTGAATGCTGGATTAGGCTATAATTTCGTGTTCGGGAAAAATAAAATTTACACAACAATTGGTGCTGAAAATGTGCTGGACAGATTTTACACAACCTATTCCGATTGGAATAAAATCCCAAGACCGGGACGAAATTTTTATGTAAATGTGAATTATTCGTTTTAGAAGAATTAAATTTGGAAATGATGAATTGATTTTGCTGAGCGAAGAACCTTTGTTTACATTTTGATAGTTAAGTGTTTACTAATTCTTTGAGACCTTTGAGATTAAATAAAATTGAAAATATAATATGAAAACAACATTTTTGACAATTTTTGCAGCAGGTTTATTGATGGTTTCCTGCAAAAAATCAGAAACTACCAATGAAACTGCATTGGCAACGCCAAGCGAAAATTCTACAGAAATTTCCTTGGAACAGGACGTGAAAACGATGACCGGTCCAAATGGTGAAAAAATTACAGTCGCTTACTTCGCAGAAGGGAGTGAAGTTGCCGTAGAAGTGAACAAAAACAACGAAGGCGAACATAAACTTTCTGCAAAAGGTGTTACAGACACAGGAAACCCATTATTTTCTGATGGGGAAGTAGTTTGGGAAATGAACAGCGACGGAACTTCCGGAACGTTGACGGAGAAAGGTGGCAAAGTGACGGTTTTTAAATAGAGAATTTCTGAAAATTTTTTAAAAGGCATTTCTGTAGGATTGTCTTTTTTTTGTTTCCCACAGATTGCACGGATTTTCACAGATTTTTTTCTCTCGCTGATTTGAATTCGTCGAACCACTTCGTTAGGTTTTGCAGATTTAGCTGATTAATTTCGGGGTTTGTCATTGGTAGGAGTGAGGAACAAACGACGTGGCAATCTCGACACAAATTTATTGTTTTGATTTGGGTTTCTACGGAATGACAAACGTGCGGTTTGCGCTCTTCGTAGGAGCGCTATGTTTTTTTTGTCATTGCGAGGAATGGAGCGGAGCGGAATGACGTAGCAATCTCAACTTTTTTTCAATGGATTGCTTCTTCGCTTCTTTTCAGTCGTTCATCGCAATAACAAACCGAATTTATAGCCCTGATTGCAGCGGCATCCTTTTTGTGAGGAGGAACGACGAGTAAAAAGATACAGCGAAAAGCAGGTTCCCGGCTCCAGAAAATAAAATTTTGACACTCCATTTCGCTTGATTTCATCAAGTTTCTGTCAATTTGTCACAATTTTTTGCTTGGTATATTTTTAGAGAATTTCTGAATAATTAATTGAAATTACGTCCATTTTTCAAATCAGAATTTAAAATTAAAAATATAAATAAAATGAGTAAAATAATTGGAATCGACTTAGGAACAACCAACTCTTGTGTTGCCGTAATGGAGGGAAAAGACCCAGTTGTTATTCCTAACGCGGAAGGTAAAAGAACGACGCCATCCGTTGTAGCATTTACGAAAGACGGTGAAAGATTGGTAGGTGATCCTGCTAAAAGACAGGCGGTTACAAATCCTCACAACACGGTTTATTCAATCAAAAGATTTATTGGGACGCACTTCAAAGATGATGCACTGGAAGTGGCAAGAGTTCCTTACAAAGTGGTTGCCGGACCGAACGATACTGTAAAAGTTAAAATTGACGACAGAGAATATACACCACAAGAAATTTCGGCAATGATTCTTCAGAAAATGAAGAAAACGGCGGAAGATTATTTGGGTCAGGAAGTGACGAGAGCGGTAATTACGGTTCCGGCTTACTTTAACGACAGCCAAAGACAGTCGACAAAAGAAGCGGGAGAAATTGCAGGTCTGAAAGTGGAAAGAATTATCAACGAACCAACTGCGGCTGCGCTTGCTTACGGTTTGGATAAAAACCACAAAGACCAAAAAATTGCTGTGTACGATTTAGGAGGTGGTACTTTCGATATTTCTATCCTTGATTTGGGAGATGGTGTTTTCGAAGTGCTTTCTACAAATGGTGATACACATCTAGGGGGTGATGATTTTGATGATGTCATTATCAACTGGTTGGCTTCTGAATTCCAAACTGAAGAAGGAGTTGATTTGAAAGCAGATGCCATCGCGCTTCAGCGTTTGAAAGAAGCGGCAGAAAAAGCAAAAATCGAACTTTCGGCTTCTACACAAACGGAAATCAACCTTCCATATATTACAGCAACGGCTTCAGGACCGAAGCACTTGGTGAAATCTTTAACAAGAGCGAAGTTCGAGCAATTGGCTGCGGATTTGGTAAGACGTTCTATGGAACCTGTTGCAAAAGCACTTTCTGATGCCGGTTTGAGCAAATCTGACATCGATGAGGTGATTTTGGTAGGTGGTTCTACAAGAATTCCGGTAATTCAGGAGGAAGTGGAGAAATTCTTCGGTAAAAAACCATCAAAAGGAGTAAATCCAGACGAAGTGGTAGCAATTGGTGCCGCAATTCAGGGTGGAGTTTTGACCGGTGATGTGAAAGACGTTCTACTTCTTGACGTTACGCCACTTTCATTGGGTATTGAAACAATGGGTTCTGTTTTCACGAAATTAATTGATGCCAACACCACCATTCCAACCAAAAAATCGGAAGTGTTCTCAACGGCGTCTGATAATCAGCCTGCAGTAAGCATCAGAGTTGGACAGGGTGAAAGACCAATGTTTAACGACAACAAGGAAATCGGCAGATTTGATTTGACTGATATTCCACCTGCACCAAGAGGCGTTCCTCAAATCGAAGTAACTTTCGATATTGATGCAAACGGTATTCTGAGCGTTTCTGCGAAGGATAAAGGAACAGGTAAAGAGCAGTCGATTAAAATTCAGGCATCTTCAGGACTTTCTGACGAAGAAATCGAAAGAATGAAGAAAGAAGCAGAGCAAAATTCTGCGGCCGATGCGAAACGTAAAGTGGAGGCGGATTTGGTAAACAAAGCTGACGGACAAATCTTCCAAACTGAAAAACAGCTGAAAGAATTTGGCGACAAAATTTCAGCGGACAAAAAATCTGCCATCGAAACTGCTGCTGCCGAACTGAAAACTGCTTTCGACGCAAAAGATATGGAAGCCATCAAAACAAAATCCGAAGCATTAGACAACGCTTGGATGGCGGCTTCCGAAGAACTGTACAATGCTCAGGCACAAGCGCAGCCTGGTGCAGATGCAGGACAGGGCAATGCAGGAGCAAACGCTGGTGCAGAAGATGTTCAGGATGCAGATTTTGAAGAAGTGAAGTAAGTATTGATTAACATCAAGTAATAATAATTAATAAATCGCTGTAAATGTTATATTTGCAGCGATTTTTATTTGTTTCTATTTTTTATTTACATTCAAATTTTATCGTTTTTTATTATATATTTGTACCATATTTGTAACGCGCGTTAATTAGCGATAATGTGCGCTTTATTATGTCTTAATTAGTCTTATTCGATACTTAAACTGATACTATGGGCTTTAGTAAACTAAAAATACCTAAGATTTGTGAGTTTTGTGAAAAACCGTTTGAAGCAAAAACAATAACTACAAGGTTTTGTAGTAAAGCTTGTGCTGACAAATCTGGAAAGAGACAAAAGCAGTTACAAAAGGCTGCTGAGCAGAAACAATCAATTTTAGAGAATTCTAAAAATAAAATTGTTGAGATTCAAACACGTCCGTATATTTCAATTACAGAAGCAACTATTCTTTTTGGAATTTCAAAAGATACTCTTAGGAGACTTATAAAGAATGAGATTATACCTGCCCATAATTTTGGACAGAGATTGACAAGAATAAGCAAAGAACATTTGGAAAAAATGTTTACAGCTGTAGAAATTCCGAAAGAAAAAGAAGCAAAGCCTGAAAAATTGAATTATACAATTGAAGATTGCTATACACTTTCCGAAGTGAGTGATAAATTTGGAGCTAATCCATCAACGGTAAGCAGCGTAATCAGGAAATTTAGTATTCCTAAAAAGCAGGTTGGTAATTTTGTCTATGTGCCGAAAGAACAAATTGATAAAATATTCGCTGGAAAATGAAACAACTATCTAAAACAAAAGTAACCGTAAGACTTCGCAGAGCAGAAGACCGGAAAGAATGGTACGTTTATATAGAAAGTTATCCCGTACAAATTTCCGGAAAGAAAACACCACAGCGTATTCGTGAATATTTGAACAGAAGTGTTACAACGGTGGAATGGGACAAGAAAAGAACTGCTCGAACAGATTCAACAGGAACAAAAACGTACAAACCGAAACGTAATGACAACGGGGTAATCATTTGCAAAAGTGAGAATGACCGTGAAGTAATGCTATATGCGGATGGAATCCGAAAACTTCGTCAACGAGAATATGATAATGTAGATTTATACAGTGATTCTGAAAATTTGTTAATTGGGCAAAAAGAAAAAAGTCAGAAAAATTTTATTGAATACTTTGGTAAAGTAGCATCTAAAAGACACGGAAAAAATTCAAGCTCTATCCTAATCAATTGGGAACGTACGATAGAATTCTTAAAAAACTTTGCAGGAGATGAATTGATGTTTTCTCAAATAGACAATAAGATGGCTGAAGGTTTTAAAAACTTTCTTCTATCCGCCCCTTGTGGAGGAAATAAAAAAGGGACTATTTCCAACAATACTGCAGCAACTTATTTTTCAATTTTTAAGGCGGCATTAAAGCAAGCATTTATTGATGGATATTTATTGGTTGACTTATCTTCAAAGATAAAAGGCATTCCGGAACAGGATTCAAGAAGAGAATATTTGACTATTGAAGAACTTAATATGTTGGTTGCAACTTCTTGCGAAAGAGACGTCCTTAAAAGAGCAGCACTTTTCTCAGCACTTACTGGATTACGTCATTCCGATATTCAAAAGCTTCGATGGAAAGAAATCAGCATAGAAAATAATGTGGTTAGACTAAACTTCACGCAGAAGAAAACTAAAGGTGTTGAATATACTCCCATTTCTCAGCAAGCTTTTCAACTTTGTGGAGAACCACGACAACCTGAACAATTTGTATTTGAAGATTTGCCAAATCCTTCCTGGATTTCAAGACCTCTTAAAAAATGGATTGAGAAAGCTGAGATAAAAAAGAATATTACTTTTCACTGCTTCCGTCATACTTTCGCCACCTTGCAGTTATCAAATGGTACAGATATTTACACAGTCAGTAAAATGCTTGGTCATACCAATGTGAAGACCACACAAGTCTATGCAAAAATAGTTGATGAAAAGAAAACTAAAGCTTCAGAAGCTATACAGTTGGCATTTTTAAAGAATAAGTCAGAATGAAAATAAAATACTTTGAAAATATTTTAAAATATTTGCCGGTCTTACTGGTTTGTATTTTTATTGGGCTTTTAGGACGGGAGCATTTTATCAAAAAAGGAGCAGATGAGTTTACGGTTAATATGATTTTTTGGATTTATGTTGGGTTAGGTATTTTAATTTTTGCAATTCTCAATTTATTTCTTGACCCCATTGTTAGTTGGCTGTTAAAGCGTTTTTCCAAGAATGTAGAATCTGAGTTAGTTGAAAAGCAAGAATCTGATTCCAAGAATCTTCATATCATTACATCTACGGAGAATTTTAAATTGAATGAAGAACCTTTGCAAACTATTCAAAATTCTATTAAAAAAGAAAATCCAAATTTTGAAGTTGTAAATGAAATATCCCTTACATTGGAGGAAAGTGAAAAAACAATTGAACTTTCTGATATTGAAAAAATAAGAAGTCAAGCCAAATCTAAAAATGAAGAAATCCTTCAGGAAAAGTTAGATTTTATAATGCATTACACAAAAGAAAAATTTGCTCCGCATTCAGAAGATGAAGAAATCAACAAGTTATGCATCTATTTAGTTGAATTTCTTAGAGATAGCAAGTTTGATATTTTAATCCCTTTAAAAGTAAATAATCTCAAAACTATTGATTTAATGCATTTTGGGTGGAATGTATGGAATCATTATAGAGGAAATAATCAGAGAAAGGATGTTGCTAAATTTTTGAAAATAGTTTTTTCTGAAAATTTTAAAGAAATGGAAGAACCAACAATAGAAAAATTGCTTACTTCAAGAAAAGAAGAAGGAGTAATTAAAATTGAAAATAATATGCTTCAATAAAGAAAATAGCAATTAACATTAAGCAGAAAATTGGTTATGATATTAATATGATTTAGTCATTTTTAATCATACAAAAAACATACATAGAACATAAATTATCATTGCACCATAACAATCATAAACGATACTTATGGATGCACAAGAAATCAATTTTGAAAATCTGCCAAAAGCAGTCGCACATTTGGTAAATGAAATTGCCGAAATCAAATCAATTGTAGAAAAAAGACAAGTTCCGGCAATTCCTACCAAGAAAATTCCTATTGACATTTCCGAAGCGTGTAAATTAATAGGAAAAGCCAAACCTACGATTTATACGCTTGTTCGTGAAAGAAAAATCCCGTGTTACAAAAACGGTAAAAAACTCTACTTTTTTGAAGATGAACTTTTGGAATGGATTTCTAAAGGGAAGAAGAAAACCTTATTGGAAATAGAATCAGAAGCTCTGAAATATCATAACCGAAATAGATAAGTTGGTTATGAACGAACAAAAATTCTTGTATCAGTCTGATACTCCTTCAAAAACAATTTACGATCGAGCGATGAAATATTTGGACGAAAAATACAATATTCGTTTTAATACTATTGCTTTGGAGTTGGAAATTCAATTGAAAGAACAGAATGAAACTTGGTCTGTTCTCAATATCAATTCCTTACTTATAGAATTGGCTCAATCGGGTATTGAGATTAATATGAATAAGCTGGAAATTCTGGTAAGAAGCCATTTGATTCAGCAGTATAATCCGATTCGAGAATATTTTGAAAGTTTAGAAACTTGGGATGGTAAAGATTATATAAAGGATCTCTGTCGATATCTCAAAACTAATGATGATGATGCATTCCTTTATCATTTTGAAAAATGGTTAACAAGAGCAGTTTTGTGTTCGCTAATCAAAGGATATGTCAATAAGCAGTCATTGGTTTTAGCGTCACATCAAAATTCTGGGAAATCCTCTTTTTTACGGTTTTTAATTCCGCCCAAATTAGAAAATTATTATACTGAAAATATTTCCATTGACAAAGACGGTATTATTTCTATTTGTAAAAATTTGATTTGCAACCTTGATGAATTGGCGGTTTTATCTAAATCCGATGTTAATACTTTGAAATCTTTCATTTCAAAAAGCAGTGCCAATATTAGACTTCCTTATGCAAGAAAAGCAGAATTTTTGGAGCGGATTTGCTCATTTGTTGGATCTACCAATAGGACTGATTTTCTAACCGATGAAACAGGAAGTATTAGATGGTTGATTTTTGAGGTACATTCTTTTGATTTTGAATATTCCAAAGAAATTGATATTGATAGAGTCTGGGCTCAAGCATATTTCAATGCTTTTGAAAGAAAAAATTATAATTCCGAATTGACAGTAACGGATATCACCGAAAACGAAAAGCGAAACGAAAAATATGCACAAGTTTCAATGGAGCAAGAGCTTATTTCTGCTCATTTTGAAAAATCTGAAAAAATCGAAGAATTTCTTACGGCAACAGACATTATGTTGGCAATGAATAATGCATTAGGATTACGATTGAATAATATAAAAATTGGAAAAGCACTCACCAGTTTAAAATATCAAAGGATGAAACATCCTAAACTTCAGGTGTATGGCTATCTCATTAAAAGAAAGCCTGAATGAAATGACTTACCAAAGTTACCAAGTTACCTTAAAACTTAAAATAGTCTAGTAATCAACGACTTATTGAGGTAATGATATTTTAAAATAGTTACCTAAAACTACCTAAATGAAAAATTATGGTAAGAAGGTAAAGAAAGGTAATTGTAAAAATATACCTTAAAATATTATTAATCAATGAAAGGGTAATTAGGTAAGAATATTTGAAAAATAATTACAAAACATATTACAGTATGAACTGCAAACAATTTAACAGCCTATCGTTGGAAGAAGTCCTCCAAAATCTCGGACACCTTCCCACGAAACAAAATGAAAAAGAAGCTTGGTATCACAACCCTTTTGCCAGCGAATCCCAAGCCTCTTTTAAACTCGATAAAAGACAAAATGTATGGTATCTCCATTCGGAAGGAATTGGTGGTAACAATACCGATTTTATGCAGAAATACTTAAATGCTTCAATACAGGAAGTTCTGAAATGGGCTGAGAAACAAAACTTTTCTTCTTTTCAACCGCAGAGCGCCATTCAAAAGCAAAACAATACTAAGCCGAATTATCAAATCACTGAAATCATAGAACTTCAAAATGAGCATTTGAAAAACTATCTTTTACAAAGAGGACTTTCGGAAATGGTCTTTCCATTTGTAAGGGAAGTACATTTCCAAATGGGAGAAAAAAAACTGTATGCTGTAGGTTTTCAAAATCTTTCCGAAGGTTGGGAACTCAGAAATTCATTTTACAAAGGAGCTGTTCTTAAAAAAGATATTTCAATAATTAATCTCAATGACAATGCTCAATATAAAAATCATAAAAACACGAGTGTTGCGGTCTTTGAAGGCTTTATTGATGCCTTGTCTTTTTTAGAAATGCAGAAATCCTATACAGGAGATTTGCTCATAATGAATTCCATTGCACTTTTGAATAAGACAAAAGAGCATTTGAAACAATATTCCGAAATCCATTTGTTTTTAGATAATGACCTTTCCGGAACAAAATGCAAGAACGACATTTTGAAAAACTTTCCCCAAGCGAAAGACCATTCTGAAATCTATTCGGCCTATAAAGATTTGAACGAATATATGGTTGAACAGATTAAAATGGGAATGGAGGAGAACTACGAAAAAGAGAAAAATAATCTGCAACAAAAAGAACAACAAGAAAATCAACCTACTCAAATATACAGAAGGAAACGCTGATAGGCACACGCTTTTTACCAACTATATGCAAAAGTTAGGAGCTCATTCGCAACTTTGAAGGTCGGTTCCCTCCCAACAAAGTTGCTGCTTCGCCCTGCGGGGCTTCAATGTGGGTAAAACAGATACACGCTATATGATAAATCAGATTGAAATTACTGTAAATATTTTTAAAACGATTGAATATCTCCGATAATTATTTTGTGTGAGTAAAATGATACAAGCTTTTGCTTTATGTGCGTAAAATAGCTACACACAATTTCAAAATGTGGGTAAAATGAATACAGACTTTCGATTTACCTGAGTAAAATAACTACACACAATTTCCCAACGTGGGTAAAATAGATACAGCTTCCTCACAAACCTGAGCCTTCGAAAAAAAACTAGAAGAGTTAATAATTACAGAATTATATAATTCAATAAATACATACGATTTTAAAAACACAATACATTATTCAGATGAAGACTTCCATTAATTTCAAAGCCGCTAAATCTGATTCCGAAGTTCACAATTTCAGGAAGAAATCCTTTGATTATATCCGTAAAGATTTGACCCCGAAAAATGAATACTGGATGGAACAAAAAATTGCAGACCGATTGCAAAAAATAGAAGACTACTGTAAAGAAAAATCCGGTAGGAAATTACAGAAAAATGCAATGCCGATTCGTGAAGCAGTGGTTGTTATAAAAGAAGATACAACAATGCTGGAACTTCATAATTTGTCAAAAAGATTAGAAGAAGAATTGAAGATAAGGATTTTCCAGATTGCTGTTCACAAAGACGAAGGACATTACGATAAAGATACCAATGAATGGAAGCCTAATTTTCACGCTCATCTGGTTGCAGACTGGCAGGATTTGGAAACAGGAAAAACTCTGAAACACCAATCATTTCACTATTCCAGAATGCAGGACATTACCGCAGAATGTTTAGAAATGGAAAGAGGAATTTCCAACACCGGAATACAGAGATTGGAAGCTGTTGAATTTAAAATCAGGAAAAAGGAAGAAGAACTAAAAACTTTGGAAGAAAAATACAATGAAATGAAATCAGAGATTGAATCAAAAAAGGTGGAGGAGCTTGTCGTAAAAGAATCAGACTTTCTTGGATTCCAAAAGATAAAAATAGAAAAGACTGTTGAAAACTATAAGAAAGCACTTAAAGTACAAAATACGGAACTTGTAAAAAACAAAACAGAATTAGAATCGAAGTCAAAGCAGATTTCAGAACTAAACATAACAATTGAAAGTTTAAAAAAGGAAATCGATTTTCTAAAAAGCAAAAGCTCTGTTGTATTGACCAACGAAAAAGCTTTTGCTTTTGAAAAGAAAAAATATCTCGATTCTGTACAAAATACATTGGAAAAAGCTATCCGGTTTGAAAAACTTAATCCTAATTTAAAAATTGATAGCCACGAGCAAATGCTTGTGGAACTTAATAGGATTGTAGAAAAAGTTGCATTTAAAAACAATATTCCTCTTGATACTTTCAAAGAGATTTTTAAAGATTCTCAGAAGCTTGCGGATCTATTTACGATTTTACGGTTTTGGGAAAGGAAAATTGACAAATACCAAGAGAACAAAGATATTATAAAAGGAAGGAGATTGCGATAGATTAAAGAATGTTTTATTCGAAAATATATGTTGCTATTTATATATAAATCCACTATCATTTCGATAAAAAAGCCTATCATTTTGCTATACTATTCTAAAAGTGGTAAATTTTAATTGGGCTGTAAAATGTTGGCATATAAATAATTAAAATAATCAAGTTTTAAAAGGAACATCTTTTGGCATCAATGATTCAAATCAAAAATAAAATGAATCATACAGAAGCGATACAAGAGATTATAAAAGTAGCACCAGAATCTAAGGAGGAGTTTCAAGAAGTTTATAAAACCAAAAACTCTTTTATGGTCATCAACGTTTTTACAAAACATATCAAAAATCTTATTGGAAAAGGCGACATCAAGATTTTGTTGAAATCACTTAATAAGATGAACGAGTTGTATAAAAAAGGCGACCAATCTCTAAGGGATGCCATAGAAAATGTCTTTATTTATTCTCTCGACAGTCTAACATTCTCTTGTACTAATGCGTATAAAAACTTGATTTTCTCTAAAATCCCAAAAGATCTATGCAGAGTGTATTTAAAACAAGTTTACAAATCAGGAATTTAAAATCAAAAACAATGAACAGAAAATTAAAATATCAAGACCGTTTTAATCAATGGAAATCAGATACGAAAAGACATAATATGCAAATACTGACTGTAAACTTAGCAGTTATTATTGCTGTTTTTGTGTGTGCTTATATCTTACAACCTTAATGTAAAAGAAGTGTTATTCTTAATAAAAATTAAAAATGACCAATGCAAAGAATTAATCAAAAAAAGACAGTAGAATATTTAAAGCAACTTTATCCCGAAATCAAAAATGAAATTTCGACACTTTCGGAAGGTAATAATTTTGCAGGGATTATGCAGACTACTGTTGACCAGCTAAAAAAACTTTTAGCACAATCAAAAATCCAATCTGTGATTCTCAATGTTAAAAGAATGGATTGGATTTATAACCGTGGGAATTCCTATGTAAGATACATCATAGAAAATATTTTCATCAGGTCTTTTGAAAGTCTGAGACGAAAAGCAAGTCCACAACAATGGAGATTTCTTTATCAGGAAATTCCTTCGGATTTCAAACATATTTACTTCGAACAAATCAGAAAAGACCACAAGCTTTTATCTTAAAAATCCATTGATATAAACGGCTTTTGTGTAAATTAAAAACGGCAAAAATCTGCCCATCATTTTCAAATCAATTATCTTTGTATTAAAGTTGAAAACCAATGGCAGAAAGTAAAAAATACCCTATCGACAATGTAGTAGCTCCAATTCAAAAATTTATACAGCAGGAAAAATCGGGAGGACTCGTACTTGGAATCAGCGTTATATTTGCGTTGATTTTGGCTAATTCTCCATTATCACATTCGTACCATCATTTTTTTGAATATCAATTAGGATTTGTATTAGATGATTCTGTTTTTATGAAGTTCAGCCTTCACCATTGGATTAATGACGGACTTATGGCAGTTTTCTTTTTTGTAGTTGGGCTAGAACTGAAAAGAGAAATCGTTGCGGGAGAACTGTCCAATCTCAGAAAAGCACTTCTTCCGATTGCTGCGGCTATTGGGGGAATGATTGCTCCGGCTATTATTTATTTCTCGCTTAATTCTTCAGGGGAAGTTCGTCACGGATGGGGAATTCCGATGGCAACAGACATTGCTTTTGCATTAGGTGTTTTATTCTTGTTAGGAAACAAAATTCCATTATCGTTAAAGGTTTTTTTGACTGCTCTGGCTATTGTAGATGACTTGGGCGCTGTTTTGGTGATTGCATTTTTTTACACATCAAATATTTCCATATTAAGTTTATTAATTGGCATTGCAATTCTTTTGATAATGTATCTTGGAAATAGGATTGGTATCAGAAGTATTTTGTTTTACGCCATTTTAGGAATTGCGGGTGTTTGGACGGCATTTTTATTGTCTGGAGTTCACGCGACGATTGCTGCTGTTTTAGCGGCATTTACAATTCCGGCAGATGTGAAAATAGCTGAAGATAATTACATCGGAAAGATTCAGAAATATCTTAATAAATTCAAAGATGCTGATTCTGATAATACCACGCCTACACTTACAAATGAGCAACTACATATTTTGGATGAAGTAAAAAAAGATACCAATAAGGCAATACCGCCTTTACAACAGTTGGAGCATTCTATGCACCCTTTTGTATCATTTTTTATCATTCCTATTTTTGCTTTGGCTAATGCAGGAATTTCGGTTTTAGATATCGAACCAGAAAAAATATTCAGTAACAATGTTGCTTTAGGAGTTGCTTTGGGACTTTTAGCAGGTAAGGTCGTTGGGATTGTTGGGTTTTCGTGGCTTTGCGTTAAAATGAGGATTGCTCCTATACCCAGAGGAATGAATATCAGAAATCTTTTTGGTCTTGCGTTTTTAGGTTCAATAGGTTTTACGATGTCATTATTCATTACTTCATTAGCGTTCCAACACGAAGAATATATGATACAGGCAAAAATTGGAATCTTTATCGCTTCTATTATTGGCGGAATTATTGGTTATATCATCCTCAACAGACAAGCAAAGACTTCCAAAAGATATAAGCAGAATATTTGACTTTACAACAATAGAAATTATCAGAAATTTTAAATTATTATTTATATTTAACTCATAATATTGTCAATTGAACACAATTCTAATTATCGACGACGAAGAAAAAATCAGAACATTACTTTCCAGAATTATTAGTCTTGAAGGTTTTGAAGTTTCCCAAGCTTCTGATTTGAAAAACGCTAAAAAACGACTTGAAATGTCAGAATTTGATGTCGTAATCAGTGATGTCAAACTTCCTGACGGAAGTGGTGTTGAGTTCTCCAGAATCATCAAAGAAAAACATCCTGCAACCGAAGTGATTCTTCTGACGGCTTACGGCAATATTCCGGATGGAGTTCAGGCGATAAAAAATGGCGCTTTTGATTATATCACAAAAGGCGATGATAACAACAAAATTATCCCGTTGGTGTACAAAGCTGTGGAAAAAGTGGTGCTCAACAAACGTGTTATTCAGCTCGAAAAGCAATTGGGAGACAAGCTTTCTTTTGATAATATTATTGGAAAATCAAAAACCATTCAATCTGCAATTGAGTCTGCAAAAAAAGTAGCAGTTACCGATGCAACTGTCCTTTTAACGGGAGAAACAGGAACAGGAAAGGAAGTCTTTGCACAGGCTATTCATAATGCGAGCAACAGAACCAAACACAATTTTATTGCAATAAACTGTTCTGCTTTTTCTAAAGAATTGTTGGAAAATGAATTATTCGGGCACAAAGCGGGCGCATTTACTGGTGCAGTAAAAGATGCAAAAGGAATTTTCGAAGAAGCCAATAACGGAACTGTTTTCTTGGATGAGATTGGCGAAATGGCTTTAGATTTACAGGCAAAACTGCTGCGTGTTTTAGAATCGGGAGAATTTCTGAAAGTAGGAGACAACAAGCCTACGAAAGTCAATGTGAGAATAGTAGCGGCAACCAACCGTGATTTACAGAGTGAAATCGAGAATGGTAATTTCCGAGAAGACCTTTATTACCGTATTAATATTTTCAATATTCAGCTTCCTCCGCTTCGTGAAAGAGTGATTGATATTGAGGATTTGGCTAAATATTTTTTAATTAAATTCAACAAAAAAGCTGGTAAGAAAAAGTCTGCCATTTCTCCAGAATACCTCGAAGCTTTGAAACAACATTCCTGGAAAGGAAACATCCGTGAACTTAGAAATATCATCGAAAGAAGCATTATTCTAAGTGATAATGAAGAATTGAAAGTTGAAAGTTTACCAAGTGAATTTCAAATCTCAAACAACAACCAGCAACAATCAACCAAGCCTTTATCAGCATTTGAATTGGCGAGTGCAGAGAAAATTCACATCCAAAAAGTTCTGAATTACGCCAATGGAAATAAGACGAAAAGCGCAGAATTACTCGGAATTGCATTGACTACTTTGTACCGAAAAATAGAGGAGTATCAAATTAAATAAAAGCCTATGTCAATGATAAAGTCAATATTGATTTTCGTTCTTGCCGGACTTTGTGAAATTGGCGGAGGTTATCTCATTTGGCTTTGGCTAAAAGAAAACAAACCTTGGTGGTACGCTTTGATAGGTGCTTTTATCCTGATTCTTTACGGTGTTGTTGCAACATTACAACCTGCCAATTTTGCAAGAACATACGCAACTTACGGAGGATTTTTTATCGTGATGTCGATTCTTTGGGCAATGAAGTTTGATAATTATGTTCCCGATAAATATGATATTATTGGAGCAATCGTTGCGCTTATCGGTGTTTTTATCATTTGTTATGCACCAAGAAGTTGATTTAAATTAAATTATTTAAAACTAATATCAATTCCGATTTATTTAAAAGTTGACAATAAATAGCTGTAAAATTCACTTGGCACATAGCCGATTTCTGTAATTACCATTTTAGAAACCCTTTCAAAACGATAGTAATGACCCTTTCAAAATGAAAGGGTTTTTTGTTTTCAAAAATCTGTACATGATTTTAAATAATTGATATTTAATTATTTATAAAATTATTTCCCATCTGGAATCCGATTTGACCATATTCTGGCATAATATAGAAAATGTAGGTTATGCAAAAATGGAAAATCAGAATGTACAGGAGACTGAAACCCTGGCATCTATTAGCAATCCTTTATGGATCTATTATATTCTTTGGAATCACATACAGAATCTTTAATCAATAAGCAATGACAATTATTTTAACCCTCACGGGTCTGGTACTTTTTGTACTCTTCTTTTTAACCATTAAATCTTTTGAAAAAATATGACCGCATTATTTATCATCGCCATCGCCGTATTTGCCTATATGTGCTATGTGCTTGTGAAACCCGAAAAATTTTAAAACGACTCAAAAGTAATGAACAAGAAAACCAAAAATATTTTTAAAGAATGGGTGGAGTTAATTCTTTGGACGTCGTTCGTGATTGTTTTCATTTATGTGATTATAACGGTTAAAAATATTTCTGCGGTTTAAAATCATTAACGAAGTTGAAAAGACAAAGTGACTTTAATCAAAAAAAATGAATACAGAAATTTTAGGAATTATATTGATGTTTGCATTGGTGGTATTATTTGCTATTCCATTAGGGCGCTACATTGGTAAAATATTCAGCAACGAAAAAACTTGGCTCGATGTGATTTTTAATCCTATCGACAAACTATTTTATAAAGTTTCCGGCGTCGATCCTGAAAAGGAAATGAACTGGAAACAACATCTTGGCGCATTACTTACCATCAATGTTGTCTGGTTTTTGTTTGGAATGTTTGTTTTAATGAATATGTCTTGGTTGCCATTAAACCCTGACAACAATCCATCAATGGGTGCCGAACTTGCATTTAATACCACGACAAGTTTTATTTGCAATACTAACCTACAACACTACTCTGGAGAGACTGGAATATCTTATTTCGGACAACTTATACTAATGCTTTTCCAGTTTATAAGTGCGGGGTGTGGGATTGCTGCAGCAGCAGTTGTGTTTTTTGCAATGAAAGAGAAGACAACCGAAAAATTGGGTAACTTTTACTTCTTTTTTGTAAGAAGCTGTACAAGAGTTTTGTTACCAATTGCTGTAGTTGTAGCTTCATTATTAGCTTTCAACGGAACTCCAATGACATTTGAAGGAAAAGACCCGATTACAACTTTACAAGGTGATAAAGTAGAAGTCAGCCGTGGTCCTGTTGCAGCATTTGTTGCTATAAAGCATTTGGGGACTAACGGAGGTGGATTTTTCGGTCCCAACTCTGCACACCCATTTGAAAACCCCAACTACTTTACCAATATTGTCGAAATAGTTGCTCAAATGGTAATTCCTTTGGCAATGGTATTTGCAATGGGTTATATTTTAAGAAGAAAAAAATTGGCTTGGACTATTTTTGGTGTGATGACAGTTGGCTTTTTGCTTCTTACTATCCCAACTGTTTTTAACGAAATAGGTGGTAATCCAGCGATCGAAAAAATGGGGATTCCTCAGAATCTTGGGAGTATGGAGGGCAAAGAAGTTCGATTTGGATCTGCCGCTTCTGCTTATTGGAGTATTGCAACGACTGTAATCTCTACCGGTAGTGTCAATTCTATGCACGATAGTTTTACACCGCTCAGTGGTATGAATCAATTGCTTGGTATGATGGTCAATTGTTTCTACGGCGGAGTTGGTGTAGGTTTTTTAAACTTTTATATATTCATCATCCTCGCCGTTTTCATCAGTGGATTAATGGTAGGAAGAACACCTGAATTCTTAGGGAAGAAAATCGAGGCCAGAGAAATGAAAATCGCAATGATCATCGCATTGCTTCACCCTTTCCTAATTCTTGTAGGAACTGCAATCTCAAGTTATATGGTTGCACACAATCCAGATGAATACGGAAGTTGGTTGAACAATCCGGGCTTCCACGGTTTCAGTGAAATGTTATATGAATTTACGTCATCAAGTGCCAACAATGGAAGTGGTTTCGAAGGTTTGGCTGATAACAACCCATTCTGGAATATTGCGTGCGGAATCGTAATGCTGATGGCCAGATATTTACCAATTATTGGCCCGGTTGCCATCGCAGGAAGTCTTGCTGCTAAAAAATATATCCCTGAAAGTGCAGGAACGCTCAAAACAGATACAGCAACATTCGGTTTAATGGTGTTTGCGGTGATTGCAATTGTAGCAGCGTTGTCATTCTTTCCGGCGTTAGCATTAGGTCCAATCGCTGAATATTTTTCACTTTAATTCTTATCTATATTATAATGAAAGGAAATAACAACTTGTTTCAGGCAGAATTAGTCAATGAAGCGCTGAAACAATCATTTATAAAACTGCACCCGGCAAAGATGTTCCGAAATCCGGTGATGTTTATGGTGTACATAGGGACTTTGGTAATGGCAGGTGTTTGTCTGTGGATCGCAATGGGTGAGCAAAGTCAGGGAAGTTTGATCTATAATATTATTGTAACATTTATATTATTCATCACTTTACTTTTCGCCAACTTCGCCGAAGCTATTGCCGAAGCAAGAGGTAAAGCTCAGGCAGATTCTTTGAGAAAAACAAGAGAAGAAACACCTGCAAAAATGCTGACTTCAAGTAATGAAGTTAAAATAGTGCCATCCAACCAACTAAGAAAAGGAGATGTCTTTGTTTGTGAAACAGGAGATATCATTCCGTCCGATGGCGAAATTATCGAAGGTTTGGCAACGATTGACGAAAGCGCCATCACCGGAGAATCTGCTCCCGTCATCCGTGAAGCCGGTGGTGATAAAAGCAGTGTAACAGGAGGTACAAAAGTTCTTTCTGATAAAATAAAAGTGAAAGTAACGACGGAACCGGGAGAAAGCTTTCTTGATAAAATGATTGCTTTGGTAGAAGGTGCATCAAGACAGAAAACACCGAATGAAATTGCTTTAACCATTTTATTGGCAGGATTTACCTTAGTATTTATCATTGTTACTGTGACATTAAAACCATTCGGTGATTACGCCAATACACCAATTACCATTGCAGCATTCATCTCACTATTTGTTTGTCTTATTCCAACTACGATTGGTGGTCTGTTATCAGCCATCGGTATTGCGGGAATGGACAGAGCTTTAAGAGCCAACGTGATTACTAAAAGTGGTAAAGCAGTGGAAACTGCGGGTGATATTGATGTTTTATTATTGGATAAAACCGGAACAATTACCATCGGAAACAGAAAAGCGACAAATTTTTATCCGGCAAATGGGGTGGATGAAAGAGCTCTAATAAAAGCAGCTGTCCTAAGCTCTATGGCTGATGAAACACCTGAGGGGAAATCAATTATTGAATTGGCAGGAATTAATCCTCTGAGTTATGAAGTGAAAAATCCTGAATTCATCACGTTTACGGCAGAAACCAGAAGCTCAGGTATTGATTATGAAAACACGCGAATTAGAAAAGGTGCAACTGACGCAATTAAAAATATTGTTACAAATGCGGGCAATACTTTCCCACCCGAAGTTGCAGAGAGAGTCAGAGAAATTTCGCAAAACGGTGGTACGCCGCTCGTGGTTTCAGAAAATGAAAAAGCACTTGGGGTTATAGAATTACAGGATATTATCAAACCTGGAATCAAAGAGCGTTTTGACCGATTGAGAAAAATGGGTATTAAAACCGTAATGGTAACAGGAGATAACCCATTGACTGCAAAATTCATTGCCGAAAAAGCTGGAGTTGATGACTTTATCGCAGAAGCCAAACCTGAAGATAAAATGAACTACATCAAAAAAGAACAGTCTGAAGGTAGATTAGTGGCGATGATGGGCGACGGAACCAATGATGCGCCGGCTCTTGCTCAGGCAGATGTAGGAGTTGCAATGAACAGCGGAACTCAGGCCGCAAAAGAAGCCGGAAATATGGTGGATTTGGATAATGACCCAACCAAACTGATTGAAGTAGTGGAAATCGGAAAACAGTTATTAATGACCCGTGGAACTTTGACAACCTTCAGTATTGCGAATGACGTAGCTAAATATTTTGCAATTGTTCCGGCATTATTTATTGCTTCCATTCCGGCATTGCAAGGATTGAATATTATGGGACTTCATTCACCTGAATCAGCGATTCTTTCAGCCGTAATCTTCAACGCAATTGTAATCCCGATGTTAATTCCATTAGCTTTGAAAGGTGTGGCTTACAAACCAATCGGAGCAAGCGCACTGTTGAGAAGAAACCTTTTGATTTATGGTTTAGGAGGGGTTTTAATTCCATTCATCGGTATCAAGATCATAGACTTAATCGTATCAGTATTTATTTAAATTATTAAACAAGGGAAAGAGTAAAGAAGTTGGTTTAAAAGTAATCTCAAAAAGCTTTGGACTGTATCCAATTTCCTCATCCGCTTTTTATTTACCTTTAAAAATTAAAAAAATGAAACAAAATATATTACCAGCCATCAGATTAACATTGTTCTGTGCAGTATTTTTTTCAGGATTCTACACACTTTTCATTTTTGGAATTGCACAGGCTGGTCCTAATAATGGAAAAGGAGAAATCATCGAACACAACGGTAAGAAATTCTACGCCAATGTTGGACAAAAATTTGACAAGGACGAATATTTCTGGTCACGTCCTTCAGCTGTAGATTATAATGCAGCAGGAGCGGGAGGCAGCAACAAAGGACCTTCAAACCCGGATTATCTGAAAGATGTTGAAGGAAGAATCGAAAACTTTATGAAACACAATCCAACAGTTCAAAAATCTGATATTCCTTCTGACATCGTAACTGCGAGTGGAGCAGGTCTAGACCCGAACATCTCTGTTCAGGCAGCTAAAGTTCAGGCTCAAAGAATTGCTGATATCAGAAAGGTCGACATCAGTAAAGTCAATTCACTTATTGGAAAAAGTATCGAATCTCCTTTCCTGGGAATGTTCGGAACTGAAAAAATTAACGTTTTAAAACTCAATATCGCATTAGACGGTTTGAAGTAAATTATATATTTAGAAATGAAAAAACTATCATTACTGGCATTTTTAATGCTTGGAGCAGTTTCTACACTGCACGCTCAGGAAGAAACTAAAAACCCTTTAAAAATCTCTGGTTATGCAGAAGTGTATTATCAGTACGATTTTAATAATCCTGAGAACAACACAAAACCGGGATTTGTGTACAGCCACAACAGAAACAATGAGGTCAATCTTAATTTAGGATTTGTAAAAGCAAACTACGAAACTGAAAAACTAAGAGCTAATGTAGCTTTGGGAGTTGGAACATATATGAATTCTAACTATGCGGCTGAACCGGGTGTTTTGAAAAATATTTATGAAGCTAACGTTGGGGTGAAAATTTCAAAAAACAAAAATCTTTGGATTGATGCCGGGATTATGCCTTCTCACATCGGTTTTGAAAGTGCCATCAGTAAAGATTGTTTTACTTTAACGAGAAGTATTCTGGCGGACAACTCTCCATATTTCGAAAGTGGCGCAAAAATTTCTTATTCAAGCGACAACGGAAAATGGTTTGTAAGTGGTTTGGTTCTTAATGGTTGGCAAAGAATCCAACGTGTAAACGGAAATTCGACAGTAGCCTTTGGGCACCAATTAACATACAGACCAACAGAAAAAATTACTTTAAACAGCAGTTCTTTCATTGGAAACGATAAACCGGACAATATTAAGCAAATGAGGTATTTCCACAACTTGTACGGAAGTTTCCAAATCAGCAAAAAGTTTGCTTTGATTACAGGTTTCGATATCGGTGCAGAGCAAAAAACTAAAGGAAGTGACCAGTACAACATTTGGTATTCTCCGGTTGTAATTGCCAAATATTCTCCAACAGAAAAATTAAGCATTGCTGCGAGAGGCGAATATTACAGCGATGAAAAAGGAGTAATGATTGCAACTGGAACAGCAAACGGATTCAAAACGTTTGGCTATTCTGTAAACGCAGATTATTGGATTCTTCCAAATCTGGTTTGGAGGACAGAACTTAAAAATCTTAGCAGTAAAGATGACATTTTTATTAATAGAGATAACGAACTTAAAACAAACAACTTTATGGTAGTGACATCGCTAGCTGTAAGTTTTTAAAAATCTCCATATTTACTAAAAAAATCCTTGCCGGGAAACCGGTCGGGGTTTTTCTGGTAAAAGATAAAATGTGAAAGGAATTTGCCTAACTTTCATTAAAAATTTTCGATGAAACGATTTGATATTTTTAAAAGATACTTAGGGCAGCAGATTTATACAGCCAAAGAAGAAAATGAGTGGGAAACATACGGGGAGATAAAAGAAGGCGTTATCTTCAAAGGATTCAATCTATGGATTCTTGGGTTTGCGATGATTATTGCCTGTATTGGCTTAACCACCAATTCGGTAAGTGCAGTAATTGGAGCAATGTTGATTTCACCGTTGATGGGTCCGGTTATAGGTTTTGCATTTGGATTGGCAATCAATGACAGAAACCTGAGAATCGAAGGAATTAGAAACTGGATAAAAATGACTTTAGTAAGTCTTGCTTCTGCAACTTTATTTTTCTTTGTTAATCCTTTCGACCATTCGACGCAATTATTAGAATCTTTTCAAAAAGCATCAATCTTTGATATTTTCCTTGCGTTTTTTGGTGGAATGGCGGGCTTCATTGGAATTGTAAAAAAAGAAGGCATAAAGATTATTGCCGGTGTAGCGATTGCTACAGCTTGTATGCCGCCACTTTGTACAGCAGCATACGGTATTGCACATCTTGATTTTAAATATTTTATCGGAGGATTTTATTTTTATTCTATTAATTGTCTTTTCATCGGTTGGGCAACTTTTTTATTGTCGAGGTATTTTAAGTTTTCACGGATAACCAAAGAAAAAAGAACAGTGAAAAGTGTCATATTATGGGATTTGTTATTAATCGTAATGTTAGTTCCTGGTATTTGGATTGGTTATCAGAAATGGAAAATAGAAGAAGACAGCCCACGACAAATGACAGATTCTGAAAAAATCAGCGCATTGGAAAAACGGATAGAAAGGTTGGAACGAAATGTCAACAAAAATTAGACTTAAAAAAATTAAAAATTACTATATGCAGCAAGATGAAAATTCTGCACAGGACTTTCTTAATCTTATAAAAAAATCAAGACGAGGAAAATTCAAAATCTACATCGGGATGAGCGCCGGTGTTGGAAAAACCTATCGTATGTTACAAGAAGCCCACTCTCTTTTAGCAAGTGGTATTGATGTGAAAATCGGATATATAGAAACACATCAACGTAAAGAAACTCACTCCCTTTTGGACGGGCTTCCCATTATCCCGAGAAGAAAATTATTCTACAAAGGCAAAGAATTAGAAGAACTCGATGTTCAGGCTGTGATTAATCTTCGTCCGGAAGTTGTGATTGTGGATGAATTAGCTCATACCAATATCGAAGGAAGTAAAAACGAGAAACGTTGGCAGGATGTGATGGATATTCTGGATTCCGGAATTAATGTAATCAGTGCAGTTAATATTCAGCATATCGAAAGTCTTAATGAAGATGTTAAACAGATTACCAATATCGAAGTTCAGGAGCGTATTCCTGACAATGTTTTGGCCCAGGCAGATGAAGTTGTAAATATTGACCTTACCTCTGAAGAATTGATTGACCGTCTAAAAGCAGGAAAAATCTATGAAAATTCAAAAATCAATTCTGCGCTCAATAATTTTTTTAAATCTGAAAATATTCTTCAGCTCCGTGAATTAGCTTTGAGAGAAGTAACGTCGCAGGTGACGAGAAAAGTGGAAACTGAAGTTACGATTCATAAGTCCGTCAAGAAAGAAAAGTTTCTGGCTTGCATCAGTTCCAATGAAAAAACGGCTAAAAATGTGATTAGAAAAGCATCTAGACTTGCCAATTATTACAACAGCCAATGGTATCTGCTTTATGTGCAAATCCCACGTGAAAGCTCAGACAAAATTCCTTTGGATAAACAAAGACATCTCATCAATAATTTCAAAATGGCTACAGAATTGGGTGCTGAAATTATTAAAGTTGAAAACACCAATGTAACAAGAGCTATAATGGAACAATGTGAAGAGCGGAAAATCACAACCGTATGTATTGGCAAACCACACCTCAATCTTTTTAAGATTATCATTGCTACCGATACTTTCAATACTTTGCTTAATAAATTGTCACAGGAAAATATAGATCTAGTAATTTTGTCCTAATGAAAATAAAAACCAAACTCAATATAGGTGTCGGTCTGCTTTTTATGATGATATTATTGTTATCAATCTTAAGTGGTTGGTATATCAATCAGCTTAAAAAAGATACCAATAACATTTTGAAAGATAATTATAACACGCTTCAATATTCCAGAAATATGCTGCTAGCTCTGGAGGAGATTAATTCTGACCCATTAGCCTTCAGTGTTTTTGAAAAACACCTTAAACAACAACAGAAAAACGTAACCGAACCTGGAGAAAGAGAAGCCACGGATAATGTTGCTGGTCATTTCGAAGCTTTGAAAAAAGATTCTGCCAATCTCGGACTTCAATCTTCTATCAGAAAAGACCTCGCTGAGTTGATGCAAGTTAATATGAGCGCGATTGAACATAAAAGTACAGTGGCAGATTCAACGGCAAAAAATGCGATTATTGTGATTTCTTCAGTGGGAATGGTGTGCTTTATTATTGCTTTTATTTTGATGGTGAATCTTCCTTCAAACATTGCTGACCCAATCAAAAGTCTCACTGAAAGTATCAAACAGATTGCCAATCAAAACTATAAAGAACGGGTACATTTTGAAAGTCGAAGCGAGTTTGGAGATTTGGCAAATTCATTTAACACAATGGCGGAAAAACTTCAGGAATATTCTGAAAGCCGTCTCGATAAAATCATCAGAGGAAAAAAACGGATTGAAACTTTGATAGACAATATGCACGACCCCGTAATCGGTATTGATGAAAACCGGAAAGTTCTTTTTGTAAATGATGAAGCATTGAAAATTACAGGACTGAAAAAAGAAAATTTTGTAGGAAAATTGATTCAGGATGTTGCCGTGGCAAATGATTTGGTGAGAGATATTATCAAAGATGTAATTGTCTCAGAAAAGTCAAACCTGGAGAAAGAATCGATGAAAATCTACGCCGACGGGAAAGAAAGTTATTTTGAAAAAGAGATTGTTGACATCAATATTGTTCCGACAGGAGAACAACAGAGTCGTTTTATTGGACAGGTGATTATGTTGAGAAATATTACACCTTTTAAAGAATTAGATTTAGCAAAAACCAATTTTTTAGGCACAGTTTCCCACGAATTTAAAACACCGATTTCCTCCATCCAAATGGGATTGCAATTGCTGGAAAACAATCAGATTGGAACTTTGAATAGTGAACAAAAAAACTTAGTAAACGGAATCAAAGACGACTCCAACCGCTTATTGAAAATTACTGGAGAATTACTCAATATCACTCAGGTTGAAAGCGGTGCTATCCAGCTGAATATGAAAGAGTCAAGCATTCATAAAATAATTGAGTATGCTGTTGAAGCGAATAAATCTTCTGCTGAACAAAAACATATTCATTTCAAAATCGATGTAGAAGAAGGCTTATCAACAGTTTTGGCTGACAACGAAAAAACGGCTTGGGTTCTTAATAATTTGTTGTCAAACGCTATTCGTTATTCTTATGAAAATTCGAATATTAAAATTAATGTCAGAAAGATTGAAGATAAAATTCAGTTTTCTGTAACCGATACAGGACAGGGAATTGCGCCTCAATATTTATCCAAAATCTTTGACCGCTATTTCCGAGTTCCCGGAAGTAAAAAAGAAGGAACAGGCTTGGGATTAAGCATCAGCAAAGAGTTTATCGAAGCGCAAGGTGGAGAAATTACCGTTAAAAGTGAATATGGAGCAGGAAGTACATTTACCTTTGATTTGAAAGGATGATATGGATGGCAAAAAGCCGTTTGATTATGAAAAAGAGTAAAAGTTTCTTTTAAAACCCCTGCAGGTTGTGGTAGGTGATAGTGGCTATTGCACATCAAAATGATCTCTAAATTAGTATTTTTGAATTGTACTGGAAATGGGAATCTACAACTTTTCTACAAATATATCATCTATAATAAAGTTCCCAAAATCTTATCTATAAGTTCTTTATAATTTACTTGATTGATATGAATCACAAAATTGATGTTGGTTTTCTATGGAAAATAAATATATATTTGATTCGATAACTTCTTTGTGGTTTTTTAGTTTTTTCTTGAATCTTTGCAGTTATTACTAATGTTTTTATAATCTCAAGTATTTGATTTAAAACGTTTTGTGCAATATTTTTAAGTATTTTTTTGTCTCATATTTGTACCATATAAATATAAAATATTGATTATCAGATATTATTATTTTTGAAGAAGTGAAATAATTTTTTATAGAAATTAAATTACAGAACATTCATTTTGTTCATCAAATAATTGAAAATCTCCACCGTTTTTGGGTGGGGATTTTTTTTATTTCAAATTCTCAATTATATCCAGTTGTTTTCGATGGTTTTTGCAACTAAATCTGCCACCGTTTTAGACTCTGTTTTTTGAAAAATATTTTTGCGGTGAGAATTAATCGTATGAACAGATTTGTTTAAAATTTCCGCAATTTCTTTTGTAATATTACCCTGTGCTACCAATTTTAGGATTTCTTTTTCTTTAGTAGTAAATTTTTCCTGAGGATGCTGTAGAAAATTGCTTTCATCCTGAATATTTAAAAAAGAAGGCTCTCCTTCCAAACCTAAAAACGAAAGTCCGGAAGGTTTGTGATTATTTTTTAAATGTGAAATGTCAGTATGAACACCAACTACCCGAATTACAGAACCATTTTCATCAGTTTGGATGGTGGTTACTTGCTGCAAAATCCACTTGAAATTTTTGATTCGATAGTCGTAGCTAACTTTGTATTTTAGAACTTTTTCCGGATTTAATTGGTTGAAAAATTCAGTCACTAATTTTTCATAAGCAAAAAATCTCGATTTATCCAAAGGATGCATGTTTTCTAAAATCCATTCAACACTAAATATTTTTGCTGGGTGTCCTAAAATTTTTTCAAAACCATCACTGGTATATTCAATTGTACCATTTGCAGTGTTAAACAGATAGTAATAATAATCTCCAACATGAAAAAGTTCCAGCAATTTTTTATAAACTTTAATTTCAAAATCATGCGGAATATTGCCATTCTGAAATTTTGCAATTTTTCGCCAATTATCTTTAATATTGGATAAAGTAAGTTCCGGCATTCAATTTTTTTCTTAAAAGTAATAAAAACACTACAATTAGTGAATATTTTTAATGAATAAATCAATATTTTTGAATAAAATAATAACCATGAAAACTTTTTTAAGATTAAATTTGAGATGTAAAAGTACATTTATCATAATGCTATTTGCTGCTTTTGGATTCTGCAACTTGAAAGCACAAACAAAGACCAAAATAGAAACTATTGAACTTAAAACTTCAAATCCAGATATTATTGTAAAGGTAACTAGAGATGGAAATATTTTGGAAACCAAGGCATTTAATAACAGTTCATCTCAACCATATGCGGTAAGTTTTGAAATAAAGGCAACTTTGAAAAGTAAAACAAAAACATTTGTAAAATCTTTAAAAGGGCATACAACAAACGAAATGTTCCCTCTTCAACCGAATAGTAGTACTTTCAGTAAATCTGAATTATTAACTTTTGCGGATGATGAAGTGAAATATATAGATGGAACACAAATAAAAGCACCTCAAGATAAGTCTTTATATAACTCTTTGTTAAGTGCAGAATTAGTAAACTTTACAGAGAAAAAGGTGAAATAAAGAAGTAATCAATAAATTAGGACATGAAGACCATTGGTTTGAAATTGAAAATTCTTTTAGTAATATTTTTACTACAATCGGTTTTTGTCTTTTCCCAAACTAAAGAATTTGTAAGAATTTTAAATAAAGAACTCAAAAAAGAACTAAAACGAATCGATAAAAATCCTAATGCCGAAAAATTTGAGGTGATACAGTTTTATCAATTGAGAGATAGTGTTATTGTGATGGAAGAATATCAAGAAGATCCGCAAGCTGTAAGAAGAATTATGCGAGCAGATTTAAAAATTCTTTCCGTCGAAATAAAGAAAAAAAATGAGTACACCGGGAAATATTATACCGAAAAGCAAGAAGTAAGTTTAGGAACAATAGAAAAAATTCAAAAAGACATCAACATTCTTTTTAAGACACAAAAAAATGCGGTTTTGGTAACAACCATTAATGAAAAAGGAGAAAAAGAAACTTACAATACCGATCAATTTTTCCTGCATTTAAGAGAAGAAAAAAATAATGAACATTTCGCTGATCAAATCGTAAAAATTTTCAAAAAAGCAGGCTATCTTTTGGAAAAAGGAATTTGGGCAGATTAAAAACAATTATTAAAAAATGAATTCCCGTTTCAATGACGAAAACCTCCGCTTAAATGATTTTAAAACTGAAGTCAATGTTCATTGTCCAAAATGCGAAAAAAAAGCATTGGCTACCGTGGATTATGAAAAAAAGAAAGCCAGATTGTTGTGTTCATTTTGTGGTTACAACAAAACGGTGGAATCAATAACTGAATTTTTGGGGAGCATTAATTATTTTCAAGTGGCAGCAAGTTCTTATTTCGGGGCAGATTTGTGGTATTACGCTCCTTTCAAAAACGATTTTTTCTTTGCTTACAACGATAAGCATTTGGATTATTTGGAGCAATATATTTCTGCAAAACTTCGGGAACATAAAGACAGAAGTCATTTTACATTGTTGGAAAAGCTTCCCAAATTTTATCACGAAGCCAAAAATAGAGATGCTTTATTAGAAATTATTAAAAAATTGAGATTAAAAAAATAAATATGAAAACAATATTTAAAACTTTTTTTGCTGCTTTTTTTTTACTGAGCACCTTTACTTTTGGGCAAGATTATGAAAAATATTTAGGGAAAGACTTATTTGATGTTAAAAACCAACTAAAAAAAGAGAATATAACCTATTATTATGATTTGGGCTACGAGAAAAATTATTATATCTCTTGGGAAGATACATTTGAAAATACAGAAGTAACTATAATTTGTTCATTTCCTTATGAAAATAGTTATAAATGCAGTTCTGTGATGATAAATTTAGGCCCTTCAACTCGTGTAGGAATTACTGAATTGATAAGAAAACCTGAGTTCGGGATAAGAAATGAAATAAAATTTGCAATAAAAAGTAATAATTCGTATATTTAAGTTTCTGAAATTCAAATATTTAACGAATTATTACTTATGATTTTGAAAGACCAAATTACAA